>Ga0194137_10000306_pt1 | contig 34163 bp, 31 predicted proteins | sample TARM_MetaG_T3_14_FD_134025 | JGI IMG/M metagenome (GOLD analysis project Ga0194137, IMG submission 134025) | Freshwater microbial communities from Pennsylvania, USA, analyzing microbe dynamics in response to fracking - TARM_MetaG_T3_14 (version 2) | ecosystem: Environmental > Aquatic >... | reverse complement strand
CGGATGCGGGCGCCAAGCCGCAAAATCAGCGGCAAATGCGCCAAGTGATGAACTTCACTGACCTCGACCACACCGATGTCCGCCAACGCAAAAATGCGGCGGCTTCTTCAGCGTATCCCTAATGCCATGGGGTTGACCGACTTCTCGCCGGAAACGCAAGATCTGATCGCAGTTGACATGCTCGATAGCATGGGTGCTCTGGACAAGATCAAGGATGGTGATGTGCCCGGCGCCATGCCCATGGCCTCCAGAAAATGGGCGGCTCTGCCGCAAGGACCTGGGCTGGCAAACCGCTACAACCAACCATATATGAAGTACGAGAAGTTCATCGAGTACTACAAGGGCTTTGGAGGCGAAACGAAATGAGCCGCAATCGATGGGCATTGCCGGTGCTGTTGGCGATGACCTCTGCCGTTGGGGCAGCAGTTCACCTCCATGAGGGGCAGCTTTTCACAAGTGCACGAAAGAGCCTGATCAAAGATAAGTGGGTGCCCGTACCCATGCATACCAATGATCATTACGTCTACGAAGGCGTTGAAAAGCAACTCGTCAAGAGAGGGTTCAAAGAGGTGGACAGTTGCTCAATGGACTCCTCGCGCTGCATCTTGTATTACAAGCGCGGTCGGGAGTGCTTGCGGCTCGATACTGTTGGCGAACAAGTGGTGGGGATGAAAGTCGAGCAATGGTCGAGTGAATGTCCAGATGCTCCGCCGAGGAAGTCGGAGTAGGCAAACTGTCGCAGAACGCCCCCGGCGCCCTAAACTTCGTGCTTTGAAACCTCTGGTCGGAGGTGCCTCGGCCCCCCAATTGGGTGCTTGCTGTGAAGAGGGTAACTCTGCTGCAGAACCGAACCCTGGCGTTGGAGGCGAGAAGCTCTGCATAAAGGGTGGACGCACTCTTACTTAGAGTCCCTCTCGCAAGTGGCCTGGGCCTCCGATGCGGCCGGGTTTGTGCGATTAATCTCGTTTTGATAGCGTTGCAAGTTGCTGCTATGTGCGCGGCAGTGGTGGTTTTGGACATATAGCGATGACGGGTTCTGCTTGGGAGGTAAACGTTGAGTGCATCGAACGATCTTTTCCTCAGCTACCGCAGGGCCGACAAATTCAGCGTCGAGCCCCTACTTGCGGTGCTGCGTGCGCGCGGCGTGCGTGTGTGGCAAGACGCACGCGAAGTAGATGACTCTGCCAGCATTCAGCAGGCGGTCGGCACTGGCTTGTCAGGTGCGCGTGCGCTCCTGGCGTGGTACTCGGCTCAATACAACGAGTCACGGGCATGCCAATGGGAATTGACTGCCGCCTACTGTGCAGCGCAGGCTGATGGTGACCCGCGACGGCGCATCCTGATCGTAAACCCTGAGCCCCACAGCTCGCATGTGCACCTGCCTGAGCTGTTCGATCAGCTTCACCTCAACGCCCAGCGCCTGCTCGACGATCCGTGTGCCATCAACGAATTGGCCGAACGCATCTGCGTTGTGTTGCGTGATCAGGTGCCCGCGACCCCAATGGGCGAACTGCGCGCCTTGATGCCGCCGCACTGGCTGCCAACAATGGGCACGGGCTCCACCCGCTTCGTTGGCCGCCTACCCCAGATGTGGGAACTGCATGGCAAGCTGCTAGCGGGCCAGGCAGCCATGTTGACTGGCACCGGTGGCAAGCCGGGTGTGGCGTTGGTGAGCGGTGCCGGCGGTATCGGCAAGAGCCTGATGGCCGAGGAGTACGCGCTGCGCTTCGGTGCTGCGTATCCAGGCGGCGTGTTCTGGATCCGTGCTTACGGCCACACCGATGATGGTACTGCCATGTCGCCCGCGCAGCGGGCGAACCTACGTGAAGCTCAGTTGCTGGACATCGCGATGGGCATGGGTATCGACGCACGCGACCTCAAACCTGCGCAGCTGCGAGCCGCTATGGTGCATCAACTCGATCAGAAAGGTCAGCCGTTTCTATGGGTCGTCGATGACCTCCCATCTGAACTGGGTACTGAAGCGCTGGGTGCCTGGCTCGCGCCACACGCATTGGGCAGAACACTCTTCACGGCGCGCACGCGGCGCTTCTCGCACGTGCCGACGCTCCATTTGCCGCAGCTCAAGCCCTTTGAGGCGCGTGGTCTGCTGACACGCGGACGTCCGCTGTCCAGTGATGATGCCCGGATTGCTGACAAGATTTGTTCTGTGCTGGGACATCACGCGCTGGCCGTCGACGTTACTGCCGCGCTGGTTGCACGCCGCGGCTTGGATGACACCTTGAAGGCGCTCGATCGCACCGATCAAGACGTGCTGGACTTGGCCGCACAGTTTGGGGAATCGCTGCCCAATGGCCACCAACGTCATATCGCCGCCACCTTCCTCGCCAGCATCCGGCAGCTTGACGAACCGGAGCGCGACCTGCTGCGTATGGCTACCGTGCTGGCTGCCGCGCCCATCCCGAGGCCGTTGTTGGTGCGCGGCGTCGCTGCGGCGCAGGGTCTTGCAGAAGACAAAGCCTCGGACCGTACCGATCTTGCCGTCGACCGTCTTCTGTCGAGCAGCTTGGCCGACGACGCAGGCCATGGCGCGATCACGGTCCACACCTTGGTGTCCCGCACAATGCGGTTCGCCGATGGATCACTCGACGCCTTTACGAGCTGGCGCGAACACGCGGTCCATGTGCTGACGAAGGAAATGAGTCAGGCTGCGGATATTCGCCGCCACGCCAATCTCCAACCGTGGGTCGAACACGCGCGCGAGTTGGGCGGCAATGCTGACGATCTTGCTGCCGTCAACCTTCTGGGATTGGTTGCCTGCTACGACCTTGAGCGTGGGGCGTACTTCCTGGCGCGCAGCGGCTTTGAGCAGCAGCTAGGCCTTGTCCAGCGGATGCTCGGTGAAGAGCACCCGGGTACGTTGACGGTGATGGGCAACTTGGCGGGTACGCTTTGGAGGCTGGGCGACATGACTGGCGCAAGGCAACTGCAAGAGGTGGAACTGGATGTCAGAAAGCGCGTGCAGGGCGAGAAACACCCGGACACGTTATCGTCAAAGATCAACCTGGCGAGCACGCTGCATAGCCAAGGTGCTTTATCCAGCGCGAGGAAGCTTCAAGAGGCTGCGCTGGAGGTTTGCGAGCGCGTGCTGGGTGAAGAGCATCCGGTCACGTTGTCGTTGATGGGCAACCTGGCAAGTACCCTGTGGGACCAGGGAGACTGGCCTGGTGCGATGCAGCTACACAAGGAAGTGGTGGAAGTTAGCAAGCGCGTGCTGGGTAAAGAGCACCCAGATACGTTGAGGTCAATGAACAACCTGGCGAGCGTGCTGTTGAGCCAGGGAGACCTGTCGGGTGCTAAAGAGCTGCAAGAATCGGTGCTGGTTGTCTGCAAGCAGGTGTATGGCGAAAAGCACCCTCACACGTTGGTGGCAATAGGCCAACTGGCGAACACGCTGCATTGCCAAGGCGACCTACCCGGCGCGAGGAAGCTGCAGCTAGCTGTACTGGAGGACACTTCGAGCTTGCTGGGCAATGATCACCCGAATACGTTGAAGGCAATGGGCAACCTGGCTTTTACGCTATGGCAGCAAGGAGAGGTTGAAGAGGCGAGGCGACTGCAAAGGGGTTGCGTTGCTGGGTGTGAGCGCACGCTGGGGCCTATACATCCGTTTACTCAAGCCACTGCAGGAGTGTTGATGCAAATGGGTGGCGACACAGCCTAGAACGGCAAGCGTGAGCCAATATTGTTGCCCACGTGGCGCTCGCTTGGACGGTGGTTGATTCGCGAACTCTTAGCCGGGCGGCGGCATTGTCCACAACAAGAAGCATAGCTTTTTCAAGTTAACTGCTTGCGCTCCGCGTAACCAAGGCGGCATGGATGCTGGGCAGGGACCTGAGCCAGGTTTGACCAATTGCGACGATTCGTTCCAAGCCGCATGGCCACTTTGAGAGTCTGGATTCGTTGCGCGTGTGACCGTCGCGCACTATTCAAAGCCCCAACCCAGGAGTTAAACACCCCACGCACACCACCAACATGAAGCCCAGACGCAGGCCGACTCAGACCCCGCCTCGCGCTGCCCCGACAAAGCGCTTCAAACCATCACAGGAAGCGCTCCAGCAACCTCCGAGAATGCTTGTCCAGCGCCAGCCGATCTTGAACAACAAAGCTCACACCATGGCCCCCAGTGATCATGAGCTTGCCTTCACCCAGGCGGCGGATGTCGTCCTCGCTTTTGAGTACGAACTGGGTCACGCCCCGGTCGGTGTCCACCGTCCAGCTGCTGGGCGTGGAAAAGGTCGACACGGCCGTGATGGCGCGGATCACCGGCGCGAAGTCGCGGCTGGCGAGTTCTTCTTCCAGCAGGGCGCGCATGTCGGCGGGCAGGGCGTGCATGTGGTCCACCCAGGCCAACTCGTGCCCGTCGGGGCTGACGATGGACAGGCCCTCATCAGGCGCCGTGATGGGAAAGGCGCGCACGGGCACCACGCCTTCATGCGCCACGCCGCTCGCATCCACGAACACGAGTCGGCCAAAAGGGTTGCGTTGCAGGGTGAAGTGGGGGGCTTGTTGGTTCATCGCTGGGTCCTCTTCACTCACTCGGCATCGATCAAGGCGTCTTGCTCGGCCTTGCGGGCCTGCGCTTCATACAAGCGCCAATAGGCACCTTGCTTGGCCATCAGCTCGTCGTGCGGCCCGACCTCCACCACCCGCCCACGGTCCATCACCACGAGCCGGTCGGCCTTGCGCAGCGTAGACAGGCGGTGCGCAATCGCAATCGTCGTGCGGCCCTTGACCAGGTTGTCCAGCGCTTTCTGGATCTCCTTCTCGGTCTCTGTATCGACCGAGGACGTGGCCTCATCCAGGATCAAGATGCGCGGGTTGATCAACAAGGCGCGGGCGATCGAGATGCGCTGGCGCTCGCCGCCTGAAAGGCCCTGACCGCGCTCGCCCACCAGCGAGTCATAGCCATGCGGCAGGCGCAGGATGAACTCGTGCGCATGCGCGGCGCGGGCAGCGGCCACGATCTCTTCGCGCGTGGCCTTGGGCTTGCCGTAGGCGATGTTCTCGGCAATCGTGCCAAAGAAGAGGAAGGGCTCTTGCAGCACCAGGCCGATGTGGCGGCGGAAGTCCGACACGCCGATGCGGCGCACGTCCACGCCGTCGACCTTGATGGCGCCGTCCGTCACGTCATAAAAACGGCAGATCAGGTTGACGAGCGTGCTCTTGCCCGAACCGCTGTGGCCCACCAGACCGATCATCTCGCCGGGCTGGATATCGAGGCTCAGCCCACGGATCACCGAGCGGCTGCCATAGCGAAAACCGATGCTCTCCATGGTGATGCCGCCTTGCGGTGCCGGGAGTTTGACCGGGTTGGCGGGCTCAGGCACGCTGGAGACGTGGTCGAGGATGTCGAAGATGCGCTTGGCACCGGCGGCGGCCTTTTGCGTGACCGAGACGATGCGGCTCATCGAATCGAGCCGGCCATAAAAGCGCCCGATGTAGGCGATGAAGGCCGACAGCACACCGACCGTGATCTGGTGGCGCGAGACCAGCCAGATGCCGAAGGCCCAGACCACCAGCAGGCCGATCTCGGTCATCAGCGCGACGGTGGGCGAGAACAGCGACCAGGTCTTGTTGAGCTTGTCGTTGATCTCCAGGTTGTGGACGTTGGCGTCCTTGAAGCGCTTGGATTCGCGCGCTTCCTGAGCGAAGGCCTTGACCACGCGGATGCCGGGGATGGTGTCGGCCAGCACATTGGTGACTTCGCCCCAGACGCGGTCGATCTTCTCAAAGCCCGTGCGCAGCTTCTCGCGCACCAGATGGATCAGCCAGGCGATGAAAGGCAAAGGCAGCAGGGTGACCAGGGCCAGCCAAGGGTTGATCGAGAACAGGATGACGGCGGTCATCGCGATCATCAGCACGTCGGTGGCGAAATCGAGCGCGTGCAGCGAGAGAAAAACGCTGATGCGGTCGGTTTCCGAGCCGATGCGCGACATCAGGTCGCCCGTGCGCTTGCTGCCGAAGTAGTCGAGCGACATGCGCAGCAGGTGGTCGAACGTGGTGGTGCGCAGGTCGGCGCTGATGCGCTCGGACACCAGGGCCAGCAGGTAGGTGCGCGCCCAGCCCAGGCTCCAGGCCAGCAAGGCCGAGCCCAGCAGGCCGGCCAGCAGCCAGGCCACCAGGTGCGTGTCGATGGACTGCCCGGTCTGGAAGGGGATCAGCACCTTGTCCATCAGCGGGATGGTCAGGTAGGGCGGCACCAGGGTGGCGGCGGTCGAGGCCAGGGTCAGCAGAAAACCGGTGAGCAGCTGGCGCTGGTAGGGTTTGGCGAAGCGCCACAGGCGCAGCAGCACCCAGGTCGAGGGCGGGGTCTGCAGCTCGCGTGTGCAGATGGGGCACTCGTCGGTGTCGGGCGGCAGTTGCGCCTTGCAGGTCGGGCACTGGGTGCTGTCGTCCTCCTGAGGTTGCTGCCCGGTTTTCAGGACAAGCTGCTGGCGCTCGAACTGCTCCAGCAGGCGCAGAACCTGGACCTGCACGTCCAGCGTGAAACGCCAGAAGGCGATGCGGTGGTTCGCATCGTGCAATTCCAGGGTGCCGACGCCGGCGTGGTCGTGCTGGCGCAGGTGCAGATTGGGTGTGAGCGGCCAGCTTTGCCACTCGGCGGTACTCCGTTCACGGGTCAGCAAACGGCGGTCTGTCAGGACGATCGGCGACTTTGTAAAGCGAAGTCGGGCGTCCAAGTCAACCTCCAGGGTGCCCAGCACGTTTTCATTAGGGACCAGTGGCAATTCGGCTCTGGTCGGGTCTTGATCGGCGGGATGCCCTGGGGCGTCAACTGGATGGTTTCTGTGCATGGTTCGCTACTAACGCGTGAGGGCACCGGTTCGGCTGACCTCTGTGCGAAGCCCGCCATTTTCCCTCATGGGCCGGCGACGCGTGGCGTTAAGCAGGGCACAATATCGGGTTTACCCGAGATCCCAGCCGGTCCGATCAGACCCCGAGGACGCATTACCCCCGCTGGACATGAGCAAAAAGAGTGACATCAAGCTGCTGCGCATCAACTACCTGCGCGGCCCGAATATCTGGACTTACCGTCCAGTGCTCGAAGTCTGGCTGGATCTGGGCGAGCTGGAGGACTTTCCTTCCAATAAGCTCCAGGGGTTCAACGACCGCCTCACACAGATGCTGCCGGCGCTCATCGAGCACCACTGCGGTGTGGGCGAGCGCGGCGGCTTCATCGAGCGCCTGACCGAGGGCACCTGGGCCGGTCACATCCTGGAGCACGTGGTCATAGAGCTGCTGAACCTGGCAGGCATGCCCACCGGTTTTGGCCAGACCCGCAGCACCTCGCAGTGCGGTGTCTACCGCATGGTCTTCCGCGCCCGCGACGAACAGGTCGCCCGTACCGCGCTCAAGGCGGGCCACGCCCTGCTGATGGCCGCCATCAACGACGAGCCCTTTGACGTGGACAAGGCCGTCGAAGAGGTCCGCACCCACATCGACGACTATTACCTGGGCCCCTCCACGGCGGCCATCGTGGGTGCCGCGACCGATCGCCGCATCCCCCACATCCGCCTGAACGATGGCAACCTCGTCCAACTGGGCTATGGCGCCGCGCAGCGCCGCATCTGGACGGCCGAGTCGGACCTGACCAGCGCGATCGCCGAGGGCATCTCGCGGGACAAGGACCTGACCAAGGGGCTGCTCAAGTCCTGCGGCGTGCCGGTGCCTGAGGGCCAGATCGTGAACTCGGCCGAAGAGGCCTGGGAAGCCGCTGAAGACATCGGGTTGCCCGTGGTCGTCAAGCCGACCGATGGCAACCATGGCCGTGGCGTGTCGCTGGACCTCAGCACGCGTGAGGATGTCGAAGTGGCCTTCAAGCTGGCCGAGCAACATGGCTCGGAGGTGCTGGTCGAGCGCTACATCCGGGGTGACGAGCACCGCATCCTCGTGGTCGGTGGCAAGGTCGTGGCGGCCGCCCGTGGCGAGAGTGCCTGGGTGACGGGCGATGGCCGGTCGACGGTGGTCGAACTGATCAATGCGCAGCTCAACACCGATCCGCGCCGTGGCCTGACCGAAGACTTCCCGCTCAATCGCATCAACATCGACGAAGACGAGGTCGTGCACCTCGATCTGCAACGCCAGGGCTTGACCCCGCAGTCCGTGCCCGCCGAAGGCCGCCGTGTGCTGATCCAGCGCAATGGCAATGTGGCCATCGACTGCACCGACCTTGTCCACCCGGACGTGGCCTACCTGGTGTCGCTGGCTGCGCGCGTGGTCGGGCTGGACATCGCCGGCGTCGACGTTGTGGCCGAGGACATCTCCAAGCCCTTGCTGGAGCAGGGCGGTGCCGTGGTCGAGGTCAATGCCGGCCCCGGTCTGCTCATGCACCTCAAGCCCGCCGAAGGCCTGCCCCGCCCGGTGGGCAAGGCCATCGTCGATCACCTGTTTGACGAAAACGCGACCGGCCGCGTGCCCATCATTGGCGTGGCCGGCTCGCAAGGCACCAACAACATCGCCCGCCTGACAGCCTGGCTGCTGCACCTGGGTGGCAAGCGCGTGGGCCTGGCCTGCCGCGATGGCCTTTTCCTGGGCAGCCGCCGCGTGGAGTCGGGCGACCGTGCCAACTGGGCGACCGGCCAGCGCCTGCTGATGAACCGAGATGTCAATGCCATCGTGCTGGAAAATGGCGCGGCCAGCATCCTCAATGATGGCCTGGCCTATGACCGCTGCGCCGTGGGCGTGGTGACGGACCTGTTCGGTTCCGAGGCGCCGGTGGAGCCGTCCCTGGCCGAGCACGATATCCACGAACCTGGTCAGATGTTCAAGGTGCTGCGCACGCAGGTGGACGTGGTCCTGCCCGATGGCGTGGCCGTGCTCAATGCTGCCGATGAGCGCCTGGTCGAGATGGCCGATCTGTGCGATGGCGAGGTCATCTTCTACGACCTGGACCACCAGAACCCGGCGCTGGTGGCGCACCGTGCCAAGGGTGGTCGCACCGTGTCCATCGAAGGGCACCACGTGCTGCTGACCCACAACGGCCACATGCCCGTGCGTTGCGCTGATCTGAACAGCGCGGCCGCGCGCCGCATGACCGGCAGCGGCACGGACCACGCCATTCCGGGCGCGAGCGTCAAGACCTTGCTGGCCGCAGTGGCCGTGGCCTGGGCGCTGGGCACGCCGCCTGAGCTGATTGCGGCAGGGCTGGAAACATTCGACCCGACCCCCAAGACGGTGCGGTAAAGAGAGACACGCTGATGGACGTTTCACGCATCAGGGCCCTGCGCGGCCCCAATCTCTGGAGCCGGCACACGGCGATCGAAGCCGTGGTGGCCTGCGAGGCGCCGGAGCGCGCGATCGAGCAACTGCCCGGCTTTGAAGACGCCTTGCGCAAGCTGTTTCCCACGCTCGGCCCGCTGCGCCCGGATGGCCGCCCCGGCCAGATCAGCCTGGCCCATGCGCTGGAGGCTGCCACGCTGGCCTTGCAGGCGCAGGCCGGCTGCCCGGTGACCTTCAGCCGAACGGCGATGACGGTCGAGGCCGGTGTCTACCAGGTGGTGGTTGAGTACAGCGAGGAGCAGGTTGGCCGCCTGGCTTTCAACAAGGCGCAGGCCTTGGTCGAGGCGGCGCTCAAGGAGGGCGAGTTCGACGTCGAGGCCGCGCTGGCCGAGCTGCGCGAGCTCGATGAAGACGTGCGCCTTGGGCCCTCCACGGGTTCCATCGTCAGCGCCGCTGCCGCGCGTGGCATTCCCTGGCGCCGTCTGACCACGGGCAGCCTGGTGCAGTTCGGCTGGGGCTCCAAGCAGCGCCGCATCTGGGCGGCCGAGGTCGATGACACCAGCGCGGTGTCCGAGTCCATCGCCCAAGACAAGGACCTGACCAAGCGCCTGCTGGCCGCCGCTGGCGTGCCCGTGCCCATTGGCCGCCCCGTGTCGGACGTCGAAGACGCCTGGGCCGTGGCGCAGGAGATCGGCATCCCCGTGGTCTGCAAGCCGCGGGACGGCAACCAGGGCAAGGGCGTGACCGTCAACATCACCAGCCGGGATCAACTGGAGATCGCCTACAAGGCCGCCGCCGAGATCGGCAACGTGATGGTCGAGAAGTACCTGCCCGGCAACGACTTCCGTCTGCTGGTGGTGGGCGATCGCCTGGTGGCGGCAGCCCGCCGTGATCCGCCTCATGTGATCGGCGATGGCGTGCACACCGTGCGCGCGCTGGTCGACAAGGTCAATGCCGACCCGCGCCGCGGCGAAGGCCATGCCACCTCGTTGACAAAGATCCGCTTTGACGACATCGCCATTGCCCGTCTGGCCGACCAGGGCCTCAAGCCCGAGTCCGTACCCGAGAAGGGGCGGCGCGTCATCCTGCGCAACAACGCCAACCTCTCGACAGGCGGCACGGCCACCGATGTGACGGATGACGTCCACCCCGAAGTTGCGGCCCGTGCGATCGCGGCCGCCCAGACCATCGGCCTGGAGATCTGCGGCGTGGACGTGCTGGCCGAGAGCGTGCACAAGCCCCTCGAAGACCAGAACGGTGGCATCGTGGAAGTGAATGCCGCGCCGGGCCTGCGCATGCACCTGTCGCCGTCTTACGGCAAGGGCCGCAATGTGGGCGAGGCCATGGTGGCCAAGCTCTACAAGCCGGGCGACGATGGCCGCATCCCCGTGGTGGCGGTGACCGGCACCAATGGCAAGACCACGACCGCGCGCCTGACCGCGCACCTGCTGGCCACCAGCGGCCTGCGCGTGGGCATGACCAACACCGATGGCGTTTATGTGAATGGCCGCCAGATCGACAGCGGCGACTGCTCCGGGCCCAAGAGTGCCCGCAATGTGCTGATGCACCCGGACGTGGACGCGGCCGTGTTCGAGACTGCACGCGGCGGCATCCTGCGTGAGGGGCTGGGCTTTGACCGCTGCCAGACGGCGGTGGTGACCAACATCGGTGCGGGCGACCACCTGGGCCTGAACTACATCACCACGGTGGAAGACCTGGCCGTGCTCAAGCGCGTGATCGTGATGAACGTGGCGCCCACGGGCTATGCCGTGCTCAACGCGGCCGACTCCATCGTGACGGCCATGGCGCCCAAGTGCCCGGGCGGCATCATCTACTTCGCGGCCGACCCGCACAACCCGGTGCTGACCGCGCACCGTGCCCAGGGCAAGCGCACGCTGTGCGTGGATGGCGATGCCATCGTGGTCTCGGAAGGCAACTGGCGCGAAAGCCTGTTGCTGCGTGACATCCCCATCACCCGCAACGGCAGCATTGGCTTTCAGGTCGACAACGTGATGGCCTCCATCGGCGCGGCCTGGAGCAGCGGCCTGGATTGGGACACCATCCGCCGCGGTCTGGCCAGCTTCGTCAACGACGCGGACAACGCGCCGGGCCGCTTCAATGTGATGGACTACCGCGGTGCCACCGTGATCGCCGACTATGGCCACAACCCCGATGCCATGCGGGCGCTGGTGGTGGCCGTCAACGGCCTGCCGGCCAAGCGCCGCTCGGTGGTCATCAGTGGCGCGGGCGACCGCCGCGACGAAGACATCCGTGAGCAGACGGCCATCCTGGGTGATGCTTTTGACGACCTCATCCTCTTCCAGGACGCCTGCCAGCGTGGCCGTGAAGACGGCGAGGTGCTGACGCTGCTGCGCGAAGGCCTGACCAAGGCCCAGCGTGCCCAGCGTGTCGATGAGATCCGGGGCGAGTTCGTGGCCATCGACCTGGCCCTGGACCGCCTGGAGCCAGGTGACCTGTGCCTGATCCTGGTTGACCAGGTGGAAGAGGCGCTGGCCCACCTGGCCAAGCGCTGCGCCGAGTCGTAGTTTGTCCCAGGTCACCCGTTGGGAAGCGGGTAGTGACATGATGTCGGGACAACGAAAGTGGAGTCCCGACCATGCTCAGAGCCTTGTCCGACGACGCCCTGCAAGAACTGATCAAAGAGGATGCGCCCTACGGTGACCTGACCACCTCGGGGCTCACCATGGGCGACATGCCCGGCCGCGTGGTCATGGCCGCGCGCGCGCCCATGACAGTGTGCGGTGCCGAAGAGGCGGTGCGCCTGTTCGAGTTGTACGGGGCGAGCGCCACGCTCATCGCACCTTCCGGCACGCATGTACTGGCCGGAGCCGAGTTGATCAGCGTGGCAGGCCGGGCCTCAAGCCTGCTGCTGGTGTGGAAGGTGGCGCAGACGCTGATGGAGTACGCCAGCGGCATCGCCAGCGAGGTGGCGCGCATCGTGACCGAGTTGCGTGCGGCCGGGCATGCCGTGCCCCTGGCCTGCACCCGCAAGACCTTTCCTGGTACCCGAGCGCTGGCTGTGAAGGCCGTGTTGCAAGGGGGGGGCATCATGCACCGCCTGGGCCTGTCGGAGTCGATGCTGCTGTTCCCCGAGCACCGTGTGTTCATTGACGCGAGCACCGATGACATGGTCGGGCGCCTGCGCAAATACCAGCCGGAAAAGCGCCTGATTGTGGAAGTCAACAGCCTGGAAGAAGCCCTGGCCATGGCGACCTCGGGTGCCGATGTGCTGCAGCTGGAGCGCTTCACGCCCGAGGCGGTGCGCCAATGCAGGAAGACCCTGCACGCCAGCCATCTGCATCCCATGCTGGCCGTGGCCGGTGGCGTCAATGCCACCAATGCCGTGGCCTATGCGGATGCTGGCGCGGACCTGCTGGTGTCGTCCGCGCCGTATCACGCACCGCCGCGTGATGTGGAAGTGCGCTTCTCGCGCGAGGTGTGACCCCGCCTGGTGCTGAGTGGCTTGGGGCTCAGTTGCTGTCGCTGCCTGCGTCACTGGCCTTGCGACCAGGGCGATGGCGGCGTTCGCCGCGGTGTTCCTTGACGGCCTCCTTGCACTCGGCGGAGACCTCGTCCTTGTGTTCCTTCAGGCAGGCGGCGATGCGGCCGCCGCCCGGCTTGATGCCTTTGCACAGGGTCTGAGCATCTTGCTTGCAGGCGTCCTTGATGCTGTCTTCAGCGCGGGCGACTGGCAAGGCCAGCAAGGTCGACAAGGTGAGGCCCAGCATCAGGGCCATGCGTTGGCGGGAGGTCATGTTGTTGTGCTCGCTTGGTGGTGTGGTGGGGAAATCTGATCAAGGGCGGGCCTGGCCATCCAGCCAGGCGGCGCGGATGAGCCGGCCGCAGTCTACCGATTGCACGGCGGGCTTTTGCTCAGGGTCATCCGAGCGCCTGCCGCTGCGGTCGTCACGGGCCAGAATGCCGTAGAAGGTCTTGCTGGCGTCGATCCAGGGGTAGAAGCCGAAGGCGCCCGGGCTGCTGAAGGCGCCGTCACCCACCTTGGGGTCGTCTTCCACCCAGTGGCCGATCGAGTAGTGCCAGGTTTCGCTGCTGGGGATGGGGGCCTTGATGGCGTCCTTGGGGCAGGTCAGCGGGTTGGTGCACACGGCATGCGTGCCCAGCAGCGCGCCGATCTGCAGATCGCCCTTGAGCACGGCGCGCAGGAAGCGGGCGTACTGGGCCGGGGTGTCCGCGCCGCCACCGGCCAGTTGGGCCTGGCTGTAGCTCAGGTCCCAGTCGGCACCGATGGGGCGCAGGCCCTGCTTGATGGCCACCGCCAGTTCGTCCTTGTTGAGCATGCCCAGGCCCATGAGCGTGGCGTGCTTTTGCATGTGGCCGCCGCTGTAGTCGAAGAAGCCTTCAGTCTGCGGGTCGATGCGGCCGCGGCCATTGAGCAGGCTGGCCTGGCACTCGCCCACGGTCTGATTGGGCAGGCAGATGCGGAAGTGGGTGTAGCCGCTGCGGAAGGTCAGGAAGTCGATGTCCTCGTCCGTCAGCTTGCCTTGGCGCTCTTGGGCCACATAGGCCCCGTAGAGCCACTTGGAGGCCGAGGCCAGGGCCATCTTGGTCTGGGCTGTGGGGGCGTTGTCGCCCGCCTGACCGCCGGCCAGCGGTGATTCGGCATTGCCGACTTCCCAGAAGAAAGGCTGGGCGGCCTTGCAGGAGGCGGCATCGTTGGCGGTGGCCTTGGCGGCGGCCACGCGTTGGGTCAGGGGGATGCGGGTGCTCAGGTCGGCCGCATGGCTGGCGACGGTGCAGGCCAGGCCGATGGCTGTGAGGATGATCTTGCGCATGGTGTTCTTCCTTGTCGTGGGTACCGTGGGGGTGGAGTCGACTGTGTCGCAAAGACCGATGCCTGACCAGGACACACAACGTGACTTGCATGGCAAGCGATGACAGCGTTGGCCGCCGTGTCATTGTTTGTCATGATTTGGTCGCCGGGGCCTTGCCGAGCGTGGCGCATGCCGCATGTCTGCCCACTATCATTCTTGTGTGTCAACGCCAGCTTTGAGGCGTTGCGCCCTGTGAAACCATGACCGAACCAGCCCGCATCCTGATCGCCGATGACGAAGCCGAACTGCGGAGCTTGTTGCAGCGCTATCTGGGGGAGCAGGGCATGACCGTGAGGGCCGCCGCCGATGCCGCTGTGGCCGAGAAGCTGTTGTCGCGCGAGCGCTTCGATGTGCTGGTGCTCGACGTCATGATGCCGGGCGAAGATGGCCTCTCGCTGTGCCGGCGCCTGCGCGCGCAGGGCGAGACGGTACCCATCCTGATGCTGACCGCGCGGGGCGATCCGGTAGACCGCATCCTGGGCCTGGAGATGGGCGCCGACGACTACCTGCCCAAGCCCTTCCACCCCCGTGAGTTGCTGGCGCGCGTGCAGGCCATGGTGCGGCGTCAGCGCATGTTGGGCGCGCACGGCGGCCCGCTGGGCGAGGAGCCGGTGTCCTTTGGTCGCTTCACCCTGCTGGCGGCGCAACGCAGGCTCTTGAAAGACGGTGAAGACGTGGCCTTGAGCACGGTGGAGTTCAGCCTGCTCCATGCCATGGCCATGAACGCCAACCGGCCCTTGGGGCGCGACAGGTTGATCGAGCTGACGCGGGGCCGGGACCACGAGGCGACCGATCGCAGCATCGACGTGCAGGTGATGCGCTTGCGCCGCCTGATCGAGCAGGATCCATCGAGCCCTCGCCACATTCAGACCGTCTGGGGCGTGGGCTATGTGTTCGTGCCGCATCCAGATGGGACGCCGTCACCATGAGCTGGCTGCCACGCTCGCTGTTCCACCGCAATCTCCTGCTGATCGTGGTGCTGATCGTGGTCGCGCAATTCAGCAGTGCTGGCCTGTTTCGCGAGCTGGTGATGAAGCCGCGCGTGAAGCAGGCTGCGCTCAGCGCCGCGTATCAGATCCAGGCCTTGCGCGCCGGTCTGGAAGGCTTGCCGCCGGAGCAGCGCCACGCCTTTGTGATGCGCATGAACGCGCAGGCCCAAGCTGATCTGGGCCGAGACCCGGACCCCGATACCTGGGCCCGGCCGAATCACCTCACCGTGCTGGAGCACATCTACATCGAGCAGATCGCGCATGCGCTGGCGGGGCCGGGTACCGTATCCAGTGCAACGGTAGATGCGCCGCTGGACGCCCGCCTGGCTTGGCGCCGCGAGCAGGGGCGCATCCTGGCCGTGCGCATCACGCTGGACGGCGAGCCTTACTGGTTGACCGTGCCTGGGCTGGTGCCGGCCCATGCCTTGTCCAAAGCCTGGGTGTGGGGCTCGGTGGTGTCGGCCCTGTTGGCCATCGGGGGCGCCTGGCTGATCCAGCAGCGCTTGCACAAGCCCTTGACCCGCGTGATCGATGCGGCCCGTGCCTTGGGACGAGGCGAGCGCCCACCCGTGCTGCCGGAAGATGGGCCCAGCGAGATCGCCACGGTGGCGCGCGGCTTCAATGAGATGGCCGCCGGCCTGGCCCAGCACGAACGGGAGCGCGCGTTGATGCTGGCGGGCCTGTCGCACGACCTGCGCACACCGCTGACCAAGATCCGCCTGGCTACCGAGATGCTCAAGGGGCAGGGTGATGCCGCCTTGCTGGACAGCCTCGATCACAGCATCGACGGCATGGAGCACCTGTTGCAGCAGTTCATGGACTTCACGCGGGCCAGCCATGGCCTGCACCAGACCAGCGAAGCCACGGCCCTGGTGGACGTCAACGACGTGGTGCGGGAGGTGGTGGCCATGTGCGTGCTCGATGGCGCAGTGGGTGCCGACTTGCGCATGGACCTGGGCACCTTGCCCCAGGTGCGCATGCCGGTGCAGGCCCTGCGCCGCGCGCTGCTCAACCTCATCGCCAATGCACAGCGGCATGGCCGCCCGCCCATCGAGTTGCGCACGCGGTTGGATGGCGCACAGCTGGTGATCGATGTGCAAGACCGCGGGCCCGGCATCCCGGCGGATCAGGTGGAGCGCGTCAAGCAGCCTTTCGCCCAGGGCAATGAGGCGCGCTCACAGCCCGAGGCTGGCGCCGGGCTGGGCCTGGCCATCGTCGAGCGGATCGCACAGGCGCACAAGGCGACGCTGTCCTTGCTGCCGCGCGATGGTGGCGGGCTGACGGCACGCCTGACTTGGCCTGTGGACGTGGCCCGTGCTCAGTAGTTGATCGAGTAGCGGTAGCTGCGGTACTTGAACACTGCCGACTTGAGCCGGATCTCTTCGAGCACCAGACCTTGATAAGGCTGGTCGCCTTCGTGGAAGACCTGGCTGTTGATGATCAGCATGCGGCTCGATGGGGTCTCGGAGTACATCGCACCACCGATCACCAGTTGAGGGATGTCGCGGCGCACGTCCTCGGGCAACTCGCTGAGCGCGGGGATGCGGGCGGGGGCAGCAGGCGCTGTGCCCGTTGTATCGGGTGCCGCGCGGGGCACCACCACTGGTGCGGGTGGCGGGGCCACTGCTGCCTGACGCGCGTCCCTTGCTTGGGGCGGCGGCGCGTTGCGTGGCTGGGTCATGGCCCGCTCCATTGGAGGCGATACAGGCGGCGGTGGCTGCACCTGATCTCGCGTCATCCTGGCGGCCTGTGCAGGCTGGGCAGGTGGCATTGCTGGCTGCATGCTAGGCTCAGTCGCCGTGGCCACATCCGGTGCAGCTGGGGGCGACGACATCACCTCAAGCGGCGTCTCTCGCGACAAGAGTTTCCAACTCAGCAAGGCGATCACGCACAAGCCCACACCCGCCCCGACCCACACCAGCGGAGACAGCGTGCGCGCCGGGGCGTCGCCGTCGTCGTCATCATCGTCTTCCTGGCCCATGTGCTGCGAATGCAGGCCAGGCACCGTGCCGCGCTCGCGCTCGGCATCGGCCTTCTTGAGGGCGTCAAGGATGTAGGACATCGTCTCGTCTCGCGGTCGTCTGGCCTGTCTGCAGCCGGGGCTCTTCAACCCCCACGGCACGGTTGATCAGCATGAAGGTCGTGGCACCGACCACCCCATCGGGCTTGAGCCCCTGTGCCATCTGGAAAGCGTACACCCGGGACTGCATGTTCGTGTCAAAGACTTGCTTGCCGCTTGGTGCAGGGGCCTTGTCCATCTTGGCCAGTTGCAGTGCCAGCCAGTCCACCACCGGCCCCGTGTTCCCGGGCAGGATCTTCATGCGGAACGCCGGTGGCGTGCGCCAGTATGTGATGAAGTCGCCTCGCCACATGGTGGCCAGGGTGCTCAGGGGCAGGGCACGGGCATGGCCATCGAGCTGCAAGATCGCGGTCTGGTCCTTGAGGCCGCCGAGCACGGCGTAGATGGCCTGATCACGGTCGTCATGCAAGGCCAGCACCACGGGGCGCTCGAGCTGCCGGATCAAGGCCAGGCCGCCGCTGTTGCGAAAGCAGGCCAGGCTTTGCTGCTGGGCCTGCTGGCAGGCATCGCCCTCACCCAGCGTGACCTGCCACAGCGGCGCCAGGGCCCGCAGCGCATCCTTCTCCTTGCGAAAGGCCAGTTGGTAGACAGCGCGGGCGTCCACCGGCTGGGCGGCCAGGGTGGTGCTCATGGTGCCGCCGGCCGCGGAGGCGGGTGAGGCGGGCGATGAGCCAGAACTGGCAGCCTGCGCGGCCCTGGCCGAGAGCGGTGTGCCGCCAGCGTTTTGGCTGGCCTGCTTGCCGGCCTGGGCAACCTGATGCTGATGTAGCCAGGCAGCGGTGCCGATGCCGGCGATGGACGTGAACAGCAGGCCGGCAGCCAGCCAGGGCATCCAGGGCTCCTGGGCCTGCCGACGTGGCGTGCGCTGGGTGGCGGCCTCATCGCTGTTGGCAGGCTTGTGTGACGCAGCGCTCGCGTGCGAGGCTTTGGTCGGCACCTGGAAAATCTCCTGCGCGGCCTTGTCGATGATGGCCTTGTCCACGCGGGACTTGTTCTCGACATAGGCCCCCAGCAAGGCCCGGTCGCACAGCACATTGATGCGCCGGGGCACGCCTGCCGTGAGTTGATGGATGCGGTGCACCGTCTTCTTGTCGAACAGGCGCCCGCGCTTGAGCCCGGCCACACCCAGGCGGTGCTGGATGTACTGCGAGGTCTCCTCTTCAGACAGCGCCTCCAGGTGGAAGTGCGCGATCACGCGCTGCGCCAGTTGCTCCAGCTCGGGCTGGGCCAGCATGGTCCGCAACTCGGGCTGGCCGATCAGCATGATCTGCAGCAGCTTGCGCTCGCTCGTCTCCAGATTGGTGAGCAGGCGCAGTTGTTCCAGCACATCGGGCGAGAGGTTCTGCGCCTCGTCGATGATCAGCACATTGTTCTGGCCGACGGCGTGTGTCTTGAGCAGGAACTCGTTGAGCGGGTCGACGTAGTCCTTGATCGTGGCCTGGCCCGGGCCCTGGTGCTCGTAGGGGATGCGGAACTCGTCGCACACCGACTTGAGCAGTTCGGCCACGGTCAGCTTCGGGTTGAAGATGTAGGCGACGTTGGTGCGGCGGGGGATCTGCTCCAGGAAGCAGCGGCACACGGTGGTCTTGCCCGCGCCGATCTCGCCGGTGAGCACCACGAAGCCGCCACCACCCCCCACCCCATAGAGCAGATGAGCCAGGGCCTCGCGGTGGCGCTCGCTCATGAACAGGTAACGCGGGTCGGGCGCAATCGAGAACGGCGCCTGCTTCAAACCGAAATATTGCGCGTACATGGGGCAAGCATAGCGTCTGTGGGCACGATGCCTGCGCGCAGGCACAATCGGCGCTGACCATGTCGCATCTTCATCACTTTGGCGCCAACAAGCCGGCACCACCGGATGGCCCCCAGGCGGCCACCTATGTGGTCGACACCAATGTCATCCTGGTGGCCAACGGCCAGCACCCGGACGTGTCGCTTGAATGCAGCCGGCGCTGTGCCCGCTGGCTGGAAGACCTGATGCACACCGGCCGGATCGCGCTGGACGAGGGCTTCGAGATCGTGCGCGAGTACCAGCACAAGACGCACGCCAGCGATGGTCAGGGCGCGGGCGATGCCTTCCTGCGCTGGGTGCTGCACCAGCTCGACAACCCGGCGCGCTGCGACCTGGTCAAGCTCGACTCTAACCACATGCGCGGCTACGAGGCCTTCCCCGATGACCCGGAGCTGGCCGCCTTCGATCCCATGGACCGCAAGTTCGTGGCCGTGGCCCGCCTGCACCCCGAGTCCCCGCCCATTCTGCAGGCTGCCGATTGCAAGTGGCTGGACTGGTCTTCCGCCCTGGCCAAGCATGGCGTGCGCGTGCAGTTCCTGTGCGATGCGGACCTGCATCGCTTTCATCTCCACAAGTTCGGCGAGTAAGCTGATCGGCCATGAGCGACTTCTTCCGCTTCCCCCACACGCCCCACATCGCCTGGCTGGGCGCCGGCACGCCGCGCGACGACAAGGTCTTGTCTCATGAGGAAGTGACCGCCTTGCTGGCCCACCCGGTGGTGGTTGAAGAAAAGCTCGACGGCGCCAACATGGGCATCTCCTTCAACGCCGATGGTGTGCTGCACGTGCAGAACCGGGGCCAGTACCTCAACAAGCCTTATGGCGGGCAGTTCGCGCGCTTGCAGGAGTGGCTGGTGATCCGCGAAGACGCCTTTTTCGATGCCCTGGGGGACCAGCTCATCCTATTTGGGGAATGGTGCGCGGCCCAGCACTCGCTGGACTACGAAACCCTGCCGGACTGGTACCTGGCCTTCGACGTGTATGACCGCGCCACGGGCCGCTTCTGGAGCACCCGCCGCCGACACGAGTTGGCGCAAAAGCTCCAGGTGCGCGAGGTGCCGCGTGTGAGCATGGGTCAAACCTCTGTCAAGGAGCTCACCGAGTGGGTCAACAGCCACCGCAGCCACTACCGTGAGGGCTCACTGGAGGGGGTGGTCGTTCGTCATGAGGATGATGACTGGTTGCTCAACCGGGGCAAGCTGGTCCGCCCGGACTTCGTGCAAAGCATCGAGGAGCACTGGCGCAGCCGCGCCTTGCAATGGAACCGGATCAGCTGGGATCAGGACGATCAGGGCTGAGCCAGCCAGCGCTGAGCGAGTTTGACCCACAAGGTGGCGCCCAGCGGGATCAGCTCGTCGTTGAAGTCGTAGCTGGGGTTGTGCAGCATGCAGGGCCCCATGCCGTGGCCGGCCTCGCGGTGGGTGCCATCGCCATTGCCGATCACGAAATAGGCACCGGGCTTATCGATCAGGAAGAAGCTGAAGTCCTCGGCGCCCATGGTGGGCTCGAACTCGCGCACCCGGCTGGCGCCGGCCACCTCGGTCATCACCTGGCGCACGAAGGCGCTCTCGGCCGGGTGGTTGATGGTGGGCGGGTAGTTGCGGCAGAACTCGAATTCGGCGCTGGCGCCAAAGGCCGCACAGACATGCCGCGTCATCTCGCGCATGCGGTTTTCGATCAGGTCCAGCACCTCGGTGGTGAAGGTGCGCACCGTGCCCTGCATGGTCACCGACTCGGGGATCACATTGGTGGCTTCGCCCGCTTCGATCATGGTCACCGAGATCACGCCGGTTTCGACGGGCCGCATATTGCGCGTCAAGATGGTCTGGAAACTCTGCACCAGCTGGCAGGCGATGGGCACGGGGTCGATGCCCAGATGCGGCATGGCGCCATGGCAGCCTTTGCCCTTGATGGTGATCAGAAATTCATTGCTGGAGGCGAAGCAGGGGCCGCTCTTGATGGCGAACTCGCCCACGGCCATGCCGGGCCAGTTGTGCATGCCGAAGATCGCGTCCATCGGGAAGCGCGTGAACAGGCCGTCCTTGATCATCTCGCGCGCGCCGCCACCGCCCTCTTCGGCGGGCTGGAACACGAGGTAGACGGTGCCGTCGAAATCGCGTTTGGCGGCCAGATGCTGGGCCGCGGCCATCAGCATGGCGGTGTGGCCGTCGTGCCCGCAGGCATGCATGCGGCCTGGGTGCCGGCTGGCATGGGCAAAGGTGTTGTGCTCGGTCATGGGCAGGGCGTCCATGTCGGCACGCAGGCCGATGGCACGCTTGCCGGGGCGCCCTTTGATCACACCCACCACGCCGGTCTTGCCCAGGTCGGTGTGCACCTCGATGCCCCAGTTGCGCAGGGTCTTGGCGATCAGCTCGGCTGTGCGCTCTTCCTGAAAGCACAGTTCCGGGTGGGCATGGATGTCGCGTCGAAACGCCCGCATGGCGTCGGCCTGATCCTGCAACTCCGGCAGGACAGTCGGGGGCAGTTCGGCGTTCAGGACAGTCATGTTGAAGGGAACAATTCGAACGGGAGTGTCATATTACCCGTCCGAAAGCCCCCAGGCTATTTATAGTGTCCGCTCGTCACGACCAACGAGGAGATTCGCCATGAGCGACGTCCAATTTTCGCAAGCGCACAACCTGGGGCTGGAAAAGGCCCGTGAACTGGCCAAGCAGTGGGCCGAAGACTCCGCCAAGAAGATGGGGCTGGAGTGCAAGCACACCGAAGGCGCCGACAAGGACACCATCACCTTCGAGCGCATGGGCGTCAACGGCCTGATGACCGTGACGGGCACCAGCTTCGACCTCGAAGTCAAGCTGGGCATGATGATGAAGGCCTTTAAGCCCATCATCGAAGCCGAGATCGCCAAGAACCTCGGCCGCATTGTCGAGAAGGCGTCAGGCAAGGCCTGATTGCGCATCAGGCCCGGCCCAGGGCTTCTCAGCGCATCACTTCTTGAGCGATTCGATCAGGTCGATGTAGGCCTGCTTGGCGGCGTCCTGGGTCTTGCCTTTCAGGCTTGCCCAGGCGTCGTACTTGGCGCGGCCGACGAAATCGGTGAAGCCGGGGCGGTCGCCTTGCACATCGCCCACGCTGCCTTGCTTGAACAGCGAGTAGATCTGCAGCAGGGTGTTGTTGTCGGGCTTGGCGGGCAGCAGCTTGGAGTCGGCCAGGGCCTTCTCGAAACGGGCTTGAAGATCGGACATGTTTGTCTCCTGTTTGAAAGCGCGGCAAACATGTTAGCGCCCGTTTGACGCGTCGGGTCACGCCCGGGGCCCCTCAACCCCCTCAAGCCAGTGCCTGAAAAACCATGGGGTCATGGCGGATTCCCTAAAATCTCCAGCCCCATGAGCGCCGTCACCTTCCACAACATCACCAAGACCTTCCAGTCCGCCGGTCGCACCGTGCGTGCGCTGCAGGGTGTCAGCTTCGACATCCAGGAAGGCGAGTTCTTCGGCCTGCTGGGCCCCAACGGCGCGGGCAAGACCACCCTGATCAGCATCCTGGCAGGGCTGAGCCGGGCCACGTCCGGTAGCGTCACCGTGCAGGGGCACGACGTGGTGGGCGACTATGCCGCCGCCCGTCGGGCGCTGGGTGTGGTCCCCCAGGAGCTGGTGTTCGACCCCTTTTTCTCGGTTCGCGAGACCCTGCGCATCCAAAGCGCCTATTTCGGCCTGCGCCGCAATGACGACTGGATCGACGAGTTGCTGGCCAATCTGGGCCTGAGTGACAAGGCCGAGGCCAATATGCGTCAGCTTTCCGGTGGCATGAAGCGCCGCGTGCTGGTGGCCCAGGCTCTGGTGCACCGCCCGCCCGTCATCGTGCTGGACGAGCCCACGGCCGGCGTGGACGTGGAGCTGCGCCAGACCCTGTGGCAATTCATCGCCCAGCTCAACAAGCAAGGCCATGCCGTGCTGCTGACAACGCACTACCTGGAGGAGGCTGAAGCCTTGTGCCAGCGCATCGGCATGCTCAAGCAGGGCCAGCTCGTGGCGCTGGACCGCACCTCCGAGCTGCTGGCTGGCACGGCCTCGACCATGCTGCGCTTCAAGACCGATGCCGCCTTGCCTGCCGATCTGGCGCTCCATGCTCGGGTCACAGGCCGCATCGTGCAGCTGCCGGCGCACAGTGCCATCGAGGTCGAGCAGATCCTCAGCCGTCTGCGGGCCGCCCAGTGCAAGGTCGAAGACCTGGAGCTGGGCCGAGCCGACCTCGAAGACGTGTTCCTGGAGATCATGCAAAGCCATCAGCGAGGCCCCGCCTTGGCGTCGGCCATCCACAACACGGGGGTGACAGCATGACGAGCTGGACCGCCTCCGTGATGGCGTCTGTTCAGGGCGCCCGCCCGCTGTTCATGAAGGAAGTGCTGCGCTTTTGGAAGGTGAGCTTCCAGACCATTGGCGCGCCGGTGCTGACGGCCGTGCTCTATCTGCTGATCTTCGGCCATGTGCTGGAAGACCATGTCCAGGTGTTCAAGGGTGTGGGCTACACGCGGTTCCTCATCCCAGGCCTGGTGATGATGAGCCTGCTGCAGAACGCCTTTGCCAACAGCTCGTCCTCGCTGATCCAGAGCAAGATCACCGGCAACCTGGTCTTCGTCCTGCTCACGCCGCTGTCCCACCGCGCCTGGTTTCTCGCCTACGTGGGTGCCTCGCTGGTGCGCGGGCTGGCCGTGGGAACGGGGGTCTTTCTGGTGACAGCCTGGTTTGCGCCGCCCGGCCTGGTCGAACCCTGGTGGGCCCTGGTGTTCGCGCTGCTGGGTGGCTGCCTGCTGGGTGCGCTGGGCCTGATCGCCGGGTTGTGGGCCGACAAGTTCGACCAGATGGCGGCCTTCCAGAACTTCATCATCGTGCCCATGACCTTCCTGTCGGGCGTGTTTTATTCGGTGCATTCGCTGCCGGCCTTCTGGCAGGGCCTGTCTCACCTCAACCCCTTTTTCTACCTGATCGACGGGTTTCGACGCGGCTTTTTCGGCGCCAGCGATGTCAGCCCCTGGCTCAGCTTGGGCGTGGTGGCGACTGCCACACTGGGTGTTTCCGCCGTGGCGCTGCGCCTTTTGAAGTCCGGGTACAAAATCCGGTCCTGAAATCCTTTTTGTCTGTTTTGCAAGAGTCCGCCATGGCCAACCCCACTCCCGCCGAAGTCCAGCAATACATCGCCGCAGGCCTGCCTTGCGAGCACCTGGTGGTGGAGGGCGACGGCGAGCATTTCTTCGCCACCATCGTGTCGGCCGAATTCGAGGGGAAGAACCGGGTTGGACGCCACCAGCGCGTTTACCGGGCCCTGGGCGATAGAATGCGGGCTGAGATTCACGCGCTGTCCATGAAGACCCTGACGCCGGCCGAATGGGCCCAACAGGCCTGATTCGCATCCAGGCCTGATTTCACAGTCTGAATGGGCGAACCCTGATCATCTCCCGACAAACCGTTCCCCACTTGTTCGGCGCGACCCCGCCCAGGCGGAGGCTTCGCGCCCTTTGCGTTTCCTCATGGACAAACTGCTGATCCGCGGCGGTCGTCGCCTTCAAGGCGAAGTGACGATCTCTGGTGCCAAAAATGCCGCCTTGCCCGATCTCTGTGCCGCTTTGCTGAGTGTCGAGCCGGTCACGCTGGCCAATGTGCCGCAGCTGAAGGACGTGTCCACCACGCTCAAGCTGCTGGGCAATATGGGTGTCGTGGCCGAGCGACACGCTGAAGACCCCGGCCGTGTCACCCTGGACGCCAGCCGGGTCGACAAGCCCGAGGCGCCGTATGAGCTGGTCAAGACCATGCGCGCCTCCATCCTGGTGCTGGGCCCGCTGCTGGCACGCTTTGGCCGTGCGCGCGTGTCGCTGCCAGGCGGTTGCGCCATCGGCTCTCGTCCGGTGGACCAGCACATCAAGGGCCTGCAGGCCATGGGCGCGCAGATCACGGTCGAGCACGGCTACATCGAGGCCCGCACGCCGCTGGACGCCAACGGCAAGCCCACTCGCCTCAAGGGGGCCCGCATCACGACCGACATGGTCACGGTGACCGGCACCGAGAACTTCCTGATGGCAGCCAGCCTGGCGGAAGGCGAAACCATTCTGGAGAACGCCGCTCAGGAGCCCGAGATCATCGATCTGGCCAATCTGCTGATCGCCATGGGTGCGAAGATCGAAGGCCAGGGTACGCACCGCATCCGCATCCAGGGTGTGGACAAGCTGCACGGCCTCACCAACGCCCGGGCTCACCAGATCATCCCTGACCGCATCGAAACGGGTACCTTCCTGTGTGCCGTCGGCGCGGCCGGTGGGGACGTCACCTTGCGCAAGGCCGATGCCGAGCACCTGGAAGCCGTTATCGAGAAGCTGCGTGACGCCGGCGTGAAGATCGAGACCGGGCGCGATGGCGGCGAGGGCTGGATCCGCGTGCAGGCCGACGCCCGCCCCAAGGCCGTGGGCTTCCGCACCCGCGAGTACCCCGCCTTCCCAACCGACATGCAAGCCCAGTTCATGGCGCTCAACTGCGTGGCCGAAGGCACGGCCGTGATCCACGAGACCATCTTCGAAAACCGCTTCATGCACGTCAACGAGCTGATCCGCCTGGGCGCCAGCATCACGGTGGACGGCCACAGCGCCGTGGTCACGGGCGTGCCCAGGCTGTCCGGCGCCACGGTGATGGCCACCGACCTGCGCGCCTCGGCCAGCCTGGTGATCGCCGGCCTGGTGGCCGATGGCGAGACCCTGGTCGACCGCATCTACCACCTCGACCGTGGCTATGACCGCATGGAAGCCAAGCTCAGAGCCATTGGCGCCGACATCGAACGAGTGAAATGACCCACCCCCTACGCGCTTCGCGCGCCCCCTCAAGGGGGCGACACCGACGGACCGGCAAAGCCGGATCCGTGGTGTCCGCTTGATGAGGCCCTGCTACTCGCCAAACCTATGATTACCCTAGCGCTTTCCAAAGGCCGCATCTTCGAAGAGACCCTGCCGCTGCTGGCCGCCGCCGGCATCCAGGTGACCGAAGACCCGGAAAAGTCCCGCAAGCTCATCCTGCCCACCAACCGTGAAGACGTTCGGGTGGTGTTGGTGCGCGCCACCGACGTGCCCACCTATGTGGCCCATGGCGGTGCCGACATCGGCGTGGCCGGCAAGGACGTGCTGATCGAGCATGCCGGCGAAGAGGGCGATGCGGGCCTGTACCAGCCGCTGGACCTCAACATCGCCAAGTGCCGCATGAGCGTGGCCGTGCGCGCCGACTTCGACTACGAGGCCGCCGTCAAGCAGGGCTCGCGCATCCGCGTGGCCACCAAGTACACCACCATTGCGCGCCAGCACTTCGCCGACAAGGGCGTGCACGTGGACCTCATCAAGCTCTATGGCTCGATGGAACTGGCGCCGCTGACCGGCCTGGCCGATGCCATCGTGGACCTGGTCTCCACCGGCAGCACGCTCAAGGCCAACAAGCTCGTTGAAGTAGAGCAGATCATGCAGATCAGCTCGCGCCTGGTGGTCAACCAGGCTGCGCTCAAGCTCAAGCGCGAACCCATTCGCGCGCTGATCCAGGCTTTCGAGTCCGCCATCCCGAAGTGATTTGATCTCTGAGATCCCTGTGCCCATGACCGTCCAGATCCGCCACCTCGCCACCTCCCAGCCCGATTTCGATGCCGCCTTCCAGAAGGTGCTGCATTGGTCGGCCGAGACCGACACGGCCATCGAAGACCGCGTGGGCGCGATCCTGGCCGATGTCCGCCTACGCGGCGACGCGGCGGTGCTGGAGTACACCGAGCGTTTCGATCACCTGCCGGCTGCGAGCATGGCCGCGCTGGAGTTAGGACAGGCCGAACTCCAGTCGGCGTTCGAGGGCCTGCCTGCGGCCCAACGTGACGCGCTGGAAAGCGCCGCCCAGCGCGTGCGCAGCTACCACGAACGCCAGAAGGAGGCCTGTGGCCTGAGCTGGCAATACCGCGACGAAGACGGCACGCTGCTGGGACAGAAGGTCACGCCGCTCGACCGCGTGGGCATTTATGTGCCCGGTGGTAAAGCGGCCTACCCATCGTCGGTGCTGATGAATGCCATCCCTGCCCATGTGGCCGGTGTTGGCGAGATCATCATGGTCGTGCCCACACCGCATGGCGTGAAGAACCAGATGGTGCTGGCCGCCGCTTACGTGGCCGGCGTGAGCCGCGCCTTCACCATCGGTGGCGCGCAGGCCGTTGCGGCACTGGCCTATGGCACGGCCACTGTGCCCAAGGTCGACAAGATCACCGGCCCGGGCAATGCCTATGTGGCGAGCGCCAAGAAGCATGTGTTCGGTCAGGTTGGCATCGACATGATTGCCGGCCCCAGCGAGATCCTCGTGCTGGCCGACGGTACAACGCCGCCTGACTGGGTCGCCATGGACCTCTTCAGCCAGGCCGAGCACGATGAACTCGCGCAAAGCATCCTGCTGTGCCCCGATTCCGACTACATCGCCAAGGTGCGGGCCGAGATTGACCGCCTGCTGCCCACCATGCCGCGCGCTAACATCATCCGCGCCTCGCTGGAAGGGCGTGGTGCCCTGATCCACACGCGCAGCATGGAAGAGGCCTGCGAGATCAGCAACCGCATCGCGCCCGAGCACCTTGAAGTCTCGTCCAATGACCCGCACAAGTGGGAGCCGCTGCTCAAGCATGCCGGGGCCATCTTCCTTGGCGCCTATACCAGTGAATCGCTGGGTGATTACTGTGCCGGCCCCAACCACGTGCTGCCCACCTCGGGCACGGCGCGCTTCTCGTCGCCACTGGGTGTGTACGACTTCCAGAAGCGCTCCAGCCTGATCGAGGTGAGCGAAGCCGGTGCCCAGGTGCTGGGCAAGACGGCTGCCGTGCTGGCTTACGGCGAAGGCCTTCAGGCCCACGCTCAGGCCGCCGAATTCCGCTTGAATGGCCGCCTCAAGAAATGAACAGCCAGACCCCCATGAGCCTGCTCGACGTATTCCGCCCCGATGTGCTGGCCATGCACGCCTATGTCGTGCAAGATGCAGCCGGCTTCATCAAGCTCGATGCGATGGAGAACCCTTTCACCCTGCCGGCGGCCCTGCAGGCCAAGCTGGGTGAGCGCCTGGGCCAGGTGGCGATGAACCGCTACCCTGGTGTGCGCGTCAACGACCTGCATGCCGCGCTGCGCACCTACGCGCATGTGCCTGCCGATTGCGGCCTGGTGCTGGGCAATGGCTCAGACGAGTTGATCTCGCTGCTGTCCGTGGCCTGTGCCAAACCCGGCGCCGTGGCCCTTGCGCCGCTGCCTGGCTTCGTGATGTACGAGGCTTTTGCCAAGCAGACGGGCATGCAGTTCGTCGGTGTGCCGCTCACTGCCGACTTCGAGCTCGATGGCCCCGCCATGCTGGCCGCCATCCGCGAGCACAAGCCAGCCCTGACCTACATCGCCTACCCGAATAACCCCACGGCCAATCTGTGGGATGACGCCGTGATCGAGCAGATCGTGCAGGCCGTGGCGGCCAACGGCCAGGGCCTGGTCATCATCGACGAGGCCTACCAGCCTTTCGCGAGCAAGTCCTACCTCGATCACCTCCCCCGGCATCCCCATGTGCTGTTGATGCGCACCCTGTCGAAATTCGGACTGGCCGGCGTTCGCCTGGGCTACATCATGGGGCGCCGGGATCTCATTGAGCAGGTTGAAAAGGTCCGCCCGCCCTACAACGTCAGCGTGCTCAACATCGAGGCCGCTTTGTTTGCCCTGGAACATGCCGACGAGTTCGCTCGCCAGGCCGAGGTCATCAAGTCCGAGCGCGAACGCCTGATGGCCGCCTTGGCCAAGATGCCCGGCGCCAAAGCCTATCCCAGCCAGGCCAATATGATTTTGGTGCGCGTAAACGACGCTGCGGCCACCTTCCAGGCCCTGAAAGCTAGGGGCATCCTGATCAAAAATGTGGCGGGCATGCACCGTTTGCTGGCAAACTGTATCCGCCTGACCGTGGGCCTGCCCTCGGAAAACGACGCGCTGATCGCGGCCCTGGCCGACATCCTGCGCGAACCCCTGACCGCCAACCCTGCATGAACGCTCCTGACATGGCCGCTTCTGCCTGCGCCGACCGCGTGGCCGAAGTCACCCGCAACACCGCTGAAACCCAGATCACCGTGCGCGTCAACCTCGACGGCACGGGTGCGGCCAAGCTGCACACCGGCATCGGCTTTTTCGACCACATGCTGGACCAGATCGCCCGCCATGGCCTGATCGACCTGGACATCCACGCCGTGGGCGACCTGCACATCGACGGGCACCACGCGGTGGAAGATGTGGGCATCACGCTGGGCCAGGCCTTCGCCAAGGCCGTGGGCGACAAGAAGGGCATCCGCCGCTACGGCCACGCCTACGTGCCGCTGGATGAAGCGCTGTCGCGCGTGGTGATCGACTTCTCCGGCCGTCCAGGTCTGCACATCCACCTGCCCTTCACCTCCGGCAACATCGGCGGCTTCGACACCCAGCTGACCTACGAGTTCTTCCAGGGCTTCGTCAACCACGCTGGCATCACCGTGCACATCGACAACCTCAAGGGTGCCAACGCACACCATCAGTGCGAGACCGTGTTCAAGGCCTTCGCACGCGCCTTGCGTGCTGCGCTGGAGCGAGATCCGCGCATGGCTGGCGTGATCCCGTCGACCAAGGGTTCGCTGTGAGCCTGTTTGCCCCTCTCTCTGTGGTGATGCTTTCTCTTTGACTCCATGAGCCAGACATCGACAGTGGCCGTGATCGACTACGGCATGGGCAATCTGCGCTCCGTCTCGCAGGCGGTTGAACACGCCGCCAAGGACCTGGACCTGAAAGTGGTCGTGACCAATGACCCGGATGTGGTGCGCGCGGCTGAACGCGTGGTGCTGCCGGGGCAGGGCGCCATGCGTGATTGCATGCGCGAGCTGCGCGATGCCCATCAGGGTGGGCTGCTGGGCGCCGTGCTGCATGCGGCCGAGAACAAGCCGCTGATGGGCGTGTGCGTGGGCATGCAGATGCTGCTCGACCACTCCGAAGAGCAGGACACGCCGGGCCTGGGCCTCATTCCCGGCCGCGTCATCAAGTTCCGGCTCGACGGCCTCAAGCAGCCCGATGGCAGCCGTTACAAGGTTCCCCAGATGGGTTGGAACCGCGTGCACCAGTCCCGCCATGCCGGTGTGTGGGGTGGCCAGCCGCATCCGGTCTGGGCCGGCGTGCCCGACGACAGCTACTTCTACTTCGTCCACAGCTACCATGCGCTTGTGGATAATCCCCAACACAGCGCTGGCGAAACCGACTACGGTGTCCGCTTTACCTGCGCCGTTGCCCGGGATAACATTTTCGCGACCCAGTTCCATCCTGAGAAAAGCGCCGAACACGGTTTGGCCCTTTACCGCAATTTTCTGCTTTGGAAACCCTGAAGGGTTAGCCGGGGCTTTTGACGATTTTTTCCACCCACCCGCACCACAGCCATGCTGCTGATCCCAGCGATTGACCTGAAAGACGGCAAGTGTGTTCGCCTCAAGCAAGGCGACATGAATGACTCCACCACCTTCGGCGAGGACCCGGCCGCGATGGCCCGGCGATGGTTGAACGCGGGTGCGCGGCGCCTGCACTTGGTGGACCTCAACGGCGCCTTCGCCGGCAAGCCCGTCAACGAGGCGGCCATCAAGGCCATCATCAAGGAGGTGGGCGACGAGATCCCCGTGCAGCTGGGAGGCGGCATCCGCGACCTCGACACCATCGAGCGCTACCTGGATGACGGCCTGAGCTACGTCATCATCGGTACGGCCGCGGTGAAGAACCCCGGCTTCCTCAAGGATGCGTGCAGCGCCTTTGGTGGTCACATCATCGTCGGCCTGGACGCCAAGGACGGCAAGGTGGCCACCGATGGCTGGAGCAAGCTCTCCGGTCACGAGGTGATCGACCTGGCCCAGAAGTTCGAGGACTACGGCGTCGAAGGCGTGATCTACACCGACATCGGCCGCGACGGCATGCTTTCGGGCATCAACATCGAGGCCACGGTCAAGCTGGCGCAAGCCTTGTCCGTGCCGGTGATCGCCTCGGGCGGCCTCTCGAACCTCAAGAACATCGAAGAGCTGTGTGCGATCGAGTTCGAAGGCGTTGAAGGCGTGATCTGTGGCCGTGCCATCTACACGGGCGATCTGGACTTTGCCGAGGCTCAAAAGCGCGCCGACCAACTCAACGGCGAAGGCTGATAGCGGAACCATCGTGCTGGCCAAACGCATCATTCCCTGCCTGGACGTGACAGGCGGGCGCGTCGTCAAGGGCGTCAATTTCGTTGAACTGCGCGATGCCGGCGACCCGGTCGAGATCGCCGCACGCTACAACGAGCAGGGCGCCGACGAACTCACCTTCCTCGACATCACCGCGACCAGCGATGGCCGCGACCTCATCCTGCACATCATCGAGGCCGTGGCTTCGCAGGTCTTCATCCCGCTGACCGTGGGTGGCGGCGTGCGCACCGTGGAAGACGTGCGGCGTTTGCTCAATGCCGGTGCCGACAAGGTCAGCTTTAACTCGGCGGCCATTGCCAACCCACAGGTCATCCGTGACGCATCGGACAAATACGGTTCGCAGTGCATCGTGGTGGCCATCGATGCCAAGAAGCGCCAGGGTGATGACCTGGCCGCCAAGGGGCCGGGCTGGGACGTCTACAGCCACGGTGGTCGCAAGAACGTGGGCCTTGACGCCGTGGCCTGGGCCACGCAGATGGCCGAGTACGGCGCGGGCGAAATCCTGCTGACCAGCATGGACCGCGATGGCACCAAGTCGGGCTTCGACCTGGCGCTGACCCGCGCCGTGAGCGATGCCGTGGGTGTGCCCGTGATCGCGTCCGGTGGCGTGGGTAATCTGGACCATCTGGCCGATGGCGTGCAGCAGGGTGGGGCCGATGCCGTGCTGGCGGCCAGCATCTTTCACTACGGCGAGTACAACGTGGCGCAGGCCAAGGCGCTGATGGCGCAGCGTGGCATCCCCGTGCGCATCTGAACTGCACACCCCCTCGCAAACCCACAGGCCGCCGTATGCGGCCTTTTTTATTTCATGTGAAGGCCATCACACTCATCCCCACATGGAATTGGCGTAAAGGCCACGTTCACAAAAGCAATAAGCGTAATGTGTGAATCGGGAATCGCGACGCTTTCCGTGCCAAGGTCGATGGTTGACCGGGCCGCCAGAAAGCGTTTTTGACTTCGAAAGGAGTAGCCCATGTCCCTTTCCACACGCTTCAGGGCATTGCCTCTGTCATCCATGACCACGGCGCCGGAGCTACCCAAGTGGCAACGCCTGGCCTCGCCGGACGACCCCGCCTTGGGCTTGTTGACCGACTTGCAGCACAGTCCCTGTGTGGTCGCCCATCAGCAAGATGGCCTGGACCAGACCCTGCACCTGATGATGCGCGCAGGCGTTCGCATGGTGTTCGTGTCTGATGCCGATGGCACGCTGGTTGGCGTCGTCACGGCCGATGACATCCAGGGGGAGCGGCCGGTCGTGCACGCGTCGGCACGCCAGATGTCGCGCCATGAACTGACCGTGGCCGACGTGATGGTGCCCGTCACCCAATGGGACACGGTGGACTTGTCGACCGTGCGCAATGCCAGCCTGGGTGATGTCGCCGAGACCATGCACCAGCATGACCTGCGCTACCTGCTCGTCACGCAAAAGAAGGGCGGCAAGACCATGCTGCGCGGGCTGTTCTCTGCCACCCGTCTGGAGATGGCGATGAACACCACCATCGAGCCCGACTTGCACTCGCGCAGCTTTGCGGAGCTGGGGCAGGTGCTGTCCCACTGAGGCTGGCGATGGTCAGCCGTTGCGGTCGGGGTCTGCGGGCAGCCACAGTTCGAAGCAGGCGCCTTCGCCCGGACTGTTGACCACCCTGACCTTGCCACCGTGACGCCTGGCCACGGTATCGATGAAGACCAGGCCCAGGCCGATGCCTGCGGCCAGCTTCGAGGGGCGGCCCTGTTCGACGCGTTCATAGCGCTTGAACAGCCGGCCCAGTTCCGACTCCGGGATACCGGGGCCCTGGTCGCGCACGGCGATCACGTGGTGCCCCTGTTCCTGCATCACCGACACCAGGACCTGCCCACCCTTGGGGCTGAACTTGATGGCATTGCTCAAGAGGTTGCTCAGAGCGCGGTGGATGAGGTAGTCGTCGAAGGTGGCCGTTTGCGTGCGGCCTGCGGGCCAGGTGTTCACCAAGGTGATGTCCTTGGCGCGCGCCTGCAAGGCCATCTCGTCGATGCAGTCCTGTGTGGTCTTGATCAGGTCGCTTGACGCGGGGGCGATGGCGCGTGTCTCGGCGCGCATCACCTGCAGCAACTCTTCGCACAGCTCCAGGGTGTGGCGGGCCATGGCCTCGACGTGGTGCAGCGTTTCTTCCAGCGACATCTTGCCGCCGATGCGGTGCAGATCGACCAGCGAGATCAGCGAGGCCTGAGGTGAGCGGATGTCATGCGCGATGAAGCCCAGCAACTCGGCGCGTTGCAGCTCGGCCTCCCGCAAGGCGGTGACGTCGGTGGCGCAGACGATGGCGCCATGCATGTCCTGCCCCTCATCGTTGCCCACCAAAGCGACAAGGTACTGCTTGCCACGCGGGTGTGCGGCCGCCGTGCTCACTGGCCTGCGGCCGTGCATGGCCTGGTCCAGCAGCATGTCCCAATGAGGGGCCTCGTTGGGCACCAGGGGTGACAGCACCTCACTCAGCGATCGGCCGATGAGGGCCGACGGGTGGCTGAAGCCCGTCATGGCGCAGGCCTGCTGATTGGCCTGTGTCACCAGCCGCTGTGCATTGACGACGAAGACCGCATCTGGCAGGGTCGCCAGCGTGTGGGCCAGCAACTGCCTGGCCTGTCGCAGCTGGGCGCCGGCCTGGCCGATGGCATCGGTGCGCTGCTGCATGAAGTCGCCCTGGGCCTTCTTGTTGGACAAGAGCCAGTCGGGATGGACGCCCGGTTCACCGGCCATGGTCAGCAGCTCGTGTTCGAGTTCGCGCGCCGTGGCTTCCAGGCGGCGCCAGCTCCACACGGGGTAGCTGAGCAAGGCGCCCAAGGCCAGGCCGAAAGGCGGCCACCAGATGTCCAGCGCCATCAAGCCCCATGACATCAGCACCGCGCCAATGGCCAGGCTCAGGCTGTTGATCAGGGCATGGCGCGGCGTGGCACGGCGGTACGACCACATCAGCCCCAGCACCAGCGCTGTGGACAGGAGTGCGTTGAGCGCCGATGGCAGTG
>Ga0194137_10000305_pt1 | contig 34165 bp, 30 predicted proteins | sample TARM_MetaG_T3_14_FD_134025 | JGI IMG/M metagenome (GOLD analysis project Ga0194137, IMG submission 134025) | Freshwater microbial communities from Pennsylvania, USA, analyzing microbe dynamics in response to fracking - TARM_MetaG_T3_14 (version 2) | ecosystem: Environmental > Aquatic >... | reverse complement strand
GTTATAGCATAAACATTTTATATATTTTGTATTGTAATTTGTCTAAGTTTTGTTAAAATAAAAATTGGTTAGTATCGTATATGATCAGAAATAGGGTCTGATTGTCTCTACCCTGGCACCGTAAACGCCGGGACTATGATACAAAAATATTTTAAAGTGAGATTTCTCCCTTTTTGTTGTGCGTACTAGCCGAAAACAAAAAAATTGGAGGAGTTTTTTTATGGAAAAAGTTTTAAAGTTTTTTAAGGTAGAAGAGAGGGGTTCTACTTTTAAGACAGAAGTGTTGGCGGGATTAACAACATTCTTAGCGATGGCTTATATTTTACCCGTGAACTCGAACATGCTTGCAATGACTGGAATGCCAATTGCTGGGGTTTTCTTAGCAACAGCGGTTGCATCGTTGGTCGCAACACTACTCATGGCTTTACTTGCTAACTTCCCTGTTGCACTTGCGCCAGGAATGGGTATTAATGCATTTTTTACTTTTACAGTTGTCTTCACTTATGGGTTAAGTTGGGAAGCGGCTTTAGCTGCGGTATTTATCTCAGGGATTTTGTTTTTCATTGTTTCTATTTCAGGACTGAGAAGACAAATCATCGATGCTATCCCTCAAGGACTTAAATATGCTGTTGGGGCAGGTATTGGATTCTTTATTACATTTATTGGATTAAAAAATGCAGGGATTATTGTTGCAGATGGCGCAACATTTGTTGCACTTGGTGATCTTTCAAATAATGCTGTTTTATTAGGTGTATTTGGGATTATCTTAGTAGTAATTCTTTATGCAATGGGAAATAAGTTTGCTTTAATTATTTCTATTGTTGTTACGGCAATTGTTGGATTAATTCTTAATGCATTTGGTGTTGATTATATGCCAGCGTTTGATTCTAGTACGACGGGTGGATTAATCGATGGAATTAGTGAAACTGGTTTTGGTTTTGTAAGAGGGTTTGGGGAATTATTTAGTACACCTCAAGCAATCTTTATTATATTTACATTCTTATTTGTTGATTTCTTTGATACAGCTGGGACGCTTATTGCGGTTGGAAACCGTGCTGGACTTGTTAATGATGAAGGTCAACTTCAAGGTGGAAACATGCCTTTAATGGCAGATTCTATCGGAACAGTTGCTGGGGCAATGCTTGGGACAAGTACTGTAACAAGTTATGTTGAGAGTACAACAGGTATCGAACAAGGCGGAAGAACAGGATTAACGGCGTTAACTGTTTCAATTTTATTTGGATTATCTATTATTATTTATCCAATCCTCAGTATTTTTAATGGCGTTGTTGTAGGGTTTGATGGGTTTGGAGATCCTATTATTTATTCACCGGTAACTAGTATGGCACTTGTTATGGTAGGGGCTTTAATGATCACGCAATTAAAACATATTGATTGGGATGATAAAGCCATTGTAATACCTACATTCTTAACCATTGTATTTATGATTTTTGCATTTAGTATTGCTGAAGGAATTGCTGTTGGATTTATTTTCTATCCAATTGTAATGATGGCTTCAAAACGTGCTAAAGAAGTTAATCCAATTATGTATGGATTAATGGTATTCTTTATCATTCGATTTGTTTTAGAAATATTTATGGGTTAAAGTAACATTTAAAAATAGAATTATAAGGTATCATCCTTTGCGGGATGGTACCTTTTTTTGAAAACGCTTGTTTTTAAGTTTACAATGTTTGGTAAATACCTTAAAATAGTGTTGTATGAAATGAGGCGGTAATATGAAAGTTATTTTTGATGAGATTAAAATTATAAGAACATTAAGACGTATTACACATGAAATATTAGAGCGGCATCAAGGGGTAACTGATTTAGTGATTGTTGGCATCAAAAACAGTGGGATTCCACTGGCGCAAATGATTCAAGAAAATATTGAGAATTTTGAAGGATATCAAGTCCCTTTTTATGAAGTGGATATTACAGGCTATCGTGATGATAAGCGCTTGTTAGATTATCCAAGATTTGATGTTGATTTAACGAATAAGAAAGTTATTTTAGTAGATGATGTGTTATACACAGGTAGAACAGTAAGAGCCGCGATGGATGCTTTAATGGACGGAGGCAGACCAAGTCATGTTGAATTAGCTGTTTTAATTGATCGTGGACATCGTGAACTGCCTATCCGTGCGGATTATGTTGGGAAGAATATTCCTACCCATTATGGGGAGCGAGTCATCGTCGATATTAAAGAGAAGAAAATGGTATTTATCAAAGACAAAGAGGAGGCCAAGTGATGAAGATGAAAGCAATTGAACAAACAGACAAAGCACTTTTTGATGCATTAAGTAGTGAAAAGAATAGACAAGAAACCCATTTGGAATTAATTGCGAGTGAGAATTTTGTTTCTGAAGTAGTCCTTGAAGCGCAGGGAAGTATCTTAACAAACAAATATGCTGAAGGGTATCCAAATAAACGCTATTATGGCGGATGTGAGTTTGCTGATCAAGTTGAGGACTTAGCAAGAGAAAGACTTAAAACGCTGTTTAACGTTAAATATGTTAATGTTCAAGCCCATTCTGGTTCAACAGCTAATATGGCAGCTTATAGAACACTGCTTAAGCATAAAGATAAAGTTTTGGGAATGAGTTTAGATCATGGGGGTCATTTAACGCATGGTCATCCGCTTAGCTTTAGTGGTGAAGACTATGAATTTTTTAGTTATGGTGTTGATAGTAAAACAGAACGCATCGATTATGAAGAAGTGAGACGTATCGCTTTAGAAGTAAAACCTAAACTAATAGTAGCAGGTGCGAGCGCCTATCCTCGTGAGATTGATTTTAAAAAATTTAGAGAAATTGCTGATGAAGTCGGGGCTTATTTAATGGTTGATATGGCCCATATTGCAGGACTTGTTGCGGCAGGACTGCATAATAACCCATGTGAAGTGGCTGATATTGTAACATCTACAACTCATAAAACATTAAGAGGTCCGCGTGGTGGTATTGTATTAACCAATGATTTTGAAATTTACAAAAAGTTAAACAGAACGGTGTTTCCAGGGATTCAAGGCGGTCCATTAATGCATGTAATCGCAGCAAAAGCGACAGCATTTTTAGAAGCCTCAAGTGATGAGTTTAAAACCTATCAAGAAAAAGTAATTAAAAATGCCCAAGCACTTGCAGCACAATTAATTTTGTTGGGTTTTAAAGTGGTTAGTGGCGGTACGGACAACCATATGGTACTTGTTGAAGTTAAAAGTTTAACGGGATTAACGGGTAAAGTGGCAGAAGAAGTATTAGAAAAAGTTCACCTGACCTGTAATAAAAATACTGTACCAAACGATCCGGAAAAACCATTTATAACAAGCGGAATTAGACTAGGAACACCTGCATTAACAACTCGTGGATTTACACCTGATGATATGCGGGAAATCGCACAGTTAATATATGATACACTAATGAATCCAGACAATGATTTTGTATTAGATACTGTAAAAGAACGTGTGAAGACTTTAACCAATAAACATCCATTATATGAATAAAGCATGCTGCCTGCATGCTTTTTTAATTTGAATCAGAGCCATTATTTGATTATAATGAAGTTAAGTCAAATTAGGAGTGAAAACAAATGATGACTAAAGAAGAAATAATTAAGGATGCAAAGGAGCATAATGTTTATTACATTAGATTGTCGTTTACAGACATTAATGGTATGATCAAAAACGTTGAAATCCCTTTTCGCAAATTAGAAGCTGCACTCAATAATGAAATCATGTTTGATGGGTCTAGTATTGATGGTTTTGCACGTATTCATGAGGCAGATATGTATTTACGACCCGATTTAAATACTTGGGTAGTTTTACCGTTTGAAAAAGATCAATACGGGACGATTGCAAACCTAACGTGTGATGTTTATTTACCCAATGGTGAACCATTTGAAGGCGATCCAAGATATGTATTGAAACGTAATATTGAAAAATTGAAAGAGTTTGGCCATGAATATTTTAAAGTCGGTGTTGAACCTGAATTTTTCTTATTTCATATGGATGAGAACAAGAATATCACTTTAAATCCAAACGACCATGGGAATTATTTCGATATGGCACCGATTGATGGTGCAGAGAATTGCCGTCGAGAAATTGTATTAGAGTTAGAAAAACTGAATTTTAAAATGGAAGCCTCACATCATGAAGCAGCACCAGGTCAACATGAAATTAACTTTGAGTTTCATGATGCACTAGAAGCCGCAGATAAGTTACAATTGTTTAAAATTGTAGTTAAAAAAGTTGCACGCAGACATAACTTACATGCAACATTCATGCCAAAACCAGTGGATAGTGTTAATGGCTCAGGGATGCATGTTAATGCTTCAATCAGTGATCGAGAGGGTAATAATGTGTTTTTTGACCCTAAAGGAAATTATGATGGATTAAGTCAAACAATGGAACATTTTATTGCAGGACTGATTAAACATGCAAGAGCTTTTACAGCAATCACAAATCCTATTGTAAATAGCTATAAGCGATTAGTACCGGGTTATGAAGCACCTTCATACATCTCATGGAGTGATGATAACCGTTCAGTCATGATTAGAATTCCAACCTCACGTGGAAAAGGCACGCGTGCTGAGGTTAGAAGTGCTGATCCTTCAAGTAATCCTTATTTAGCATTAGCAGTTATTTTAGCCAGTGGTTTAGACGGTATCAAAAACAAGGAAAACCTCATGAAACCTGTTTACATTAATCTATATGATTTAGACCGCGATACTAGAGAGTCAATGGGGATTAAAAACCTTCCAGAAAACTTAAAAGATGCATTAAAAGAATTAAAAAGAGATGATGTTGTTAAAGACGCGCTTGGGAAACATGTATTTGACAAATTCTATTCAGCGAAAAAATTTGAATGGGAATCATACAGAAAAAGCGTTACGGATTGGGAAGTTAATCATTATTTAAAAACTATGTAAACAAAAAGACAGTTTATTTGAACTGTCTATTTTTTTGATTTGCTTTCTTGAATTAATTGCTCAATGTCTGATTCATTAAATGTATATTTTGCAGAACAGAAATGACATGTTGTTTCTATTTGTCCATCTTCTTGAAGAATTGATTTTAATTGGTCACTGCCTAAAGAGATTAATCCACGTTCAAATTTTTCTCTATTGCAGTCACAGTAGTATTCTAAATCCATTTTCTCTAACAGTTTATAATCACCATCAGTAAGACTGTTTATTATATCTTCAGGTGTAAAATTATCTTCTAGTAAACAAGAGATTGAAGGGAAATTTTTAAGTTTATCTTCAATTTTTTTCACGGTCTCTTCTTTATAGCCAGGCATTAACTGTAAAATAAATCCTCCTGCGCTTAAGACTGTATTATCTTCATCGACTTTGACACCTAAAGAAACTGCTGAAGGGATTTGTTCACTGGATGTGAAGTAATATGCAAAGTCTTCTGCGACTTCACCGCTTGTAATTTCAACACTACTGGTAAAGATATCTCTAACTTTGAGATCTTTTGTGACATGAATCTGTCCTTGACCAACAGCTTGACCAACATTGAGTTTCCCACTATCATATTGTAAAAATACATGGGGGTTTCCAACATATCCACGGACTTGGCCTTTTGAATTAGTGGTGGCCACCATACCTTCTAGTGGGCCATTTGCATCAAAACGAATACTAAGTTCGTGATCATCATGATCAAGTGCCCCTTTATACATTGCTCCCATTGTTACACTTGCTGTTAATAAACGTCCAAGTGCAGCGGTTGCGGTAGGCCATAAGTCATGGACTTTTTGGGCTTCATTGACTAAGTTTGTTGTGTGTACTGCATAAATACGCACTGTGCCATCAAAGGCATATGCTTTCTGTAAATAATCTTTCATTTTCATCACCGCGCTTATTATAGCATAACTTAATAGGAATACAAATTGATTGAATTAAAAGATTAATTGTGGCATAATACATTCTGTTTTATAAGGAGTGGTTATGTGTTTAAAATTGGTGATATAGAAATTAAAAATAAAGTTGCTGTAGCCCCTATGGCCGGCATATCAAATAAAGCGTTTAGACTTATTGCCCATAAATTTGGTGCAGGAATTATCTATACTGAAATGATTAGTGATAAAGCTTTAAAACATCAAAACGTAAGAACAAAAAAAATGGCCATTATTGGTGATGAGGAAGGGCTAGTAAGTTTACAGTTATTTGGTGCAGACAAAGAGGCTATGAAGACAGCAGTTCGTTATGTCAATGACCATACAAATGCTAAAATTATTGATTTAAATGTAGGGTGTCCGGTTCCTAAAGTTGTCAAAGGGAATGGGGGAGCAAGTCTTATGAAAGATCCACAGTTAGTTTATGAACTGGTTGAAATAATGGTTAAGGAAAGCCGTGTCCCAATTACGGTCAAAATTAGAACTGGCTGGGATGCCCATTCTAAAAATGCAGTAGAGGTTGCAAAAAAGGCTGAAGCAGCTGGTGCAAGTGCTATTGCAATTCACGGAAGAACCCGTGCTCAAATGTATAGCGGTAGTGTCGATTTAGAAATGATTAAAAAAGTGAAAGACAGTGTTAATATTCCCGTAATAGGCAATGGTGATATCAAAACACCTGAAGATGCCAAGATGATGTTAGACTATACAAATGTTGATGCAGTGATGGTTGGTAGAGCCTTACAAGGGAATCCCTGGCTAATAAAACAAATCGCGGATTATTTAAATACTGGAACATATGATAAAGAGATTCCTATTGAAGAAAGATTAGAGTTGTTAAAAGACCATGCTTTAAAACTCATCGATTTAAAGGGTGAAAAAATCGCAATACTAGAAATGCGTAGTCATGCAGCTTGGTATATTAAAGGGCTTAAAGGTGCGACTCATGTTAAAAGGGAAATCGCTAAAGTAAAAGATAAATCAGGTCTTTTTAATATTATTAGTGAGTATCAAAAATATCTAAATAAAGAAGCTAACTAGATCTAGTTAGCTTCTTTATTTTATATTTCAAATTCATGAAGTTGTTTTTTTAATAAAGGTGATACGCGTGCTTTAATATGAACGCCTTCATTAAGATAATTACGTTCTATGATTTCGGAATATTCTACCAATTGATTAACGATATCTCCCCGCGTATGTGGAATAGAATATACGACTGTGATATCATCTTTGAACAATGTTCTTTGAACCGTAGTCAATAATTTTTTGATATTAGTATCTTCTTTTAACGACACTTTAACTGCTGGTTGAAAGCTGTGTGGAATATCATCTGTCGTTAAGTCAATCTTATTAAAAACGTAAATGGTTTCTATAGTGTCTGCACCAAGTTCTTTTAAGACATTATTGGTAGTAATAATTTGATCAAAATAATAAGGGTGAGAAAAATCAATGACGTGAATTAATAAATCAGCCTCTTGAATTTCTTCTAATGTTGCTTTAAATGAATCGACTAAATCATGAGGTAAATTTGAGACGAAACCAATAGTGTCAGTAATGGTAAATGGCTTACTATCGGGCAAATGTATTTTTCTTGTCGCAGTTTCCAGTGTTGCGAAAAGTTGGTCTTTAGTATGAACTTCCTTTTCGTTGTTATGTTGAGTAAGTGATAAAAATTTATTTAATAATGTTGATTTACCAGCATTGGTATATCCAACGATTGCCACATTTTTTATCAGTGATTGTCTACGCTGATTACGATTTGTTTGTCTAACCTTTACAATATGGCTTAATTCTTTTTGTAACTGTTTTAACTCATTTTCAATATGACGGCGGTCCATTTCAAGTTTTTTCTCTCCTGGTCCTCTTGAGCCAATACCACCTTGTTGACGGTCAAAACTTGAGCGTAATGCGGTTAGTCTTGGTAGAAGATATTTTAATTGAGCGATTTCAACTTGTAGTTGTGCTTCTTTTGTTTTGGCTCTTTTAGAAAATATATCTAAGATTAACAATGTACGGTCAATCACCGTCACACCAAGCGCATCTTCTAAGTTTCTTATTTGACTATTGGTTAACTCATCATTGAAAATGACTAGATTTATTTGATTATCTTCAATTTGAGATTTAAGTTCTGTGACTTTTCCGGTACCGATTTTAAATTGTGTACTCGATTGTTTTCCGTCTTGGATGATTACATCAATCACTTCTAATTTTAACGTTTCTGCTAAATTTTTTAGTTCAGACATATAATAATCAATCATTGTTTTTTTATAATAATTTAGACCGACTAGTAAAACTTTTTTCATTGTATCACCTCATATGTTCATTATAGCATGGCTGAAAACGAAAAAAAAGCGCGATAAATCGCACTTTTATAATCCACATTTTAATTGAGCGTTACAATTTGTACAAGTATGGCATCCACCTAAATTTTCAACGGTTCCTTCTAAACAAATAGGGCAAATGTCACCGGCTTCAACGCCGATATTTCTATCTTGACGGTCACTTCTTAACCCTTTGGTTTTGGTTTCTTTAGGTTCTTTTTGTTCTTCAGGTGTTTCAACGCCTAAATCATCCATCCCAACTTGTTTTGGTTTTTGTGGCTTTTCTTGATCATCTTTGGTTAAACTTAATACTTGAGAGTCTCTTGAACCATCTACATAAACAGTTCCACCTTTAGCCCCGCCACGATATAATCGACGATAAACTTGTTCTACCTCTTCGACTGAGTATCCTTTAGGCGCATTGACGGTCTTAGAAATACTTGAATCCACCCAATACTGAATCGTTGTTTGAACATCTACATGTGCCTCAGGCGCTAGTTCCATTGCACTTACAAAAATCTCAGGCAATGTTTCTTTTGTGTAGCCAGGATATTGTTCTAAATAGCTTTCTACAATAGGAGCATTAACCTCAATAAATTTACCGAGACGGCCACTTCTAAAATAACTGAATGCAAAGTAAGGTTCTAATCCTGTTGACACACCAACCATTGTTCCTGTTGAACCAGTCGGTGCAATTGTAAGAAGGTGAGAGTTTCTAATACCGTGTTTTAACACACCTTCACGAATATGTTTAGGCATTTTTTGCATATAGCCAGTGTTAACAAATTTTTCTCGATTTTCTTGAGTTTTAAGGAATGGGAAAGATCCTTTTTCTTTAGCAAGATCAATACTTGTTTCATAAGCTTTTATAGCGATAAACTCAAACAATTTATCAACCATTTCAATCCCATCTTTTGCGCCGTATTTACGGTTTGTCCAAATTAATAAGTCATGAAGACCCATTACACCTAACCCAATACGACGTTCACCGAGCGCTTGGTCTTTATTTTCATCTAAGAAATAATGTGTTTTATCAATAACATTATCTTGTAAACGTACAGCTGTGCGGATGGTTCTTTCTAATTTTTTCCAATCAACATCTTTGGTTTCAAAGTCTACCATGTTCGCAAGGTTTAAAGCCGCTAAATTACAAACAGAATATGGCGCGAGAGGTTGTTCACCACATGGGTTTGTACATACAACTTTTTGATCATACCCTTTTGCATTTGTTTGTTCATTGGCATTATCAATAAAGAAAATTCCCGGTTCTGCAGAATAAGTTGCACATATATTAATCAGGTTCCATAAATCTTTGGCTTTAATTGTATTGTATGTTTTAACAGGATATCCCATCGATTCCCATTCTCTAACATCCCCAACATGCATCCAAAGGTCATCATAAGCTGCTTTTTGAGAATCATCGTAATTATCGATATCAGGAAATCTTAAAGGATAAGACTCATCATTTTCAACAGCATCCATAAATTCTTTTGTAATCGCAACTGAAATGTTTGCACCACTTAAAAATTCAGGATTATTTACTTCATAATTACCGCCTTTGTTTAAGCGTTCAAATGCTGAATCAACAATTTTTTTTGAAAAACCATTACCGTTTTCTTTTTTGCTTCGTTCCAATATATATTCATTAATTTCAATTTCGTCGTCACTTAATGGAATAAATTTTAATTTATTTTTTGCAGCTTTTTTAATGAGTGGATCATCGATTGTTTCAATTAAAAATTGTAATATTTTAGGGTTTTGCATTTTAGAGACAATAAAATCTATAATATCAGGATGCCAATCAGCAAGCATAATCATTTGAGCGCCTCGACGAGACCCTCCTTGTTCTACTAAATGCGTTAACTCAGACAAATCATGTAGCCAACTAACAGCCCCACTTGATTTACCGTTAACCCCTTTTGCTAAGGCGTTTTTAGGTCTAAGGGTTGAACCATTCGTTCCAACTCCGCCACCACGACTCATTATTTCCATCACTTGTTTACGGTGATCACTAATCCCACCACGAGAATCATGAATGTGTGGCATGACAAAACAGTTAAAATAAGTGACTTCAGTATTTGAACCTGCTCCAAATAATACACGACCAGCAGGCACCAAATTGAGTGAAGATACCTCTTCATAAAACGCGTCAATAAACTCTTGTTTTTCACCTTCACCAAGATGTTCACTCAAGCGTTTTGCAATTTGTTCAAAATATAGCTCTAAAGGCTTATCAACTTGCCTAATGCCACGAACAATTTCACCTTGTTCATTGGCATCTTCAGTGCTTCCTAAATATTCATCTTCAACTTTAATGGTAACTTTGTCATTGTCAATTGATAAAACATGTCCAATTCCACGTGCAGGGAACTTAGGATCATCTCTTACAATCGTTATAACCAAGTCACCTTCTTTAAGTGTTTTTAGGCTTAAATCTTTTTGGGTATATCGATCAATCATAACTAATCTTGATACACCTTCAAATGATTTTTTCATGTCATCTGTAATAGGATATAAATGCGGGTAATGTTGCTTAACAGCTTCGTTTACACTCTGCTTTAATTTATCAGAATATTGTTTCATGATAATGCCTCCCCATGGTTTCAGTTATCTTTCATTATATACAATAGATTCTTAACTTTAAAGCCTTGACAAATGGTTGATACCGTGAAAATAAGATGGTTATGCGGTAAACAATCTTTAAAATATTTTTGACTCAAATTTCCATGTAGAATGGAAATAAAAAATGAAAGTAAACAACATAATAGTTTTATATATGTTATAATTTATCATGAAAAAGAAGATTTTAGTATGAAAACACAACATCATTTAGTAGGTGAGATAATGACTAGCATCGATGCACTCGTTTTACATATTTATTTATTAGCAATTTTTACCACAGTCGTTAAGGCCAAGACGAATATTAAAATTTATCGTACCCTTAAATTTTTTGTGGTTGTTTTTGTTGTGTTTTTAATCCGTGAACTTATCATTTTAGATTGGTCCGATCAAGATATCACTTTAATGGTTGTTAAATTAGTGCCACTTATTTTCTTGTTTGTTATTATTGTTCAAACAGAAGCCCGCATCATTTTAAAATTCTTAGGGGTAAAAAGTGGCTTATTAATGAGTAACACCTTAGAAGAACATGTAAAACTTGAATTAATAAAAAGTATCGATTTTCTTTCTAGTAAACGCATCGGTGCACTGATCACCTTTGAACGTGCAGTATCTTTGGATGAATTTATTCAAAGTGCCTTTTTAATTGATGCCCCAATCAGTAGTGAATTGTTATCGACCTTATTCATTCCTAAAACACCACTTCATGATGGTGCAGTGATTATTAAAGAAAATAATATAGTCTGTGCAGGCGCATATTATCCACCAAGTGATGATGGGACCATTCCAAAATCATTAGGCTCAAGACACCGAGCTGCAATTGGTATAAGTGAAATTACTGATTCATTAACTGTAATTGTTAGTGAGCAAACAGGACAAATTAGCGTTGCAATTGATGGGTATTTGGACCAAGATATATCTAAAGAATCACTGATTTTATACTTAGAAAAATATTTACAAAATTAAAGCCTTAAGGCTTTTTTTGTAGGGATATGCTATAATTATAAGTAATTGGAGGTGGCGAAATGAAAGCATACGATGTAGTGATAATAGGACATGATATTACTGCCTATGCAAGTGCGCTTTATTTATTAAAAAGATTCCGTAAAGTCGCGTTTGTTAAGCTACCCAACAAAGATAACTATTACGCCTTGAATAAAGCTTTTACCGACAAGACTAAACAGCGTCTTGATTTTACCCATCCAGTATTTGAAATTGGGGGATTAAATACACAGGAAGTGTTTCATAATTATTTACAATATTTAAAAATTGATGAGGCACGACTGAATGTTTTAAAACGCAAGGAAACAACAATAGTAACGGATGAAGGACGTTTATACTCAAGAGGAAACACCCTTAAAGATTTTATGATTTATCTTATTCGTCATTATCCCACACAAAGCCAAGCGATAAAACGATTTAAAAGTGATGTATTATCATTATATGTAGATTTTAAACTCATGCGAGATAACCGTTTTAAAGGACGAGAATATACGATTCCTAAGATGTATATTGATTTAGGACAAGTTGACTTAGAAACATTCTTAAAACGCTATTTTACGAACGAAAAGCTTATTCAAGAATTTCGTTTAATTCATGGATTTGAAGCGTTCTCATTGTCTGAAATCCATGCTTTAGAATACTTTAAAAAATTCTTTAATCTATTTATAGAAGATAGTTTCTTTTGGGTTGGTTATAAAAAGGATTTTAAAGATCACTTTGTAAAACCCGTGGAAAGTGAAGTAGATATTTATCAAACAAAAGCGTTTCACTATGAACTATTAAATAATCAAATTGAAAGTGTTGAAATAGATGATTCTCAACAAATAAAAGCTGATTATTTTATCATCGATGATTTTGATAAAATCGCTGAAATGAGCGTTTTCCAGCCTGTTAAAAAACCAATCATTAGCTATTATATTGGATTGGATGATACACCTGAATCACTAGGGATTAAAGCAATTGATTATCTCTTTACCGCGCCATTACATGCTGAAGTTTTGAGAGTTTGGAACTTTAATCAATTATCCTATGATACCGTCAAAGGCATCCGAGTTGAAGTCGTTGAACCAAATGATGGGGATAGTGTATTAAATACACTCGAAAAGTTTTTCCCTAAAATTAAAAATCATGTCACGACTATTAAAGTTAGTGATCCTCATCAAGATTATTCGAGTTTAACCAAGCATAAAAATATTCATTTAAACGATCGTTTCGAAAGGGATCATTTAAAACACCTGTTGATTGCAGATAATGCATTTGGTATTAATCAAGCAATCAATCAAGAAAGTGGAACGATTGGTCGATTAATGCTTGGCGTAGATGTAGCTGACCAAGTTAATCAAATGATTGATGCAAAAGAAAATGAGATGGTAAGGAAAACACAGGATTTATTAATTGGAAAAATCCTACATGGCTTTAAAAAGAAACGACTAGATGCAACCTATTTAGTACAAATTGATATGGGAAAACGAACCTATAACTTACGTATGAATGAAACGGATGCCTATATATTTAATACTGAAGATTCACCGGACTTGATTATTCGTGCAAATTACGATGTCTTTAATGACTTACATCATGGAGCACTTAGCTTGAATAAAGTATTAGAAGATAATCAATTAGAAGTAAAAGGTGATTCCCATTTATTTATAACCGTTGCTAACGCCCTTGATTTCGGGAATAAAAAAGCAACATTTGGAAATTACGAGCCCTTTAAAAAACACCAAAGTAAGACTTTATTTAGTTTATCGGTTATTCTATTTACTTTTTTTACTGCAAGTCTTTATTTAAGACAACACTGGATTATTACAACAGTGTTTATCGGTGTCTTACTGGGTAAAGCGTTCGTTGAAACGATTAAATTAAAACGGTTTTCAGTTGTTGATTATGCCTTGATTACCACCGGAGGTGCAATCCTCATTGATCAGTTTTTTGCATTTATCCCACATTACAGTTTTATTTGGGTTTTACTTGCATTTTTAGGGACTCTTTCATTAATCCTAAAACGACCGTTTATGTTTTTAGAATTGTATAAAGATGAAACACCAAGCAATGCTTGGAGCCCACTGTTTAAAACGCTGACTCAAGGGTTAAGTATTCTTTGGATTTTGAGTCTTCTTCTAGTTGCGCTCATCACTTATTATTTAGCCCTACCAAATCAATTGCTTTTTGTTTATGTTTTATTCATCATGATTGTAGTGTCATGGCGTTATCAAGTACTTTACATCAATACTACCATTAAAGGTCGAAATTAAGGTGGACAACATGGAAGAATTACACATCATATTATTTGGGATTTGGTTTGGATTATTTTTAATTAAAAAGTTTAAAATGAAGCGTGGCATTCTTGATGGTATTTTATTATTTTTCACAGTAGCTGCATTTTTAGTGTTTGAGGTATTTCAATTATCAGAATTTCCATACTTTAATATAGAGTATTTGCTTTATGGAGGCTTGTTATATAGTATTTTGATGTTTAATGTAAAAGAAGTCTTTTCCCGTTCTCATATTGATAGTAAATATAAGCAACTCAAGAAAAGTTATGATGATTTAGAACATAGTTATGATATGCTGAGAAAACGATTTGTTAATACCATTGAATTATTTCCGGACGGGATTGCATTTAGAACAAATGAGGGAATATTTGGAACCGATGATTATATAAAATTGTTAGATTTTGAAAAAAATGAGTTTACGTTTGATGCCTTTATGGCTAGGATGCACCGAGAAGATATTAATGCTTATGAAAACACGTTAAAGAAAACCAGTAATAAAAACCCTTATTATAAAACGAGTTATCGCTATAAAATCCATGACAAATTTGTATGGATTGAAGAAATTGGAAGACGTATTATCGTGGACCGTACTAAAACGTATATCTCAATTATTCGCGGTTTGGATGTAAAAATGTATCCTAAAACTGATATCGATGTCCTTAATACGATGCAAACAGATAAAGAGTTTTTAGACCATTTACAAAGTCTAAATCGTATGAAAACACCATATACGCTTATTTTTATTGAACTTGCAAACATTCCTAAAGTTAACGAGAAATATGGACGTGATATTGGAGATTTAATGATGGGTGAATTTTTAAAGAAGTTAAAATTTAACTTTGTAAAAGATGCACAAAGTCTATATAGACTTTCAGGGATTCGATTTGCACTCATTTTAAAAGATCAAAGAAAATATGAAGTATTAGAGCGTGCACTGAGTCATGGTGGTGATTTGATGAATTTCGATATGCGTTATGGCGGCGTTAATCAAAGTATTTTTCCTTATTTTGGAATTCATCATGTCTCTATGTTTTCACAACCGGTTAATGATTTAGTCCAACGAGCACATAAAGCATTAAACATTGCATTAGAAGATCATACTCAAGAAAATTATTTTGTGATTAGGTGATGATATGACTAAACAAGAATTAAGAGAAGCTTTTTTAAAAAGAAGAGCCATGCTTGATCAAAGATTATTAAAATTGATGCAGTATGATTTTAAGGATCAATTAAAATCAGTGATGCAATCATTAACGTCAATAAAAAAAGTCGGTATTTATTATCCGATAAATCAAGAAATTGATATTAGATTTTTAGAGGATGAGTATGAGACTTATTACCCGAAAGTCCATGTAGAAGGGATTGTTTTTTACAAAAACACTTACACCTTTAAAAAAGCACCATTTAATACCTATGAACCAGATTCTAAAGAGCCAATCGATAAAAATGACTTAGATGCTGTGATTGTACCTGGTTTAGTATTCGATGATTCCCTTTATAGAATTGGTTATGGTAAAGGATATTTTGATGCGTTTTTAAAGGATTATAAAGGGTTGAAAATTGGTGTATGTTATGATTTATTTAAAATTAAATCAATTCCTATTGAACCCCATGATATCGCAGTAGATATTCTTGTAACAAATACCCAAATTTATAGGAGGTAAGTTATGGATATTAGTGTAATTATCACCGCTGCTGGTGTAGGAAAAAGAACGCATTTAAATTACAACAAAGTAATGTATCAAGTTGGAGGGAAACCGCTACTTGTTTACCTTATCGATGTTTTTAAAAATGATGAAGATGTTAAAGAAATTTTATTGACAGTAAAAAAAGAAGAACAAGAAATGATGCAAAAGTATTTTGGGTCTAAAGTGGATAAAATCATTGTTGGTGGCTCTACGCGTCAAGAAAGCGTTTATAATGGCATTAAACATGCGACAAGTGATTACATTTTTATTCAAGATGGTGCGCGGTTACTTGTTAATCCTGGTGTATTAAACCGTTTGAAAAGAGGATTAGAAGAATTTGATTCAGTGAGTCCTTATATTCATGTCGCAGACACTTTAAAAACACATGATAAGTATATTATGAAAGACCATGTTAACCGGGATAACGTAGTTCAAATTCAAACACCCCAATGTTTTCATCGTAGTGTTATTTTAACGGCGCACAATGAAGCACAACATAATAATTACCCGTGTGATGCATCGTTGGTTAAAGAAGTATTAGGTGTTGATACACTACTTGTAAGTGGTGATCGTAAGCACATCAAGTTTACAATTCAAGATGATTTAGATATGATGGAGTTGATTATCCGTGATACGTATAGGAAATAGCACAGATATTCATGCATTAAAACCTGGTAAATCGCTTGTTTTAGGCGGATTAGAAATAGAATCTCACGTTGAGGCAATAGGACATAGTGATGCGGATGCCTTATTACACAGCATTGCGGAAGCTTTATTAGGCAGTCTTGCCTTAGGCGATTTAGGGTCGCATTTTCCTGATACAGATCCTAAATACAAGGGTATTCGCTCTAGTGTTTTGCTTAAAGAAGTATATGCGATGATAAAAAACAAAGGGTTTAGGCTCGTTAATCTTGATTGTATGGTATTATTAGAAAGACCCAAGTTAAAACCTTACATCCACGCCATTCAACAAAATATTGCGGATTTATTAGAAACTGACATAAGTTTTATTAGTGTGAAAGCAACGACGGGTGAAAAACTTGGAATCATAGGTCGTGAAGAAGCTATTATGTGTCAATCAACGGTATTGATTGAAGATACGCATACAATTAAATACCTATAGGTGATAATATGAAGAAAATTTTATACAGAAATGATCAAAATCAAATGATATCAGGTGTATGTAGTGGATTGGCTGAATATTTAGATTTAGATACCGGTGTAGTTCGTGCAGTGACAGCCCTTTTACTTATTTTAAGTGGCACTACAATCGCGATTGTATATTTGGTGTTTGCGTTGGTGCTACCGACAAAGTCACAACTTGAACATGACGGTAAGATCGGTGTAAAACCTGATTTTGAATATAAATCCGAAGCCGATAGAAAAGACTATGGTTCTAACAAAGACGACTATGCAACCGATCAAGATGAGTATGCATTTGATGAAGACGATTATAAATGGTAGGTGAACAATATGATTGAAACAGAACACGGGATATTTGAACTGGTTAAAGACCATAAAGAAGCATTTGATATTAAAACCTTTAATGATCGTTATGTCGATTATTTAGACAAATATGATTACATTGTAGGAGACTTTAGCGCAGAAATGTTACGCTTTAAAGGGTTTTACAAAAAAGATATCGAAAATATTCCAGATTATTTAATGGAATCATCTGTCCCTAATGCGCCTTATTATATTTTAAGGCGAAGCGATAAGAAGAGTGAGTAAACTAATGTTTACAAACTCTTTTTTTATAAACATTAGTTTGCAATTTGTAATATCTTTTAGTAAAATAATAATTCCCACTATTTTATTAGCGTTTTAATGCCACTTTTACCATCTTTATATTATAATGAATGTGCAAAAGAGAGGTGTATAAAATGGATAATAAAGAAATCGAAGAACAAGTGAAGGAAATTATACAAAAAATACGTCCTTACATTAATCGAGATGGTGGCGATATTAAGTTTGTCAAATACGATGAAGGGATCGTTTACGTTCAAATGCTTGGCGCTTGTGTCGGTTGTGCAGCAATTGATACGACATTAACTGATGGTGTTGAAGCTATTCTTTTAGAAGAGGTACCTGGCATTATTGGAGTAGAACAAGTTTAGGTAGACGATATAGGTGTAACCATGAACGATAACAGAAGTTATGATGATGAAAACCGCTTAAATGACACAAAAAATCGTGATATTGTTGTAAAAATGTTAAGTGAAAGAGGCGTTGAACTTAAAGAAATCGCTGAACTTACATTAGAACTACAAGCAAAGTACATAGAAGATTTAACACTTGAGATGTGTTTAGAACATGTTGAAAAAGTAGTCATGAAGCGTGAAGTTCAAAATGCGATTTTAACAGGGTTAGAACTTGATATTTTGACTGAAAAGAATTTAATCGACGAACCGTTAAAGTCCATGTTAATGAATGACTATGGGTTATATGGGGTTGATGAAGTTTTAGCGCTTGCTATTGTTAACGTGTATGGTTCAATCGGATTTACTAATTTTGGTTATGTTGATAAGTTAAAACCAGGTGTAATCAAAAAAATAGATGATTTAGGCAAAGAAGAAGGGCGATGCAATACTTTTTTAGATGATATTGTTGGGGCTATTGCTGCGGCTGCGGCTAGCTCAATCGCTCATCGCTATGTATAAATAAAGTGCTTTTAAGGCACTTTTTTTCATAAGTGTTTAGCTTTTCATCACTTTGTGATATACTTATTGTACATTACATATGGGGTGTTTATCATGAAAAAAGGCGACGTAATTAAAGGCGAAATTACGGCGATTAAACCATATGGTGCGTTTGTAAAAATCGATGATAAAAATTCTGGGCTGATCCATATATCAGAATTTAGCGATCGATTCGTTCGTGATATTGAGGACTATGTAAGTATTGGGGATAAAATCGATTTAAAAGTGATTGCTGTTGAAGAGGATGGTAAGTTAAGTTTAAGTTACAAAAGTCTTCATAAAAGAAAAAAGCGTTACCGTATTAAGTTGAAGTCGGGTTTTGCGCCTTTAAAACAAAAATTAACAACTTGGATTAATCGAGACAAATTTAAAGACAGTGAGTAATCACTGTTTTTTCATGCGCTTTTATGGTATAATCTTTTCGAAAAATAAGGAGTGAAGAAAATGATTAATGTAGATTTAAAGTATATGCAATCATTTGTTGAAGAGGATAATCTAAAACAACTAGAAGAGAAAATCATTACGGCGCATAAAGATTTAATAGCACGTGTAGGAAAAGGGTCTGATTTTTTAGGATGGCTCGATTTACCAGATACAATAGGGGATTCACTTGATGAAATTAATACAGTCGCTCAATTACTAAAAAAAGTCGATGTATTACTAGTTATTGGGATTGGAGGGTCTTATTTAGGGGCGAAAGCAGCACTTGAGGCACTAAATCCATACTTTAATCGTAAGGGCCCTGAAATTATTTTTGTTGGTCATCATATTTCAAGTGCTTATATGTTGGAGTTGAAGCGTTATTTAGAGAATAAAACTTTTGCGATTAATGTCATCAGTAAGTCAGGGACTACCACAGAACCAGCCATTGCCTTTAGAGTGTTTAAAGAAATGCTTGAATCAAAAGTCGGTAAAGCGGCCTCTAAAGATTTAATTGTAGCTACGACAGATGAAAATAAAGGGGCTTTACGTCATTTGGTCAATGAAGAAGACTATCAGTCATTTGTGATTCCTGATAATGTTGGAGGACGTTATAGTATTTTTACTGCGGTTGGGTTACTCCCTATTGCAGTCAGTGGAATTGATATTAATGCGATGATTGAAGGGGCAAAAGAAGCTAAAGAAACATTCAGTGAATTATCTTTAGACAATCCTGTTTATAAGTATGTTGCCGCCAGAAATCATTTATATAATACCGGTAAAAAAATTGAAATGTTTATTCATTATGATCCGAAAATTCAATACTTGGCTGAATGGTGGAAACAACTCTTTGGAGAGAGTGAAGGTAAAGATGGGAAAGGCTTATTTGTAGCCAGTGCAGGCTTTACAACTGACTTACATTCATTGGGCCAATATATCCAAGATGGTGAGCGTCATTTATTTGAAACTGTGCTTAATATTAAAACCCCAACTGAAGATTTCACAATTGAGAAAAATGAAGATGATTTAGATGGGTTAAATTACTTAGATGGGTATAGTGTTGATGAAGTGAACAAACAAGCTATGCTAGGAACATTACTTGCGCATAATGATGGCGGCGTTCCAAATATCGTGATTGAAATTGAAAAGATGAATGAGAAACAATTTGGAGAGCTTATCTATTTCTATGAATTAAGTTGTGCATTAAGTGGTTATGTTTTAGGCGTAAACCCATTTGATCAACCAGGGGTTGAAGCGTATAAAAAAAATATGTTCGCTTTATTAGAAAAACCAGGATTTGAAGAAGAGACAAAAGCTATTAAAAAACGTATTAAATAATAAAAATGCACTACACATAAGCTGTGTAGTGCATTATTTTTGGTCCATATAAAACAGTTTAAATTTGGCATATTTATTGGTGACCTTAACTTCAAGTTCATTGGTGTTTTCAAAGCATTCACCATCACATTGGGCAACTTGTTTTGAAAACATCGTTGCCTTGACATGGGTCGCTTTTGTATGAAAAATATACTTTTTGAATCTTAAATGCTTGCCAAAATAAACGGTTATGAATATAATTAATAGCATTAGTCTACTAATAGAATGAACAATCACAACATTAACTTGGTCATCATCAAGTTTTGCGTGCGGTGTAATTTGCATACCACCACCGATAAACTCACCGTTGTTGATATTGATAAGATAGGCTTTGTTAAACCGGTGCAAGACACCATCAATATGGGCTTCCATATATCTTGGTTTATAAGTAAAAAATGTTTTGATAGTTTTTATAAAATATTTTAAACGGTTTTTCTTTTCGGATTGATTAACTAAGTTTGCAATAGCGCCATCTATTCCCAGTCCAGAACCATTAATAAAGTACCGTGTGGATTGGTTATGGGTCATTTTCATGATGTTTTGAGTGGGTGTTTGTTGTTTTTTGAGGGTTCTTAAAAAGTCGTTTCCTGAACCGTTACTCATTAAATATATTTCATGGGAAATGGCTATTTTATAGGTTTGATTAATAAATGTATTAATTGTTCCATCGCCACCTAAAATTAATATTTTGACATCTTTATCGATTTTTTGAATAAAGGTTTCAATGTCTTTAATTTTTAATAAGGACTTAACACGGAAAGGGATGTTTTTCTCTTTAAAGTAATCAACAACTTTTTTGGTTGTTCTTTTCGATTTGTTATTCCTTGCTAGGGGATTGTGTAAGATTAAATACATCGCTATCAGTCCTTATTATTTTATGTATTTTTATTATAGCATGGTTTGTGTATTTCTTATAGATAACTATGGTATATGCTATAATTTTTTATGAAGAGGTGATGATCATGAAAACAGTGATCAATATTAATAATTTAAGTGAAATGAAAGCATTAGCACAAGCAATGAGCCAACATTTATATGCCGGTTTTGTGCTTTGTTTAGAAGGAGATTTAGGGGCTGGAAAGACAACCTTTACTCAATTTTTAGGTCAAGCTATGGGAATCCAAGACCCTATTAATTCACCAACCTTTACAATTTTAAAGCTCTATGAAAATAAACTACCACTTTACCATATTGATGCATATCGTCTTGAGGGTGTTGGTAGTGATCAAGAACTTGAAGAGTATATTTATGGGGATGGTGTGTGTGTGGTTGAATGGTATTCTTATATCCATGAATCCATTCCATCAGCTAGTTTAAAAATGAAAATTGAGTGGCTATCTGAAGAAGGAAGAAAAGTTACATTAGAAGGGACTGATGAATATGAAAAAATCGTTGAATCGCTTAGTCATTGATAGCTCAACACCGTATTTATTTATTGGATTATATAATAATGACACGATGATTGATAATTATTATGCTATTGGTCATAACGATCATTCTGTTAAGTTAATGGATAAATTAGAGCAACTGCTTATAAAACATGAATTAAAGTCAGCCGATTTGGATGAAATCATTGTAGGCATTGGACCAGGAAGTTATACAGGATTAAGAATTGGTGTTGTCGTGGCAAAAATGCTCGCATATAGTTTAGATATACCGATTTATACGGTAAGTAGTCTTGCCTTACTGGCAAGCAGTGTAGAGGATGAAGGGGATATTTTACCTTGGATTGATGCAAGAAGAAGTCATGCATTTTTAGGTGTGTACCAACAAAAAGCTGGATATCTTGTCCTTAAGCAAAAAGAGGTTTATACACATTTAGATACCTTTAAAGAACAATCAAATGACTTTACTGAAGTGACACAAGGGAAACCTGATTTAAAGAAACTGATTGAAAGTAATCTTTTAGTGAAAGCAGATGATATTGATTTGGTCGCGCCAATCTATTTAAGAGATACTGAAGCGGAGCGTAATCTTAATGATTAATATCCGTAATATGGATATGAGTGATGTGCCTTTTGTCTATAATACTGAAAAAAGCATCTTTGGAAATAGCCTACAAGAAAGCATGCTTTATGATGAACTCATATATAATACAATGAGTCAGTATTTTATCGCTTTAAATAACGGGAAAAGGCTTGGTTATGTAGGTGTTTGGATTACTGAACCCAATGCAGAAATCGTGAACATAGTAGTGCTTGAAACCCATAGAAATCAAGGGGTTGCCAAACAGTTAATGCGTAAAGCACTCGATTATTGCAAAGAAAATAAAGTTGAAATGGTTACGTTAGAAGTTAGAAAAAGTAATCAATCTGCAGTTCATTTATATAAACAGTTTGGTTTTCAAACAGAAGCTGAACGAAAACAATACTATAATGATGGTGAAGATGCTCATCTTATGGTACTTAAGTTAGGAGGAATAACATGATTGTTTTAGGTGTAGAAAGCAGTTGTGATGAAACAAGTGTAAGTGTTTCTAAAAATGGGAAAGAGATTTTAAGTAATATTGTATTAAGTCAAATTGATGTCCATGCCGCATTTGGTGGGGTTGTTCCTGAAATCGCCTCACGTGAACATATAAAAGGGATTACTGTTGTGTTTAAAGATGCTATTAAAGAAGCGGGTGTTGATATTAAAGATATCGATATAGTTGCAGTGACACAAGGACCAGGTTTGATTGGGAGTTTATTAGTCGGAATCAATGCCGCTAAAGCTTTTGCATTTGCCCATGATATTCCAATCATCGGGGTTCATCATATTGCTGGGCATATTTATGCTAATCAGATTGAATCTGAAATGACGTTTCCTTTGATTTGTCTTGTGGTATCTGGTGGGCATACTGAGTTAATTCTAATGAAAGAGCATTTTCATTTTGAAAAATTAGGTGAAACTCAGGATGATGCAGTAGGAGAAGCTTATGATAAAGTCGCAAGAGTTTTAGGACTTGGGTATCCTGGTGGGCCTATTATTGACCGTTTAGCTGCAGATGGTCAAAATAACTATCCGATGCCAAACGTTCAAGTGGATGCTTTTAATTTTAGTTATAGTGGGCTTAAAAGTCATGTGATTAATTTAGCAAACACCATGAAAATGAAAAATGAAATAATTGTTAAAGAAGATATGGCAAGAAGTTTTCAAGATGCTGCTGTTGAACATTTAATTGCTAAAAGCAAAGAAGCAGTAGAAGCATATGACGCTAAGATGTTTATGGTTGCAGGTGGTGTTGCTGCCAACAAACATTTAAGAAAGCGAGTCAGTGAAACTTTTAAAAATATTACCGTCAGCATTCCACCATTTAGATACTGTACCGATAATGCAGCGATGATTAGTATTGCAGGATATTATCAGTATCAAGCAACTAAAAAAACCGATGCAATGAAACTAAATGGGTACTCAAGAATGAAACTTTCTGATATTCATTCATAAATTTTCCACACTCCTCCCTTATAATGATAAAAAGAGAGGAGTGTTTTTTTGTGCTTAAATTATTACTAGCTTTTTTAATTCCGATATTTACAATCGTTGCTATTCCCTTTGCTGGGTTAGCATTAATGTATGACGGTTCTACGATAGATGGATTACCAGTAAACCTATATACAGAAGATTCCAATGCATTAGAAATGATTTATGAAGAAATAGACTATGCAATTGAGGATGTTAAAAATGATGTTGATAAAGATCTTGAATTTACATTACATCAAGATATTATAAACACTGCAATTTTTAATATGATTCGTGATGAATCATTTAATCCTAATTATCTACCGACAGATGATTGTTTAAGTAGTGAGTGTCAGTATATTTTTGAAGAGATTATCGAACGAGAAGGCGAAGACCTCTACATTAGATTTATTGGTGTATGGGTAGATTTAGGAGAAGAGCGCGTCACATTAAACACTGCAGTAGAAGTCCAATATGGAACAGGATTTACCTATAGAACCACAATAAAAACCCGATTTATTGTACAGGATAATGTTGATGATTATCATTTAGAATTTGATGGGTTTAATATTGGTAATTTACCACTTCCACAAGGAATGTTTAGCTTTATTTTTAAACAAGTTGATAATTTAACCAATATTAATTTTAATTCTATTGAAGAAGGCGTTGCTGTTGGGGATTTAGATCTAAAGAACTTAAGTTATAATTTACCAAAGGAAGATATTCGTCTTTTTGCTGAAAAACAAGGAGAAGAACCGATATTTGACCTTATTGGTGAATTGGTAGGTGTAGTATCTGAAAACCGTTTATTAACATTCTTGTTTGAAGATGAGCAATTTACATTTACATTTGGATTAGCCCTATTAAGAAATGAAGAAGATACCACAATTCCAGAATATTTAAAAGCAATGCAAGATACAACAGGCAAGTTCAACCCCATTGCTTTTAATCCGGAAACACATTTAACGAATCGATTTGAAGAGTTCGTGTTTAATATGGCCTTAACAGGCAATAATGAGTTTAGGATAAAAGAGCGTACCCTTAACCAAGTCTTATACCATAATTTTGAAGGCTTTGAATCCACACGCTTTACCCACACTTATACAGATACAGAAAACCGTGTTCATTCATTAACGTTTGGACTTGACGGGTTATGGTTTAATATTAATGAATCAACAGTCGTGATTAATGGGCTATTTAGTTATGATTCAGTAAAAATTTTGGTGGAGCTAGAAGCCATTCAAACAAGTGACAATCCAGACTTGTTTATTTATGATTTAAGTATGATTACGATTGGTCGTGACCAAGACGAACGTGATGGGGATTTCCTAGCTATCACACGGACTGAGGCATTTAAGAATGTTTTAGCCGATCTTGGTGATATTGGATTTGGACACTTTACGAATGAAGGATTACTTGTAATTAGTTCAACAACGATCACAGATTTCTTTGAAACAGGAACAGTTGAAGGGAATATTCAAATCTCATCAATTGACATTAAAGATGGTGCGATTGCGATGGATATTGATGCACCTGATGATTTGCAGACAACATTAGATAGTTATTCAGATGCAGTGAACGATGTGTTTAAAGATGATACACTCAATCAGTCTTTAAATGAAAAGTTAACGCCAGAACAAGGTTCTAAAGAAGAAGAAACTATCAATCAAATTACCGCTATTCAAGAAAAATTAAATAATGATGAACCCATTACATCAGAAGATGTTGAGATATTATTTGACAGTTATGATGCAATGAATTTACAAAGTCAAATGGAATTTATTGAAACGTTTGAATCATTTATTGATCCTGATTTGATTAGTGATTTTCAAGAAGGATTTAAAAATTAAAGAAAATGCCTATTTTTAGGCATTTTTTTTACATCATTCTTGTTTTAGACACTGCTTTTTAGTATAATATATCGTGATAGAAAAGGTGATTAATATGGAAAATAGAAACTTTATAAGAACGATTATTGAAGAAGATTTAAAAACCGGGAAACACAACGTTCCCATTACCAGATTCCCACCCGAACCTAATGGGTTTTTACATTTAGGTCATGCCCGCTCAATTATAATGAATCATGCGCTTGCCAATGAATATGGTGGGTATTTTAACTTGCGTTTTGACGATACCAACCCTGTTAAAGAAGATGCTTTATTTGTTGAGGCAATTAAGGATGATATTAAATGGCTAGGGTGTGATTGGAAAAACTTGTTTTATGCCAGCAATTATTTCGATGAGATGTATCGCCGCGCATTAGTCCTTGTGGATAAAGGATTAGCCTATGTTTGTGATTTAAATCCAGACGAGATTAAAGAAATGCGTGGAGACTTAAAAACACCGGGTAAAAACAGTCCATATCGTGATCGTTCAATCGAAGAAAATAGACAATTATTTATCGCGATGAAGAACGGTGAATTTGAAGATGGTGCAAAAGTATTACGTGCAAAAATTGATATGAAAAGTCCTAACATGAATATGCGCGATCCCATTATATATCGTATTCAACGTGCTTATCATCACAATACAAAAAATGATTGGTGTATTTACCCAATGTATGACTTTGCCCATCCTTTGGAAGATTCGATTGAAGGGATAACCCATTCACTTTGCAGTTTAGAGTTTGAAGACCATCGCCCATTATATGATTGGTTTGTTAAACATACAGAGATGGAAAAAATCCCAAGACAAATTGAGTTTGGAAAGTTACGCATAGCCAATCAAGTAATCGGAAAACGCTACATTAAAGAACTCGTTGATTCTGGAATGGTTGATGGTTGGGATGATCCTCGCTTAATCACATTAAGTGGATTAAGACGACGTGGTGTTCCACCACAAGCGATTCATGAGTTTATTAAGGCATTAGGTCTCCCAAAAAGCGAAGGAGAAACCGATATTGGAATGCTTGATGAATATATTCGTGGATACTTAAAAAATGAAGCAAGAAGAATCCACGGGGTTGTAGACCCGATAAAAATTGTCATAACGAATTATCCTGATAATGACATAGAATGGGTAGAAGGACCTTATAACCGTGAGAATGAAGCATTAGGTTCAAGAAAATTAGCGTTTTCAAATGAGCTTTATATTGAACGAGATGATTTTGTAGAGCAAAAACCAAATAAAAAATGGAAACGTCTAGCACTTGGAGAAGAGGTTCGTTTAATGCACGCTTATTTCATAAAAGCAAATGATGTTATTTATGATGAAGCTGGCCATGTCAAAGAGGTACATTGTACATATGATGTGCAAACTAAAAGCGGGAGCGGCTTTAAAGATAGAAAGCCTAATGGAACCATTCATTATGTTGAAGCCAAAACAGCACAGCCTGTAGAAGTCAGGTTATATTCAGATTTAATTACTGATTTTGAAGATAAGACCATACCATTCAAAGAAAAGGTAAACGAAAATTCAAAAGTCATTAAACATGGGTATATAGAATCTGAGGTACATCCTGAAGATTCTGAAGCTTTTCAGTTCACAAGACTAGGTTATTTCGCTTTAGACAAAGATTCTAAAAAAGATTTATTAGTCTTTAACCGCGTTGTTGAGCTAAAATCATCATTTAAACTAAAAAAATAAGTTAAATACGAGCGATATTACTTGCAATTATTTTATAATAGTGTATTATAGAGAAGTACTTAAACGAAATATGTAAAGTAAGAACTGGCACTAAGTAACCCATTCTTATGAAACATTGTAGTACTTTAAGCAATATATTAAGAATGGAGGACTATCACATGACAGGAACTGTAAAATGGTTTAATGCTGAAAAAGGATTCGGATTCATTACTACTGAAGAAGGAAATGATGTATTCGCTCATTATTCACACATTAACAAAGAAGGATTCAAAACTTTAGAAGAAGGCGAAAAAGTTACATTTGACGTTGTTGAAGGCGCTAAAGGGCCTCAAGCTGAAAATATTAACACGCTTTAATAAAGACACAATTAAAACCAACCTAACGGTTGGTTTTTTTTATGCTCAATTGATAGGAAAAAGCCCTATTTTTTGATATAATTTAGCTAGGTGATTACAGTGGAGAAAGTCTTAGAAAATTTAAATGAAATGCAACAAAAAGCCGTATTAACAACTGAAGGTCCAGTTATGGCTATAGCTGGTGCTGGTTCTGGAAAAACAAGTGTCTTAACAAGACGTATAGCACACTTGATTGAAAATCTTGGAATCCCGCATGAGAATATCTTAGCCATTACTTTTACGAATAAAGCTGCGCAAGAAATGAAAGAAAGAATTGGCGCTTTATTAAAAATAAGCACACGTAATATGTGGATTTCAACATTCCATTCTATGTGTGCACGTATTTTACGAGAACACAGTGAATTATTAGGATATGATAAACATTTTCAAATTATCGACGATGACGATACTTTGCAAATGATTAAGTCCATCATGAAACAAGCCAATATGGATATTAAGCTTATTAATCCTAATCAGCTTAAAACCCATCTTTTGAATGTGAAACAAGATCCTAACTTGATAGAAGCTTACCAAGAACCGTTAAAAGAATATTTAAGAAAAATCTATCCTATTTATCAGAAAAAATTAAAAGAAAATAATCTCATGGATTTTGAAGATTTATTACTATTAACAATTGAGTTACTAAAAAATTATGAGAATGTGAGAAATCATTTTCATAAGATGTTTCAATATGTATTGGTTGATGAGTTTCAAGATACGAACAACGTTCAATATAACTTAATCAAATTATTGGTAAATCGTAATCAAAACGTCTTTATTGTTGGTGATGAGGATCAAAGTATTTATGCGTTTAGAGGCGCTAACATTCAAAATATTAAGAATTTTTCAAAAGATTATAACGATGTTGAAACGATTCTTTTAGAACAGAATTATCGTAGTACTAATACTATTTTAGATGCTGCAAATCAGATTATTAAAGGGAATAAAAACAGAATTAAAAAGAACCTGTATTCAACAAAAGGCGACGGCGAAAAAATCACGTTTTTTAAAGCCTATTCTGGTAGAGATGAAGTAGAATATGTTGCAGAATCCATTCGTTCTTTAAGTCAAAATGGATATGGGTATAAAGATATCGCAGTATTATACCGAGCCAATAGTATGAGTCGTCTTTTTGAAGAGGTCTTCATGCAAAAACAATTACCTTATAAAATATATGGTAATACAAGTTTCTTTAAACGCAAAGAAATTAAAGATATGGTTGCATACTTAAGATTAATCATTAATCCTCATGATAACTATGCTTATATGAGAGTGGTTAATGAACCTAAACGAGGGATTGGGGCTAAAACTGTCGATACACTCAGTGTGCATGCTGAAGAAGCAGGCATTAGCTTATATGATATGGTGAATGATGCGAACAATCCTTTAAAACCTTCCCCAAGTAAAAAACTTAAAGCGTTTAACGCATTATTGGATTTATTAAGTAGTCACTTTGATCAACTAGATTTCAATCAATTTATTGATGATTTACTTGATAAAACAGGCTATTTTGAAGCTTTAAAATCGGACGATAAAGGCGATGTCCGTTATGAAAATATTTTAGAATTAAAAACGATGTTAAAAGAGTCTGAAAAAACCTATTTAGAGGCAGATAAACGTGAATTACTAATGTATGTTTTAGAAGATATTGCTTTAAAAAGCCAAGAAGAACAAGAAGAAGATTACGAAGGTGTTGCCTTAATGACTTTGCATGCAGCTAAGGGACTTGAGTTTAAAGTTGTCTTTATTGTAGGTGTAGAACAAGGCATGTTCCCACTTTATAGAAGTCTTGATAATGCTAAAGAAATAGAAGAAGAACGCCGCTTAATGTATGTAGGTGTCACGCGTGCAGAAGAGCTTTTATATTTCACAAATGCTAAACAACGCCAGCACTACGGAGATTTAGTGATGCATCCTGATAGTATGTTTATTAAAGAAATCAAACCTGAACTATTAAAACTAGAAGGGTTAAACCGTGAACGTGAACAAACAAGTTCGCGTTATACACAAGAATACCGTCAAACTAAAACATTTAAAGCAAAACAATCTAACCTTAAAAACTATAAACAAAACGATTTAAACAAAGGTGATAAAGTTGAGCATAAAGCCTTTGGTGTTGGAGTTGTTGTAAGTGTTGTAAAAGACCAATGTGTAATAGCTTTTAGTAAAGAACATGGTCTAAAAACACTCATGAAAGATCATCCAGCTATTAAAAAGTTATAGGAGTGAGTGAAGACCATGGAGAATCCTAAAAAACGTATTGAATCTTTAAAGGAACAATTAAAATATCATAATCACCAATATTATGTATTAGATCATCCTACAATATCTGATATTGAATACGATGCACTAATGCAAGAATTAATTGATTTAGAAAATGACCATCCAGAATATTTAACATCAGATTCTCCATCACAAAGGGTTGGGGGAGAAGTCTTAGATAAGTTTACAAAAGTAGAACACACATTACCTATGTTATCTTTAAGTAATGCGTTTAACGAAGATGATCTAAAGAAATTTGATAACCGTATTAGAAAAGCCCAACCAAACATTACTTATGTGGTTGAAGCAAAAATAGATGGATTAGCTGCAAGCTTAATTTATGAAAATGGACAATTGATTCGTGGAGCTACGAGAGGAAATGGAACAATTGGTGAGGATATAACCCATAATATTAAAACAATTAAAAGCATACCATTATCTCTTAATAAAGCGATTTCCCTTGAAGTTAGAGGGGAAGTATTTATGAGTAAAGACTCGTTTGCTAAATTAAATGATCAACGACGTTCACAAGGATTAGAGCCCTTTAAAAATCCAAGAAATGCTGCCGCAGGAACGATGCGTCAACTTGATAGTAAGGTTGCTGCAGAGCGTGATCTTGATATGTTTATCTATAGTATTACTGAAAAAGATGAAGATGCAGTTAACACGCATTTTGAAGTTTTAAATCATTTAAAAGAGTTAGGATTTAAAATCAATAATGAAGTTAGAAAATACGAGACCATTAATGATGTGATTGTCCGCGTTAAAACATTAGAAGAAATGAGACAAGATTTACCTTATGACATTGATGGTGTGGTTGTAAAGGTTAATGAGCGTAAATATTATGAAGAAATTGGCTACACCGCAAAAAGTCCAAAATGGGCAATTGCTTATAAATTTAAAGCTGAAGAAGTGATTACTAAGGTAAATGATATATTCTTTCAAGTAGGAAGAACAGGTCAAATCACACCGGTTGCTAGTTTAGAGCCTGTTGATGTCCAAGGAAGCACTGTCTCAAGAGCGACTCTCCATAATGAAGATTATTTAAAAGAAAAAGATATTAGACTTCATGATGATGTCATCATAAAAAAAGCGGGTGATATTATACCTGAGGTTGTATCAGTTATTAAAGAAAACAGAGATGATAGTAGCCAACCGTTTGAATTTATAAAATCATGTCCTGTTTGTGGTGGCCCTATTGAGCGTAAAGGCAGTGAAGCTGATCACTATTGTGTGAACGATGATTGTCCGGCTAAAAATATGGAAGGACTCATTCATTTTTCTTCACGAGGTGCCATGAATATTGAGGGCCTCGGGGAGCGCATTATTGAATTATTTTATAATGAAGGCTACTTAAAGACTATCCCTGATATTTACCGTTTACATGAACGAAGAGACAAATTGATTGTTCGTGCTGGGTTTGGGGTTAAAAGTATTGACAAATTACTGAGTAATATTGAAAAGAGTAAAGATAATAGCTTAGAAAAATTGGTATTTGGACTTGGGATTCGATTTGTCGGTTCAAAGGTTTCTAAAGTGTTAGCGATGCATTTTAAGACACTCTCTGATATGATGGACGCAAGTGAAACAGAGTTTAAAGCGGTTGACGAAATTGGAGATAAAATTGCAGCAAGCTTAGTGACTTATTTTAATGATGAAGACAATAAATCCCTAATTCAAGAATTAGCCGATTTAGGAATAAATATGACCTATGATGGTCCAGAAAAACAAACAGGTGTTTTTGATGGTAAGACTTTTGTTATCACTGGGAAACTTCCCAATTTAACACGAAACGAAGCGAAGTTAATCATCGAAAAACAAGGTGGAAAAGTAACATCGAGTGTATCTAAAAATACAGATTACTTACTTGCTGGAGAAGATGCAGGGAGCAAGTATGATAAGGCTGAAAAGCTTTCAGTTCGTATTATTGATGAGGAAACACTTTATGAAATAATTGAAAAATAACCTTCACGGTTAAGGACGTGTATACGATGAAAGAAATAGTTATAAAAGGTGCCAAGGAGAACAATCTAAAAAATATTGATATACAATTACCTAAAGATAAATTCATTATCATGACAGGGTTATCAGGCTCAGGAAAGACAAGTCTTGCTTTTGATACTATCTATAAAGAGGGCCAAAGACGCTATGTTGAGAGTCTTAGTGCTTATGCTAGACAGTTTTTAGGAAATTTAGAAAAGCCCGATGTTGAATCAATTGAAGGGTTAAGCCCGGCTATATCAATTGATCAAAAAACAACCAATAAAAATCCAAGGTCGACAGTAGGAACTGTGACTGAGATCTATGATTATTTTCGTTTGCTCTACGCTAGAATCGGGAAACCTATGTGTCCAACACATGGGATAGAAATCACCTCACAAAGCATAGAAGAAATGACTGATAGAATTCTTGAACGTGAAGAGGGTACAAGGATTGAAATTTTAGCCCCAATTGTCGAAGGTCAAAAGGGAACACATGCTAAAACCCTTGAACAACTTCAAAAAGACGGATATGTTCGTGTGCGTATAGATGAAGAAATTTATGATATTGATCAAACAATTGCACTTGAAAAAAATAAAAAACATTCGATTGATGTAATGGTTGATCGATTAAAAATTCGTGAGGGTATTCGATCGCGTCTTTATGACTCATTAGAAACAGCTTCTAAGATGGGAAATGGCAAGGTTAGGGTATTAATTGATAAAAAAGAACATACATTTAGCGAACATTTTGCTTGTCCACATTGCGATTTTTCAATCGGTAAACTAGAACCAAGACTCTTTTCTTTTAACGCACCTTTTGGATCGTGTGACACATGTAATGGGTTAGGGTATACCAATAAAATTGATCAAGACTTGTTAATTGAAGATGAAAATTTATCCATCATTGATGGTGCTATTAAAGGGTGGAAAAATACCGATGCCCTACACTTCAAACAATTACAAGCGACATGTGACCACTATAATATCGATATTAAAAAGCCATTTAAAACATTGACCAAAGATCAAGTGAATACGATATTTTTTGGTTCTGATGAGCCTATCCATTTTAATTTTAAAGGAAAGACAAGCCGAATCACCCATAATAAAGTTGATTATTATGAAGGGATTATTAATAATTTAGAGCGACGCTATCTTGAGACAACTTCACGCTTCATGCGTGAATGGATTGAATCACTGATGGCTGAACATACATGTCAAACCTGTCAAGGGAAAAAACTTGATAAAAAAGCATTGAGCGTTAAAGTTGGTGGCTATGATATTGTTGAACTCACCGATTTAAGCGTTATTGATATGTTAGAGTTTTTTGAAGGACTAAGTCTATCCACAACAGATCAAAAAATTGCGACGATGATTTTAAAAGAAATTATAGAACGCTTATCATTTTTAAAAAATGTTGGGCTTGATTATTTAACCTTATCGCGAAGAGCTGCAACCCTCTCAGGAGGAGAAAGTCAACGCATTCGATTAGCAACTCAAATCGGGTCACGGCTAACGGGTGTATTATATGTCTTAGATGAGCCTTCTATAGGTCTTCATCAGCGTGACAATGCAAGATTAATCAATGCATTAAAGTCAATGCGAGATTTGGGTAATACACTTATTGTGGTTGAACATGATGAGGAAACCATGCGAGAGTGTGACATGATTGTTGATATTGGTCCTGGGGCTGGGGATAAAGGTGGAGAAGTTGTCTTTCAAGGGACATATGATGAAATCTTGAATGCCGAACACTCTATTACAGGTCAGTATCTATCAAAACGTAAAAGCATCCCAGTTCCAAGTGAAAGAAGAAAACCGGGGAATGGCTTTATTAAAGTATTAAATGCTCATGAAAACAATCTAAAAAATGTCGATGTTGATTTTCCACTTGGACTGCTTACGGTTGTCACAGGAGTGAGTGGAAGTGGAAAAAGTTCATTAGTTAATGAGTGTTTATATAAAGGACTTCACAATACCGTGTATAAGAAAAAATTACAAGAAGGACAATTTGATCGCATAGAAGGTTCAGACGCTATTGGGAAAATGATAAATATTGACCAGTCGCCGATTGGAAGAACACCAAGAAGTAATCCAGCGACCTATACTGGTGTATTTGATGATATCCGTGATATATTTGCGATGACCAATGAAGCGAAAGTTCGCGGATATCAAAAAGGAAGGTTTAGTTTTAATGTAAAAGGTGGGCG
>Ga0194137_10000300_pt1 | contig 34493 bp, 22 predicted proteins | sample TARM_MetaG_T3_14_FD_134025 | JGI IMG/M metagenome (GOLD analysis project Ga0194137, IMG submission 134025) | Freshwater microbial communities from Pennsylvania, USA, analyzing microbe dynamics in response to fracking - TARM_MetaG_T3_14 (version 2) | ecosystem: Environmental > Aquatic >... | reverse complement strand
GGCGAAGACGACGGTGGGCGTCATGCGGAGGGTGAAGGTTCCCATGCTGAACGCGACGACGAGTCCGTCGAGGGTCCATAGGGCGATTCCACAGGCAATCAGGGCACCGAGCAGTCCGGCCATCAGGGCTTCCTGGGTGAGGGAAAACAGAATGGCGGGCCGGGAGAATCCGAGGGTTTGCAGGGTGGCCAATTCGGTGATGCGGGAGGCGAAGGCGGCATAGAGGGTGTTGAATCCGCCGACGACGGCGCCGACGCCGATCAGCGCGGCGGTGATCCAGGTCATGGCGCGGATGGGGCCGTAGAAATCCGCGAGGTTGGCGTAGTAGTCGGATTCCGGCACGGCCGCGAGTTCGAGGTCGAGCCTCCGGGTGGTGAAGAGTTGCGCGTCGGCGGGATCGGGTTCGTTCAATCGCAGCACCACACCGCTGAGGTTGTCGCGTTGGGTGAGGGTGCGCAGGTCGTTGAGGTCGGCCCAGATTTCAGATTCCATGACGGTTCCGGGAGCGGCGAAGACGCCGGACACGGTGAAGGTCTGGTCATCGAACCGGAGGGTGGATCCGACACGCAAATCCTTTCGGGGAATGCCCAGGGATTTCCAGGCGAGACGTCCGACGAGAAGCTGTCCGGGTTTCGGGAAGTGGCCTTCGACGAGGGTGACGTCGGGATGAACCAGCAGGGCGTTGGGCGTGACGCCCCGAACCAGGGTTTGCACGGGCTCGTGGTTCGGGACGGCGACGTAGCCCATAAAATGCAGTTCGCGGGAGACGGCGCGCCGCCCGCTCCAGCTGGAAATTCCAGGCACGGCGGCCTCGGCGATGCCGGCGGCGCGGTCGGGAATCTCACTGCGTTGCAGGCTGTCCTCGCTGCCCGCGCCGAGCAGAATCACGTTTCGGGGATCTCCGGAGGCGGAGAGGACGTCGTTCATGCCTTGGTTGAAGGCGGTGGCGCACATGACCAACAGGGTGACCAGCGCGGCGCCGAGCACCGTCTGGGCGAGGCGGGAAAGGTCGCGAAAGAGATTACGAATGGCGTAACGAAACGGCAGCATGATCAACTCCTCAGGCTTTCGACCACGGGGCGGCGGATGGCGACCCAGGCGGGCCAGAGAGAGGCCAGCAATCCGAGGGCCAGCGCGAGCCCGAGACCGATGGCCAGAACGACGGGCTCGGCCTCGACGGCCAGGGCGATGCCTTCGCTGCCCATGGTGACGCGTCGCCAATTCAGGGCGAGCATGGAGGCGACGACGCCGATGCCTCCGCCAAGCAGCCCCAGGAGAGCGCCTTCCGACAAGACCAACCAGACGATGGCCGGAGAGGGATAGCCGAGGGTGCGGAGCACGGCGTTTTCCTTGACCCGTCCCCGCACGACCAGGAGGACGGCGTTGGCCACGAGGGCGAAGACGGCCACCACGGCACCATAGCCGATCCAGCGGGTGAAGCCGGCGAGCGCGATCAGTTCGCCTGCAGTTTGGGCGATGAAGGCTTTTTCGGGCTGGGTGAAGGTGGGTTCGGCCTCGGCGCGAAAGTGGTCGTCGATGGCGCGGGCGACGGATTCGGCCTCTTCGGCGGAGCGGACCCGGACATTGAACTGGGTGACGACGCCCAGGCCATAGCGGGAGGCTTGTTGGAGGAAGGGCAGGTGGACGTAGGCCACGTTGTTGTCCTGCGGATGGGGGGAGTCGATGATCCCGCTAACCTCGACCCGGACGCCTGCGGCCTCGAAAGCGTCGCCGACGGTCAGGCCGCGTCGCGCGGCGAAGTGTCGCCCGATCAGCGCGCCGTCGTCCCGGGCTTTCCATTGGGAGGCCGACCCGTCGACGATGGTCATTTCCGGCGCGTATTCGAGCAAGGTGTCGGGGGGAACGCCCCGGAAGGTGATGACATCGAGACTGGCGCCGCAGTTGTTGACGGTGATTTTGACGGGGATGACTTCGCGGACGCCGTCGATGCGGCGAATTTCGTCCTCGTAATGTCGCGGCAGGCGGCTGGTGGAGGGGCAAAACCGGTTTTCGCGGTAGACCACCAGGGTGGTGTCGGCGGCGTCGGACTCGGTGGCGCCCTCCAGGGATCGCTGCAAGGAGGCGACCGCGGTATAGAGGAACATCCCGGCGGCGATCCCGGCGAGGGTCAGCAGGGTGCGCATGCGGTGGCGGACCAGTTGTTTCCCCGCCAGGAGCGTCAGGCGTCCGATGGCCCCGATCATGCCACGCCTCCGGCTTCCAGCAACCGACCTTTTTCGAGATGCAGCAGGCGGTCCGCGGCGTCTGCGGCGCGCGGATCGTGGGTCACCATGACGATGGTTTTTCCCTGGTCCCGGGCGAGTTCCCGCAGCAGATCGAGAATGGCCGTGGCGGATTCGCGATCCAGGTCTCCGGTGGGCTCGTCGGCCACGAGCAAGGGAGGATCGGCCACCAGGGCGCGGGCGATGGCCACGCGTTGTTCCTGGCCGCCGGACAGTTCGTTGGGCCGGTGGTGCATACGGTCCTCCAGCCCGACCATGGACAGCGCGGTCTCCACCCGTTCCCGCCGGTCGCGGGAGGGCAGGTCGTCGAGCAGCAGGGGGAGTTCCACGTTTTCAAAGGCGGTGAGCACGGGAATGAGGTGGTAAAGCTGGAAAATGTAGCCCACGTTGCGGGAGCGCCATTTCACGAGCCGTCCTCGGGAGAGGTCGGAGATATCGGTTCCGTCGATTTTCAGGGTTCCCTCGCTCGGGCTGTCGATGCCCGAGATGAGGTTCAGGAGGGTGGTTTTTCCTGAACCGGAGGGACCCATGAGGGCGAGGAATTCTCCGCGTGGAACCTCGAGGTCGAGGGATTCCAGCGGCGTGACGGTTTGTTTGCCTTTCCGGTAGTGTTTGGTGAGGCGGTGGCAGTGGATGAGAATATCGGGATTCATGGGGTGTCCTGTGAAGCGGTTTCGATTGTGCGGATGCGGTCTCCGGGCGCGAGGGGGCGGGAGGGGTCGACGACCACCCGTTCGTTGGGGTGCAGCCCGTCCCGCACATGGCGAAGGCCCTCGCGGGTGGAGGTGCCCAACCGCACGGTACGGGGATGCGCGGTGTGTTCGATGGGATCCACCACCCAGAGTTCGGCCTCGCTCGACGAGGCGTCGACGAGGTCCGCCGGAATCCACAGGGCGTGGTCTCCGGAGGGGGCGGGGGTGTCGGAATCAGTGTCGGGGGCCATGCCGTAAAAGGCGACGCGGCAGAGGACGTCCGGCCGCATTCGATCGTGCGGCTCCTGAATTTCGACTTTGGCTTGCAGGGTGTTTCGTTGCAGGTCGGCTTGCCCCACGATGCGGGTGACGGTGCCTTTGAATTCGCGGCCAGGAAGCAGGGCGGTGGTGAGAGTGGCGGGTTGTCCGACGACCAGTTTCCCGGCTTCGGCCAGGGGCACGTCCACGCGCACCTGCAGTTGTTCCGGGTCGTAGAGAAGGGCCACGGTGGCGCTGTCGGGATCCTCGGTTCCGCGCATGCGTTTGGAACCGGGTTCGACAAAACGACGGAGCACCCGGCCGTCGGCGGGGGCGCGGATGACGAGCCGGCTTTTCTCCAGCCGGGCGGTATCGAGACTGGCCTGAACGGTTTGAACCTGTTGTTCGCGCGCTTCGGCAAGGTGCCGCCGTCGGTTCAGGTCCAGGAGGGCGCGTTGGGTTTCACTTTCCGCCTCCCGCACATCGGCTTTCCGTTGATTGAACTCCTCCTCGGCCCTCACTTTCGCGGCCGAGGACAATACGCGCTCCTCCACGAGGGTTTTCACCCGGGTCCAGTCGTCCTGGGCCTCTTTCAGAGCCGATTGGGCGCGTGTGAGGCGGGCCTTCGCGGATTCCAGTTCTTTTTCCGCCACCTCGACTGCCGCGGTCTCGGCCTCGGCCTCCAGTCGGATCTGCTTCAGTTCGCTTTTCAGCCGGGTGATTTTCAAGTCCACGTCTTCGGACACCATTCGCACGAGCACCTGGTCCTTGGTGACCCGATCGCCTTCTTTGAAGTGGACCTCTTTGATGATGCCGTCGGCCAGGGCGGCGACGCGCAGGGGCCAAGGGGCGGGTTCGATCCATCCGGAGGATTGGAAGAGGAGTTCCGAGGTGGAGGCGGCCGGGGAGTCGCTGTCCTCCTGCCCGGCGGGGAGAAGAAGCACGCGCGCGGTGCGCACTTTTACGGCGGGGCGGAGGCGATCTCCAAACACCCGGCCGACGATCAGCGCGAACAACACCAGCGTGAGGATGGTGAACGCGAGAGGTTTCCAGGGGCGCGAGGGACGATCGGAAGTGGTTCTTCGCAGCCGATGAAGGCCTGAAGGGGAAGAAGCGGGGTCTGAGTTCATTTCGAAATTCTTGGATCTTGATACGGTCGTCTACGGAATGAAGACGAGGGGGGCGGGACGAATGGAATCGACCCGGTATCAGATGCGGAGAATTTCGATATGCTCGTGGGGCCGGCCGCCCGGCGGGGGCAGTTGAGAGCGGAAGAAGCGCGTGGGAGAGCGTCGTTCCGGCGGGGAGAACCTCCCTGCGGGGGCAGGGGTGAATGTAAGGGTTGCCAGAGGTCTTATCGTCCCGGATGTGGCCCTTTCCCTGGCCCGATGCCCTGTAATGACTGCTTCCACGCAGGTTTCGCACTCCACCTCGAGATCGGGCTCCGCGTTTTCGGACGCCATCGGGAGTCCCGCGCCACCGGTCAGAAAAACGTCGCATTGGGCCTGCAAACAAGGGTGGAAAGGCATCCACGTCGAAGCCAGGATCGCGATCAGCACCAATGGCGCGATTCGCGATCTCCACGAGGGTTGGCTATCGGGTTTTTGTCGGGGCATCGGGATTGGTTATACCTCCTCCCCTCCGAAATTGCAACCTTGTCCGATTAAAGACGGGTGGTTGCCTTCGAAGGGGAGGAGGAAAACGGCCATTTGTCCGTCCTTTACCAGTCAATCTGGAGGCTGAGGGTGTAGCTTCGGCCGGGCGCGGGGATTTCGTCGCCGGACGAGAGGTCGCCGACGGGAAGGAGAGCCTCCCGGGTGAGGTGATCGTGGTATTCGCGGTCGAGCAGGTTTTCGATTCCCGCCTGGACTTTCCAGCCGGGGCGCGGCTCCACGGCACAGCGGAGGTGAACCACGGCGTGGGAGGGGGTGGGGTCTTCTCCGAACTCGTCGTTGACGCGGTCCTGTTTGTGGTTGTAGCGCAGTCCGAGTTCAAGTTCCGGGGAGGCGGTGGCTTCCGGTTCCCACCGCAACGCCGCGGTGGCGCTCAGCGGCGGCATCTCGGGAAGGGGGGCTCCGGTTTCCCCGACCCGGCCCCGCACCCAGGACAGGGTAAGTGGGAGCTTCCATTGGGTGGCGGGGCGCGCTTCGGCATAGAGTTCCATGCCCCAGATTTCGGCGTCCCGGTTTTGGGTGCCCCGGATGACGTCGGGGATGCCATCGCCATTCACATCCCTTCGGGCCACGATCGCGGGGAGATGGAACTTCTGGATGTTTGCCGCGTGGGCGGCGAGGCCGAGAGGATGCCGGCCCCAGGCGCCTTCCACTCGCATTTCAAGCCCGTGTTTCACTTCGGGTTCGAGGTCGGGGTTTCCGACGCCGTAGCCGCCGGGAATGGGTCCGAACGCGAGGTAGCGCTGGGTGAGGTTGGGAAGCGCTTCGGTGTGCTCGGCGCTCAGGTGCAGCATCCAGGAGGGGGAGAGACTTCGGGATACACGAATGTTTCCGGAAACCAGGGTGTCCTCCCGGTCCACGTTGGAGTTGGCGGCGCCTCCGACTTCCCGATAGGCGGTGCGCACGGTGGTGGGGCCGATCGCGGGTCCGGGCACAATCCTCGCATCGGCGAGGTCGGCGTCGGAACGCGCGACGTCCGCCCGAGCTCCGGCCCGAAGGGTCCACTGTTTCGAGAGGGGACCCTCCCATTCACCGAATACGCCGGCGCGATCCTGTTCCACCTCCGGCCAGATTGGATCCCGGAAGGTCATCCCGGTGGCGCGCATGGTACGGGTTCGGATCGCGCGGCGGGTTTGACGCGATGCGTCAACTCCGGTTCGAAGTTCGCCCTCGCGCATTGGCAGGCGCGCGAGGAGCCGGGCGTCCGTGGTGTCGGATTCGGACGGGGTGAAGGCGATGAGCCGTCCGCGATTGGGTTTGTCCCGGTTATCCATCTCGTGATCGAGTTCCGCCCGCCCGAATTCGAGATCGAGTTCCGAAATCGGGCCGCGACGTAACTTCCGGGCGACCCCGAGGGTGGTGATGTGGGTGCGGGCGGTTCGGGTGTCCATGGGGAGGGCGACATAGGACACGTCGTCGTGTCCGATCCATCGGTATTCCGCCCGAACACGGGTTTGATCGTCGAGGGCGTGAAGCAGTTGGAAGGCTCCCTCGCGGGATTCAAGATGCGCGGGAACCCGTTTTCCGTCCGCGGAGTGGTAGTCGTCTTCCCGTTGGAGTGCCCCGTAGGCCCGCCATGCGGTCTGTTCCTTCCGCTCGCCCAGGGTGAGGGAACCGGCGCGGGAGTGGCCTTGGGACGCGACGCGACTGGAGAGCACCGTATACCGTTCGGGCGGAGTCTCGTTTCCCGCCAATGTGAGTTCGCTGGAGAGGCGCAGGCGTCCGGCGGCGGGAACCGGGCCGTGGATGACGGAGGGCGCGCCGAGGTCGACGGTGGTTTGGGTAAGACTCCCGGCGGTGAATAGCGAGGCGGGCGGGTCCATGCGGGAGGGGCAGGCTCCGTACAGGGGCAGGCCGTTGATTTCGGTGGCGACCCGTTCCCAGCCCAGCCCCCGGAGTACGGGTTCGTTTCCGTGGGCTCCCCGGGCGCTCAGGTGGACGCCGGGAAGGATGGAGATCGCTTCTCCCAGCTCCTCGTGTGCCTGGTCGAGGGGGAGAGGGTGGATAAGGGATACGGGTGGAAGCGTGGCGTTGGAGTCGCCGTGCACGTGGAGTGCGGGCAGGGTGTGTGATTCAGGGGATTGCGCGAGAACCGCCGACACACCGCAGGCGATTCCGACAGAAAGGATTCGGTTCATTTTCTTCTCTTGTTGACGTGAAAAACGGGCGCCGGAGTGGCGCGTGGGAATTCAACAAGAAAGGAATCGGGGAGGAGGAACGGGAGGGGGTGAAATTTCGTTCCGGCGTTGGACGTGCCGGTCGGTGAACTTCGGATTGAAGGAGGCGGAACGGGCCGGAAGGGCCGCGGTTTCGAAAACGAACAGAGTGGGGCGTGGCGTCGTGGGGGCGTTCAGGGCCGTTTCGGAGGTGGACGACGCGCGCTCGCGGGTGAGCTGATGACAACGGGAACAGGGTTTTTCACCACTGAAGGTGTCCCGCGCGGCCTTGGCGATGGATTCACTTTGGGAGAATCCGGCGAACATACTCCCCCAGGCCCGAAACTGCTCCAGTTCCCATTGAAAGAGAAAGGCGATCAGTGCCAGGCACAGCCCCGACAACGCCAGGCGGCGTCGAAAAGAGGTGCGGGGCGACGAAGACGGGGACGGCATGGTCAGGTGGGGTCGAAACCGAAGAGTGTCGCGGCGTTGCGGGTGGTGAATTCGGCGACGGTGTCGGTGGTGACTCCGCGAACCTCGGCGAGGCATTCGGCGACGTGGGGCACGAAGGCGGGTTGGTTGCGTTCGCCGCGGTGGGGCACGGGGGCAAGATAGGGGCTGTCGGTTTCGATTACGATGCGGTCTTCGGGGAGTCCGGCGGCGGTGTCCCGCAAATCGGCGGCGTTTTTGAAGGTGAGAATACCGCTGAAGCTGATCATGAGGTTGAGGTCGATGAGCTTGCGTGCGAAATCGGCGGAGCCGGTAAAGCAGTGGAGCACGGCGCAGGGACGGTCGGGGTCGGGCCAGCGTCGACTGAAATCTTTCAGCAGGTCCAGTGTGTCGTCGTCGGCCTCCCGGCTGTGGACCACGACGGGTTTGGCGACGTCGACGGCCAGGTCGAGCATGGCCGCGAAGAGGGTTTTCTGTGCCTCCGCGTTTTCGGTTTCGTGAAAGTAGTCGATGCCGCATTCGCCTACGGCGACAACGCGGGGGTTGGAGAGAACCGAACGGAGGCGGGAGACGTCCCGGTCCCAGCCGGTGGCGAGATCCCGGTCGTATCCGGCGGAGCACCAGAGCGTGTCGGGCCGGCTCTCCGCGGTGCGGAGGGCGAGGTCGTTGGCGTCGTCGTCCCCTCCGATGGCGACCAATCTGGATACGCCGGCTTCACGGGCGCGTTCCAGGGTTTCATCGACGGTGCCTTTGAGGTCGAAATGATCGAGGTGAAAATGGGTGTCCACAAACATGGGGAGACCCTTGCAGGGGGAGGGCGTCGATGTCGAGTGTTTTGTCCCTCCGATGGGCGGCGTCAGCCGAGCAGGGGCCAGAGGAGTTTACGTCCGGCGGGGTCGAGGGCGTTCGGGTCGGGAATGCGGTAGAGGTCGCCGTAGAGGTCCTGGATGAGGAGGCTGCCATCGGGCAGCAGGCGGGGCCATTCGTCGAGTTCGGTCTGAAAACTACGGTGGCCCTCCGCAGTGTCGACTTCCCAGCAGCGGAGTTCGATTTCCTTCTGGATGGAGTGGATGCGTTCGATGACGAAGGTGCGGCCGCTTTCCAGGAGTTCCCGCTCCAGCACGGTGCGGGAGTCCGGATCCAGATCGTCGAGGGACTCGACCAACGCGAGTTCCCGGCCTTCGCCGTCACGAAGCGTGAGGAAGCCGTCGGGACGCGTCCAGGGGAAGCAGCGGCGCACCTCTACGGGAACGGTTTTGCCGTTTCGCTGGATGGCGGGGCGTCCGTCGGGAGTGGATACGATTTTCAGAGAGGGGTTCATGGGGTCAAATCACAAACTTGCTATGGAGTTCCTGCTGCATGTCGTAGAGGCCTCGGAAGACGCCGTTTTCGAGTTCGAGCAGTTCTTCGTGGGTGCCGGTTTCAACGATACGCCCTTCCTTGAGGACCACCAGCCGGTCGGCGCGGCGGAGAGTGGAGAGACGATGGGCGATGGCGATGACGGTGCGCCCTTCCACGAGCCGGTCGAGGGCGTCCTGGATTTTCTGTTCGGTCTCGGTGTCGACGTTGGAGGTGGCTTCGTCGAGGATGAGGATTCGCGGATTGTGGAGGATGGCGCGGGCGATGGAAATGCGCTGGCGTTCGCCGCCCGAGAGGGTTTGGCCCCGTTCGCCGATGATGGTTTCGTATCCCTGGGGGAGGTTGCAGATGAATTCGTGGGCGTGGGCGGCGCGGGCGGCCTCGATGATGCGCTCCGGCGAGGGGTTCTCCATGCCGTAGCTGATGTTGTCCATGAGCGAGCCGTGAAAAAGGTAGGGGTCCTGGAGCACCATGCCGACCTGGTGTCGGTAGACCCCGATATCGAGGTCGGGGAGGGGGTGTCCGTCGATCCGTACCTGGCCGGAAGTGGGGTCGTAGAATCGCACCATCAGTTGAATAAGGGTGCTTTTGCCCGCGCCGGAGGGTCCGACGAGGCCGATCATCTCCCCTTGTCGCACCTCGAGGTTGATGTCCCGGAGCACCTGACGCACTCCGTCGTAGGAAAAGCCGACGCCGCGCATCTCGATGTCGCCTTTCAACGGGTGGAGCTCGATGCGGTCGGTTTGTTCGGGAATATGGGGCTCGGTGTCGAGAATCTCGAAAATCCGGTGGGCGGAGCTGACGGCGCGGTTCATCATCCGGGTCATTTGCCCGATGGTCTGCAGGGGTTGCATGTACATTTCGGCGTAGAGCAGAAAGGTGACGAAAGTGCCGACGCTGAGGGCGGGGGCGGTTTCTCCGGTGAGCCGGGGCAGGGCGAACATGTAGACGCCGAGGGTGATGAGGTGGAAACCGAAAGTGAGGGTGGGCCAGAAGCGGGTCCACACGCGATGCACGCGGGTGAAAGAGTCGAGGCAGTCGTCGTTGCGTTCGACGAAACGGCGGGTTTCCCTTTTTTCCTGGTGGAAGGCTTTCACCACGCTGATGCCGGGAATGGTGCCGGAGAGGACGGAGGTGAGGTCGGACCATCGGCGCCAGGCTTTGAGAAAGATGTGCTGCATGCTGCGGCTGTGCCGGTAGAACGCGTACAGGATCAGGGGCACGGGCAGGGTCATCCACAACCCGAGCCGCCAGTCGAGGATGATGAGCATGGTGCCGAGTCCGGCCAGGGTGAGGACGGCGAGGGCGACCTCGATGATGCCGAAGGCGATAAAATCCCACAGGCGGTCGGTGTCGGAGGAACATCGGGAGATGATCGATCCGGTCTGTTTGCGGGTGAAAAAGCGGAGGCTGAGGGTTTGGAGGTGGGCGTAGACCTGGGTGCGGATGTCGTGGGCGACCTGTTCGCCCATAAAGGACATACGGCGGAGTCGCACCCAAAGAAAAAAGGTGCGGAAGAGGAAGGCTCCGGCGAGAATGGCGATGTAGGTCCAGAGCGTGTCGGACGACACGCCGGATTCGAGGCCGTCGATGATGAGGCCGGACACCCGGGGCGGGATCAGGGTGAGGGCGGTGAGGCAGACGGCGGCGAGGCCACCGAGCCAGAGGTCGGTTTTGTAGGGCTTGAGGTAGGCGAGCAATCGCCAGATGACGGCCATTTCGCTGCCCCGGACGGCGGCCTGGGCGGTGCGCACGGGGTCGGCGAGGGTTTCGGCGTACACGCGGTCGGGGTTCGCGTCGGCGGAGCGGTCCTCGTTTTCGATGAGGATCCGGATGTTCTCCATGGTGCGGTGCTGGCGTCGGCTGAACCGCAGTTCTCCGAGGGGATCGGATTCCTTGTCGCGGGGAAGGAGGGTCCACCGGAAGCCGGAGAGGTCGCGGCGTTCGCGGATGTCTCCAAGGGCGGAGCGGGGAATGCGGGTGGTGGTGCGGGCCTCGGCCGGTCCTTCGAGGATGAGCAGGTCCTCGGTGCCCAGCAACACCCAGCGTTCGCCGAGGTTTCCGGAGGTGTCCAAATCGGAGAGGGCGTAGAGCTGCAGGGCCTGATCTCCCCAGAGTTCAGGCAGGGCGTCGCGAATCGACTCCGGCAGGACGGAGGGTTGGCCGGTGTAGCTGTCGATCAAACGTTGGTCGAGAGTGGGGGGCATGTGAGCTACGGAAGGGTTGTGCGGGGAGGTGGGTGGCACGCGAATCGAGGGTGGGGCCTGGTGCGAAAAAGGGAAACCGCACCCTGTGGGCTTTATGGAAAAAGACAACTTCTTTTCGGAGATTCGATTGGTTTCGGGTGGATGACCAAAATCGTCCTCATGTTTGAAACCTCGCGCGCACCTCTTTCGGGGCGCGCCATTTTCTTATGGAAGCCCCTCGGGGGCACGGCCCCCCGAGCTCCACGCGTCGGCTCCTCCGGAGCCTGATTCACGGCGATCTCATTAGAACGTGAACTTAGTGAACACGTTTTCCAACGCATCCCTCCCGAGAGGTGGACGCCGAATTCAGGACTGTAGGACAATTTTAGTCATGCACCCATTGGTTTCACGCACCTCAGGCGGTCTTTCCGCGGCTTCAGACTTTACATGCCCGGGGGCGCGGCGTAGAGGGGCGGGAGCGCTTACCACGGAGAGGTGGCAGAGTGGTCGAATGCGGCGGTCTTGAAAACCGTTGAGCCGAAAGGCTCCGGGGGTTCGAATCCCTCCCTCTCCGCCATTTTCGTTTGTTTTATTATTACGCCACGAGGGGACAGTCGTGGCCTGTCGCCGGGGGAAGGGCCTCTCCAGGGTAGGGGATTTTTTGGCAAGGGTGAAGCAGGTGTGGACGGTGGGCGCTCCGGGTTGAACCTGAAGTCGCCTGTGTTCCGGGACCCGAGAAGAACCGGTGGGTCGAAGTGCCCGCGGTTGAGTCCGAAGTCGCCCGTTTTTCGTAAAATGAATACGGTATTGTTATAAATATGAACGTGATCCCGTTTGATTCGGCTTGAATCATAGGAAATGAAGCGTAGCCCTCTGGCTTCTTCGACGAATTCTTTTTATATCTTACCCCTGTGACTTTTTGTTATGATCAAAGCTTATCCTCATTATCATAAACGCACGGTCGAGTCGCTCAACACCCTGTGGGACTTCCGTTTTCTGGAAGGCGAATCGATGGACTCGGTGAATGTGGCCTCTCTGTCGTTTTCCGACAAACTTCCAGTCCCGGGCGCGTTCGACGCGTTTCCCCTGGCGCTTGGCAAACGGGGGACGGGGGTGTATCGGCGCGAGATTCGGTTGGAGCCGGGGCGGCGGGGGCTGCTTGAGTTCGAGGCGGTGAGTTTCGCCTGTCGTATTTTGATTGATGGGGAGAACGTGTGCGAACACTACTGCGGTTATTCTCCTTTCAACGTCGAGGTTCCCGCGTCCGATTCGGAAGTCCGGGAGTTGGTGGTGCTGGCGGAAAACCGGTTTGATTTCGACCGCATCCCGATGCACGAGCACTTTTTCGATTTCTATCAATTCGGCGGGCTGATTCGCCCGGTATGGTTGCATCATCTGCCCGAAACGGTTCTCGAGGATGTCCGGATAGACGCCTCGGATATCGAGGGCGGGACGGTGGAGGTGCGGGGACGGGCGGTTGGCGCGTCTTCGGTGAAAGCCCGTATTCTGGATACGGAAGTCTCTCCGGTCGAAGCCGAGGTGGATGGGGAAGGCCTCTTTTCACTGACGATGACAGTGGACCGGCCCGAACTGTGGAGCCCGGAGGCCCCGAATCTGTACCGGCTGCATTTGGATTGCGGCGCCGACGATCGGATTGAACGGTTCGGCGTGCGACGGATCGAGACGAAGGAGGGAGAGATCCTGCTGAATGGAATCCCGGTGAAATTGCTCGGGTACAACCGGCACGAGTACTTTCCCAATTTCGGCCCCTCCACACCCTATCCGCAGATGGTGAGCGATATCCAGTTGTTGAAGGACTGTGGTTGTAATTTCGTGCGGGGCTCGCATTACCCGCAGCAGCAGGCGTTTCTGGATCTCTGCGACGAATTCGGGCTGTTGGTGTGGGAGGAGAACCTGGGATGGGGTCAAAAGGAGGAACAGTACGGATCGCCGACTTTTCGGGCGCATCACGACCAGTCGTTAAGGGAAATGGTCGCCCGAAGTTACAACCATCCGAGCGTGGTGATCTGGGGGTTCATGAACGAGGGGGGGAGCGACGAGGAGGCGTTCGCGTCGCTGATCGATGAAACGATGAGCGTGTTGCGCGGGGAGGGTGGAAACCGGCTCAGCACCTACGCGTCGAACCGGATTGAACGGGATTTCTATTTTGAAAAGGTGGATTTGATCTGTGTGAACCTGTACCCCGGGTGGTATGGCGCCCAGGCTCCAGAGCCTCCTTTGCCACGGATTGAGAAGGATATCCGAACGTTTATTGACGAAATGGACACGCGGGGGTTGCAGGATATGCCGATCGTGATCAGTGAAATCGGTTGCGAGGCTCTGTATGGATGGCGGGACGAGATGCGGGATTTCCACTCCGAAGAATACCAGGCTGACTACCTGGAAACGGTTTGTCGAATCGTGACGGAAATGGACCGCATCGCGGGTGTGGGGCTTTGGCATTTCAGCGACGCCCGGACCCGGGAGCATTCCGTGGGACGCGCCCGGGGATTTAACAACAAGGGGACTTTCGACGAGTACCGGAGACCCAAGCTGGCACGGAACGTGGTTCGCGAGGTTTTTCTCTCCTCGAACAGGCAATAATCCCCAACATGTATAAATTGTATTGGGCATCAATTCGGTGTTGCTCTGAAGATAAATAGTTGATATGGATTTACTATCACATTCATCTAAGTAGGTTATTTATGGCAAAACAGTTGAAATATATGAGAGTGGAAACCGCTGTTCGCGATATGATCGACAACGCTTCTCCGGGGGATCTTCTGCCGACGGAAAAGGAATTGGCCGCCCAATTGGACTGCCATGTCCTGACGGTACGCAAGGGGTTGCAGCCTTTCGTGGATCGCGGGGAGCTGATTCGCCGAGTGGGAAGCGGTACCTTCGTCGCCGACCGAGCCTCATCCGACAGACGACGGAGGGGGGGACATGACGACTATTCGTTTTTCAGCTTGATGATTCCGAATATTTTGAATCCCTATTCGGACAGGTTGGTGCAATCGTTGGCGGATACGGCGTTAACTCAGAACGTGCGGTTGCGGTCGGCCTGGGTGAATCGTTTTGGAGAGGAGGCGCTCACGACGGCGAGGGACATGGCCGGGTCGGGATGCCAGGCGTTTATCCTGCCATGGTTTCCGACCTCGATGACCGAGGAGGTCCGTAATTTCGTTAAAGCCTCGCCGGTCCCGGTGGTGCTGCCGACGTTGGTTCCGGGGCTGGAGGAATTCTGCTTCGAGTCGGCCGATGTGTTTGGCGAAGGCCAGGAGCACGAGGTGAATGTGGTGGGCACCTACCTGTTGAATCTGGGATGCGAAAAAATCCATTTCATCGGCCCGGAGGATTTCAAAGCCCCTCTGATGCAGAATAAAATCACCGCGTACGCCTCGTTCGCCTCGCGCCACAATTTGGAGGCCCGGTTCGGGTTTTTCACCCATGACCAGTCCAGTCTCATGGAAGTGACCCGCGACCAAGAGCGGCATGCCGGCAAATTGGGGTTGATATCCTACGACGACTCCCACGCGGCCCGGTTTATGAGCGCGATGCATATTCTGGGGTTGGAGGCTCCGCGCGACTACCGGATTATCGGGCACAACGACTCCAACACCGCCGCGACCACGGTCCCTCCGTTGACTTCCATTCGGGGGAATTACGCCTACCTGGCCGAGTCGATGCTGAAAACCGCCGAAGCCGTTGCGAAAGGCGAGCGCTTCCAGTCCTCTTCGCAAGGCAACCCCCAATTGGTGGTTCGCGCCTCCTGCGGAGGACGGGACAAGGTGATGGATATGGACCTTCCGGGGTGCGACGTGATCCTGGAGGACATGCAGAAATCGGCCTTGGAAAGTCAAAAGATCTGAGTGTTTTCAGGTTCGGGGCCTGTCCGAGGCCTCCAGCCATCGGGGCTCGATCAACAAGGTTTGTCGAAACGAGGCCGAGGAGAGAGGCAGCCTGCGCATTTTCATTTCGAGCAGATTGACGGCGGCGCGTCCGCAGGTTTCGAGTCGCAGATCCATGCCGCGTTTCCCTTCGAAGGGCGGGAGGGTGTGCAGGGTGTAGATGGCGGGAGGGTGTCCTCCCCACTCCTGAGAGCGCACGAGGCGGGCCTGCCGTTCGTTAATGGTGATGACGGCGGAAGGTCGGGCGTCCCGCAAGCGGGCCAGGTCCGACGGGGCGGGGGGCTCCGAGGCCTCCAGCAGGGTGAGGCGTTGGTCGGTTTCGATTCGCGCGGCCATGTACGCGGCTCCGAGAAGGATGTGGTCGGAAGCCAGTTCGGGATCGACGGGAAGGAAACAGACGGCGGATGCATGGTATCGGAGCACCTGTCGCGCGGCCTCCCGGACCGCGAGCCGCAGATCGGGACACACCCGCTCCCCGGGACTCTCCCTTAGAAAACCGCATTGGACGACGGGAGCGACGTCCTCGTGAAACAGGTCCTCGTCCAGGGGGTATCGGGATTGGCCGACCACCACGCCCCGGATTCCCCGGGTCCGCATGACCCGCCAGAAGGAAGCGGGTGACCCAAAATCATCGTGGGCGACGGTGGTGACCCCGTACCCGAGCAATCCGGCCTGTTTTTGGATTCCGGCGGTGTATTCCATGAGTTCGGCCTCGTTTCGGTCCCGGGAGTCGATGAGAAGCGCCAGCATCATTCCGGATTGACTTCGCCGCCCCCGCCAACGGGTGGAGGCGATGGAAGAGAGGGCGGGGTCGGGACGATAGCCAAGCGCCTCGGCGGCCTCCAACACCTTGAGGCGGGTGGCTTCGGATAGCCGGGGATGTCCGTTGAGCGCGAGAGAGACGGTCGAGACGTCCACGCCCACTCTTTTCGCGATATCCCGTTGTGTGACACGTTTTTCCATGAAAGGACCCTGTCGTTTTTCCGGCGTGAAGTCAACGGTATGACCTAACTCGTTCTTTATCCATTCTGGAAAATTGCATAAAGTGGGAAGCGAGTTGTTCCAACCCCATCCCAACCCCACAGAGAGACATGAATTCCTACGGATATTTTGACGACGACCACCGCGAATATGTGATCACCCGGCCCGACACGCCGCTTCCCTGGTTGAACTACCTTGGACAGGACGATTTTTTTGGATTGTGCACAAACGGAGGAGGCGGCTACACGTTTTACCGCGACGCCAAGTTGCGGCGGTTGACCCGGTACCGTTACAACGATATCCCGTTCGACAACAACGGCCGCTACCTGTACATCAAGGACGGGGATTCCGTGTGGAATCCGACCTGGAAGCCGGTACGGGCGGAGTTGGACCGGTACGAATGTCGGCACGGAATGGGGTACACCCGCTTCACGGCGGAGAAAGACGGTCTGGAGGTCGAGGTGCTGTTTTTCATTCCCAACGGCGAGACGATCGAGTTCTGGAAGACCACCGTGCGCAACACGTCCGATACGGCGAAGAACGTGCAGTTGTTCAGTTTCGTGGAGTTTTGTTTTTACGAGGCGCTCAACGACGCGACGAATTTCCAACGGACGTTTTCCATCGGGGAGGTCGAAGTGGAGGACGACGTGATTTATCACAAGACGGAATACCGCGAGCGTCGGGATCACTACACCTTCTTCGGTTGCACTCGATCCACGGACGGGTTCGACACCAGTCGGGACGACTTCGTGGGCGTGCACCGCGGCTTGCACGATCCGCGGGCGGTGCTGGAGGGGACGTCCCGCAACTCCGTGGCCCATGGGTGGAATCCGATCGGTTCGCACCGGCTGGATTTGGCCTTGGATCCCGGCGCCGAGGAGAGCTTCACCTTTATCCTCGGGTACGTTGAAAACGATCCCGACAAGAAATTTTCCGCGCCGATGGTGCTCAATAAAGAGAAAACCCGCGCCTTGATGGAGAAATACGGATCGACGGAGGCGGTGGACGCGGCGTTCGACGCCGTGGGCACACGCTGGGACGATCTGTTGAGCGTGTTCCAGATCGAGACCCCCTGCACGGCCATGAACCGGATGGGGAACATCTGGAACCAGGCCCAGTGCATGGCGACCTTCAATCTGAGCCGCTCGGCCTCGATGTTCGAAAGCGGCATCGGGCGCGGCATGGGCTATCGGGATTCCAACCAGGATCTGCTGGGCTTCGTGCACTTGGTGCCCGAAAAGGCGCGGCAACGTTTGCTCGACATCGCGGCGACGCAGTTGTCCAGCGGATTGTGTTTCCACCAGTACCAGCCGTTGACCAAAAAGGGCAACGCCGATATCGGCGGCGGGTTCATGGACGACCATCTCTGGCTGGTGTTGTCCGCCTGCGCCTACATCAAGGAAACCGGCGACACCTCCGTGTTGAATGAAAACATTGGATACGCCGATCAACCGGACGACGCGAAGGAAGGCACGCTGTTGGATCATTTGAACCTGTCGGTGCGGTATTGCATGGAAAACCGGGGGCCGCACGGCCTGCCGTTGATCGGGCACGCGGACTGGAACGACTGTTTGAACCTGAACTGTTTCTCCTCCGAGCCGAACGAGTCCTTCCAGCTTGCCGGTCACGGCGCGGACGATTCCGTGGCGGAATCCGTGATGATCGCCGGGTTGTTTCTGGTGGCGTCCAACCTGTTGGCCGAATTGTACGACCACCTTGGAGACACGGAGGCGGCCAAGGGGGTTCGCGCCGACGGAGACGCGATGCGCTCGGCCGTGGATGAACACGGGTGGGACGGCGACTGGTTTCGTCGCGCCTACGACGCCCACGGCAATCCGGTCGGCTCCAAAGAGAACGACGAGGGCAAGATCTACATCGAGAGCCAGGGATGGTGCATCATGGGCGGCGTGGGGGTCGAAGACGGCCGGGCCAAACAGGCGTTGGAAAGCGTACACGAGCATCTCTACTACGAGAATGGCTGTGTCTTGCAGGATCCGACCTACACCGACTACCATTTGGAACTGGGCGAGGTGACCAGCTATCCGCCCGGGTACAAGGAGAACGGCGGGGTGTTCTGTCACAACAACCCTTGGATTCACCTGTCGCTGATGCGGCTGGGGGAAGCCGATCGGGCGTTGGAATACTACCTCTCCATTTGTCCGGCGGCCAAAGAAGACGAGATCGAAACCTATCGGAGCGAGCCGTACGTGTATTGTCAGATGATCGCGGGCAAGGACGCGGCCTCGCCGGGCGAGGCGAAAAACGCCTGGTTGACCGGGACCGCGGCGTGGACGTTCCTGAGCGTGAGTCAGGGATTCTGCGGGATTCTTCCGGATTACGAGGGGCTCCGTCTGGATCCCAGTTTGCCGTCCGACTGGCCCGAGATCAAGGTGACTCGGAAATTCCGTGGTGCCACCTATAAGATCACGGTGAAGAACCCCGAGGGCCGAAATCGGGGAATCCGGGAGATCACCGTGGACGGGTCGCCGGTGGAGGGCAATCTGTTGCCGCTCGCACCCGAAGGCGCCGTGGTGGAGGTGGAGGCGGTGGTGTAGCCCCGTCCGGGAGATCTTTCCGGTAGCGCCCCGTTTCGGCCTTGGGTCGGAACGGGGTTTTTTTATGGTCAATCCGCGAACCACCGGCGAAGCCGCGCCTCGATCGCGGCGTCGTCGTGTTCGTTGCCAGCCAATTCGAAATGGGCGGCCTGGCGGAGGTAGAGGTCTTTTTCGCCGCGGAGGGCGTTGTAGACCGCGAACTGGCCGGGCGGGGGCACGCTGGGGTCGAAGGTGGCGGCGGCGACGAACACGGGGATGGCGATCCGGGAGGCCGCGGTGGCGGCGTCGAAGTAGGCCAACACGTTGAGGAGGTCCGGGTCGCCCGCGTCATAGCGTTGCTTCACCGCTTTTCCGCTGCCTTCGCAGGGGAGGGTCACGCGCAAGGGATGGTTCCCGAAGCTTGGAATGTTGAGGTAGGCCTTGGCGAAGCGCGGATCCCAGGGGAGGGCGAGGGCGCCGATGCCTCCGCCGAAGCTGCCTCCCGAATAATAAAGCCGCTCGGCGGTTTCGGGATACAGATCAAGGAGAACCGACGCGGCCAGCCAGGTATCGATCACGGAACCCAGATGGGAATAGGTGTCGCGGTGTTCGATGCCGTGCAGGACGTGGGTTTGTCCCGTGTTGGGAATGTCCGGACGGGCGGATCGATGGAATCCGCGCATGCACGGAAAAATACAGGCCCCGTTTTCAAAGGGGTGGTCGAAGACGGGCTCCTCCCGGCCTCCGTACCCGTGACCGAAGACGGCCCCGCAGGCGGGTGGCCGGTCCGTGTCCGGAACGGTGAGCCACGCCCCGATACGGAGGTGGTGATAGGAGGTGTATTCGATCTCATAGAGTCTCACCCCGGATTGGGGACTGTCGATTTCCCGTCGGTTGAGATCAAGGGGGATGTTTCGGGCCTCCTCGTGTTTTTGACGCCAGAAGGCGTCGAAATCTCTTGGAGCGGGGGGAGCGGAGACGGAGAGAAGGTCTTCGAGGGAATAGCCGTAGGTCGGATCAAAATCGAACTCGTGGGGGATCTTCATGCGTCTGATTTCAGAAAGGGGTGTCGAGTTTCGGTCCTATAACGGGCGGGGAGGGGGATGTCCAGACGGGAGGGAACGTGGTGCGTTTTTGGCGTTTTTTGGACGATTTCTGTTGCAGGAAGCTTGGTGGGCTCTTCATAGTGTTTGCGTACCTGTTTTTCGATTTTCAGAATCACTTGTGGAAGCGAAATTTCCCGGGTGGATTCCCATACCGATCCCCGCCGCATTTGGAGACATTATGAGAGCTTTGTTGACTTTTATCGCCGTTCTGACCGGGATTCCCGTCCTGGCGCAAGAATCCGAACCCGCGCCCGAGCCGTCCCCGACGCCATGGATCAAGCCGCGAGATTATCCCGAGGATCCGCCGATTGAAGAGGCGAAAAAGGAAAACTGGCCGTCCGAGTTGCATGTGGAGGGACGCTGGCTGGTCAACGAGGAAGGGGAAAAGGTGTGGCTGCAAGGCGTGGCGATTCCCGGACTCGAGATCATTTCCAAGGGGCACGGGGCCGTGCATTCGGTGATTGTGGCGATCGAAGACTGGAACGCCAACGTGATCCGTCTGCCGATTAAAGATCATTACTGGTACGGCCGCGGGGACGGAAGCACCCGCAGCGATGAGAAGCAGACGGACGGAGGCAAGGCGTATCGGGCGAAGGTGGACGCGGCGGTGATGGCGGCGGCCAATCGCGGGGCCTACCTTGTTTTGGATCATCATCGGTATCGCGCCGTCAAACCCGAGCATATCCCGTTCTGGAAAGAACTGGCGGAGCGGTACAAAAACCATCCGGCCGTGTTGTTCGACGTGCTCAACGAACCCCATGGCATTTCCTGGGAGGTGTGGCGCGACGGCGGCACGGTGCAACTCCCGAAGAAAAAAGTCGATGAATCCGGATTTCTGAGTGAGGAGGAGAAGAAGAAAAACAACTCCTTCGAATCGCCCGGGATGCAGAAGCTGGTCAACGAGATTCGGGAGACGGGGGCCGAGAACATCATCATCGCCGGGGGATTGGACTGGGCCTATGATCTCTCCGGCATTCTGAAAGGATACGCCCTGGAGGATCCGTCCGGAAACGGCATCATGTACGCCACGCACGTGTATCCGTGGAAACGCGGATGGGAAAAGGCGTTTATCGAGGTCTCCAAACACCATCCGATTTTTATGGGCGAGGTGGGGGCCGACACCAAAAAGATGAGTTTCATCCCCGAAAGCGCCCAAGAGGACCCCTATACCTGGGTGCCCGACATGCTCGGAACGATTCAGAAGCACAAGATCAACTGGACCGGCTGGTCGTTCCACGGTTGGGCGACTCCGATCATGATTTCCGACTGGGACTACACCCCGACTCCATTCTGGGGCGCCTTTGCGAAACGGGCGTTGGCGGGAGAGAAATTCGAGGCCGAACGGGTTCGATGAGCCGGGCTTCGGGTGGGGGGGGGATTTTCTTCCGGGAAAGATTTCAACCAAAACCCCCTTGCCTCCACGCGGGGGGAGTGCTAGTGTTCAAAGCCATAGTTATCATATAGTGGTTCCCGTCTCCCGCGCCGTGCGAGCGACGGATTTATATGCAACTTCTCAATAAACCAAACCCGAAGGGAGTACATGAAGCTACCGAAATTACGCATCCGAACCTGGTTGGTGACGGCCCTCGCAGTGGGCCTCCTGCCATTCCAAGGCCTTGCCGCCGGAGACACTCTGTTGGAGGCCGACTTTGAAAATCTGAACGGGGAATGGCCTTCGGGCTGGCCTCAAAAGGATTACCTCCGCATTGAATCGGAGGGTGGAAACCACTTCCTCCGCATTACCAGCATCGACCCGGGCCAAATGTACATGGTCTACAAAGAGATTCCGATTCCGGAAGGCACGGAGGCCATTCACTTCACCTGGAAGGAACGTGTTTCCGACTTGGAGCGGGGTGAGAAATCCTGGCACGACGCCCGGATCATGATGGAATACATCGACGCCAGCCGGGAAAAGGCCGGACGCCCGCCGAATCCCCGCAATGGAAGAAACACCGACGGCTGGCAGGACGAGGAACTGAAGTTCAACGTGCCGGAAAACGCACGGACGATCAAGTTCATGCCCTGTCTGTTCAATGTGAACGCCGGGAAATACGATTTCGACGATATCGTGATGAAAGCCATTCCCAAACTGGCTCCGGAAGAGGACCCCGCCCATCAGCGGAAACTGGCCCGTCAGGAAAAAACCGAAAACATTCGAGACAAGGCCCGCGCGAACTTTGATCAGCGTGGAAACGTTTTTCCCAACGGGGATTTCGAAAAAGACTCCAACAGTGACGGCCGTCCCGACGGCTGGGGCGGGAATTTCCATACCCAGGGAAGCAACACCTTCATTCGGATCAACGCCAAGCCCGACGAATTGGCGATGAACTATTCCAAACACGCGCTGCCCAGCGGGGCGGAAGCGATGGAGTTGACCTTTGATTGGCGGGTCTTCGACCTGAAACCCGGCAAAAAAGCGTGGTTCGACGCGCGGATCATGATGAACCTGATCGACAGCAAAGGTAAAAAGAAGGCCGTGGGTCCGATCTATACCCGGAAATCCATTACCGAATGGCAGCAACGTTCACGGCAGTTTCTGGTCCCGGACGATGTGGTGTATCTGGAGTTTATGCCGAGTTTGTTTAACGTGAAAAGCGGCACTCTGGACATCGACAACGTCTCTCTGAAACCCGTGGATGCCGAGCCGTTGAAGGAACGCATGGAAGCCCGCAAGGCCGAACGTGAACGCCTCACGGTGGACCCCGAAGAGGCCGACCGCTCCAAGTGGCCGCCCATGTTGAAAGTCAAAGGCAACCGTCTGGTCGACCCGCAGGGTCGCGAAGTCTGGCTGCAGGGCGTGAACATCGCCAGCATGGAATGGGGTATGGGCGAAAACGTGCTCAAGTCCGCCCAGGTGGCGACCGAGGAATGGGGCGCGAATGTGATCCGTCTGCCGGTGAAACCCGTTTACTGGTTCAGCGATAGCGAAAAGGACAGGGAGAAGTACCGGAAAAAGGTGGACGACATGATCACCTATATCGCCAATCGCGGCGGTTATCTGGTACTCGACCTGCACAGTTATCGCGCTCCGCGTCCCGAATACGTGGATTTCTGGAAATCGGCCGCCGAACGCTACAAGAACCATCCCGCCGTCATGTTCGATATTCTGAACGAACCGCATGGCGTGAGTTGGGAAGTGTGGCGCAATGGCGGGTTCGTGAAGACCAAGGAAAAGAAGGGCGACGAAGACGCTTTTCTTAGCGAGGCCGAAAAGAAGCACAATGCGCGGGGATTCGAATCTCCCGGCATGCAGGCCTTGGTCGATGCGGTCCGGAGCACGGGTGCCAAAAACATCGTCGTGGCTGGCGGTCTGGACTGGGCCTACGACCTGACGGGCATTCTTAAAGGCTATGCGTTGGACGATCCGTCCGGGAATGGCATCATGTATTCCACGCACGTGTATCCCTGGAAATCCAATTGGACGAAAAAATTCCTGGAGGTGGCCGACAAACACCCGATCCTGGTCGGGGAAGTCGGGGCCGACGCCAAAAAGATGTCGTGGATGCCCGCGGATCGGCAGGAGGACTGGCAGACCTGGGTCCCCCGAATGATCCATACCATTCAGGAGTACCGTCTGAACTGGACCGCGTGGTGCTTCCACCCCAAAGCCAGCCCCCGTATGCTGCTGGACTGGGAGTACACGCCCACGCCTTTCTGGGGCAAGTTCGTCAAACAAGCCTTCGCGGGCAAGAAGTTTGATCCGGACCCCATTAAGGAATAATCGTCACGCGGGATGTTTTCCCGCCTGCGGGCCCCGGTCGGAAAGACCGGGGCCTTTTTAGTGTTCTTGGCCCGAGAGCGTCTTTGTATGGAGCGGCGGTGTCTCACCGCCGCGTGAAAGGATACGGCACGGAGACTGTGCCGCTCCATGGGGAAGTGCCGCTCACGCCAAGAGTCGAACTTGAATGTGTATGGACCGAACAACCAAAGGATCTATCAGGAGCGAAACGGCGAGGGCCGCGGAAAAATCATGGCACTTCCGAAAGAGGAAAACATTTCACATGAACTCTCTTGTCTTTCGCAATGGGCTAGTGTTAGCGTTCATCTCTCATAGGTATCGCAAAGTAGTTCCCGTTTTTCGCATTATGCGAGAGGCGGATTTATGTTCGAAATCACAATAAACCAACCCTGAATGGGATACATGAAGATACCAAAACTACGCAGCCGCATATGGTTGCTGTTCACACTCGCCTTGGGCCTGTTGCCCGTCAAAGGTCTCGCCGCAAGTGACATTCTGCTGGAGGCCGATTTTGAAAACCTGAATGGTCAGTGGCCTTCGGGCTGGCCTCAAAAGGATCATCTCAGCATCGAATCGGGGGATGGAAACCATTTTCTCCGGATTACGAGCATCGACCCCGGTCAAATGTACCTGGTGTACAAGGAAATTCCGATTCCGGAAGGCACCGAGGCCATTCACTTCACGTGGAAGGAGCGCGTGACCGATTTGGAGATTGGGAAGAAATCCTGGCACGATGCCCGGATCATGATGGAATATTTAAGCGCCAGTCGGGAAGGCGCGGGACGTCCCCCGAATCCCCATAACGGACGAAACACCGACGGCTGGCAGAACGAGGAACTGAAGTTCAACGTGCCGGAGAACGCCCGGACGATCAAGTTCATGCCCTGTCTGTTCAACGTGAAGGCCGGAACGTATGATTTAGACGACCTCGTGATGAAAGCCATTCCGCAGTTGGTCCCCGAGGAAGATCCCGCGCATCCGCGGAAAGTGGCCCGTCAGGAAAAGACCGAACACATTCGGGATAAGGCGAGTGCGAACGTCGATACGCACGGAAACATCTTCCCCAATGGGGATTTCGAGCAAGACTCCAACAGCGATGGACGCCCCGATGGGTGGGGTGGCGGCACCTTTCTTACGGAAGATTCCAATACCTTCATGCGCATCCACGCCAAGCCCGATCAATTGGCGATGAACTATTCCAAGCACGCCCTCCCCAGCGGAGTTGAGGCCTTGGAGCTGACATATGACTGGCGGGTGTTGGATTTGAAACCCGGTAAGAAAGCGTGGTTCGACGCCCGGATCATGATGAACCTGATCGACAGCAAAGGGGAAAAAAAATCGGTGGGTCCGATTTACACCCGGAGATCGAGACCCGAGTGGCAGCATCGCACCAAGCAATTCCTTGTGTCGGATGATATGGTGTACCTGGAGTTTATGCCGAGCCTGTTTAATGTAAAAAGCGGGATCCTGGATATCGACAATGTGTCCCTGAAGGCCGTGGATCCGGAACCCTTGAAGGATCGCATGGCGGCCCGCAAAGCCGAACGGGAACGTCTCACGGTGGATCCGGAAGAGGCCGTCCCCTCCAAGTGGCCGCCCGAACTGAAAGTCAAAGGCAACCGGCTGGTCGACCCTCAGGGGCGCGAAGTCTGGCTACAGGGCGTGACCATCGACAGTCTGGAATGGAGCGCCCGGGGCGAAAATATCTTGAAATCCACGCAGGTGGCGGCCGAAGAGTGGGGCGCGAATGTGATTCGCCTGCCCATCAAGGAATCCTATTGGTTCGATGAAAAAAGCGGCGAAAATTACAGGAAGATCGTGGACGACATGATTACCTACGCCGCAAACCGCGGGGTGTACACCGTGCTCGATCTGCACCGCTATCGCGCGGCGAGGAAAGAGTACGTCGTTTTCTGGAAAGACGCGGCGGAACGGTACAAAAATCATCCGGCGGTGTTGTTCGACCTCTTGAACGAACCGCATGGGACGTCGTGGGAAGTTTGGCGGAACGGCGGCTTTGTGAAGGAAAAGAAGAAAAAGGCCGACGAAGACGCCTTCCTGACGGAGGAAGAGAAGAAACACAACGCCCGGGGTTTTATGTCTGTGGGGATGCAGGGGTTGGTCGACGCGGTGCGTGAAACCGGCGCCCGCAACATCGTGGTGGTGGGTGGACTTGACTGGGCGTACGACCTGACGGGGATTCTGGACGGTTACGCCATCAAAGAACATCCGGAAGGCAACGGCGTCATGTACTCCACCCATGTCTATCCCTGGAAAAGCAACTGGGAGGAGAAGTTCCTCGAGGCCGCCAAAAAACATCCGATTCTGGTCGGGGAAGTCGGCGCCGACGCGAAGAAAATGGAGTGGATGCCCGCGGAACACCAGGAAGACTGGCAGACCTGGGTGCCCCGAATGCTTCATACGATCCAGGAGCACCGCCTCAACTGGACGGCGTTTAGTTTCCACCCCACAGCCAGCCCCCGCATGCTGCTGGACTGGCTCTACACGCCTACGCCTTTCTGGGGCAAGTTCGTCAAACAAGCCTTCGCGGGCAAGCAGTTTGACCCGGACCCCATTGAGGAATAATCGTTACGCGGGATCACTCTCCCGAGTGCGGGCCCCGGTTGAAGGGCCGGGGCCTTTTTTATGTCCTACTTACGACCCATGGAAGGTGCCGCCTGGCAGGCGGCGCTCCCACCCGGAGGGAGAGGTGTCATGTGGAGCGGCGGTGTCTCACCGCCGTGTGAGATGACTCGGTACGGAGACAGGGCCGCTCAAGCGGAGATAGGCGCGTCTCAGAGGAGAGTCTCGAATGGGATCACAGGGGATTGTTTTCGAAGTCCACCATGCCTACATGCAGATCGAAAAAGAGGGCGTTCCGGTGGTTCGAATGATTTTCGGGAAGGTCTGTCGCGGGTTCGTCTCGTATGGCGATTTCGGTGGGAAGCAGGTTGTAGATCTTCTGGGGTTGGATGCTTCTCGTTCCATATGGATCCTTAATGTATCCCCAGGGCTTCACGCTGTCTCCAGAGCGGTTTTTCGCAGACTTATGCAATGTATAGCATTTCCCCCCAAAGTCGCCTTTAAATCCCGGGCAGTGAAACGGGGATGTGAATGTACGATCTTTGGCGTCGTTCGACCATGAATAGGCTTCAGCGGCTCCGATGTAGTCCCGGATGGAGTTTTGGAAGTTACGGGGATCCCGGCTGAAAGTGGGGTTGATCCCATAAAACCCGGTGGCGGGAAGTTCGCCATCGTGGTCGTTGGCGTAGGCGGTGATGGCTTTTCCAACCGTCGCCAGGTTGGATTTGCAATTGGTGTCCTTGGCGGACTCGCGGACTTTGGTCAGGGCGGGGAACAAAAGCGCCAGAAGGAGGCCGATGATGGCGATGACCACCAGGAGTTCGATCAGGGTAAACCCGTTTTTGTGTCGGGAAAACGCGAAACCTCCCCGGGCTCGGGAAGGTTTCGCGTTCGCGCTTGAAATAAGGCCCCCCGGCCCGACCATGTCGCCAGAGCCGGCCGCAGTCTGTGGGTAACGGATGGGGGCCTTCATGCGTTCACTTTTTGGACGTCGTTTCAATTTCGATGTCGTCCAGATCGTAGGTGCCCGCCTGCACATTGAAGAGGGTCGGCATAAACTTCAGCATGGCGGCCTTTTCGGGCACGTTAATGGTAATGCTTTTTTCGTCCCAACCGCGGGTATCCTTGCGCACGTTGGGCGCCGGGGGCTTGGGAGAGACTTTGCCCCGGTTGGCATCGGCGAATTCCATCATGATCCGTGCGTCGAACCAGGAGTTCGTGCCGAGTTCAAGGTTGCTCACGCGTTGTTTCCAGGAGATTTTGATGGCTTCGGTGCCCTCGGGGATTCGTACTTCCCGATACACCATAAACATTTTTCCCGGCTTGGTGCTTTCAATACGGAGAAAACTGTTGCCATCCTCGGATTCAATGGAACTGACTCCGGATTTGGCCCATCCTTTGGTGTCCCGTTCGAAATCCTGATCCAACAATTCTTCGGCGCGGGCGGTCAGGGCGAGAGACGCCGCGGCCACGAAGCCGAGAGCGGTCATTTTTTTCAACAGCGGATTACGTTGCATATTCTTGAGTCTCCAATTTGAGGGTTGAGTTGTTGGGGGTCGAAAACGGCAAACGATTCCCCGCGTCTTTCCGCGAGGTTTCGATCACTATATTATAGTGCCCCTATAGCACTTATACTGTAGAAGTGGCCCCGGGTTTGTCAAGGGGCGTGGGCTTTGGAGTCTGGCAAAATTTCGTTCGGGAAATTTTTGGTTTGGGGGAAAGGGTGGGATTATCGAAATACGGTGACGGGTGTTCGATGGAGTCCTCCCTTGGGCGCACGTCCTCTTTGCCGGACAAACGAAGCTTCGATGGCGCGGAATGTGGTGGCACCGGCGATATCGGTTTGCACGACCGCATAGGCGTCGGTTTCGATTCCCTGCCATTCCCCAATCGTGTTTTGATGCATACGTCTGCCATCGGCGAGAGGATTGAACCAGATCCTCCAATGGGTGGTGGCCGTGTGGATGGCGCATTCCAGTCCGTCCTCCTCCGGGTTGCCACTCCATTCGACGGGGGAGAGGAGCCGGGTGCCAAGGACGAGTCCGAATTTGATGCGTTCGGCCGGGTGGCTTTCCCAGGCCAGGAGATGGCCTGGCGCATCCCGAACCGGTGTGCGGCCTTTGGGAGAGATTTGTCCCATTGGAGCGGATCTCCGCGAGGAGCCGCAGGGTACGGAGGTGTACAGGTCGAGAAGGCAGGACCGATGGTTTTGGTTGAGGCGTAGCCGCCGGCTTTCGCCGGAAGGCGTTGCCATGGTGTGTAGCAGATACGAGAACCTCTGTGGTTGGTATGCGGCCAGGTCGTCCCACACCAACACGGCGTCGTGTCCCAACACAAAAAACCACCGAAGGCTGCGGGAGAGGGCGTCTCCCGACAGGATGCCGGTATCGGAGCACAGGAGTTGAAGGGGGCCGTCTTTTGCCGCCAGAATATGGCGGGCGGTTCGGGAGGTCCCCTCGTACCAGGCCCGGGGAATCGGAGGCGTGAGTTGGGGAACGTAGGCGACGTTGTGGGCTTCGGCCCGCACATAATAGTCGAGATAGTCGGCGCGGCCGTATTCACAGGCTCCCGAATCGTCGATCCAGGTGAGGCCGTCCTGATGAAAGATATAACTTCCCGCATCCAGATGGTTGTGACCCCAGAGTTCTCCGGCGCGCACGGTGAGCCGCAGATCCTCGGATTCCACAAACGCGACGCCCGAGTTGTCGTGAATTTCCGGAGAGGGAGGGGACGCTTCCGGAAAAGGTTCGGGAAGGTGGTCGTCCCAGCACAACAGGTCCAACAGATTCGTGGGGGCGGGTTTGAGGGTCTGGATGACCCGCATCAGTCCGGGATCCCCGCCCTGTCGGGCGAGTTCCTGCCAGACACAAGCGAGGTCTCCGTCGAAAAACTGAATGTCTCCAAAACGTTGTCGGCCCCATCCTCCGTCTTGAAGGGGCAGGACGGATCGGCGGAACCAGGAGGCGAGGGAACGGAAACGGGGAGCGTCGAGCAGGTCGGGGATGAGGGGATACCCGGAATACAGGCGGGAAAAGACGATTGGATGAAAGAGCCCGTAGTGCGCGTAATGGAAGCTTTCCACGAAGTCGCCTTTTTCTCCGAAGGTCGGGCGTTTCCGCCAGAGGTCGCTTCCCGGATACCGCGCCCAGGCGCGCAACCCGGAGGCCGCCAGCGCGGCGTGCTCGTCGTCGCCCGTCAGGGCGGCGATGATGCCCGCCGCACCCACGAGAACCGACCACCAGTTGTGTCCCATCGTGTCCAGGGAATGCAGGCGGGTTTCGTGATCCAGCCATTCCTCCCGGATGGGGTCAAGACACCTCGTTCGCAGGAAAGACCGTAGAGGTTTCGTGCGAAGCCGCCGACCTTCGTCGAACCGTATGGCCACGGCGAGGGCAACGCCGATGTGGGCGGTCAAGAGGTCGGATTTCCAGTGGGGGGTGTTTTTCCGTCCCTGAAAGGAGAATGGATCGACCTGTAGAAGTACGGGGACGAGGTGTTGGTCGATCAGAGCCCATACCGTTTCGGGAACGGTCAGGCCCTGGCTTTCCGCCACGCATATGGCCGCCAGGTGATGACACAGGGCGTCGAGGGTGGAGCCCAGTCGAATGTCGTGGCTCCGTCCGGACGAGAGCAGGGCGTCCAATTCCGCGTCGAGTCGACGGCCCAGGCCGTTGTCGGACCAGGCGTCGATCGCGCGCCGGGTGAGTTCCGGCAGATAACGGAGACCGTATGGGGAAAAGCCATGGAGGTTGTGTTCGTTTGTCATGGACCTGTCGCCGTTCCAACGATTCGGACACGGCTTATCGCATCCGCGTCATTTCGAACTGTTTCCCGGATAGCGCCTGTTTCGCGAATACGCCCCAGAAGGGTGTGGGGGTGTAGTCCCAATCCACCAACAGCCGGGGGGTGGCCCTTGGATGGAAGCACCAGGCCGTCCAATGGATGTTGTGTTTTTGGATAAACCCAAGCATGTCGGGAACCCACGTGTAGGGGTCCTCCTGGAGTTCGGCGTCGATGAATCCCATTTTTTTGGGGTCGGCTCCGGTTTCGCCCAGGAAAACGGGGTGTTTTTCCAGCACGGGAAGAATTCGTGCCCAGCCGGGGTGCCAATTGTAGGTGTGCCACGAATACATAATGCCGTTTCCATTCCGGTCGTTCAAGGCGTACCCGTTTACGATGCCGGTCAGGTCGTTGCACCAGAAAATACCGCCCGCGATGAGGAGGTTTTTGGCTCCGGTGGACCGAACGGCGTCGACCAGCCCCTGCATCCCGACGGATTCGAACCCCTGGTTGGCCCGTTTTTCCTGGTCCGTGAGAAAGGCGGACTCGTCGCGCCCTTTTTTGGTGCCGACGAACCCGCCGTTTCGCCAGACCTCCCACGAGATGCCGTGGGGCTCGTTGAACAGGTCGAAAAGCACGGCGGGATGATCTTTGTAGAGGGCGGCGAACTCTTTCCAAAATTTCGCGTGTTCGGGTTTTGGGGCGCGATAGCGGTGGAGGTCGATGACGATGTACGCTCCGCGGTTGGCGGCGAGGGTGACCATTTTGTCGATGGTCCCGCGGTAGCCTTCGCCCCCGTCTTTCTGGTAGGGGCTCTCGCCCCACCAGAATTCCTCTTTGATGGGGACGCGCACGCAATTCGCGTTCCAGTCCTCGATGGCGACCACCAGGGATTTGATGCATTGGGTGTCGTGGGGAAGGGTTTCCAGTCCTCCCGCGTTGACGCCCTGCAACCAGACCTCGTTTCCTTCGGCGTCGAGGACGTTGTTCCCCTCCACATGGAGCATGGGAGGCCATTTCGAGCGATCGGGTTTTTCATCGGGTACATGCCGGGCCGCGGCTTGGCGGGCCCGATCCTGCTTGCGTGCATGCAGGGGGCCGGGGGCTGTGGGTCGCAGGACGAAATCGTCGAGGTCGTAGGTTCCCGCCTCCACCCGGAACAAGGTGGACATGACCACCAGTCGGACGGCGTCCTTCGGCACGAGAAACGCTTTACTCCGTTCCTCCCAGCCGTCCGTGTCTTTTTGGGTGTAGGGCGGCGAGGGTTTGCCTTTGACGCTTTTGCCGTCGGCGTCCTTGAAATCCAACATGAGGCGGGCGTCGAACCAGGGCATTTTTCCTTTTTTTAATCCGGTGACCCTTTGTCGCCATTCCAACTTCAATGCCGGGACGTCCGCTGGTAAATCGACTTCCCGGTACTCCATGACCAGTTCTCCCGGCTCGACGGCTGTGAGGCGTAGGAAATGATTGCCGTTTTCTTCGACAATTGAGGATTTGCCTCCGGTGGATTCGAAACCACCGTCGGGGATTAAGTTGCCGGTCGTTTCCAGTCGCCGCGTCGCTTTGTCCTGTGAGGAGTGGGTTCGGGCGGCTTGTTGTTCGGCTTTCCTTTGTTGGGTCTCCTCTTTTGCGTCCCGCAAAGCATTGGGGGAAATGACGCGGAGGTGGATGTCGTCGAGATCGAAGGTGCCCGAGTTCACGTTGAACAGGCAAGGCATAAATTTCAGAAGCGTGGCGCCATCGGCCACGAGAAACGAAACGCGTTTTTCCACCCACCCGTCCGTGTCCCGTCCGGTATGGGGGGAGGGGGGCCCCGGCGTGGCTTTGTTCCGGTCCACGTTCATAAATTCCATCATGATGCGGGCGTCAAACCAGGGCTTTTCCCCCCGTTCCAAATCGGTGATCCGTTGTCGCCAACTCAGTTCGAGGGCCTCGGCATTTTCGGGAACCGAAAGTTCCCTGTAGAGGAGAATCATTTTACCGGGTTCCGGACTTTTCAGGCGAAGGAACCGGTTTCCGTTTTCGCTTTCCCAGGAGGCCTGGTCGTGACGTGGCCAGCCCTCGGGCCAGGTCCCGCTGGAATCGGACGTTTCGAAATCGGAATGGAACAGCGAGGTTTCCGCCGCCGGCAGAGAAGGGAGGCAGAGGGCCGAGAACAGCCACAGAATTGCAACAGCCCGGGCAATCCGGGTGAGGGAGAGATGTGTCATGGAGGTACTCCGGTTTGTATATTCGGCGGAGAAATCCGCCGTCTTCAACTTTGAATCACTATGTACGAACCCGCGTCCGGTTGGTCGGTCTTTGTGTTCGTTATTCTGTTATATAGTATAGTTTATGCGAAAAATCGAACTTTTTTTCGCCCAAAAATCCATAGAAAAGGGAGGAATCGCTCAGGTGTTGAGGAAATAGTTGAAGGTCTCGGCTTCTTCGGAATCGATGATTTCGTGAATTTCTTCCGAGGACTGGGCGGCGAAGAGCCGGTTACGGATTTTCTCGTTTTGGAGCATTCGGGTGATGGCGGCGATTACTTCCAGATGGCGGTGCACCTGATTTTCGGGGGTGGTGACGAGGATCACCAGTCGGGCCGGTTCGCCGTCGGGCGCGCCGAAATCCACGGGAGGATCCATCAGGCCCAGCACGCCGTAAATTTGTTTGCCTTCGCCGATGATGGCGTGAGGGACCGCGATGCCGTGTCCGATGCCGGTGGGCATGCTTTCCTCCCGTTTGAGGATGGCGTGCATGACTTCGTCCCGAGGGGTTTCGATGGGGTGGGTCTGGCAGAGAAAGGAGACCATTTGTTCGAGCGCGTCGAGCTTGTCTTTGACCTTGACGCGGGGGAGAATGAATTCCTCCTGCAGGAACTCGATCAGCCGGGTGCGGTCGCGTTTGGTTTCGCCCGCGCGGTCAATGACCTTGGTGATGACGGGGGCGCTGAGCAGTTCCGCCATGACCACGGCGGTGAGGATGCAGGCGGTTAACACGCCCGTGACGGGGGCGAATTCCTCGTACTGTTCCATCACGATCACCAGGGAGACCGCGATGGCGCCCTGGCTGAGGAGCATGGGGCCGATGTTCAGGGCCATTTTGCGGGTGGTGCCGCTCATGACGCCTCCGAGCCATCCGCCCGCGACCTTGCCGACGATGCGCAAGGTGAAGAAGAGCAGGGACGCCCAGCCGACCGTCGTCAACGCCTCGAACTGGAAGTGGGATCCCGCGAGCACGTAGAACATGGTGAATACGGCGTGTTCCAGGACGTTGAACAGGCCCAGAAGGTCCTCTTTAAACGAGGATTTGTTGGCCAGCACGAGGCCGAGGGTGATGTTCGCCAGAATGGGAGAGGGCGCGATCAGGTGGTCGTGGGAGTGTTCCGTGATCCATTCGCAGAGGCCGTTGCAGAGGAACATGGTCACCAGAAAGGCGGTGAACAGTTCGGCCTGCAGCAGGTGGGGGTCGGTTTTGTGTTCTCCCTTGCGACCCAGGTGAAACCGGCAGTATTTGACCAGGCCCCACCCGGCCGCGCCGCCGATGAGCACGGCCGCTCCCACGCCGCCCGCGGCGGACATGGGGACGCGCCAGTCCACTTCCTCCCGGGCGAGCCAGTTGACATCGAAGGCGCGGATCACCTCGAAGAGCACAAGGGTCATCAGGTTGGTGACGGCCAGCACGGCAATGGTGGTTTTGACCAGCAGGCCCTTGGCTTTGCGTTCACGGACCAGGTGAATGGTGCTGACGGGAGAGGTGGAGGTGGCGATTGAGGCCATCAACAAATGCACGGGGAGCTGCATTTCCTCGGAGAGGTGCAGGGGGTTCACCCAGTGCATGACAAAGAACACGAGGAAAAACGTGACGGCGGTTTGCGCCACGGAAATCAGCAGGATTCGTTTTTTGGCGTTATGGAGTCGGTGAAACTCCAAATGGCCCCCGATGGTGACGGCCACGAGGCTGAGGGCGAAAGTGGAGAAGGGGTGAAAGGCGTCCTGATTGATCTTCAGCGCTTCCGCCGCGATGGTTTGGCCCAGGACAACCCCGGCCATGACCTGACCGAACAGCGCCGGCAGGCGCAAACGCGTGGCCACCCATCCACCGGCCGAACCGGCGAGAATCAACAAGGCGATTAAAAGAGGTCCTGGAACATCGTGCATCGTATCTCACTGCCTATGCGCGCGGTGCGGTGGAGGCAATAAGAGTTTCCCGGATTTGTGGGGGAAAGCTTCAGGTGTGGGGGTGGGGCCGTTGGTCGGGTGGTGTGTTGGAGGGGAAGGGGTTGGGGAGAGTCTCCGGGAGCCGGCAGGCTTCCGGAGCTCCTTTTTTGTGGATTCCCCGGCTGTTTTGTGAGACACTTCGAGCCATCATATTGGACTGTAGTAGACACACCTCCAACAGAATAACAATTGGGAGGCGGGGTTTCGGGATTGGGTTCGTGTGACGGAGCTGCCGCTCTCGTCAGATGGCCTGGTTCGACAGAAGAAACTTCCCCTCCATAGGTATGCCGGGAAGGACGGCGTGGGTTTTCGTGCGGGTCTCCGCGGGCGCATCCTTGTGCGCTTTCGGGAGGGTCCGATGTCGATTTCCTCCTGCCGTTTCTTTCCCTAACGGAATACGATGACGCGTTCGCACATGATCTTATTGCTGCTCGTCCCGCTGTTTTGCGGGGCGCTTCGGGCCGATCCGCCCCACTTGTTCGGGGTGAACCTGGCCGGGGCCGAATTTGGCTCCGGGACCGAACTGCACTATGGCACCGATTACATTTACCCGGACGCGTCCGATCTTGATTACTATCACAGCAAGGGGCTGAAGCTGGTCCGCTTGCCGTTTAAATGGGAACGGGTGCAGAAAGCGCTG
>Ga0194137_10000299_pt1 | contig 34554 bp, 31 predicted proteins | sample TARM_MetaG_T3_14_FD_134025 | JGI IMG/M metagenome (GOLD analysis project Ga0194137, IMG submission 134025) | Freshwater microbial communities from Pennsylvania, USA, analyzing microbe dynamics in response to fracking - TARM_MetaG_T3_14 (version 2) | ecosystem: Environmental > Aquatic >... | reverse complement strand
TACTAATTCTAATAATTCTTCATCGTCTACCATGTCACACTTGTTCATGAATACTACGATGTAAGGTACTCCTACCTGTCGGGATAGTAGAATGTGCTCTCGGGTTTGAGGCATTGGACCGTCTGCTGCAGATACTACCAGGATAGCTCCGTCCATTTGGGCAGCTCCTGTGATCATGTTCTTTACATAATCCGCGTGTCCCGGGCAATCTACGTGTGCGTAGTGTCGGTTATCAGTTTCATACTCAACATGAGCCGTTGAGATAGTAATACCTCTTTCTTTCTCTTCCGGTGCTTTGTCAATCTTGTCAAAGTCTACAGCAGCTCCGGTTCCAAATCGCTTGTGCATGGTAATCGTAATGGCTGCGGTTAAGGTAGTCTTTCCGTGGTCTACATGACCGATCGTACCAATGTTTACGTGTGGCTTATTTCTTTCAAATTTCGCTTTTCCCATTCTTCTTCCTCCTCTATTTGATATTAGAGACTTTAGTATTTATGTATTCCCTAATCACTTGATAACAATTTTACTACGCTTCAAACCTCATTGTCAACACTTTAAACCTATTTATTTGCCATCTCTTTCTCATGCTCTTCCAAGTAATTTTCGAGCTTTCGCTTGACTCTTTGCAGAGCATTATCTACGGATTTGATATGCCGATTAAGGTCCACCGCCATCTCCTGATAGGATTGTCCTTCAAGATATGCGGTAAGCACTTCCCATTCAAATTCACTGAGTACATCTCCGAGCTTTCCTTCGATGGCTCCCATCTCTTCCCTGCCGATAATCAGATCCTCCGGATTTACCGTGGATTGCTCCGAGATAACATCCAATAAGGTTCGATCCGATTCTTCATCATAGATCGGTTTATTTAACGATACATAGGAATTAAGGGGGATATGTTTTTGCCTGGTTGCGGTTTTAATGGCCGTGATAATTTGCCGCGTGATGCAAAGCTCCGCAAAGGCTCGAAAAGACGAAAGTTTATCCGAGCGATAATCTCGGATGGCTTTATAAAGACCGATCATCCCTTCTTGAATGATGTCCTCCCTGTCTGCTCCGATTAAAAAGTAGGATCTTGCTTTGGCTTTCACAAAGTTCTTGTACTTGTTCATTAAAAAATCAATGGCTTCTATTTCACCGTCTCTTGCTCTTATTACAACGTCTTCGTCCACTAATCCCCGGCTTTTTTCCGCTACTTCCCCTGTTTTGATCTTGCTTTTTCGGACCGCTCTTGTTCCCATAGACATCGCCTCCACCCCTTTTATAAGCGTTGCAAAAACTATGCTTTAATTATAACCTAGTAAAATACACAAAGTCAAGGGGTTTGGCTATTCTTTTCTGAATTTTTCAAGCTTTCTAAGAATTTCACGATCGATATTATTGGAAATGGAGTTGGAAATGATTTTTTCCAACTTCTCACTTCTGCGATGAATTTTACCCTTGGCCGCATCAAAATCCAAAACCAGTTCACGAACCGTAATTCGAGTGGCACCGCTTCCCAGGATCATTTGCTGCTCCGCCCAGTCATTGGTTACAACGGAAACGTGATTCCGTTCAGATAACTCCGTGGTCAGTCGTTCAATATAACTGTCCGCGGTTTCCCGTTCTTTGGTATAAACGACTTCCACCCCTTTGATCTTTTCCTTCAGTTTCTTGGTTCCTTTCACCTGATAGGCGTCAAACACGATAATGACCTCGATCCCCTTAAAGCTTTTGTACTCCGCCATTAAGTCAATCAGTGTCCGTCTGGCTTCATCCAGATTGATTTCAGCCGTTCTTTGGACTTTCGGCCATCCGTTGATTACATTATAACCGTCTAAAATCAAATATTCCTTCAAATGCCACACCCCTAAGCCTCTTTCGTTTTCCTCTGTCTAAGGACTTCATACATCAATACCGCCCCCGCTACCGAAGCATTTAATGAGGCAATGGCCCCTTCCATGGGAAGCTTCACTAAAAAGTCGCATTTCTTCTTTGTCAGTTCCGAAAGACCCTTTCCTTCCCCTCCGATAATCAGCGCAATAGGACCTAAGAGGTTTGCTTCATAGTGTATCTGTTCCCCTTCCATATCCGCTCCAATCATCCATAGGCCTTCTTCCTTTAAACGTTCCATGGTTTGAGCAATGTTCGAAACTTTCGCTACGGGTACATGTTCAAGCGCTCCTTGAGCTACTTTGGAAACACTAACGGTAAGGCCTACGGATCTTCTTTTGGGGATAATGATCCCGTCAACTCCTGCTGCGTTGGCGGTTCGTACCATGGAGCCCAAGTTATGGGGATCCATAATTTCATCTAAAATTAAAAAGAAGGGTTCCTTGTTCTTGGTTTTTTCCAATAAGTCTTCCAGTTCCACGGTTTCATAGGCTGCAATTTCTGCGATTACCCCTTGATGATTCCGGGTTCCTGAAATCTCATCGAGTTTTCTCCGATCCACATATTTCACGATAATTCCTTTGTCTTTAGCCATTCCGATAATCTTTACCACGGAACCTTTTTTATCCCCGGAATCAATCAGTATTTTATTGATCGGATGATCGGATTTCAGGGCCTCTATTACAGGATTTCTTCCCTCGATCTGATTGGTGGATTCCTCTGAAGCCTGCTCATCCACCAGTTCCTCCCGGGAGGTCTTGTCAAAAGACTTTTTATCCGAATATTTTTTGTCCCCCATGGTTTGCGACTTTTTTTCAAAGGGCTTTTTTTCAAAGGGCTTTTTGTCTCCCGGGTTGTTTCCCCGTTTTTCAAATTTTCCCCGCTTATTTCCCTGCATGTTTCTTTTCGTATTTTTACCTTTTTTCATCATTGCACCTCATCATTTCCTAGTTTTCTTAATTTTTTTATAGACTTCTCTTTTCACGTAAACTGCTGCTATTATTCCTAATCACTCTTAGCCATTATAATTTTGAAAACCGGTCCCGCACTTCGACAATTTCTCCGCAGGTCATACTTCCTTCGGGACAGGGCTTGTCCAAACATTTGGGTCCACCCTTATCAAACACCGTAGGGGCAATGTTTTTTACCTGCCGCAGCATTTCGATGGCAAGTTCCTGAATTTCCCACTGGGCTCGATTACAGCATCGATGATTGAAGAAATGAAGCAAAGCTCTGGCATTCATCGTTACGATAATCTTGGTTTCACAGGCATTGGGAAGCACAAACCGGGCGTCTTCAATGGCTTTTTTCTTTGCCGTTTTCTTAGCGTTTTTTTCCGTTTCGCCTTTTTCCATATACAACTCAATATAATCCGTATACAACTCTTCCGTGATTTCCTCGTAATATTTTCCGCTCTTCTCCATGGCTTCTAGGTACTTCTCTCTCGCCTTCGGTCTTTTATCAATTTCCGGAGGGATAATATACTCAAAATCCTTTTCTTCGACGTAGCGCTGACTTTTTTGAGAGTAACTTGCCCCGATACGATGTCTTACCAGCTGATGGGTTAAACTTCTGGACACCCCTTCAATCCCGAAGGTAAAGGAGATATGCTCTAAGGGAGATTCATGTCCCATATCCACCAGCATTTGAACAAATTTCCGATTCTTCTCGCCGTCGGACTGTTCCATGGTTCCTTCGATCCCCTTTGGTGAGTAACAAAGTTTTGCGGCGCCGGCGATTACTTTTTCCGGATCCGGGGTGTGGGTAATCAGGTGTACCTTCAATCGACTTTGCATTTTATGCTTCCTCCTCTACAATGATTTCAACCGCTCTTTTCATCACTTCCATTAACCGGTCAAACCGTTTCATACAAAACAAATATCCAATCAACGCTTCAAATCCCGTTGCATATCGATAATCCCCGATATCCGAGTTTTTGGGTACGGTCTTGGATTTTTGATTTCGACCTTTTTTAACAATTAACCACTCTTCTTCGCTGAGCTCCGATTCCAGAGTCAGTACGATATTTGCCTGGGCATTGGCCCGTACATATTTGATTGCCTTTTTATGAAGCTTATGCACGGACAGCTCCGGATTCTCAATAAGTACTTTTCGAACGTACACTTCATAAATGGCGTCTCCAATGTAGGCCAGGGCTAAGGGTGAGGTCTGCTGCATATTTAATTCCGATTTATTATCATTGAATTGTTCTAAAAATCCTTCCATAAATCTCCTACCTTTCTACCTTCCCATTATATTTCAAAAATAAGAAAAACACAACTTCCCCATAGAGACAATCTCTAGGGAAAGTGGTGTTTTTCCAATGCGTAAAAGTTTTACAATGCTTAAGAAATTCTTCTCCATTGTACCCCTTGAGGAGTATCCTTTAACTCAATTCCCATGTCCTGGAGTCGATCTCGAATTTCATCGGCCAACTGATAATTTTTATCTTGTCTCGCCTGCTGTCTTTGCTCAATCAAAGCCTCGATTTCATCATCCAGAACCGCTTCCTGCTTTTCCAAAAGACCCAGTACATTGGTCAACTTGTTCAGCAGGGCCCTTCCCCGGTGAATGATCTCCTTCGATGTGGTTTCCTTAATGTTGGTATTTAGATCCTTTACCAGATCAAAGATGACGGAAATTCCGTCGGCGGTGTTAAAATCCTCATCCATCTTTTGAACAAACCGCTCTTCATACTCCAGCAGTCTTTTCGAAATTTTTTCTTCCTCTTCTGTGGGGGCCTTCGTATCCGCAATCTCCAGCAAATGTTCCAAATGCTCCTTGCTGTTATACAGACGCTCCAGACCACTTTTTGCGGAGACCAGTAAATCTTTGTTAAAATTCAACGGGTTCCGATAATGGGCCGAGAGCATAAAGAACCGAAGAACCTCCAAATCAAATTCCTTTCGAATATCCCGTACCGTAAAGAAATTTCCCAGGGATTTGGACATTTTTTCGTTGTTCACATTCAAATAACCTACATGTAGCCAGTAGTTGGCAAAGGTTTTTCCCGTGGCGGCTTCACTCTGGGCCACCTCATTTTCATGATGAGGAAATACCAAATCTCCGCCACCTCCATGAATGTCGATGGTCTCCCCAAGATACTTTTTCGCCATTGCGGAGCATTCAATATGCCATCCCGGCCGGCCGGCTCCCCAGGGGCTGTCCCAGCTGGGTTCCCCTTCCTTGGAGGACTTCCACAGAACAAAATCCAGGGGACTCTTTTTCCGCTGATCCACTTCCACTCTGGAGCCCAACTGTAAATCTTCCAAATTCTGCTTTGATAGTTTTCCATAGTCTTCATAGCTGTCCACATCAAAGTATACATCCCCTTCCAGCTCATAGGCATGTCCTTTTTCCTGAAGGGTTTCGATAATTGCGATGATCTCCGGAATATTTTCCGTAACCTTCGGATGAACATCGGCTCTTTCGATCCCCAGGCTGTCGGCGTCTTTGAAGTACTCCTTGATAAATTTCTCACTGATGGCCTCCGAGGTTACTCCCTCATTGTTGGCTTTGTTAATGATTTTATCATCGATATCCGTGAAATTCTGTACAAAGTGCACCTTGTAACCACGATATTGAAAGTACCTTCTCATGGCATCAAAGACCATAAAGGTTCTTGCATTCCCGATATGGAACAAATCATAGACCGTGGGTCCGCAGGCATACATTTTAATTTCTCCCGGAACTACGGGGTGAAAATCTTCCTTTTGTTTCGTGAGGGTATTATATAGTTTCATCAGCACACCTCCTTTCATCCTTTCGTGTTATCCCAAAATCCTGTTACCCGAAACCTGCATGCTATTAATTACATACATACATGCTATTGGTAAAATACATGTTATTTTTATGATGCATGCTATTGGTAACATACATGCCATTTTTAACGTCGTTATTTCTTTACCGTCATTAATACTATACCGACTTTATTTCTTTAGCTGGGACTGTACATAGGCGATTCGCTTTAACAGTTTTTCCCGACCCAACACCTTCATTACCAGGGTAAGGTCCGGGCCCTGGGTATCTCCGGTTACTGCCACTCTTGCAGGCTTAAACAGTTTGGGTCCCTTGGCTCCCACTTCTTTTTTAAGATCCTTGAATACCTGCTTGCCAAAGGCTTCATCAATAACCTCCGCAATTTTCACCTTTTCATAAAAAGCCTCTAAGAGTGCTTCGATATGGTCGTCGGCTAAAATTTCCATGCCCTCGGGAGTGATGTTGATTTCTTCTTTAAAAAACATCTCTGCCTTTTCCGGAACCTGTGCCAGGTAATCCAAATACTCTTTGATCACTTCCATAAGATCCCTCAGCCATAGAATTTCCTTTTCCCCTTGTCCCGGGGTTAAGTATCCCGCTTCTTCCAAATAGGGGATGGCAAGTTTTGCTAAGCGCTGATTATCCGCCTCTTTAATATAGTGGTTGTTTACCCAGTTGAGTTTATCCACATCGAAAACCCCACCGCTTTTGGAGACCCGTTTTAAGTCGAACTTTTCCTGCAGCTCTTCCATTGTGAAGATTTCCTGATTATCCTCAGGGCTCCAACCGATTAAGGCAATATAGTTTACCAGGGCTTCCGGTAGGTAGCCTTTCTTTTGGAAGTCCTCTACGGCTACGTCCCCTTGACGCTTGCTTAGTTTTTTCTTGTCTTTATTTAAGATGTTGGGTAAGTGAACATATTTCGGAACATCCCACCCGAAGGATTTATACAAATGGATATGTTTTGGTGTGGAGGTTACCCATTCCTCTCCCCGAATGATATGGGTGATTCCCATTAAATAGTCATCCACCACCACGGCAAAATGATAGGTGGGGAATCCGTCGGACTTGATCAGCACCTGATCATCGATATCGCTGGTATGGAAGGTCATTTTTCCCCGTACCATATCTTCGAACATAATTTCTTCATTTTCCGGGAGTTTCAATCGAATCACGTATTCTTCTCCCGCTTTTATTTTTTCCTCTACTTCCTCTTTAGAAAGTCCCTTACAATGACCGTCGTACTTTGGCGTTTCTCCCCGACTTTTTTGCTCTTCCCTTACCCTTTCGATTCTTTCCTTGGAACAAAAACAATGGTAGGCATCCTCTTGATGAAGCAGTTGCTTTATATGCTTTTGATAGATCTCCAGTCTTCTGGACTGCATATAAGGGCCGAATTCTCCCTCTTCCACCAGCTGTCCCTCTTTTAGCTGAAAGCCTTCATCATGATTGACCCCTGCCCAGTTCATGGATTCGATCATGCCTTCAATGGCACCTTCCACGTATCTTGCCCGGTCCGTATCTTCAATTCGAAGTATATATTTTCCCTCATTTCCTTTTGCAAACAAATAATTATATAAAGCGGTTCTAAGGCTCCCGATATGAACAAACCCTGTAGGGCTCGGGGCAAATCGTACTCTTACTGACATTGATACTCCTCCTTTGTCGCTTGTAGGATCTCTTTTCCTTCTTAGACTTATATAGCTTTACTAAATTTTAGTAGGCCTTCGCGAAATACGTCAAAGACTTTCCTTCTTTTCCACAGAAAGGACAATCTCCGCCTAAATCTTCCTGTTCAAAGGGTACGCATCGCATAGTGGCGCCGGTTTCTTTTTTAATCGTCTCTTCACACTCCGGATCTTCGCACCACATGGCTTTTACAAAACCTTGGGTGGTATTCATAATTTCCTTTAACTCTTCCAGGCTCTTGGCATAGTAGGTGTTCTCATCCCGCATCTTTTTCGCTTTCTCGAATAAATTGGTATTAATGGTTTTAAGAAGCTCCGGGATGTAGGTTGTCAGCTCATCCATGGATACAGGGGCTTTTTCCAGGGTATCCCGTCGTACGATCATCACTTGATTGTTTTCAATATCCCTGGGACCGATTTCAATTCGAATCGGCGCTCCTTTCATTTCCCATTCATTAAACTTCCAACCGGGAGAATAGTTTTCCCGATCATCCAGTTCTACCCGGGCAATATCTTTTAATTGATTGAAAAGTTCTGAAGCTTTCTCCAGCACCCCTTCTTTATGGGTGGCAATCGGTACAATGGCCACTTGCGTCGGAGCGACTCCAGGAGGCAGTACCAGTCCCCGGTTATCTCCATGAACCATGATAATTCCACCGATCAGTCTTGTGGAAATTCCCCAGGAGGTATGGTAGGGATACTCCTGTTTTCCGTCCCGGCTTAAGTAACTGATATCAAAGGCCTTGGTAAAGTGCTGGGCCAAATTGTGAGAGGTCCCCGCCTGTAGGGCCTTTCCGTCATGCATTAAGGCTTCCATGGTATAGGTGGCGTGGGCACCGGCAAATTTCTCTTTTTCACTTTTTTTCCCAACCACTACCGGCATGGCCAGTAGCTCCTCGGCGGTTTCTTTATAAATATTCAGCATTTGTAGCGTTTCTTCCTGAGCTTCTTCCTCGGTTTCATGCAGGGTATGGCCTTCCTGCCATAAAAACTCCGAGGTTCTAAGGAAGGGTCGTGTGGATTTTTCCCACCGTACCACGTTGCACCACTGATTGTATAAAAAGGGAAGATCTCTATAGGAGTTTAACCATCTGGAATACATTTCGCAGATGATGGTCTCGGAAGTCGGTCGAATGGCCAGTCGTTCCGCTAACTCTTCGTCTCCTCCATGGGTAACCCAGGCAACTTCCGGTGCAAAGCCTTCCACGTGCTCCGCTTCTTTTTTCAGTAAACTTTCGGGAATTAATAACGGGAAATAGCAGTTTTTATGTCCCGTATCTTTAAATCTTTTGTCTACATAGGCCTGTAGATTTTCCCAAATGGCATAACCATAAGGTTTAATTGCCATAAAACCCTTTACCGGCGAGTAGTCCACCAAATCCGTTTTCTTGATGACGTCGGTATACCACTGAGCAAAATCCTGCTCCATGGGTGTAATTTCTTCTACAAATTCTTTTTTCTTTTTTCCCATTTTTTTCACGCTCCATTATTTTTTTTCATCTATTGATTAAAAAGCACTCACCCCTAACCCTTAGAGATGAGCGCTGTACCATGCTTTAAAGCCTATTCTATCCCATTGCGCTCAGTCAGTCAAGTATCCTTTCAGGAGGACTTTTCAATCTTTTTAATACTGGCAATCGCCATGGAGGCGATCCCTTCTTTTCTGCCTTCAAAACCCAGGCCTTCCGTGGTTGTGGCTTTTACGTTGATTTGCCCTTCGTCGATTCCCAGGGCCTCGGCAATGTTTTTACGCATCTGCGGGATATAGGGCGCCATTTTCGGTTTTTCCGCAATAATGGTTCCGTCGATATTGTTTACTTCATAGCCTTCTTCACGCAGTAACTGCCCCACATGCTTTAACAGCTTTATGCTGCTGGCTCCTTTATATTCGGCCTCCGTATCGGGAAAGTGCTTTCCGATATCCCCTAAGGCCGCGGCTCCAAGGAGGGCATCTTTTATTCCATGCAGTAACACATCCGCATCGGAGTGCCCAAGTAAACCCAATTCGTAGGGTATTTCCACGCCTCCTAAAATGAGGGCTCTTCCTTGTTGAAATTTATGAACATCATATCCCATTCCTACTCTCATTCTATATCGTCCTTTCTTTATAGTGTATTACTATATTCAACTCCATCCTTATGGGAAAATGAACTATGTCTCAGTTTAATACTACCTTAATCGAAGAGGATTTGCACGGATTTTTTTCGAACAATGGCCCTCTTTAAACAACTCTCATGCCTTTTTTCTAAAGCACTACTTCTGTTCTTTACTAATCTCCACAACGGAGACCATACCGGCTGAAAACCGGTGAGAATTCGATACATTATTAAACTGTCTTATTTCATTTTCGGGAACATAGTTCGCTGAGAATATCCATTTTAAAAAAGGAGTCATCCAAAAGCCCACGTACCATTTGGGTTTCGTTAGAAATATTAAAAAGACTTTTCCCTTTTCACTTAAAAGTTCTTGTACCTGATTAATTATCCGGGCTTGATTTTCAAGGTGAGAAAGCACCCAGACACAGAGGATAATATCATAGGTTTTTTGAGTATTAATTCCCTCATTCACAAAATTCTTTAAATCCTCTTGAACAAAGGTAACAGAAGAGTGATCAGGAAATTTACTCTTTGCTTTTTTTAACATATTGGGTGTAATATCTACCCCTATGTAATTTTTAAATTCAACATCGAGATCATAAATTTTTTCCAGGTTAACACCGGTTCCACAACCTAACTCTAGAACCGAGGTCTCTTGATCAAGATTATTAATTAAAAACTCACTGAATTTTTTCTCCGCCTTTTGTGAGAAAATTTTATTCCATGGGATTTTTAAGAGGTCATATATTCTGACAAAGCTATTATAGAACTTTTCTACCCTAACTGTTTTTTCTTCTTTCAAACAAATCTCTCCTCCTGTGAAAAATTCTTACATTAACTCTCTTATAACAATCCGCCTGCTGTTACGCCTATTGTTTCCCATTTTCTAAAGCTTTGTCGATCACTTCTTGAATTATTGGACTGCAGCACTTCCCGGTTGGATGATTCACTTCACAATTTCCGTTTTTCATAGCACCGGTCAGCTTTATTACATCCTTCATATCCTTAGCTCCCTGATTTTTCACAGCATTGATAATATCTTTTTCCGTTACGTTGTTGCAATAACAACTATAGAAATTACTGATTGCCCTTTCGTCTTTTCAAAATCGCCTGCCCAATTTCCAAATCTTCCGGGGTTGTGATTTTAATGTTCTCGTAGCTTCCTTTAATCATTTTCACCTTGCCCCCTAAGGCTTCCACCAGCATGGCATCATCGGTAACCGATAGATTCTCCGCTTCTCTTTTTTCATGAGCCCGGAGGATGATCTCTTTTTTAAAGGTTTGAGGGGTTTGCACAAGCCAAAGATTTTCCCGTTTCGGCGTATCCTTAACAAAGCCTTCCTCATTAATGATTTTAATCGTATCCTTCACCGGCATTCCTACAATGGAGCAACCATAAGTATTAGCCGATGCAATGCTTTCATTAATTATTTCTCCGGTTACAAAAGGTCTTGCCCCGTCATGAATCAGTATTACTTCACACTGCTGAGATACGGCTTTTATGCCATTATGTACGGAATGATATCGCTCAGCTCCCCCCTCAACAATTTTTGCAACCTTTGAAAGATTGTACTGCTCCACAATACTTTCTCTGCAAAACTCCACTTCTCCCTGACCTACTACGATAATAATTTCATCGATTTTTTCGTGGTTTTCAAATTGCAGTAAGGTATGGGCGACAATGGGTTTTCCCTCTAGATGAATGTATTGTTTGTTGTACTCCCGTTCCATTCTTTTCCCTTTGCCTGCGGCTACAATGATTGCACCTACTTTTTGCTTTGACATCCCTGCTTCGTTTCCCGGGGTTTGGTCTTTCACAATTGGATCTTTCAGGGCTTGATCTTCCATCGGTTGATTTCCCACGATTTCTTCCTCCTTCATTTGTTATACAAGGGAGAGCACCTTCGACTTCACGAATCCTCCCTTGAGAAAAGGGGCTCTTTATGAAATAAAGAACCCCCTTGTACCCATTATTTATGCATAATTTATGCAGATTTTCCTTCCATACCCTTGGGTTTGGCAAAAATCATTCTGCCCGCTGCGGTTTGCAGTACGCTGGTAACCAGTACCTCGATGGTTTTGCCGATATGCTTTCGTCCGCTCTCCACCACAATCATGGTGCCATCGTCCAGGTAGGCAAGTCCCTGACCGGATTCTTTCCCGTCTTTGATAACTTCTACTTCCATTTCTTCCCCGGGAAGTACTACGGGTTTAACCGCGTTGGCCAGTTCGTTGATGTTAAGTACCGGCACTCCTTGAAACTCCGCAACTTTGTTTAGGTTATAATCATTTGTTATTACTTTTCCGCCAAGTTGCTGCGCCAGCTTTAACAGCTTTACGTCAACTTCCAAGTTTTCTTCATAGGCCTGTTCAAAGCCATGGTCCAGGATTTTCACTTCGATGTCCAGTTCTTTTTGAATGATGTTTAAAATGTCCAGTCCTCTTCTGCCTCGATTACGTTTCAGAGCTGCGGAAGAATCTGCCACATGGCGAAGCTCTTCCAACACAAACTCGGGAATAATCAGGGGACCTTCTAAAAACTGGGTTTTGCAGATGTCCGCAATCCGTCCGTCGATAATCACACTGGTATCCAGAATTTTAGGGCAAGTCTTGTGACTTTCATTTTTGATTTTTTCAATTTCTTTGTCACAATCTTTTTCATTATCCAAACCGATAAAGGAATTTAATATAGATAAGTCCTGTCCTCTTTTCGTTGCTAAGCTTACTCCTAAATATCCCAAAAAAATTGCCACTAGTACGGAAAGGATTGTTCCGATAAAAGGGAAGGGAATGTTCATCAGTAATCTGCTGATAATATAAGCGATAATAAGACCTACTACAAGCCCAACGGATCCGAATATAATATCGGAAGTCGGAACCTTTGATAATTCCCGTTCTATCCAGTTTGCCACACCTCTGCCGAATTTAATGATTAATGGAGAAATCAAGAAGAATATAAGTCCGCCGATAAATAAGGATCCTGCGTATCCTACTACCATATACCAGAAATTTTCCGCGATATTATCATAGAATTGAGAACCGTTGTAAAAAAGTAATACACCTGATACTCCCCCCAGCAAGGCAAAAATCCACCTTACAATTTTGTTAACCATTCTTTCACCTCCTATTATTTATTTTACTATTTATATATAATACATAAATGCCTATACACCATTTGATAATTCTCTATACCCTTATCCTTCGCCCCTTAAACCGATAACCTTCCAATTATTAAGAGGCCCCTTCTTATTCAATCATGGCCTCTATCTCGCTTAACAGCTCTTCTTTGCTTCTATCCGTGGCTAAAATCAATTCACTTAAAAGGACCTGCTTCGCATTTTGCATGATTTTTCTTTCTCCCGTGGACAGGGCTTTTTCCCGGTCTTTTAACGTTAAGTTTCTTACTACTTCCGCGACTTCAAAAATGTCTCCGGTTTTGATCCGGTCCATATTTGCCCGATAACGTTTATTCCAGTTCGCGGACATTTCCGTAATTTGCGCAGATAAAACCGCAAAAACCATCTCCACTTCTTCTTCATTGATGATTTCCCGGATACCGATTTGGTCCATACCGTCTAAAGGAATCATGACCTTCATGTCATCCAGCGGCATTTTCATAATATAATATCGCCGTAGCTCTCCAAGAATTTCTTTCTCTTCAATCGCTTCAATAACTCCCGCTCCATGAACAGGGTAAACCACTTTATCACCAATCGTATACATATAATTTCCTCCAAATTCTCAATTTGCTCTCCATTAAATTATACCCTATCCCACTTCATCAGTCAAACAAACCAGATATTCTATCATAGGCCTTTTTCTCTGTCAATATCCTTTTTTATCCTTTCCATCCCCCGGATTTTTATGGTTCTTCCTCTAAATAATCCCTGATTTCCATTGACAATCGGTTCTTTTAAAACGTATAATAGAGCTATAAGCTACTAAACAAATCCGAGGGGTTGAAAATATGGACAAGAATTTTTCCTTAAGTGAGTTTCAATCATTAGTCGATGAAGTGCTGATTCGCCATAAAAGCATTTTGGATATTTTAAGTAAAATACAGGAAAGCAGCGCAAGAGTAAACCGTGCCGTTGCTAAAGCAAGCACAAGCTGCGGATGCATTGAGATTCATGCGGTAAAACCGGAAGTTCCCGATGATGTTACCTTTTCCAAGCTGAAATCCCATATGTCCGATCACGTTGAAGGCAAGCTTTGTAACACCTGCGAAGAAAAAATCAAGCAGGAGATTTCGAATAATTTATTTTATCTCTTTGCATTGTGCAACACCTTTGATTTCGATACGGAAAAAATGACTGAGGAATATTATAAACAGTTAAAGCTTCTGGGAAAATACGGATTGTTATAACTATTCTTCCCTTACTTAAGTCAAGTTTAGTCAAATTTTCAAGCCAAAGGACATGTCCTTTGGCTTATTTTTATGGTTTGGCTTATTTTTATGGGTGTGTGTACTGATCTTACCGAATGATCTCCTGGACGGCGTCCCGTAAGGTATCCACCCCTAATAAATTCTCGCCGTTACTGTTTTTGTTCTGACTGAGCTTTTTCTTGTTTCGATTGGAAATCATCACCGACTCAAAGCCCATCTTCATTCCTTCCTTGATCATTCTTTCCGCCTGGGCCACGGGTCTGATTTCCCCGGTTAAACTGATCTCTCCGATGACCATTACCTTTCTCGAAGGCAGTTCCACCCCTTTAAAGCTGCTATAAATACTGAGGGCTACCCCAAGATCGTAGGAGGTTCCTTCCAGTTTCAGACCCCCCACCACATTTACGTAAACATCATAATTTGCCAGGGGAAGATTGAGTTTCTTTTCCAATACCGCAATGATTAAGTTCAGACGATTGTGGTCAATTCCCACGGCGGTTCTTCTGGCGAAGCCCACATTGTTTTCCGTTACCAGGGCTTGAATTTCCACGAGTAAGGGACGGGTTCCCTCCACGGTGGAGACCACGATGGCCCCTTCATTTTTTTCGTTCAGGGTCTCCAGGAAAAGCTCCGAGGGATTGAAAATTTCAATTAAGCCCTCCTCCCGCATTTCAAATACCCCGATTTCACTGGTGGTTCCGAAACGGTTTTTCAGCGCCCGAAGGATTCGAAACTCCATGGTTCTCTCCCCTTCAAAGTGCAATACCGCATCCACCATATGTTCCAGGACTCTGGGTCCCGCCAGCTCTCCCTGCTTTGTTACATGGGCCACAATAAAGATCGGGATATTTGTGGTCTTTGCAATTCTCATTAAGTTGTTCACACATTCCTTTACCTGGGACACACTGCCGGGAGCCGAGGTTAAATCCTCCCGGTAAAGGGTTTGGATGGAGTCTACAATTAAGAACTTGGGTTCATAGGTGGTGATGTATTCTTCCACCACTGCAATATTCGTCTCGGAAACAATCAATAGATCCTCCTCCATGGCTCCTAGACGTTCCGCCCGCATTCTGATTTGCTCTTCCGATTCTTCTCCCGATACATACAGTACTTTTCCGTAATGCTTTGCCATATTGCTGCTGCACTGTAGAATCAACGTGGATTTACCGATTCCCGGTTCTCCGGAGATAAGGCATAAGGATCCCTTTACAATGCCTCCTCCAAGCACCCGGTTAAGTTCTTCAATTCTCGTATCGTAGCGGGAGTATTCTCCGGAACTTACCTTGGTAATGCTTTGGGGTTTTTTACTGGGCCCCGTGGTGGCGGAACGTTTCGTTTCTTTTTTCGATGCGATCCGTTCTTCCTCGAAGGTATTCCATTCCTGACAACCGGGGCATCTTCCCATCCATTTGGGACTCTCATACCCGCAGCTGGTGCAACAAAATTTTGTTTTACTCTTTGCCATGTGATCGCTCCTAAGTTAGTCTATTTTTTCGATTTCCAAATTCCCCTGCTCTTCTTTTAAAATTACCCGGTCTCCCTCTTTGACTTCACTCCGCAGGATCTCTTCGGAAATTTTATCTTCAATCAGTTTTTGGATCGCCCGCTTAAGGGGTCTTGCCCCAAACTCCGGATCGTAGCCTTCCTTTGCCACCTTTTCCATGGCTTTGTCCGTAACCTCCAGGGTTATTCCCATATGCTCCAATCGGTTTTGCACTTCCTTAACCATCAGTTTTACAATTTCATCAATATGTTTTTGCTCCAAACTATGAAATACAATGGTATCATCAATACGGTTTAAAAACTCCGGTCGAAAGGTTTTTCGAAGATCCTCCATTACATTTTTCTTCATATTCTCGTACTCATTTTGAACCTTATTTTCATCATCGACGGAAAAGCCCAGGGTGCTCTGTTTTTTTATCAAATTAACCCCCACATTGGAAGTCATGATAATGACCGTGTTTTTAAAATCCACGGTTTTGCCCCTTGCATCGGTTAATCGTCCGTCATCCAGAATTTGCAGCAGTACGTTGAATACATCAGGATGGCCCTTTTCAATTTCATCAAACAGAACCACGGAGTAAGGTCTTCTTTTCACCTTGTCCGTTAATTGTCCTCCTTCATCGTATCCTACATAGCCCGGAGGCGATCCGATCAGTCGGGATACCGTATGCTTTTCCATATACTCCGACATATCGATACGAATCATGGCATTTTCGTCGCCGAACATCACTTCCGCCAGGGCTTTGGAAAGTTCCGTTTTTCCCACACCGGTGGGCCCGAGGAATATAAAGGAACCGATGGGTCGTTTGGGATCCTTCAGTCCCACTCTTGCTCTTCGAATTGCCGCGGATACGGATTTTATCGCCTCGTCCTGTCCGATCACCCGTCGGTGCAGTACCGCTTCCATGTTTAAGAGTCTTTCCGATTCTTCTTCCTGTAATTTATTCACCGGAACCCCGGTCCAGCTGGATACCACCGTGGCAATATCCTCCGCTTCCAGCACTGCATTTCTTTTGTTCTTATTTTTTGCCCAATGGTTTTTCTGATCCTCCAGTTCCCCTTTGATCTGCTGTTCCCGGTCCCGAAGCTTTGCCGCTCTTTCAAAGTCCTGAATACTGACCGCTTCCTCTTTTTCCTTTCCGATTTTCTCCAAATCCTCTTCCAGTTTTTTTAAGTCCGGAGGAGGAGTTACGGATTCCAATCGAATTTTAGAAGCCGCTTCATCCACCAAATCAATGGCCTTATCCGGTAAAAATCGGTCGCTGATATAGCGGTGGGACAGCTCCACGGCGGCTTCAATCGCCTCATCGGTGATCTTTACCCGGTGATGGGCTTCATAACGGTCCCGAAGTCCCTTTAAAATCTGGATCGTATCCTCCTGGGAGGGCTCATCCACTAAGATGGACTGAAACCTTCGTTCCAGGGCCGCATCTTTTTCGATGTACTTTTTATACTCATCCGTAGTGGTTGCTCCGATGGCCTGCAGCTCTCCTCTGGCTAAGGCGGGTTTTAAAATATTTGCGGCGTCAATGGCCCCTTCGGCGGCTCCCGCTCCCACTAAGGTGTGAATTTCATCAATAAACAGGATTACCTTACCGGAGATTCGGAGTTCTTCCATGATTTTTTTCAGCCGTTCTTCAAACTCCCCCCGGTATTTGGAGCCCGCAACCATAGAGGATAAATCCAGGGTGACGATCCGTTTTCCTTTTAGCAGTTCCGGGATGTTTCCTTCGAAGATTCGCTGGGCCAGTCCTTCGGCAATGGCGGTTTTACCCACTCCCGCTTCTCCTGTTAGGCAGGGATTGTTCTTGGTGCGTCGGCTGAGAATCTGAATCACCCGCTGAATTTCCTTTTCCCGTCCGATCACAGGGTCCAGCTTATTCTCCCCGGCCATTTTTGTTAAATCCCTTCCGTACTTGTCCAGGGTAGGAGTTTTGGACTTTTCCCTCACCTCCGGGGTCTGTTCCTGCCCATTGGCTTTACTGGGGCTTAGCTGATTTACCACTTCCTTATTTACTTTTTCCAGGTCCACGCCCATTTCCCGTAGTACCTTGGCAGCAATGCCTTCCCCTTCCTGAATCAGTCCCAAAAGCAGGTGCTCGGTGCCGATATAGTTCGTTCCCAGCCCCCTGGCCGCATGAAAGCTTAGTTCAAATACTTTTTTCGTTCGGGGTGTAAAGCCCAACAGATTTCCGTCATCATTGCCTCTTCCCACTAAGCTGATGACTTTTTCCTCGATTTTTTGGAAATCCGCTCCAAGCTTTTTCAAGGTTTCTGCGGCAATCCCCTGGCCTTCGTTGAGAATTCCCAGTAGGATATGTTCCGTTCCCACATAGTTATGGCCTAAATTCTGGGCCACTTCCTGCGAAAGCAGGATTACCCGTTGTGCTCTTTCCGTAAATCTACCATCCATGGACATCGTCTTTCCCTCCTATTATTTTGTCTAATGATTTATCAGTTTTTCCCGTAGCAAGGTTGCCCGTCTACTGTCCCGGGACTTGTGTTCCAGTTCTTTTCCGATTTCCGCCTGTAGAGACCCCGGCTGAATCATTGCGATCCACTGATGCACCTCGGAGATTTCAATACCCTTAATAAGCTCCAGGCTAATGCCTAATTGAACATTGGACAGCCGTTTCATAGCCTCTTCCACGGTAATCATTCTGGCACTTTTAAGGATTCCTAAGGACCGATAGATCTGATCTTCCATTTCCATGGGCTGTTCCTTAAATAAAGCCTCCCGTACCTTTTTTTCCATAGCCATGATCTGTATGGTCACTTCCTTGAGTTTTTCAATGATCTCTTCTTCCGAAACCCCCAGGGTTACTTCATTTGATATTTGGTATAAGTTCCCGGCAAAGTCGCTTCCTTCGCCATATACCCCCCTGACAGCAAGACCGATTTTATTGGCAAACTGCAGCATACCCTGAATCTCCCCACTCATACTGAGGGCCGGCAAATGAAGCATCACCGAAGCCCTCAACCCGGTTCCTACATTTGTGGGGCAGGCGGTTAAGTAGCCAAATTTCCGATCAAATGCATAGTCCACTGCTCCTTCAATGATATCATCCATCCGGCTTGCATTGTGAAAGGACTCCTCCAGCTGTAATCCCGGAAGCAGGGCTTGAATCCGGATATGGTCTTCCTCGTTAATCATAATGACCAGACTCTCCTTTTCATTATAAACCACTGCACCGGTTTGGTAATTATTCGCCAGCAGCGGACTGATCAGATGCTTTTCCACCATCTGCAGCCGCTGAATTTCTGTTAAATCCTTGATTTTTTCCACTCGAAACCCTTCATTCCCCTGATTCTTTTGAGAAACAATGCTTTGGTAAACTTCCGTCGCTACCTTCTCCCCGCTGGAAATATCCCGAAGGGTAGGGAAGAAATACTTTTTCATGTTTCGTGCCATACGCACTCGACTGCTGACTACAATATCCTGATTCCCTTGATCATGGTTTATCTCCTTTGGCATTTTTCTCCCCTCCTATTCCTCTTTTTCCAGATTTTTAATTTCATCCCGGATTTTAGCCGCCTCTTCAAAGGCCTCCTGTTCGATGGCCCGCTGCATTCTACTCTTTAACTGTTGAATCTTTTGATTTCTCTCCAGAACTTCTCCGCTTCGTTTCGGAATTTTTCCCCGATGTTCCAGGTTCCCGTGAATTTTACGAAACAGCGGATTGATTTTATCTTTAAAAGTACTGTAGCACTCCACACATCCGAAGCGGCTGATGCTTTTAAATTTTTCATAGGTCATCCCGCAGTTGGGACACTGCAGCCTTTTGCTTTGTAAGGGGATTCCCGGTGACTGGCCTTCCAGCTCCATCATTCCCGATAATAACTGATTTAAATTAAAGACTTGCTGACCGGGACTTTGGCTGTGATAAGGATTTTTTTTCGCTGCGCATATTTCACATAAATAGGCTTCTTCCTTTACTCCGTCTATGATTTTTTTTACATGCAGTGTGGCTTCCCGATGATGACATTCCTGGCATAACATATGGATCCCTCCCCGGTTGTTGGATTCTTTGCTTATATTATAGCGATAGTTCCCGGTTTTTATCAACCTCTTCTTAGTTAATAAGTATCCCTTTTTATCCCCCTCAAACAAATTGCGGATTTAAAAAAGAGCCTACCGGAATCGATAGGCTCACTGTTTTTGCTGTTAACGCATGCTCTTACGGATTTATTCCTGTTCGTTTTCTTCTATTAGAGATTCAATGATTTTTTTACTGAGATTTGAAGGTACTTCATCATAGCGCAAGTACTCCATATCAAAGGATCCTCTAGCCTGGGTCATGGAACGAAGATCAATCGCGTACTTAAACATTTCTGACTGAGGCACCTCGGCACTGACCAGTTGCTTCCCGTTTTCCTGAGGCATCATCCCGTTAATCTTTCCTCGACGTTTATTCAGATCTCCCATAACATCTCCCATGTAATCTTCGGGAACCAGGATGTCCACCTTTACGATAGGCTCCAGTAACACCGGCTTCGCCTGTTCCATACCTTTTTTAAAGGCGATGGAAGCGGCTACTTTAAAGGCCATCTCCGAAGAGTCCACATCATGGTAGGATCCATCATATAGGGTTGCCCGAACATTGGTTACCGGTTGACCGGCTAATACGCCTTTTTCCATACTTTCCAGTATCCCTTTTTCCACAGCGGGGATGTAGGACTTCGGTACGGAACCTCCCACTACTTTTTCCACAAATTCAAAGGGTTCCTTCGAGGGCTCAAAGGTCATTCTTACATCACCGTATTGACCGTGTCCTCCCGATTGTTTCTTGTGTTTCCCCTGCACGTCGGATTTCCCTTTAATCGTTTCTCGATAGGGAACCTTGGCATCCTCTAAATCAAGGTCCACACCGAATTTATTTTTCAGCTTGTTGCAGATAATTTTAATATGCAGTTCCCCCTGTCCCCGAATCAGGGTTTGTTTGGTTTCCTTGTTTCGCTCGAATTTAAAGGAAGGGTCCTCTTCAAATAATCGCTGAAGACCGGCACTGATTTTTTCTTCGTCTCCCCGGGCCTTCGGCTTAATGGCTAAGGTTAATTGGGGTTCATCAAAATCTATGGGGCTGAATACCACGGGATGGTCTACACTGCAAAGGGTATCTCCGGTGGTTGTATACTGCAGCTTGGAAACCGCCGCAATATCCCCGGCCCGTACTTCCGGTACTTCCGACTGTTCTTTTCCCCGAAGCAGGAAGGGGGTTCCCATTTTTTCTTTTTGATCCTTATTGGCATTGAGTACCTCCGTATCGGATTTTAAGGAACCGGAAAAGACTTTAAAGATCGTAATCTTTCCGAGGTATGGATCCACAATGGTTTTAAATACCTGGGCGGAAAACGGCTCGTCGGGTTCAAAGCCCCGTACCACTTCTTCTTCCGTGTCCGGATTGATCCCTTCCTTCGGTGGCAAGTCCTCCGCCGAAGGTGAGTAATCCACGAGCATATCGAGAAGCGTATGTATCCCGATATTTTTTACGGTGGAACCGCAAATGACGGGTACAATATCTCCGGAGATGACTCCGCTTCGCAGTCCCTTTTGGATTTCCTCCTCGGTAAACTCTTCGCCTTCAAAATATTTCTCCAGAAGTTCTTCATCGCTTTCCGCTACGGACTCGATTAACATCTCCCGTATGGACTCTGCCTGTTCCTTCATTTCTTCCGGAATCGCTTTTTCTTCGCAATCACTACCGGTATATTCTCGGGCCATCATCTTTACCACGTTCACGTTCCCGATAAAACTATCATTTTCTCCTAAGGGAATTTGAAAAGGCGCTACTTTTTTCCCGAATTTCTCCCGAAGTTCCGCTAACACTTTTTCGAAGTCCGCATTTTCTTTATCCATCTTGTTGACAAAAATAAAGGTCGGCCGGTTTTTTTCCATGGCAAATTCCCATGCACTTTCCGTACCCACTTCAATGCCTCCCGTAGCATCCACCATAATCAATAAGCTTCCCGCTACCTTTCTGGCACTTTGCACTTCTCCGATAAAGTCGAAATAACCGGGAGTATCCAGAAAATTGATTTTATGATTTTGCCATTCTATAGGAATTATAGAAGTGCTGATGGAGGTTTTTCGTTCGATTTCTTCTTTATCAAAATCTGAAGTTGTATTTCCATCATCCACGTTTCCGATCCGATTTTTCACTTTTGCACTATAAAGGGCGGCTTCTGTCAATGTTGTCTTCCCGCTTCCACCGTGACCCAGTACTGCAACATTTCTGATTTCTTTTCCGTTATACACTCTCATAATACTTCCCTCCAGTTTAGGTTAGAATTTTTTGACTTAATATACTATTCTATATAATTTTAATAATCCCTCTTTTTTTTGCTTAAAAAATAGATTTTTTTTATTTCTCAGGCCTATTATTTTAAAATATGTTATAATAGATTTTGAACAATTCAAAAAAAATCACAAGGAGGTTTTTTTATGACCATAGCATTTCGTCCTCAAATCAAAGATTTACAAGCTTACAAGCCGGGTAAACCCGTGAAGGATGTAAAAAAGGAGTACGGGTTGGACCGAGTCATTAAGCTTGCTTCCAATGAAAATCCCCTGGGCTGTTCCGAGAAAGCAAAACAAGCCATTCAAGACGCCCTCGACCACTTAAACATCTATCCTGACGGTAATACAACGGATCTAAAGGAAGCCATTGCGACAAAATTCAATGTAAAAACCACTCAAGTGTTACCCAGCAGCGGTTCCGATGAAATGGTGGACCAGATCTCCAAAACCTTTATTCAGGAAGGCGACGAGGTTATTATGGCGGATATCACCTTCCCCCGTTATATCAGCACCTGCAAAATGATGGGCGGCGTTCCTGTAGTGGTTCCTCTAAAAAACCATACCTATGATCTGGATGGTATGAAGGAGAAGATCACGGACAAAACCCGTTTAATCTGGCTATGCAATCCCAACAATCCTACCGGAACCATGTTTACCAAGGATGTGTTGGATGAATTTTTACAAAGTGTTCCCAAGGACATTGTGGTAATCTATGATGAAGCGTATCAGGAGTATGTAACCCGAGAGGACTATCCGAAGGATTCCTTAGCCTATTTACCGGATTATCCGAATCTGATTATCATGCGAACCTTCTCCAAGGCCTATGGCCTGGCGGCCCTTCGTGTGGGCTATACCGTAGCCTCGGAGGAAATCATCGAGCATATCAATAAAATCCGGGGACCCTTTAATGTAAACACCTTAGCCCAGGTGGCAGCGATTGCCGCCCTAGGCGACGAAGAGTTCCTTCAACGAAGCTATGACGTGAACAAGGAAGGAAAGCGTTACCTTTACAAGGTTTTCCAAGAGCTTAACTTAGAGTTTGCCCCTTCGGAAACGAATCATATTTTAGTGGACGTAAAAAAAGATGCTCAGGAAATTTTTGTGGAACTGCAAAAAAGAGGGGTAATCGTTCGTCCGATCTACGGAACCTTCATTCGGGTTTCCATCGGCACCATGGAAGAAAACATCACTTTTGTGGAGAAATTACAGGAAGTACTGTAAGCTTTTGTACTTGCAATCAGCAGGTCAAATCTTTTGATATACAAAACCCCCGAAACCAATGGTTATGGTTTGCGGGGGTTTTGTTATTCGTTAATTATCCTGTTTTTCCAATCCGTCATAAAGCATTCTGTAATACTTTCGCTTAAAGCCCATTTTTTCGTAAAGCTTAATGGCATTTTCATTTTCCACTTCCACATGCAAGGATAAGTTCCCTTCCGAGAGCTCCGCGGCTCGTTGCATCAGCTGTGTTCCGATACCCTTACCCTTGATGTCTTTTTTCGTCGCAATATAAGACAGGTGGTATTTCGGGAAAAACTCATCAAAGCTGGTCTTGGATAAAACACAAATCCCTGCCAACTCGTCATCGAAGTATGCGGTTAATACAAATCCGCCTTCCAATGCATTATCAAAGGCTTCCTGTATTTCCACTAAAGGATCCGAGTATTGAATCAGCCAGCTATCCAACAACTCCAAGAATTCGTCATAGGGTAGCGGCAAGGTTTTTCTACTGACTTCCTGAATATCCAAATCCACTTTACCGTCTTTTAGAATTAGGACATGGGTACCCTCTTCCAGTTTCCCTTCTGCATGAGTTTTCATAAAAGCTGCAATAGGATATGCGTTCTCCGTTGAAATATGAATATTCTCCAAGTCTTGAAATTCTTTTTTATAACGAAGAAGTTCTTCGTCGGAAATGGAGACTACGGCTCCCTTGGTATCATATACCGCATTCAATGCTTCCTGGGCATTGGCATCCATTTGATTTACCAGATTTCTGTTATACTTACTTTCTGAAATATCCTCATCCTGTACTTTAATGATTTCTCTACTGCCCTGTTTAAAGGATTCCACAATGGGGTTCCCTTCACTGGTGCTGCAGGCATACAGCTTTGGTAGATGTTCGATTTCTTCGTTGATCCAGGATTGTTTCAAGCCGGAATACAGACCGGATATGGAAAATCCTTCTCCGGTTTGCGAAAAGAAGGTTGTAGGGTCTTCCTTCAACCGTGTGTTGATTTCACTGGCAAGATAGGAAAAACTGTACAGGTATAAAATATTGTTCATCATACCGGGATTGGCATTATAGTAGTGGTTTTCCTCGGCGCATTGATTGCTTTTTTCGATACAGTCCAGTTCATTCTCTCCCACCTGGTGAATCTCAATTTTATCATTCTCGATGATAATATGATCGTCGGGGATCTTGGAATTCTTTGGTGCAAAAAGAACCAGATTCACATCAAAATATTGAGACAGATAGACTAAGGAATAAAGAAGTCTTCCGCTATTCCCTAAGCAAATATGTTTTTGCCCTTTGGATAAGGCATCCCTTACAATTAAATAGGCCAGTCGATCTTCAAGGTGTCCCGAAGGATTGTTTCCCTCCAGCTTTAAATAGATTTTTCGTATACCCAGCTTTTTTTTTCCAGGTTTTTTGCTCTAATTAATGGGGTCCTTCCCACATATGTTCTAAGCGTAGTGCTTTCCATCGATTCTCCTCCTTGGTGATTGATTTTCTTTATATTACTCTAAATTAATATATCCCCAATTTTCAAGAATTTAAACAGAAAGGCTTCACCGGTTCCCTTAAGCGGTTCATGCTGCTACTCACCAGATTCTTGGGGGACGTCTTCCACGGGTATTCTTTGAACAAGAAAATCCAGTTCTCCCGTATACTCGGGAATTTCCGCAATAATGGTATCATCCACGGTAAAAACCACTTTTTTCCCGCACAGCTTTTTAATGGCGGATCCAATAAAACGCACCCGAATTTTTTCGCCGGAGGCCTGCTGAAACTCCTCGGTCAGGTCAATCCAAGTAACCGGTTTGATGTCAATTTTCTTCTTTCCCAGGGTTTCTCCCGTTCTGCCGTCAACGGTTTTAATGTGCTTTCGGTTCAGCATAAAGATAAAAATCACCAGGAGGAATATCAGAATCATAACAATAATAAAAATCAATAACCTACTCTCTTCATCTTCTATTTCCCTATCCTCAAAGGCATCCACCGGTGAGGTGTCCGGGACGATCTCCCGTTCACTTTCCTCTTCCGCCAACACCTCTCCTGTACTTCCCGTATCCAGTACCATGCTGACCACGTATCGATCGTTACTGCTGTCTATTAAGATTTCTTCAACGTTGTTGAGTGCTTCACCCTGGGACTCCTGATAGCTTAAGGTGTAGACCCCGTAGGGAAGATCATTAAAAGCAAAGGCTCCCTTCTCGTTGGTATAGGTGGCATAGTTCCCCAGATTTACCCGGATGTTTTCCAAGGGCTCTCCTTCCTTTGACTTAACGGTTCCGATGATCTGTCCCGTAGTATTATTTTCTGCTGTCTGCTCTTCCTGTGGGGTTTCATCGTCCTCTGCACCCTCTTTTTCCCCGTCTTCCGAGTCAGAGCCGCCAAATCCGATAAAGTCCGTTAATTTTTCAATGGATTCTCCGATTCTTTCCGATCCCCGACCGATGGAATCCGTCAACTCATCAATTCGATCCCTGGCATCCTCCAGTACTTTAAAATTGTCCCCGGAGAAAAAATCCCTTACCCTTTCCATTACCAAATAGGGAGTATCCTCCGTGGTAGGTTCCGCTTTTGTAGCATCCTCTCCCAGGGCACTACTGTACAGTGTGCCGGCGATTAAAAGGACTATGGTAATCAATAATAATCTTCTTATGCTTGTCCATCTTTTATTCATCTTTTTATTCATCAGTGTATTCTTCCTTTCAAACGTTTCTGCCAATTAAATTTTTCCATCAATTAAACTCTTGTTACATTATACAACACTTTTACCATAACAAAACCCTAAATTTTACTTTTTTCTTTGTAGAAAACCCTTATCCGGGGCTTATGTAAAATAACCAATTGTTCCTATGAATTAAACTTTCTGTGACGGGAGATGGTAAAGATATTCACATCATCCGAAATTTGTTTTGTGTAGTATTCATAAATCAGTCCTTCTTCGTCTTGTGTGTTCCATCCATAGAGCCTATAATATAGGAAGAAGTGTATTTATCCAGAGAGCTGAGATATTCATAAAATAGTAACAATCATCACCCAATGCTGATAAAGGAAGTGAAAATCTATTATGAATGAGTACAAACATCGAAAAATATATAAAGGTAACATTGTATACAGTCCTTCCATTGATCGGTTAACCACTATGGAAAACGCTTATCTTGTTGTAGAAAAGGGCCAGGTTGTGGGTACCTACGAGCAACTCCCTAAAGAGTATCAGGACTGTGAGGTAGATGACTTCGGTCACCGCCTTATCCTTCCCGGATTTGTGGACCTGCATTTTCACGCCCCACAATTTGCTAATCGGGGGCTTGGTCTGGACAAAGAACTCCTCCCCTGGTTAGAGGAATATACCTTTCCGGAAGAAAACAAATTCAAAGATCTATCCTATGCAAAAGAAATCTATCCTCAGGTAGTCCATGCCCTTTGGAAAAACGGAACCACCCGTTCCGTGATTTTCGCCTCGGTACATAAGGAAAGTACCAAATACCTTCTAGACCTTTTTGTGGAATCAGGCTTAGGAGCTTTTGTGGGTAAGGTAAATATGGATCGGAACTGTCCGGATTTTATTGTTGAGGATTCCGCTGAATCCCTATCGGAAACTTTAGAAATTATTCAGGAGTACGCAAATAAATCGAAACTTGTTCACCCCATTTTAACCCCCAGATTTGTTCCCACCTGCTCAACCCCCCTTATGGAAAAGTTGGGAAGCTTTGCCATGGATCATAAGGTGTTCATACAGTCCCATATTTCCGAAAACCAAGGGGAAGTGGACTGGGTAAAGGAACTTCATCCTGAATGCCAGGATTACGCCAGTATCTACCATCAGTACGGACTTTTTGGCCATCAACCCACGATTATGGCTCATTGTGTGTTTAATACAGAAAAGGAAATCGAACTTATGGCCAAATCCGGGGTATATGCCGCCCATTGTCCCAATGCTAATTACAACTTAGCCAGTGGGATTATGCCGGTACGCTCCTTTCTGGATAAAGGGGTCCAAGTGGGCCTTGGCACCGATGTGGGAGCGGGACACCAGGTATCCATCCCCAAGGTAATGACCGCGGCGGTACAGGCCTCTAAAATAAAATGGCTGGAGTCGAAAAAAACCTTGGAACCCTTAAAGTTGTCGGAAGTCTTTTATCTGGGAACCAAAGGAGGCGGAAAGTTCTTCGGAAAGGTGGGAAGTTTTGAGCCGGATTACGATTTTGATGCGTTAATCATTGATGACCGGGAACTGGGAACTTTGGATTTAACCTTAGGGGAAAGACTGGAAAGATATCTATATATCGGAGATGACCGCCATATAGAAAAGCGTTTCGTGGCGGGTAAAGAAGTATTTGAGCCGAAAAAAACTCCTTAATTTCTAAGGAGTTTTTTTTCGGCTTTATTTTTCGCTTTATTTTTTCAGCTTTATTCCCTTCTTAATCAGCTTCTTAGGAAAAATTGATAATCGAATCCAGGGACAGCCCCCCCTGATAGATCCGTTTATCCTGATCCATCATGGCTAAGAATTTATACAATTTTCCATCTTCCACTCTGTTTTTAATCGGAGTGGATACATAGGTGCTTTTTCCATTTCTTAACGCTTCATAACTCTTATCCGCTTTGTAAAGATCCAGTCCTATGGATATTTCCTCGTTACAGTGGCGTACAACACCTTTTTCATCGGTTATGTAGATGACATCCATGTCCGTTTCCTTCATCAGCCTTTGCAGCATTCCTTCGGTCACGGTTTGACCTTTTCCTTCATCCATGATCTGCTCCACGGCTCTTAGCATTTTGCCTTCCATCACTTTGTTGGCCACTTCCTGAAGCATTTCATCCGACTGTTTGGTAAGTTTATCGGTTATTTGTTGTAATTCCCGGTTTCGATCCTGCTGCAGCAATACCTGGCTTGCACTCTCCTGCATTTCCGCTGTTATATTCTCGGAAAACTCCGTGACATGTTCCACTTCCTTGGAGATCTGTTTTCCCTGACGGGTGGTCTCCTGAATCCACTGATTCATATGATCGATTTTCGTAATGGTCTCTTTGAGGCCCAGGGTTATTTGGCTAAACTCCCTTCCGTTCTTTTCCATCAGATCCAGGCTTTGATCCACGGATCGTTTTTCTTCCCCCATGGATTCCTCCACGGAAAGAATATCCTTTACCAGGGTCCCTACCACTTCTTCGATATTTCTGGAAACCTGTCCGGTTTCCGAGGCCAGCTTTCCGACTTCATCCGCTACCACGGAAAAGCCCTTGCCGCTTTCCCCCGCTCTAGCTGCTTCCACGGAAGCATTTAAGGCTAACATATTGGTCTGCTTGGCAATGTTATGAATCAAATCCACCATTTTCACAATATCCTTGGAATAATTCTTAATTCCTTCCACCTTCACCGCACTGTCCATAACCTTTTCCCGGGTGCTTTTCATCTGGTCGGTAACTTCGTGGGTGGCTTCCATAATTCTTTCCGTAGAATCGATGGATTCCGTGGTTTGGGTGACGGTGCCACTCATTTCCTTTTCCATGTTTCCTAAGGTTTCCACAATTTTATCGGTTTCATCCCTTACGGATTTTAACATGGAAAATTGCTTTTCACTGTTTTCCGCAGTGGTTTCCGTGGAACCGGAGATTTGTTCCATGGTGATCAGACTTTCCGACGAAATTTTATGAAGTTCCTCGGCAATTTGGGATAATTCCCCGGCGGTGGCCCCTTGTCTTTTAAAGTTCTTTTTAAGGTTTTGGGTCAGGGTTTTAAGCTCTTCCGTCAGTGTGGCTAAGCTTCCCCCGGCTTCCTGTACCTTTACGGAAAGCAAATCGTTTTTATTGATGTTGCTTAAATCCTTCTCCAAGGCGTGAATCTCCTTGGAAGGTTTGCCCTCCGTTTTCTTGGATAAAAGGTATCCGATAACAAATCCCACAATAAGAAACACTGCATAATATAAGACCATGTTGATCCTTCACTCCTCGCTAATTAGTGTCGTAATTTTTACTTCCCGGTTTTAAGATCCACGAATCCGAAATCATTTACATCAAATAAGCCCATATCCGTAAGCTTAATTTCCGGTATGACCGGCAGGGCCAAAAAGGAAAGAGTCATAAAGGGATCAATTTCCCTGTTGACCGATAGTTGATTGTAAGCAATATCCAGCATCGCTTTGAATTTTTCGTTTACTTTCTCCATGGGTTCCTCGGACATCAGTCCTGCCAGGGGAAGAGCCAAGCTTTTTAAAATCTTTCCTCCCGATGCGATGGCAATACCTCCGCTGATTTTTTCCACTTCCTTCACCGCTGCCAGCATATCCTCGTCCCGGTCCCCGATGACGATCAGATTATGGGAATCATGACCGATGGTAAGGGCGATGGCTCCGTCCTGAAGGTGAAAGTCCTTTACCAGACCCAGTCCCACATTTCCTCTTTTGTGATGTCTTTCAATCACCGCCATTTTCAGCAGTGCATCCCCCGCTTCACTGTAATACTTTCCACCCTCCACTTTTACCCGTAAGTTTTCTTTCTTGGTTACAAGGCTAAAGGGCAGCACTTTAATGGCTCGTACTTCCTCTCCCTCCACCTCAAGGTTGAAGTCCTTAAGGGAAACCTTATGAAGGTTGACACTGTTTTTTACCCATCGGGTGTCCGCCCGGTCCTTCGGCAGGTTTTTTAATAAATCCTCCGCCGGTTCTCCTTTTTTATAAACGGAATCGATGGTGAAATTCTCCAGATCCTCAAGGACCACAAAATCCGCCCAGCGTCCCGGGGCAATTGCGCCGACTTTATCCAGTCCATAACACTCGGAAGCATTCAGGGTTGCCATTTGTATCGCTGTAATGGGATCGAGGCCCAGCCCGATGGCCTTTCGAACATTATTATCGATATGTCCCTCCTCAAGTAAATCCTCAGGATGGCGATCGTCGGTACAGAACAGGCATCTTCTGGAGTTCTCCTTGGTGACTCCTTGAATCAGGGCTTCTAGGTTTCTTGCTGCGGATCCCTGTCGAATCAGTACATACATCCCCAGTCGCAGTCGGTTTTCCATCTCTTCCAAGGTAGAGCATTCGTGTTCTGTAAGTACACCGGCCATTCGATAGGCGTTTAGCTCATGTTCCTTGATTTCCGGACCGTGACCGTCGATGATTTTTCCCTTGGCAGCCAGCACCTTATCCAAAATATCATCCCTGCCTTCAATTACGCCGGGATAATCCATGAGTTCCCCCAGGCCCAGGACGTCTTCCCGGTCGATCAGGGTACTTAGATCTTCGGCTAAGAGCTTCGCTCCCGAGTTTTCAAATTCCGTGGAAGGAACACAGGAGGGCAGCACGAAATAAAAGTTCATCGGTAAATCCCGACTGGAATCCATCATATAGCGAATGCCTTCTAATCCTCTGACGTTGGCGATTTCATGAGGGTCTGCCACAATACTGGTGGTTCCCTTTGGCAGGACCACACGCATAAACTCCCGGGGAGAAACCATGGACGATTCAATATGTACATGACCGTCAATGAGTCCCGGGGCAAGATACTTCCCCTTTAAATCGATTTCCACTTCACCGCTGTAATCCCCGATCCCTACAATTTCACCCTCCACTACGGCAACGTCTCCTTCGATGATTTCCCCGGTAAAGACATTGATGATTTTCCCGTTTTTAAAAACCCGGGAAGCTTTTTTGCGGCCCGCCGCAGTGTCAATTTGTTTTTTCAGCTTTCTTTTTTTAATTAAATCTCCATTTGTCGACTTCATTAGCGAACCTCCTTGATGGCTTTTAGCAGTCTTTCGGGAGTTACGGGAATTTCGGTTATTCGTACCCCCACCGCATCATAGATGGCATTTAGAATTGCCGGGGCCACGGGGATCATTACCGGTTCACCGATTCCTTTGGCACCGAAGGGCGCAGAGGATTCCGGATCTTCCACAATGATTTTTTTCACCTCAACCGCATCCAGAGCTGTGGGAATTAGATATTTCGTGAAGTTATGATGCTTCATTTCTCCCTTAACGATATTCAAATCCTCCAAAAGAGCGTATCCCTGGGCCATGGCGAAGCCTCCGTCCATTTGCCCTTCAATAAGCTTGGGGTTTACTGCCCGTCCCACATCCTGAACCAGAATGGCGTTGGAAATATCCAGGGTTCCGGTTTCCGTATCCACTTCCACCTCTACGCCGCAGGCTCCAAAGGTGTAGGGCCAGTAAGGGTTCCCTTCTCCGGTTTCTTCGTTCATCTCCGTGGTAACCGCTTGAAATACCTCTTCCGCTTCCAATTCTTCTCCACTGTAGCGAGCGGCGATTTCTTGAAAGGTTACGGATATTTCGGGATCCGATTTGCTATAGATCCGATGATTATCAAAGACTACAATTTGATCATCGGTAACTTTTAACATTTCCTTAGCCTTTTTTTCAAGAATATTTTTAAGGGATTCACTGGCCATTTTCATCGCATTTCCCGTATTATAGGTCTGACGGCTGGCTGCACAGGTTCCTGCGTCCAGCGTGGTTTTCGTATCCTCATGGTCAAAAATAACATCCTTCGTTTCAATTGCCAGCACCTCTGCGGGTATCTGAGCCAAGGAGGTTTTTGCACCCTGACCTACCTCACAGGCACCGGAGGAAATGGTAAATCTTCCGTCCCTTCCGATTTTCGCTCTAGCCCGGGAAATATCGGGATAACCGTTTCCATATCCCGTTCCGTAAAACATAATGCCGATTCCTTTACCGGATTTTTTCATTCCGTGAGCCCTCCTTCCGTATCTGCTCTGCCTTTAAGTCTTCCAGGTAGTTGATATTCTCATCCGGCAGGGGCTTTTCATTCATCGCGGCCTCCAGCGCATCCAGGCACCTGCCCATGGGAACACTTTCCTTGAGTACCTGTTCCGTTGCGGTTTTAGAACCCAGTTTGAAAATATTTTTTCTTCTAATGGAAAAGGGGTCCATCCCCAGTTTTTCTGCAACCCGGTCCATTTGCTGTTCATGGGCTATGGGAGGCTGGGTGGCTCCAAAGCCCCGCATGGCACCGGCAAAGGGGTTGTTTGTATAAACTGCATAAGAGTCCACCCACACGTTGGGAATTTCGTAGGGTCCGGTAATATGAACCCCGGCTTTTCGAAGAACGTTGATCGCCCAGGAGGCATAAGCTCCGGTATCTCCTACGATTCTAGCCTTCATTCCCAGTAGCTTTCCATCTTTATCCGCTGCGGTTTTACAGTGCATGGTAATGGGATGCCGCTTACAGTGGGCTAAAAATGACTCTTTCCGGTCATATACCATTTTGATCGGTCGTTTGAATTTCTTGGCTGCCACCGCCAGATGAATCTGCAGTGTCAGGTCTTCTCTTCCACCAAAGGCTCCGCCCACAGCAGGGTTGATAATGCGCACATCTTCTTCAGCCATACCCAGGGCACCTGCGATATCAATACGGTCAAAATGGGGGTACTGGGTGGCTGCAATTACAGTCAGGGTTCCATCTTCCTCTTCATAGGCTATGCCCGCTTCCGGTTGTAAAAAGGCATGGTCCACCGCACCGGTGTAATAGGTGTCCTCCACGATTACGGCCGCATCTTCAAAGGCTTTTTCCACGTCTCCTCTTCGGATTTTATAGTGAAAAACCGTGTTGTCCTCCCCATGAATTTTCGGTGATTCTTTTTTCATCGCTTCCTCGGGATCAAATACCGCCGGTAACTCTTCGTAGTCCACCCGGATCGTTTCCAAAGCTTTTTCAGCAATTCGTTCACTCTCAGCAATAACCACCGCTATGGGGTCCCCGTATCGCCGTACTCGACTTTTACAGATCGCTTCATGATCCTTAAACAGTACGCCGTGACAGTTCTTTCCCGGGATATCCTTCGCCGTCAGTACCCCGACGACCCCTTCAATGCTTTCCGTGATACTCGTATCTATTGTAAAGTTCGCATGGGCCTTTGTGGATCGTAAGGTCTTCCCATACAACATATTCTCCATATGCAGGTCCGACGGGTATTTCGCCCCACCGGTAACTTTTGTGTGCCCGTCTACCCGTAGCACATTTTCGCCGATTACTTTAAAATTCATAACGTCACTCCTTTCCTGAGGATTTCTAATTGGTGTCCATCATTCTCTTAGATGCCAGTTCCACAGCCTCTACAATTTTTTCATATCCTGTGCAACGACAAAGATTTCCCGATATGCCCCTTCGAATTTCCTGCTTTGAGGGGCTGGGATTTTTCATAAGTAGAGCCTTTGCGGAAAGCACCATGCCCGGGGTGCAAAAACCGCACTGCACCGCACCGGTATCTATAAAGGCCTGTTGAATCGGATCGATCCTTTCATCCTCCCCTAAGCCTTCAATGGTGATCACTTCCGAGTCCTCCGCTTGAAACGCCATAATCATACAGGAGTTAACCAGCTTTCCGTCTAAAAGCACACTGCAAACCCCGCATTCTCCTTCACCGCAGCCTTCCTTTGTCCCCGTTAAATGAAATCCTTCTCGAATGACATCCAGCAACCGGTCGTTTTCATCGATTTCGATTTGCCTCATTGATCCGTTTATTTTCATGTTTATGGTTTTCATTTTATCCCCTCTTTCGATTTTTCCATAGCTCTTTCGATACTCTTTTCCAGAGCTTCTCTAAAAATCCCTCGAATGGCCTCTTCTTTAAAATTCACACCGCTTCTTCCTTTCAGGCGGGTTTTGATTACGTCTTTAAACTTTTGCCGGGCCTTTTCCTTTAGCTCCTCCGTAAGTTTTTCACCCTTTAGGATCGCCTCTACATCCCGCTCCCGAAGACTGTTGGGTCCTAAGGAACCATTGGCAATTCGAATGTCATTGATTATGAAGTCCTCACCTATATCGATAAAAACCGCCGTGCAGATTTTGGATATAGCCAGGGCTTTTCGCGGCCCCAGTTTTTGAAAGCCCAGTCCCTGGGTCTGATTCATTTGTTCAAACTCTATATAGTATAGGAATTCTGAAGGGCCCAGGTCAACTTTTCCCTTTCCCAGAAAAAAATCTTCTATGTTCAAACTTCTAAGTCCCTGCTTACTTTGCAGCACCACCTTCGCATTCAGTGCCAATAGTGGGGGCACCGTATCCGCAGCAGGGGAGGCATTGCAAATATTTCCTCCGATGGTACCCGCATTTCTAATTTGGGGGGAACCCACTTCCATGGCCCCTTCCTTTAGTCCTTTTAATCGTCCTTCAAACAAAGGATGCTCTTCAATGTCGCTAAAGGTGGTTCCGGCGCCGATCTGTACCTTTCCTTCAACTTCCCGGATAAACTGCATTTCTCTCAGGCCCGATATATCAATAAGGGCTTTGGTGCTTAGGGCACCCTCTCTCAGTTTAACCACCACATCGGTACCTCCGGCGATAATTTTTCCCTCCCCGCCCATTTCTTCCATGGCATCCAATAAGGAACTTATGGATTGGGGTTTATAGGTTTTTTCAATATCATACATTAAAAAATGCCTCCTTTTAGAAATCATTTTTTCTATATTTTTCTTCGCGGGCAATATTCAGATCTATTATACTATTTTGACACTTATTCCGTGTTTTTTATACAGCAAATTATCCGAAGTTTTTTAGGTTTCCCAATTTTATACCCAATCAATTTGTGTATTATTCACAAAAATGCAGAGAGCCAAAAATGTACCAGGGGGTCGGACCCCAATGTCATTAAGTTAGTGGAATAGAAAGTGCGGAAGAAACTACAAAAGATAATCAAAAGAGCCATCATGTGGATTAGATTAATTCAATGGTGGCTTTTTC
>Ga0194137_10000298_pt1 | contig 34608 bp, 21 predicted proteins | sample TARM_MetaG_T3_14_FD_134025 | JGI IMG/M metagenome (GOLD analysis project Ga0194137, IMG submission 134025) | Freshwater microbial communities from Pennsylvania, USA, analyzing microbe dynamics in response to fracking - TARM_MetaG_T3_14 (version 2) | ecosystem: Environmental > Aquatic >... | reverse complement strand
TCTCCAGGGTTCTCTTATAGTTGGTACACGGCTTCTGGTGGCGTTGGAAACCCATCAGGCGCACATGCCCCAGCCAATACTTACACTCAATACAGTGGGCATAACGGAATTCCTCAAACGCAAAATACTGGTGTTGGTGGACGGGTTATTATTTTCTGTAATACGTTTATTAATAATGGCAATATTCAAGTTAATGGAGTAAATGCTTATTCGGCAGATATGTATTGGGCGGCTTCCGGAGGTTCCTCTGGAGGCGGGGCTATTGATATCTTTTATGCCGATTCTTGTCAACAAGGGATTATTGCAGCAAACGGCGGAGCTTCTGGAGACATTACAGGAGACACTTCTTATGGTATCACTGGGCTTGGTGGCAAAGGTGGCGATGGCTCAATTACTATTTCACAATTAAGTTCTGGAATCATGGATTATACTGACAAAATACAAGAGTTTAATTATACAGGTAAGACTCAAGCCGTTACTCTTGAACCCGGGGTTTATGAATTCTATTGTCGAGGAGCTAAAGGCGGAGGCGAGCCAAGTTCTTTTGGTAGCTCCTCTAAAGCTCGAATTGCTATATCAGAAACAAAAACTTTTTATGTTAATATCGGACAGCAGGCCTTAGAAAATCTTGGCGGCTGGAATGGAGGCACAACCGTTGGAGCCTCATTGTTTGGTGGTGGTGGAGCAACAGATATTGCTATTAAAGGAGTTAATCAATCCCCTGATTGGAATACAGAACAGCATCTTAATTCAAGAATTTTAATAGCTGCGGGAGGAAAGGGGGAACCCGGAGCGGGAGGAAGAACAACTCTTGGTGTCCCTCACGAAGTATACAGAACAAGCAGCACTTCAAGTCTGACCTTTTATTCTAAAGACGCAATTGGAGACCCAATAGGGCAAGTCTTTATTGGAACAACTAAAGTGTCAGAAGCGGATAATAATGGAGGAGGGTCAAATTTTAGGATTTCATTAACTTCTGATGGAGGCCCAAGTTTAATTTTAAAAATAGGAGGCAGTGGTAACACAGAAGGGTCTTGTACTTGGAGAGCAACTTATGCGAACAATCCATTAGGCGGTAATGGTGGTGGACAAAATTATATTTATACTGAGTTAACAAAAAATAGTTATCCAGTAAGTCCTTGCAATGCCGAAACTTATTACATGATTGAACCAGTCATTACAGCTAATGACTCAACGGCAATTGGTGACGGTTATGCTTATATTAAAACGCTAAAGCAAACACTGAAAATACCGACTATAATCGGAGAATATTTTTATAACGGACAAGCTCAATCTCCGATATTAAATAACTTTTCTGAAGAAAAAATGGTTATTTCTAATAATATAAAAACTAATGCGGGGTCTTATGTTATTACTATAAGACCATTAAGCGGTTATTACTGGGAAGATGGTACGAGTACAGTTAAAAATCTTACTTGGGTAATCAATAAAGCTAATCCTATCGTTCAATGGCCAGTAACTAATAAAGTTTTAATTAACACACCAATCTCGGAGTGCATCTTTTATGACCACTCCGGCCCGGGAACTTTTACTTGGGTAAATAGCGCTTTATTATCCGAAGCGCCAAATAAATTATTTCAAGTTAAGTTTACACCGACGGATTTAGCTAATTATAATATTTTATATAACGATATCTTGGTTACAACGTTTGATATAAATATTAATAATACTTATAATTATACCGGACTTGAACAAATTATTACACTTGAACGAGGCGTTTATGAAATTACCTGTGCTGGAGCTCAAGGCGGAGGCACTGATGGACAAAAAGGAAATCTGGCAAAAGGTCTTTTGCCAGTTCTTCAGACAACAGATTATAAAGCTATCGTTGGAGAAAATCCATCTAGTAATTTGGGCGGATGGAGTGATGGAATAGATTATGAAAATACAGACGGCTTTGGGGGCGGCGGTAGCACGTTATTTAAAGAACTAAATAGTGACTTAAGTATTCTTCAAGCAATGGGAGGACAAGGAGCTGGAGAATACTCAAGGGCAACGGGGACAACAACTGGAACACTAACAGCTACACAATTCACTGGAACAACATACTATAATAATAACTATAACGTACATGTGTTGGAATTTTATGTAACCGGTGTAGGCTCTACTCAGACAACTATAACTGGAGGAAGCTATGTCGGAAATACTGTCCCGGCAGCAGTAACGATTACAGTTCAAACAACGAATCTTCCAAGCGGAATCAAGATGCGAATAACACTTAACCGTAACAGCTCTCAGTGGGTTTATACAAACTGGAAAATAACATTTCCATCTACGTATAGATTAAGAGTTATTCCAGATGGCAGAGCGTTAATTCGGAATGGAGCGTTGGGCGGCGGAGCTGATTACTTTAATCCAATAATAGTAAGTCAATTAATAACTCAAAACACAAACCCTGGCAACGGTTACTTAAAGATTAAATACATGGGCGAAATACTAGAAGACCCAATTATTCAAGAAGCTCATTATAATGGCTTATTGCAAAAAGCTTTATTTAATTATAATATTGACTCATGTGTTGTCTTTATAAACAACAAGCAAGCTAATGCTGGCACTTATGTTGTTCAAGCTACTCCAAGAGCTGGCTATTACTGGATAGATGCTACGAATATACAAAAACTATATAACTGGATAATCAATAAGATAAATCCAGAAGTTATCTGGCCCGAAGCAACACTAATCGAACTTGGCGATACAATTAGCGAATCTAGCTTAATTAACGGTATCGGAGCTGGTCTTTTTACTTGGACAGACGCTACGCAAAAAACAAATATGCTATTACCTGGATATGAGGCGACTTTTACGCCGACTGATTTGACTAACTACAATATATTAAAGAATATTATAAGTATAGAGATAATACTTCCAGATAGATTAAACTCTAATATTTATAAAAACATCTTTAGCGAAGAACCGATTGATGTGAGTGTAATTAATGACTTTATCTTAGATACGATTATCTCAGTCGAAAGTATTAAGCAAGTCAATCATGGTTTTAGTGTTAATGATGTTGTATATTTTGACGGCAGTCTATATCAAAAAGCCATTGCTGAAAATTCAGAACGAGCCATTGTTGCTGGAGTTGTTTCTAAGATTCATAACAAAGACATCTTTGTTTTAATGGATAGCGGTATAATCGACTATAATATAGCTATCCCGCCAACCGAGAGCAGCTTTTTGTACTTATCTGACAAGATACCCGGGAACCTCGTAGAGTACGGTCAGATATCCAATACGGTCTATATACCGGTAGCTGTGTATACAAACAATCAAATTATTATTAATTTACAACAAGGCTCGTTTGGAGATGTTATGGTTCCATATGAAACTAACGATATTCCGTTTGAGACTTATACTCAAGAAGACTTAGATAATATTATTGTCTTGGTTATAGGAGAAGCCTGATGAAGAATTCAACGATTTATAAAAACCCCGAAGAATGGAAAGTTTTAGATTTTACTAATATTGGTATCAAGGCCTATGAAGATAGATTAATTAACATTCATCAAGAGAATCACTTTTTTGCCATCGGGGATGCGTTGTTTTATAATTTAAGCAATAGCAAGTTCGAAAAGGCGCTGGCTGAAAATAGCGTCTTTTCGGAAGTATGCGGTCTTGTCTCGAATATAACTTCGATTCATGAATTCGAGATTATCACATTCGGAGAGATTGAAACTAATCGATACGCCTTTGACATCGGCACAATTTTATATTTATCGGACGTTCAGCCGGGGAAGCTTGTTAGTATCCATCCGGCTGAAATTGTAAAAGAAATAGCGGTACAAACCGAAAACGGTATTTTAATTAATATTAAGAGAGCGCTAAAAACAACAGCGACATCGGATTCGAATATCTATGAACCTTATACGCAAGCAGAGCTTGATGAAATTATATTAAATATTTGGTAAGGAGGTCTCCCAGTGAAGGCTTTGACAAGAGAAGATTTAACGTATATTTTACAATCTATTTTTAGAATATCCGTACAAGAGAATAATGCCTTTCAATTAATGCTCGACGGTCTTTATGTTGAAGGCTATCATAATGACTTAACCGCCCACGCAACCAATACAGATTTACATATCGAAGAAGTGATGCGAGACATCTTAGAGAAGTTCTCAGTGAACGAATTCGGCAATTTATTTTACGACTCTAAGCCCGTAAATGTAGCGATTAGCTCTGAATTAAAAAACGCTATTAATATTAGGCCCGATGGTATTTATGTAAAAGACATTGCTCTTGAGACAGAAGCCCACTTGGTCGATATCGATACTCATGTCACTACTCAGGACAAAGAAGAATGGACGGCTTCACTCCAGTCAGCGAAAGACTATACTGACGAAGCCATTTCAGTTTTGCCGTTTTTTAATCTTAAGGTCGTAACGGAATTACCGGCAGAGTCGATTCTACAAAATACGATTTATTTATTAAAAGATGACCCGGACTGTCTTAATGAACTGACCTTTACGCTTTACTTATATTACAATTCAGCCTGGGTCAATCTTGGTACAACCAAACAGACAATTAATTTACTGGCTACAAAAGAAGAACTTAGTGAATACGCCAAAACAAGCAACCTGCACGAGCACGAGAATAAATTAATTATCGATAAGTTTACGGAATCCGGGACTGGTGATTTATTATATAACGGACTAAACATCAATCGACAAAGCATTGATGAAGCCCCGGACAATGCTATTAAGGTAATTGACAATAAACTATACGTTAAAGATTACTCTCAAGAGATGGCCTCGCTAGAAATAGCCGCCGCCTTTGCAAAGAAAAGTTTATTGCGACAAGAATGTGCAGAAGCTGGCGTCTATAAACTCTGGGACGTAATCGACAATTATAGTTTATTAATCATTGATTATTATTATAAGCCAGAAGACGAAACCCAGCCTCCAGGAAATGCAAAAACAATTGTCTTAGACACCGATACGATTAATGAGCTATACGAAAAGAGTATTGATTATTTAATTGATTTGGGTTACGGCAGCAGCACCTCGAACGCTAAAATTCGAATGCACGGCGATACGATGTGGATTAATTATTATCACGGAGTTTGTATCTATAAGATAACAGGAATTAGAAGAGGTGACTTAAATGCCTAGTACCGGAAGTATTATTCAATTACATCATCATAATAATTTTGAGTTATTAGAATTCCTAACCGAAGACAATGGAAATTTATATTATAAAAGCAAACCAATCTATACACCAATATCACTGGCCGAACATAACGTCGTTCAAGCAAAAGAAGACGGACTTTTCGTTGATGGAACAAACCTGCCAGACGCAATTCAATATAATCTTTTAACTCGGTTCTCTTATATCAATGGCAATCTTTGTTTTGATGGGGTCATTGTCTCAAGAGAATACCAAAGAGCGTCAATACAATTAATGATTACCCAGCTATGGGAGGCAATTAACACAGGAGGCACAGTATGACATTAGATAATCTTAAATACGCTTTGTTTTTAAATAACAAAGAATTGCTTAAAATCATTGACGCTTTAGAAGAATCAATCAATTCAATCGTTGATACCGGCCTTGGTGATGCCAGTGATTCAATTGCTAATTTACAATCATTAATTGACGCTTTAGAGGCTGATGTGCTTACGATTAACGACACGACGATTGTTGGAATCAATACAGACCTAACTGCTGTTCACGAGGCTCTTGGATTAATCAACACCGAACTTGACGGCATTGATACCAGTATCGGTAATATTAATACAACAGTCAGCGATAACAATACGGCGGCCAATACAGCTATTCAGACGATTAATAACACCATTACAAATATGCAGACCGCTATCGATAATCAAATAGCATTAATCAACGAGTGTACGGATTTAATCAAGACGAATGCGACAGCTCATTATGAGAATACTATTATCCATGTTACTGCCGACGATAAAACATTATGGAATAGTATTCTGGCCTCCGCAAAAGAATATACTCAATCGTTATTCAATGGCGTTACGAATTTCGCTGTCAATATCGTTGACATCCTACCGCTAGACCCGATTCCAATGGTTGTTTATTTTATTGCGGCCACCAATGGTAATTCCGAAGATTACTATGACGAGTTCATGTATATTAATGACAAATGGGAATTGATTGGCAGCACCTATGTCAATCTTGAACCTTATGTTTTAAAGACTAAGTTAGACGAAATGCTGTTAAATTATTTAACAATTAATAACTTTGATGCTGCTATTGCTAATTATTCCACGACTGACCAGCTTAATACTCGGTTCGCTAATTATACTAATACCGAAACCCTGGCTTTAAATTACTCGACTAAGCAACAGGTCGATGATAAATTATTGGATTACACCAAGACAGCTGACCTTGCTTTGAATTTTGCAACAAAACAACAAGTAACTGATGAAATTACTAATGACTTAAAAGCTTATACGGATACCGTAACATTAGAGTTAAACTATGCTACCAAACAGCAAGTTAGTACGAATCTACAAGATTACACTAAGACCGATGATTTGGTCTTAAATTATGCCACGAAACAGTTGCTGACCGACAGTCTAGTAGATTATACAAAAACCGAAGACTTGAGTTTAAACTATGCGACTAAGCAACAAGTAACCGATGCCTTTTTAAATTATACAAACAGTAATGACCTGGCATTAAATTATGTTAGTAATTCAGAATTAACTGACGAACTTTTGAAGTATATGACGATTCAAGACTTTAATGGCACAATCGTTGACTATGCCAAAACACAAGACGTAAATAATGCATTTTTAAATTACACAACGACTGAAGCTCTTGAGCTTAACTATGCTTTAAAAACAGATTTACACTCTCATACGAATCAAGAAATCCTCAATGATTTATCGACTAATATCGAAGGTAAGCTTTTATACAAAGGCGCAGAGATATCAACGGATGCCGTTACAGTTTCTCAAGAACCCGGCAATGCTATTACCCAAAAAACAGATGGTATTTTCGTTCCGGATAAAACACAGGCCATCATAGATATTGATTCTGGTCTTACTACAATAACAGCCAAGCAAGAACACATCGATTCTGAACTTGAAATTTTCTTTGACACCTTTGTTCCGGGCTCTGTTGACAGCTTACAAGGAATGGAAGATACTCCAGTTGGCCATGTTATATCTTTTATGGGAACAGAAACGCCAAGCCACTACCTTGCCTGCGATGGAACGGTATATCATATATTAGAGTATCCTGTTCTTGCCCAGCATATATCAGACAATTTTGGCAGCACAAACTACTTTGGCGGCGATGGCACAACGACCTTCGCTGTTCCTGTTTTACTAAGTAACTTGCTTGGAAATAATGACCCATTGGTTAAATATTTTATTAAATACGAACCAACCTTTTTTGTTAATATTAATAATGTCGTCGAGCCGACGATTATCGATATCGATAAAGAAATCATGGAAACTCTTGAGTTACTTCAAGAAGGAATGGGTGTTAATCAAGTCGTTACAGATACTCTTGCAACACTTAACTCAAACGAGGTCGTTATTATCAAACCAGAATTACAATTAATTGTTTCTGATACGGTTAACATACTTAACTCGAATGAGATAATTGTTATAGATATGGAGATGCAAACCGCAATCTCTGAAACTATAGATGTATTAAATCAATAAGAAAGGAGAAAGACAATGACAGTTGCTCAACTTAAGACATTTATTATCGGTGTTCTAAAAGGCTGGTTTACAAATAAATCAGTTCTTGATGAATTTACCGAAGTAGACGGAAAACTCATGTACAAAGGAATCGAAGTTGGCGGTACAGCAAGTTATGCTACTGACGCAGAAGTAACCGCAGCAATTGCAGAAGCGATTGCAGGACTTAACACACCTTAGTAAATAGGGTGTGTAGTTATTCAATGATTTTAAAATAATAGGAGGAAAACAAAATGTCACAATTTAAATTTAAACTTTTAACCGGGGCTGACCCAGATGCCCAATACACCGCCGTTGCGGTAAAAGACGCTTATACTTTTTATTTGTTAAAAAACGGTAAAGGGTATTTAGGAGAAATTGCATTATTCGGAGATGCTGATATCGACGACGTTCACAAGGCTGATTTAATCACCAACTTGGCTGTTGGTGATTACACTGTTGAAGAAAGCAAAGTCGCCAGCGCTAAAGCTGTTGTTGATTATGTTACTGCTCAGGTAAACGACCTGGAAGTCTTAAATGCTTCATTCTTCAGAAACGTACAAAGCTACACCGTTAAGACCGCAGATTTAACCGACCCAGCTTACTCGCTTCCAGAAGGAACCGCCGCTGACGATGTTGGGATGTTGTTTACAGCTGATAACGATGCTGTTGCTGGTGGCGAAAGCTACTACTTCATTCCATTAGGTAGTTACATTGGAAACTTCGAAAGCGTACAGGACACCGATACCATTGATATGGACTTAACTGCTGGTGTTGTTTCCGCTAACGTTAAATTAGCAGCCGGAGAAAGCTCAATCCTGACCACTGGGGGCTTAAGTCTTTTAAAAGCTGCCACTGTTGACGAAGGTACGCCTTCAGCCGACAAGCTTGTTACTGAAGCTGCTGTTGTCGCTTATGTTCAAGCTGCTATTACTGCCGCTATGGTTCCAGCTGTTACCTTTACAGAGGATACCGGCGTTTAAGTTTAGCAATTACTAAACAATACGACAATAGGAGGAAACGTCATGACATGGGAAATCTGTTTAGGTATTTTTGCATTAGTGGGCTTTGGTATTAGTATCAATGCCCCACTAATGAAATTGAATACCAGTATTACCAATCTCAACGCAGCCGTTGATACGTTAAAGTGCGGAATCGACAGAATTGACAATGAGAATCAAAAAAGCCACGAGCGTCTTTGGTCTCATAACGAAGAACAAAATGATAATCTGTCAGACCACGAGCAACGTATTACTAAAATCGAAACTAAAATTGATATTCTGCATCCTAAATCTAAAGGAGTATAGGTGATAAAATGAAAAGCTATTCTGTACAAGAAAATTATACCGCTACGGATAAACAAACAATTTTTAATATAGAAAAGCCTTTCATCAATGACTCGATATCTGTTTTTGTTAATGGCCTTCTCCAGACATTTGGAGAAAACAAGGATTACCTTACCGTGCAAGACACTGGTAAGGTAATCTTTTATAATCCGTTAAAAGCTGGAGATTTAGTGTCGGTCATAACAAATATAACTTCTGATAATATTAGTCTGGAAATTGTATCCTCCGGAAGAGCTGATAAGCCCAATGCCTTATATAAGAAATACGGAACAGTGGAACGGTTTAAGCAAAACAACAAATACGAAGTTCAGATATGTATTTCAAAAGAAATATATAAATGGCACTTTGTATCAAAACTCAATCCAATGTTTATTAATTCTAAAAAGATATGGGAAGATATCGGCGAATTCATCGAAGGCTTTACGGAAGAATATATCAATTCTATGATTTATCGCAACAGCATAGAAGTTATCGAATTAATTGATGAACTGGCCGCCCAGCAAGAAGCCGTCGAAAACGTGACCTATAAGATAGAAACAGACGGAACATATACAACAACTCAGCGAGCCATTCGGAACTGGGTAAAATTCAAAACAGAAATCGAACTGATTTATGCAAGATATTATGGAATGTCTTATCGTAAGGGTTCTATCAAAAAGCAAATTGGAGATATCTCTGTCGAAAGAAAAGTAGAGTTACCATATATCAGCAGCCTTCTTAAAAGAGCCAAAGACCAATTTGAAGAAGCTGATAAAGTTATCAGAGGAACTAACATCGTTGCTTCTGCTGTTAAAGGTATTGATAAATACACATACAAAGATTACGCAAGGGAGACGAGCTTCTAATGTATAAATTTACAAACCAAGAAATTGAATTTAAAAACGTTGATGTTGATTTAAGACATGATGCCAAGCTGCTGACAGAAGAGTTTGGCATTAATATCTTATACGTGCGTAACTGTAAATTTGTTCGATGTCGATGCTTTGATGACTTACATAAGTCCGGTAATGCCGACTGTCCACTATGTCTGGGAACAGGGTACTTTGCCAGTGTTCAAAAAGTAAAAGGCATCGAGAGTTCTAATGGCGCTTATTCTTCAAAGAATGCCATCAAGCAAACCAGTATTGGAGTGACTGACCAAAAAAACGAAGTTTATTTTCTTGAATCCAAAACAAACCCAAAAGAACGAGATATGATTCTAAAAGTAACCTGGGATAAACAAGGTTATCCAGTTGATGTCATGAAAGTTCTGGAGATAACCGGAGTATATGAAATGCGTGGGGATAATGGCCGAGTCGAAGTAAACGGATGTATTATCAACAATCGGACAGATTTAGTTAAACCATTCAGCGATGTCATTACAAAGCTTCCCCGAAAAGCCGTTATGGAACTTTTAAAGGGAGGTAAATACATATGGCCGAACAAACTATTGAGCAATTAAAGAATGAGCGTAGAGTATTACTAAATGATATTTTTAAAAGCGACATTCATGGTAAACGTATTTACTTATTGGGGTCTGCTGAATTTGGCCCGACAAATGAGCCCGTGTTAATTAAATCTTCGGTTGGCTTATATAATAAATTTGGCAAACAAGGAACCCTTATCGATGCTTTTCATGCTTTGAAGTATACAAGCAAAGATAATGAAGTCTATCTCGTTAAAACAACCGGAGAGCACTCTACAGCCTATTTGAACGTCAATATCCAAGACGGAGAGATAATCGAAAACGGTTTAGTTATTGCAGCTTCTCAAAGTAATGAATTATTCAATGATATTAAAATACTCGTTGATGTTGATAAGTTGAGAATCAGTTTTCCAAGTGAATGTAAAATAGGAATACTTGAATACTCATATCAAAATTATCCAACGATTGATAGATTAACAGCAGCGATTAATAAAGACACAAAACAAAAGAAAAGCTATGTTTATGCCTATTCGTCAGTTGAGCCATCAACACCGACAAAACACGCTTTCTTTTCGTGCAATGCTACTGAAGTTTTTATGTACGGCGGCCAGTGCGGGTTGAATTATTCAAAGAACTTATTATACAATTGTTTGTCTAATACTTATAGTGTACTGGAATCTCACAATATTGATATTGTTGTTCCGGTCGATGCTTTTCTTGATGATATCTACCCTGATGATTCCGAAGGAGTCCAGCACCTTTATAATAAAGCCTATTATCAATCGACCAAGGATTACCTAACAGAAGATTTTACCGGCAAGCAATTGTCATTCATGAATCAGTTATTGCAGTTTTGTATTGTTCAATTGAACTTTGGAATGGTGACCACTGGCATTATGGGCTTTAACTCAAACCATGACCGCTGGAGCGATTACTTGTCAGAATCTGATGATATTGCCGATATGTACATGGCCTGTTATGAATATAACCTTAGTTGTTGCGATAATACTTTTTATGCATTTTTGTTATCGATTGTCGCTGGAGACATTAAATATAACCGAGGAGTAATTATCGACAATGGATATCTAGCCTACGCCGCCCTGTGCGCCCGTACCATTATCACTTCCGGAACAACAAATCTTCCAATATCAAATACTGTAAGTCTTTACAATGAATTCTCGGAGAATATATTGGAAAAGCTGGCCGATGCTGGTATCGTAACATTTAGACACAGTCCTTTATATAATGAAGTTGTTGTTTATGATGGTATTACCGCTTCTCCGGAAAATGAAAATTTAAAGCTGTACTGTAACGTTCGTATGATTCAATTATGTATGTCTTATATTAACCGACTGTTTCAGTTTTATGTTGGTTATGATATCGTTATGCTGATTAGAGAAAGCATTATTACCGAAGACATCAATAACGTATTGAATTATTTATCAGCAAAAGGCGTTATTACAAAATATGATTTTACAATCGTGCCATCTTACGCAAAAGGTGAGATAAAAGTTTATTTAAACTTCATGACTCAGTACATGATAAAACCAGTTCAAATCTGTTCGGTTATTAATGCAGAATTTGATGAAGGAGGTGTTAATTAATGGCTAGCATCAACGAAGACTTTTATAACGAATACTTTGGGAAAACACCAGCATCAGAAAAAAGTCCCCCTTTCCCGGAGCTAACTGCTAATGATATTTTTGAAAAAAGACACCCTCGCCAGCAGGTTAAAGAAAGAAAAGAAACCTATAATCAAGTCTACAGACAAATGGCCGATGGCAATATCGATGACATTGAACAATTGGCGCTGATTCTTAAAAAATTATGCAATGCTGCATGGGGAGCGGACTGGGGAGAACTATCACCAGACCTTAAAAAAGGCGAAGATAGCTCCAAGATTATCTTACCGCAAATAACAATTGACATTAACACAAGAGACATCGCTGTCGGATTAGGCGGACTAAAACCAATACTGCTTGACGTTATTGACGAGCTAGATGAAGAAGGCAAGAAAACCGGCGACGCTTTTCTAATGTACCGGCAATGGTTTGACTGCAATGTTGAATTTGATATTTACGGCAGAACAAATCAGCAAGCCCGACACCTGCAACGAAAGTTTGAAAATCTTTTAATGGTTTATACCGGATACCTGAAAAGACAAGGGATTAGCGAAATGTTATTTGAAAAAGAGGTCTCGCCAAAAAATTCCCTGAATTACGACGAATCGGTTGCCATGCGTTGTATATATTACTATATAAGGTTCGAAAGCATAATCCCAATACGTCAAAGCCTTATTAACAGCATCAATATTGAAATCGGAGCTAGCAAAATTAGCGCTGATAAAGTTAAAACGTTGATAAGCAGCCAACCTAATTCTGACTTGATAGAGCTAGATTTTTTTGACGGCGACAACGGGATAACTTTCGAAGATAGCTGAACAATTTAAAGGAGGAAAATAAAAAATGGCTGTTACAAACCTATATCCAAACTTGCCCGGACATCTTGTCGAATTTAAAGATGGCGGACTTCAGTTAACAACTAACACCGAATCTACCACCGGCAAAAGTTTATTGATTCTTGGCACAGCGCTTGATGGCCCAGTTAATGAGCCTGTTCAAATTGACGAACAGAGTGTAGCAAAACTGTTTGGTTCCGAAGTAAATGAAAATGGATACGCAAACGGTGCAACGCTTACTAAATATGCGAAACAAGCATTTAAGAACGGTTTTTCTGACGTTCGTTGTATGCGAGTTACCGGTTCTCAAGCATCTGTTGATATTCCAAAAGTCGTATCAAGTACGACCGAAGAACTTGCGGCTACCCCAGTTACAGGTACAATTCAAGGTAATGCTGCTGCTACAGACCTTCAGTTACTGAATAAGCCTATTATCGGCAACACCCTTGCAATTACTACTGGCCCTAACGGAACTGGTACAACTGTAATCACAAGTGGGTACACTGAGTACGAAGCTAACTTTAGCATTCCACAAGGAGTTATCACTAAAAATAGTTCTTTATATGCCGCTTACGACTATAAAGACATTGACGATGTGAAGAAAACTCTTACCGCTGAAGCGACTTCTGCCGATGGGCTTGTTTTTGACACCATCACCCTGGATTTTGACCCCGTTGCTAAACAACATATCTACGTAACTCCAAAAGACGCTTTTGGTGTTTACATCGATACCACTGGCTTAAATCCATTAACTGATGGTATTAAAGTTAAAATTACAGATGGTGCTGACCTAGTCGAAGGTACAGACTTTGATGTTGTGGGCAATGTCCTGACATTTAAAGGAACCACTGTTCAATTAACAGATACTGTTGATGTAGAATACTATGTCTACACTCAGACTTCAGCTGTTGATACACTGACACTGGATGATGTTGACCAAGTTATTACATTACCAAAAGCGCCAGTCGCCGACTCGGTTGTTGTTACTATCGCAGGCGTAACCGCTTCTTCTGCTGACTATGTCTTATCAGGAAGTGTAATTACGCTGACCGCTGGAAACTTCCGTATCAATGATGCCTTCAGTATTGCTTACAATTATGAACAGGTTACCGAGTACAAAGAATCAATGACTGTTCTTTCTACTTATGGCGGAACTGTTTACAAAGAATCGTTAATTACGATTACTGAAATTACTCAGGATGGCGTTTCTGGTCGTAAATTTACATTTACCAAACCAGAGAGTAAAAGATACTCTGCTGCTGACCTGCCTTTCTTCTTTACATCATTCGAATGCCCAACTGTTGGTATTCTGAAACAAGCATTAACTAACTATGCATTAAACAATGTATTTACTATTGTTTGCGATAACGAAGAAATTACAACCCATGATTTCCCAGCTTTTAGTAGCACCTTACTTAACGGCGGAGAAGACGGCGTCGTTGTTACAAACAACCAAATGTTCGAAGCTCTTTCAGGGACTCGTAACCTGAGCGGCCTGTTAACAAAACAAGGCGCTTACCAAATTCTGGAAAACTACAACGTAGATTACATTTATCCAGCTGGTGTTTATGCTGACGCTGCTCAGACCGTAAATCCTCACAGTGATTTCCATCAGGAACTTGCTCTGTTGTGTGCGGTACTGACTTACAGAACCAAAATGACCCATGGCTTTATTGATGTAAAACCAAACTCCAACACCACCCTTGTCGGTATTCAGGCCTATGTTGACAAACTGTTAGCATACAAAAACCTGCATTACATGAAAGACAACGAAGGCAATGACATCATTGACCAAGAAGGCAACAAAATGGACATTGGCTGGTATACCTCAATCGTTGTTGGCCCAGACCCAGTATTGATTTCCGATACTCTTGGAACTTACTATGGTTCTGCTGCTATCGCATACGCTGCTCTGAATGCTGGACTTAAACCAGAATCAGCACCAACCAACAAAGCTCTGCCAGGCGTTAAGGGAATGAAATACAAATTCTCTAACAAACAAATGAACGAATTAGTTGGTAACCGTATGGTTGTATTCAAACTGAAAAACGAAGGAACCACAACTGCATCGTCTGTTCCCTATGTTGTAGATGGCTGTACTGCTGGCGCACCTAAGAGTGACTATGCTCGTCTGTCTACTGTTAAAGTAGTGACCGATGTCGTTGACCAGATTCGTGACGTATCAGACCCATTCTTGGGTGAATCCAACACCATTGAACAACGTAATGCATTATCTGCTCTAATTTCAAAACGGTTATCTTACCTGATGGAACAGGGCGAAATCTTACATTATGAATTCGAGATTAACGCAACCATTGCACAGGTTGTACTGGGTGAGTGCTCTATCGCTCTTACTTTAGTCGCTCCTCAAGAATTGCGTAAAATCACCACAGTAGTTGCGCTTAGAGCTGCTGCCTAAAAATAAGTAAAAGGCGTGGGCTATAATTTAGCCCATAGCCTTAATTTCAACAAGGAGGAAAAAATATTATGGCAAGTCCAACCATTCAAACTTTAACAAGTTTTTCTGGGGCTGACCTAGTTGCTACTTTCGCCAATAAAGTAATTGGTGAACTTCAGCAGATTTCTTGGGCCGTCCAAAGAGATAAAGCTCCCGTATTCACTTGTGGTTCTCCAGATGCTCGTTCTTTCTCAAGAGGGAAACGTGGCTTAGCAGGCTCTATGGTGTTTGCTGTTTTTGACCATGATGCATTGGTTTCGGCATTACAAACTGTATGGAACGATATCGCTCCATCTGCTATGTTTACCGCCGCTGCTAACAATGTATTATCCAGTTCTGAAGATTTCACTAACGCATTGGATATGATTCAATGGAATCAAACAGTATCAGCTGCACAGCTTGACGAATCAACTGCTGACCGTGCCGGTTACGGATTCTCATTCGGGTCTACCAACTCTGGTGATTATACAAATGAAATCAGTGCTCAATCAGCACCCGGTTCTAATAACACTCCAAACATCGACGCTAATGGCTTCGTTGAGTCATGGGGTAAAGATGGCGACAAAGTATTTGTCCCAGCTGGCTTCTCTCCTATTCGTGGTGAGAACGTAATCTATGCAGATACACTGCCTCCATTCGATGTAACTTTAACGTTCGCATCTGAATATGGCCATACCGCATTCCAGAAAATTTATGATGTTGATATCTTGAACGAAAGTTCAGGTGCTTCCGTTGACACCGTTGTAATGGCAAGACAGGTAACTTGGATTGCTCGACGACTCAGTCCTCTCGTTCGTGGTATTTATACTCGTGACGAGGCTGGCGCAGTCAAAGGCGTCCAACCAAACTCGGCATCAAATGCTTAACATAATTCATTAACGAAATGAGCCAAGCCATCATAAACGGCTTGGCTCATTTTCGTATAAATGATATAATTCTATCATAAATTGCAAAGAACGGAAGGAGAGACTTGTCTTGGAAAAAGAACTTAATTTAGGCACTCAAATCTCAAAATATTATAAATCATTTTCCGGCACGGATACTTTGGCCTTTATCATGATGCCGGGGTCTTCGCCTGTCGTAATTGGTTCTCTAACTACAGTGAGTTACTCTATGTTTAGAAACAAAAAGCCTGTCGTCAACATCGGTCGAACAAATATCAATGGCGTCACCAGAGGCGCACGAATATTTGCAGGTACAATGATATTTACTTTGATTAACCAGCATTGGTTGAACGAGCTTCAGGAACAAATAACATGGCTGGCCGGATATGAAGAACTTAAAGTCGATGAACTTCCTTTGTTTGATATCATGATAGTGTCCGCAAATGAATACGGCAATTATGCCAATATGTATATTTATGGAATAGACTTTACCGATGAAGCCCAGACTATCTCGGTTGAAGACCTATTTACTGAAAATACATTTAGCTTTGTTGCTAGGGATGTGTCAAACTTTAAATCAGGCGCTTTAAATGCTCGAAGTATTAAGAAAAATAGCAGCGGCCAGAAATACGAAGAATACTCTCAGAAGTTTTATGTTCTTAATTCAAGTAATATCTCTCTTGATGAATTAGCAAAACTCGAATACGAAACAACCCAATCAAGAATTGACTTAGGCGAAAACTATAACCGGGTTTATAAACTAAATAGAGAGCTTTATTATTCCTCGTCCCGGGTGATGATGGGAAACGACGTTGCTCATATACAAGAACTCTATAACGAAACGAAATTATATGACATTCCGGTCAATGGTATCTTTGATGAAAAAATGGATAGCATAACCAGAGAATATCAGTCTTCGATTGGCGTTGATGTTACCGGTATTGTTGATAGCCGCCTCTACAACGAGCTTATGAATCAAACCGTAACAACCGGTGACCGTAAAGGGGTTGTCGTTAATAAGTACGGCGCATACGTCTATAACGAGGCAAGTCTTAATGCTAATATCGTTGATACCAAGCCTTATCGAGAACAAGTGCTGCTAAGTGAATTTATTATAGACGATAACGATGGCTATGCTCAAAAATGGTATCGTGTCAGCACTGGCTACGTGGTCGAAGAAGACATTTACAGCTCTTATTATACTGGTAACGTTGTTGAGTTCCCTAGAGTCCAATACGGGGATAATAGTGCCTATGTGACATTAGTCCAAACTGCTTTGACTATTATCTTTCCAGAATACAAAGGGATAACCGGAAGTTATGACTATACCACTCAGGCACAAGTCAAAAAACTCCAAGAAGACAATGGTATTTACCCATCTGGAATCGTTGATTATGACACATGGCTTTTGTTACAGTCTTTATCTGGTAATGTTACGAATAAAATTTCTAACGATAATTTCAATATTACATTTAGAACATTGCCGGGAATTTATAACGTTGCCAGAGACGACGTCATGGCAAGTGTTGACTTGTTTGACGTAACGGTTTCTTGTAATAATTTTATCAATGTAAAAGTTTCTGCTATCTGTATTTATGACGATAATACTTCTGAGACCATCAGCAAGACTTATTCTATCAAAGACTTACAGGTTATCTCCATGCGGGACTTACAAAATGCTTTTGTCTTTAATCCCGTGCATAACAAAATGCCACGAGAAATTAATTATGTAGTTTATCCATATAATAAAAAACCTTACAAATGGACAATTATGTATGCATAACAAAGGAGATATAAAATGACAACAAAATCTTTAACTCATAAGTATATTCCAAGAGTCGAACAAGTCGAACAAAACGCTTTCTTAGAAGAGTATTACTCAAGCACTGACACAAAAATATTTATCGATGGCGAAGAACAAACCGAAATAGGTTATATTAATTATTCTTTGCAAGAACAGCTAAAACCGTTATACGGCTATGCATCACGAACATTTGACGATGTCGCAATTGGTAACCGGATTGTTACAGGCATGATTAAAGTACCAATCAAAAATGACAGCGCTCAATCAACGCTAAAAGAAATAGAAGATGGAATAGCCGTGCCTATCCCCGAAGACTACAACGACCAAGAAGATGAAAAAATGGAAGACGTTGACTGGATTACAACGCCGGACAAACCACAAGCCCCAACAGCTGTAGTCGTAGACGAAAAAGACAAATCTGAATACATTACAAAATTAATGGAACTAGGTTATAACCTGGACTATAACGCCACCCCGGAAGTCTATCAACGAGAACTTAAAAAATTTCAAACTGATAATAACATTGACCCAACTGGAGAATTAACCATTCAAACAATGGAAACAATGGATAAGATATTAAAAAGCTCTGACTTACCTATGGTTACATTACAAAAAGGAACAAAGATATATTTTGGCCCGGAAACAACCTTCGGTTCTTTTACGATTACACAAGAAATGACAGCTGTAATCATTAACCAAACCAGCTACGACAATGGCTGGGTACAAATCAGACTCAGCGACGGAAGAGAAGGGTACATTAACACTCAGCATCACGAAGGAGATTAAAAATGAAAAGAATTTATGGTTTAAAAGAAAGCACTGAAGATAAAAGAGATTTTGTAAAAGCTTACGCTCCGCATACTGAAATAGTATTACCTCAAGTTGTAGACTTAAGACCGCTGATGCCGCCAATATTTCACCAAGGCGAATTAGGCAGCTGCACAGCCAACGCAGGTGTTAGTTTACGAATGTTTTTATTAGGGGAAGACGCCGTTGGCTTATCCCGATTGAATTTGTATTATAACGAGCGAGCTATCGAAGGAAACATCCCAGAAGACAGTGGTGCTGAAATGAGAGATATCGGAAAGTGTTTATTTAATTACGGGGTCTGTGAAAAAACCCTTTCCCCATATGATGTCACTAAATTTACAGAAGCGCCTTCTGCCGAAATGACAGAAAACGCAACAAAATACAAAATCAAGTCATATAGCTCACTAACTACTTTCAGAGATGTATTAGTTTATTTGGCCATCCATCAAAGACCGGTACTAATGGGCATGAAAGTTTTTAGCAGCTTTGAAAGTAAAGAAGTCGCCGATTCTGGAATCATGTCAATGCCAAAACCTACTGACAAATTTGCTGGCGGTCACGCTGTTCTTATCGTTGGCTACAAAACCGAAAATGGAAAAGTATCGCTAATCGTTAGAAACAGCTGGGGAACAGATTGGGGCGATGAAGGACATTTTTATATGCCCGAAAATTATGTTACAGCGGGATACGCTGGCGAATTTTGGACAATCGATGCATAACCAAAATTAATGGAGGTTTATCATGGCAATAAAAGAAACCATTCCAGAACTTACGGATAATAAATATAACGAATTAAGATACAACAGCGCCGGTACAATTATTACCGGGACATTCATGAAGCAAGTATATGACTTACTTAGTAAGGCCGGCATTAATGTTAATTACTCAGGCTCCTATGATGATTCTGCCGAAAGAGCCGTCTCTGAATTTCAAAAGAAAGCCGGATTAAGTCCAACAGGTATTCTTTCCACAGAAACCTGGCAAGCAATGATTGTATACGCTGATAAAATGCCTAACTCAATTACCGTACAGGAAGGCTCAGATACCGAAACAACATCGGGCAGCGAAACCGGTTCTCCTCATTATAATAGTTTCTTCGATGATGACAAAAACAAAACCCATCGACGCAATCACAAAGATATTGTTATTCAGTTCGGAAATAAAACAATTACTAAGACCATCAAAGACGTATACATGAGGAGTGTTACCGTTGAAGTCGATACTTCCGGAAACCCTATCTTTGAAATCTATGAATTCATTGGACGAGATATTAAAGAGTCCGATGAAGGAAGCGACGCAGCAAAATATACATCAGAAAACGAACCAACATCTTCATCTGATATCAAATACAATTTTAACTTTAAATTCGAAGAGCCAAAAGCTTCATCTACGCCCGCCCCTGGAGGCAGTGGTGGTGGCGGTTTATCGTGGTAAATTAAGCATAGAAAAAAAGGAAAAAAGGTGATACAATGAACTTAATTAATTCAAATGAGAAAGAAACAAGAAAAGAATCATTTATTCGATTCATGGCCATGTCCAAATTCATTGGACTGATTGCTTTTGGTTTTGCTTTTGCCATTACAGTATTTGCAATGATTGAAATGCATCACACCGAAACATATACGGCTTTACCTCAGTTGATTATCTCCGCATTCGGATTTGCTTCGGTATATGCTGGATTTTATTTGTCAATGGCAAAGGTAGAGCATGTAGAGGTAGAGAAGACTAGAAGAGAAATGGAGCTGGCTTCGTTAAAGGCCTGTAAAGCTTCAGAAGAAGATATTAACGAAAAAGAAGCTGAGATACAAGTTCTTACTAAAGAGGTTAATGATATTTTAATTCGATAAAAATAATATTTCAGAGGAGAAAAGATGGATAAAAATATGCAAGACTTGATGGATGCAGCTAGAATTAAACTTCAGACACAGTCACAAGAATTTGAAGAAGTTACCGGAGAAGAAGACATCTACGCAGAGCTACGAGAAGAAATGGAAAACGACGATAACGATTATCAACCACCTCGGCCAGCTGATATTAAAAACAGTCCCGGCGAAGATGGTTTTGAGCCAATTAAATACTCACCAGACGAATACGATGATTTCTATATTGACCCAGATGAAGAGCCAATGTTCCCAGAAGGCCCGGGGATGTCTCAAATTAATCTCTGGAAGAAACAATTCGAGAAAGAAAAGATTTATCATACTCAAATCATTGAACGACACTTTGTCTTTAGAACCCTTAATCGATTTGAATATAAACAAATCGTCGCCTATGAGAATCTCGATGCTTTACGCCGGGAAGAGCTAATCTGCCAAACTTGCACCCTCTGGCCAGAGAACTATGACTTTAAAACAATGGCTGCTGATGACAGTGGATATCCTAGCACCTTGGCCCAAATCATCATGGAGAATTCTGGCTTTACAAAAGAATATGGAATTGAAGTATTATAGGAGGTCTTTATCATGACTGAAAACAACATAGAAATCTCAACACTTCAGTATTTTAAAGAACTTTACAGCGGACATAAGATTATTTATGTCCGTTTTTCAGATACTGACTTCGTCTTTCGAACCCTTAACCGTAAAGAATATAAATACATAATGGCCAGCGGAATGTCCGAAATGGACACAGAAGACGCTATTTGTAATACAACTTGTATTTATCCGGAAGATTATGATTTCGAAGTCTGTGGATTCGCAGGCCTCAATGAGTATATCTCTCAAATCATAATCGATATCTCTGGATTCTCTGATATCGAGACAGTTTTGTCAGAGTATCGTCAAGCTAAGAACTTTACTAACTTAGAGATACAACTCATGGATTTAGTTAAAGCATTTATTCCAGAATACACCTATGAAGAAATGAATGAATGGACTTGGCAGCAGCTGGTTAAAACAGCAGCCCGGGCCGAAGAAGTTGCCAAGCTAAAAGGATTCGATTGGCATATCGTTGATAATGCCGAAGAGTACAAACAAGAGTATGATAATATTAATTCAGATAATCAAGAATTTATTGAAGAGCTCAACAAAAGAGGCGTTGACCCAATGTTTTACTTCGCCGAAGAAATAAAACAAACATTTAAAAGAGATATATTAGATTTCCCACTGATTGGAGGAAATCATTGGAATGACGAGGTGGTATTAGATGTTATCAGAAAACAAATTAGAAACTCGAACACTGGGCGATAACTTAAGTAATCAAACAACAAAAGATACCCAAGGCGCAAGAGGCGATGATGCGGTTACCAATGCTATTAAACTTGGCGTTGTAGCCGCTACGTCTTTTGCTTTATTTAAGTCCGGGGCCTTAAAAGATGTAATTAAACCGATGATGCAAATGGCAGACAAGGTCGCCAAAGAGGGAACGGATAAAGCTGGCGTTGCTATGACCACTTTAAAAGAGTGGTCTAACTTAAGGCATTTGTCTCCAGCTGAGCTCAATGTATCCAAAACTCAAAGACACAACACTCCGGAGAGTCCCAGTATTTTTCGAGATAGAGACAGTACGGCTTTCCGTGACCTGATGAAAGATGCCAAAGACTTTGTGGAATCCGGTCGGCCAAATTTTGCTAACGTGAATAACTTAATGGAAGGCTCTATCCAGGATGTCAATTTATTAAAGCGCATGGTCAAAGAAAAAGAAGCCAATATCAAAAATATTCAGTCGGATTATACAAATACCGATTTAAGCTTTATGATTGACGAATTAAAAGAATTTGAAAGAACGACCGCTCAACATCATCGAAAACAGCAGATTCAATTTAACGCCAAAGCAATGGAAGCTTTTATGGAACTCTCTCTCCAGAGTAGTAAGAAAGCTAAACAGGAGCTTGTCGAAATGGGTTACCGGAAAATGACACTTGGAGACATTGCCGAACTCAAAGTTGGAGAAAACGGCCAGCATTTCTTATCCATGAAAGAAGACAGTCCTATCGATTTAGCTTCCCGGGCCAACCCAAGATACGAAGACGTTCTTAAGAAAACAAATAAATTTTTTCAAGACCCTGTTCACAAGTATCAGAAAGACGGTAAAACAACAAGCGCCTTTATGTCAGGAGACTGGAAAGATATCGTTGTTGATTCCGGTATCCGAATCGATGAAAAAGGCGGAATTGTCGATTACCGAATGTCCCGGGATAACTTTATGGGATTCTTTAACTCACTGGCTAATGATTTTAAATTACCAGTTGTTGGGTTTAATCCATTTAAGAGCCTTTTCGGGATGGATAAATGGGGACGCAGAGAACCGTTTATCGGCTTAATCAGTAATCAGCAATTCGATTCCAACTTAACTCGAACAGGCGGAGAGAAAACCATTCAATCATGGATGACAGAAAAGTTTGGAAAAGAATACAGCGATAAAGGTGTTGCGGTTATCAACGGCAAAGCTTATACAACTGATAAAGATGGAAACATTCAAGAAATAGGCAGCGGTCTCAGGCTTCACGATATTACAAACTCGGCTCAATCTCATGGCTTAAAACCCATGCTTAATGCGACTCGACAAATGAGTGGTCTAAGTCTTGGCCAGGCCGACAAAATGATTACAAAAGAATACATGGCTTATTATAAAGAGAAAACCGGTAAAGATTTAGGTTCTTTCAAAAAGGCTAAATATGAACTTGGTAAAATGCTGGACATGGGCTATCAAGAAGCCAGAACAGCTGGAGAAGATGCGGCTCAATCATTAGATGACGTGACCAGCTTTGACGAAGCAACCAATAAATTTATCAATTGGCTGACTGACCGTCCTGTATTTCAAACCAATGGCTTTGAATACGAAGACACGGCGGCCATGATAGAAGCGGTTAATCGAAACAATTACCGAACCGTTTTCGGCAAAGGCTTTGACCCCTATACAAACAAAGCCAATGGCAGACGGTATACACCAAAAACATTTACGACCACCAAAAAAGGTTATAAATTAAAAACTGCTTTTGATAAATGGAACGACGGCGATAACGAAGCCGCTAAAAAAGAAGCCATTGGTTTTGTTGCTCAGTTTGGTTCTGGCCGTAATACCAAAACTAACAAAATGGGTGATTACTTTACCGAGCGAACTGGTTTTACTTGGACGATTCTAAATCAATTATCTGAAGGCCTTGGCGATTCATCTAAATTATTCGGCTTTAGTACCGAGAGCAAGGCTTCACCATTTGATTTAGCAAAAAACTTAATGCTCAAAAGAGCTTTACCGGTTTATCTGGCAATGAAGGTTCCGGATGTTTTTAACTATTACTCCGAGCCATTTATGGGCAACGGAACAGACGATGGCACAGAGAATCGAGACAACATCACCAAAGCTTTTATGCGTAATATCGTTAAACCGATTGACGTCGCCGCTCATAAGGCGATGGACTTTCTAGGAGCAACTAATGTCTTTAAGTTTTTAGGTGAAATGACGCCCGGATATGACCAAATAAACGAGCTTCCCGGAATCTATCACTTAGGGATTGGCCAAACTGAAGAAGAAAGAAAAGATTATATCGAAAAAGGATATGACCCTGTTCGTAAAGGCCGTTGGTGGGGAAGCGGTAACACCCCCCTTACCGGTGGAAAGATTATGTATTATCGACCAAATGTTTATCGCCGAGTGGAGGCCGATGTTAAATTCAGTGATTCCAAATGGGGCTCCCGACAAGAATATTATAACAACACTTGGTTCCCGAATCCGGTGAATCCGCTTGCGCCACTTAATCATTTTATTTTAGACCGAAATCATTATGATAAAAAGCATTACAAAGACAGACCTTATTTACAGACAGCGCCTATCGGACAAAACATTCCAATGATTGGCCCGCTCTTTGGTTCCACCCTTGGAAAGATTATCGGGCCATCACAGAAAATGCATCAGGAATACTGGCGACAAGGGCTTAGAATAAACCCCGAAGATGAAAAGCCCAGCTCTTTGCTTACCGAAGGAACGCTAAATGCCAAAACCGTTCTAAATGATGTCAAATTTAAAGGAACGCCTTTTAACAATGCCCCATCAGATATGGCTGTATATAATAAAATAGAGACTGATAATGCAGAAAAGGCAGCTGTTTATTCACAAAGCCTATACAGCTCAGCGTATCAGGCTAAAGAAATTGTCAGCAAAGGCTATATCGAAAAATCCGGTATCACCTTCCAGCAAACCAGTATCTTGCCAGACATATCAATCGGCGGACAAGGCCTCAATGATTACGGTTCAACCAATGCTCCAATAACAAATTTAAACCAAAAACAATACGAGGTTTATTCAACACCATCCGGGAATATGAATGTTGTCGATGTTCCGGATGACTTAAATCTATACAACGTCAATAAAGATTTACAAAAGTACAGCATCAGTAAGACCATCGGCACAAATCAACGAGTTACAGTTAGTGACATTGAAGGCCCGGGCATCCCTGTTGGAAACGACGACGAAGCCATTGATAATGCTTTTATGTACGGACTCGGTGAACAGTACAACTGGGCAGGCGATATCGCCGGTCTAAAAGGTTTTGCTGTCCAACAATTTGTAACCGGTCATCCTAACACGAAAGCCAGAGTAATCGAAGATTCGACTTATGCTTATAGTTTTAATAACGACTTTTGGTCTGAAAACTTAGGCGGCCTCGGCGGAAACTTATCGGAAATCACAAGACGTTTTATTCCCAAGAGAAATAACAAGACCGACTATGTTAATCCCATTCGAAACACGATGCCTTCATGGATGCCAGGTTCTAAATATTTTACAGACTTTAAGCACGGCGACCCTTATTCTAAGATAGATAATGGAGAAGAGCGATTGCCCGGAGAAGGGTATGAAAGATTAAATAATATTAAAAACCTGATGGAATTTAATATTCAAACTTCTTCGATTGGATACTCCAAAGAGAAAATAGTTAAACACATGTTAAAGCGAGACCAAGAAAAGACGGCCTTTGAAAGAGAAGCCTCGGATGATGATGATAAAAAAATAAGAGGCCAAATTCAAGCAGCTTGGGCGGAAGCAGGAATGGCCATCCGGACTGACCAAGAAGTACAAGATGGCCGAAACGGTATTGCGGGTCGTTATGACGCACTCGTACACGACAGAACGTCAAAGACCGGTGTTGGCATTGCTGAAATCAAAACCGTATCCGCTAAGAAGTTAAACGAACTCAGAAAATCAAAAGCACCGCTTGATGAACACAAACGAGAAGTCAATTATTTATTATGGGCAACCGACAACATGGAATCACGAGGGCATGTTTATTATGTCGATAAAACAAATTTAAACAATAACTTAACCGTTAGCTTTAAATACGACGAGAACTTACTTAAAGACACTCTCGATAATGTTTATAACGCCCGACAAGAAATCAGAAGCGCTGTTGATAAAGGCATTATTGGTAGAGGCGAATTGTATAGCGATATGGATAGGTTCCGGATACTAGCCGATGTCGCTCCTTACTCTCAGGAATTCAAAGATGCTGCTGCTAAACTTGACCCTAACAATATGAAAGCTTCTGAAGAACGAGAAGCCAGCGCTATCCGGGAAAGAATTAAGAATCAAAAAGAACCGTTAAGAGTCTATCCTTATAAGTTTAAAACTTCCAATCTTAAGACAGAAACCGTTACTGTCACAGGCATGATAGATAATAATACCATTGTGACAAAAGAATACGGTAATGAACACAGTATTAAATTTGCAGGCATCCATGTCTCAGAGGCCTATGGTGAAATGTATGACAAAAAGCACTCGAAAGCCGAAGCTGCCAGCAATAAGATTAAGCGTTATATTAGACCTGGCTCACGAGTTAAAATTCAGTATGACGTAGACGAAAAGAATCAATTTTCCAAGGATTCTACCGAATCGATTAGGGCTGTGGTAATGTCTAGGGGAAGAAACGTCAACAAGGTCTTATTAGAGCAAGGCCACGCCAAAGCAAAAGAAAACGATGATTCTCCCGCTGCTGTCCGGGCCCGGTATACCAAAGGTGAGATTGCTTTTGGGTCAGCGATGGAAACCCTTACCCATGATGTCGTCGGCAGCATCCCATTTGTCGGCAGCAAGTTCATGCAAGTCCGGTCGCCTTACGAACAGTACCGGAAACGAGAAGTCTATTCAAAAGATTTCCAGTCTTGGAATCATCCAATTCGAGATATTCTAATGCCAACCATTGACGAAAATATCGCTAACAACTCTTTTGGTGGACTCGGCGGTATCGTCACTGGGGCATTCATCGGTAGTATCTTCGGACGAAAGCGTGGCTTTGGTAAACTAATCGGAGCCGTTATCGGGGGAGCTATTCCTGCTGTTGGTAAAATAGCTTTTGTTGCCGGGTCAGATAAAGAACGGGACTGGCGACCTAAACGTCGGGTGGAACAAGAAAAGCTAAATGAATACGTTGATGTCCTGAAATATGTGAAGAGCGTTAAACTCTATGAGAAATATAAATTAAAAGCCAAAAAAGAAGATAAAATTGATGTTGATGCTTATATTAAATCAAAGGAAGCCGAAGGCGCAGAGAACAAATTAAAGAAACAAGAGCTGGCCGACTTCAAGCGAAATGTAAAACTTGATTTTAAGAACAAGGATAAGTATAATTTTAAATATGGGAAACCAAAATACTATGAAAGCAAGATGGACAAAAAACAGGTCATCAGTGCTATCAATAGAGAAATGGCCGAAATACAGGGTAAAAGAAAAGTTGCACAGCCAACCAAGAATGTACTAAAAGCAATTGAGTATCGACAGGCAGCTAAACAAACCATGTACGGCTACGAAAAAGGAGACTCTCTGGTTAATATCATGACAGCCCTCCCTAAAAAAGACCGACAATACTTTAAGCATTTCATGAGCGCACCTGAGGAAGAAAAGAATAAAATACTCAGGATTGCGCCAAGTTATATGCGAAGAGCCTTACAGTCAGCGTGGGGTCGCCCGGTAGACACAAAACCAACGCTAGAAGAATACTTCCAGAAGCACGGCCTTCCAAATCAGAACTGGATAGGTTGGAATGAAGAGACCGACATGAATGATGTCAAAGTAAAATTAATACACCAAAACAAACTTGACCCAGGTGAATTTGATGTCTGGGATGACGCTACTATAAAAGCGGATAAATCAAATATTCCGATTCCCCTAATTAAAGCAACGAACAATGCCAGAGCAGTTCAAGCAAGACTTAGCAATATCTTGACTCAGGCCGGATACAGCGACGTTCAAACTAACTTTTCAAACTCAAGTAATAACAGTAAAACAAAATTAATCATAAAAAGAGATGTGCGAGACGATGTTGAAAGACAAATAAACTCAATGCCGGTATAGCACAGTAGGAGGGATTAAATGGATTTCATAGGTTTTAACACAGAGCTTAAAGATATCTGGGAAAATAATCAAAATGTTTTTAGGTACAACGGAGAAACGGCAGACGAATGGGCTGCCTCCAGAAGAGCGGCAAAAGAAAGTGACAATAGAGCAATATACTGGGGAATAAGAGACGAAGTTGTTCAAAACAATTATGATTTAATCATAAAGAACATTGGGAACGCCAAAGGATTTCCGACAAAAGAAGAATTAAAAATGTACCAAGTAGCAAGCCCAGGCTCGTTAAAGCAAGTAATAAAATCCCTCCCTCAATTAAGAAAACTTAAAAAGATTCAAGAAAGTAACGGCCTTGCTGTTGGTTATGACCTTGAAACGATTGGCGATGCTGGAACGAAAGACTTCGTAATAACCGAATTTGGTATTACCAGAAGACAATACCAAAAAGGAATGAAAGTCCAAAGAATAGGGACATCATTTGCCTTTGGTCTTGAAGAAAATTCTGACTCACATAAATTTATTCAAAAAGCCATTGAGAATTATAACACCTCAGGATGGAATTCTCTAACCAGTACCGAGAAGTTCTCATTAGAACGAGCCAGTATGTATGGCCATGCTGACTACGATGACGTCTTTGAACAAAGTAAGCCTCTTGATTTCTTAGATAATGAATCGCATACAGTCGTTAAAGAGCTCGGCGGAATAAGTTATGACATCAATACAATGCAAAAAGGCTTAGTAAATCTTGTCGAAGCAAATAAAAATGCTGGTGATACCTCAAAACTGTTTAGTAACTTGGTTGGATACTTGGAGTCTCATAAAAACCAACGTTCTATTATCTATAGCGCAAATGGAGAATTTGACGTTACCGGTCTTGAAAGCGCAGCTGAAAAATACAACGCACAGGTTAACGGCGATAAATTACGAAACGAAACCGTTGATGAAATCTACATCGAAAGAACAGTCGCCGCAAACGAAGGTGTCTCACCAGAAACATATCATGAAAATCATTACGGCAAAAGAGTTGGGGCAAGCGTTCAAAACATAATGGACGCTCATTCATTGCAAGCCATTCAAACCCATCGTGCCGACTCAGATACCGACAATGAAGGGAATGTTCTTGATTTAAAACATGTCGATGGTGAAGATAGTTTTGTCGATAAAGCCATTAAATCAGTCGAAGAAATACAAGAGAAACAACTTCCAGCAAAAGTCATTCGAGAATACGGTGACGACACTTTGTTTTTAATTAACAAAGGTTTTGGTTTTGACAAAAATAAAATGGATGTCGCCAGCTTTGAAGGCGACCCTGATAATATTATAACAACACAATCATACAGCGTTGGTAATGAGTATTGGAAAATCGACCAAGAGCGAACCGGTTATATCGATGTCAATGGTCAGCAAAAGTATATCTTATCAATGGTTAATCCGGTAGACCCGACAATTCATTTCTCTGTTGAAAGAAAATCTGAAAAAGAAGCCATTCAACATATCCAGAATAATACAACATGGGTTAAAGAAGACCAGATTACCAAAGCTCAGCTTCAGCAAGAAGTCGAGTATAAATACCAAGACATGGGCCGAAGAGAGTTTGCTAAACTAATTGACCCGGCATCCGTTGCTTTGTCAAACGATGAAGCTAAATACGGATTCGAAGAGCTTAAAAAATATCTCGCCTTTAACGACGAATTTGATAACTGGCTGGGCCTTGAAGAAAACGAAGGGAAAAAACTATCGTTTAATCATAAAGGGATAGCGGTTGTTGACGAATTTCTAAAATACCAAAGAAGCAATACTCCAGAAGGTAAGAAATATACACCATTACTGCACGGCTATTATCAGAAGCAAGCCTTTATTGGAATGAAATCAAAATTCAATACAGAAAGCAAATTACTAAAGAAAATCGTTGAAGAAGTAGAGAAGAGTCAAGTCGGTCAACAAGGTGATAATTTAATTAATACAGCGATTACGAAACAAGCCTATGATAAAGCAATTAAACGAATTAATGAAAGTCATGGAACGATAACCAGAAAGACAGCAAAGATTACAATGAATGATGTCTTTGGAGTTGATATTCGATTACCCGAAGATAAAGTTCAGACCGTTAAAGCACAAAAAGTAAAAAACTCGATTAGTGATGTCAGTCGAATATTTAGTAAATTAACAATTCCGGAAGCCGCTAACGCATTAAATGACTTAGCAGACCGAAGCGTCATTACTCAAGAAGACGCTGACCGTTTTGCTAGCAAGTTATCAGAGACCGGTAATAATCATAGTGTTTATACTGATATCGGCTACGCTCTTACTAACAGTGTTGATAAGTATAATGATGCCGAAAACCCCATCAGAGAGTTCCGGAAAAACCTTAAAAACGACACGGACAACACAATCGTAAGACCAACCTTCCAAGAGACCCATAATAAAAATGCAACGAAATATCGACCAATGGAAGGCGATAGAAGACGGTCAATTACGATTAATGACATGTTCGATTTGTACGACCCACCTAAAAAAGAACCGGTAAGCGCCGACGAACCTCCTAAAGAAATACCAAAACCGAAAGAATTCTTAAATCAAATTTCTAAAGATATTGAGCTAACAACAAAAGAGGTTCCTGACATTTCTTTTGTTGATGCTAACATAACAAACTCTCAAGCTCTAACTGACTCAACCAGAGAGCTGGCCAGAAGTCTTAATATTCCAATCTCAGAAAAGGGTATCAGTTCAGAGCATCGTTTACTGATTGATATGTTTAATGCTAAGGATAAAGGAGGCAATTATAAAAGTTATGCTATTAACGGTCGTCACGATGCTGGCCTCCGGACATTTATTGTCAACCCAAAAGAAAGAGGTAACTCAGCATTCATGTTGTTGACAAACGAAAAGAACATGAACAAACTTACCGAAGCTGTGTTAAACGGAGACTTTGACTTTTCATCAAGAAATGCTTTAATCGAAAGCGGCATCCATGAATATGCGGGAGTCTATGAACTGCCATTTATTACAAAATATAAAGGTGGTAAAATACAAGACCCAAATATCGCAAGCGTACTGGGGACATTAGATTATGAATTATCGTTAATTAATCAAAGCCCTACCTTCGAAAAGTTTTTAATGCCAAAACTAACAGTTTATCGAGACAAAGACAGTAATCAAATCAAAGGGTTTTTAAATAACGGAATCCTTGATTATATCTCAGCCTTCCGTCAAGATGCCGGAACCGGTCTTGAATATGCCGTACAAGGTAAATTCGAAGAAGCGTCTAAGACATTCAGACGTATCCAGGACGCCAAAGCCAGTGAAATGTCAGCATCTTCCAGTTATCGTAGCCGAGAAATTATACAAGAAGACGGTACAAAGATTGTCAAACGAACTACGAATTATAACGTTAATGATTATCTTCACGCTTTTGAGTTTGACGCAGTAGATGGCCTTACTAAATTATTCGAAGAGACGGCTATTAACGAAAAAGCTGCCGGTAATGCCACAGCCGTTAAAGTCATCAAAACTTTTGGTGAAGGCATGGGCAAATACATGGATAGTGAAAAAGAAGACTTTGCCCATTATGCTGGCAGAATCATGGAGACATCTTCGTTTAAAGAGTTTTTTGTCAAACGCCTTTTCCATAAGATTGGTGAAGACGGCGACATCAAAGATATGCTAGAAGAGTTCGGTAATGAAGCCGATTTTTCTGAAAGAGAACTCAATCAAACTTTATTCGATGTCATTCGAGACTCCGTTAATGCCGACATCCCTGACAGTGTTCACACGATATATGGGGGAGACACTAAATCAGCGATTAATAAAATCGATAGAGTTAAGCACTTAATTCAGCAGGTTCTTACGGAAAGCTCTACAAAAAAAGGAATCTTTTCGTTTAAGAATCCCGGCGACTGGAACGTCAACGCCGGTTTAAATAGTACCATGAGACCGGTTCATGGCCAGCAAAACAATGCCATGTTCTTCAGTCCAGAAATGTTTACAGCTGAAGGAGGAGCCTCAAAGCTTTATGGCCGAGCTCCGGTCATGATGAAAGACGAGTACGATTTTAAGAAGAAGATATCCAGCTTCAGAAAGCCTGACGAGCCGGATTATATACCAGACTATGTACCATATGACCCATTCGGGGATGGCAATTATGCAAAGCAGCAAAGAATGTTTATGGGCCGTTATAAGCAAATGAGTGATTATGAGCTTCAGCTTAAGTATGCCGAAATGAATAGAAACTCTGCCAGTATTGCAAAAGAAATGGGCGTTAAAGAAGATGTTTATCGACAAGGCCTTGATTATATGCGAAAAGATATGATGTCACTTAACGAAGGTAAGTTATTTCATTCTCCTGAATTAGAAGCCCAAGGGCTTTTCAAAGACATCGAAGGAGAAAAGATTGCTTTTAATTCTGACACATTAGACAGAAACCAAACAAGAAAAATATTAAATGAGTCACTTGGCAAAGAAATTAAAAATGGAGATGTTCTTGGCAAGACCGTAAGTAATACTTTTATTTATCATGAAGGCTCGACATTTCTTTTAAATAATCAAAATATAAATGACCTTTTAAGTGATGACGCTATTACCCGGGTTATGCCGACTGTTGCTCAAATCAGAGACGTTAAGCTTATGTTAAATGGTGCAGAAAAAGGAACCTCTCACAGTTTTAATCTTGAGAACCTTGTTAAGCATACGAGTATTCAAACGACCGAAGAAGCTTACGAAATTGCTGATAAATTATTTAAATATATGTCTGATGGAGCAGCTGTTGTTGGTAACACCAGTATTGTTAAACATGCTAATAACAAAGCCACAGCAACAATCGACAATACCATCATGACTAACTATGTTTTACAAGGCAAGGCGGAAGTTATCGCTAACGAATTAAATACTTTAATTAACGCAAAAGATGAACGCTTCAGCGGCCCCAGTCATTTCAGTGTTGAAGATAATACAATTATTATGGATAAAGCATTTGATAATCCTGTTAAAGCTTATGATACGCTATTAGAAAAAATCAAGAACGGCGCAGAAGATGGTAAGTTTGGGGATAAGGCAACCAATAAAATTATCTTAGAAGATTTAGAATATATGGACAAACGAAATCTTTCTTATGATAAGATTCAGCGCCAGCCTCAAAACGAACACATGGCTAAGAAAATGAACCTTGACCAGCGAATTGAACAAGCCATACGAAATCGTTCTAAAACGCCGGATAATTATTTTATTAATACCCCAGAAACTCGACAAGAATTAAAACGTCGAGGAATTGAAAATGCCGACAATGTTTTAATTGCTGATGGTATCGTTGATGGTATGAATGGTAAAGTCGAAGTAAAAACAAAAGAGGATGGCTCGACCTTTAATATCGGAAAGTCCTGGGATGATTTATATGCTGACGACCTTGTCGAAGATGCCAGAGGTTTTGATGGCACGGTTAATTCCTTCCTACGAAACGAAGGCGGTTCTTCTAATCCAAGAATTATTGGAGACGTTGTTAATGAAATGAACAAGTCTCGATTTGCACAAAGAATTCAACGAAGTAAATCCAACGAAGAACTCAAAAGAAGTATCAAAGGGATTATCGAATCCGTTGCCTATGCTCATGACAATACACCAAAAAACATGCCTCAAAATGTTGTTCATATCAATCTTGAAAACATTAAAGAACACAGCCGAGATAAGAACATTACGGCCAATGATTTAACCAAAGTATTATTTCAAAAAGATGGAACACCTTCAGAGATATTACAAAAAATAGCAGACCACCAGGACGTTGACTTAAAATATTCGAATAGTATTCGGTTTGATTTAAACGGACTTTCTTTTATGCATGACGGAAGAGAGTACAAAGACATTTTAATCCCCATGCAAAGCGTCTCTTCGATTAAAGGCGATAAGTTGTTATACCAAACCCAACAGAAAAAGACAGCTTACTTCTTAAGACAATACATGGATATTTTAGACAAGCCAACGGTAAAAGATAAAGACGGTAATGTCAAAACAACATCTCAGAGATTATCCAGTGCGTACTCTGAATTCATTAAAGGGATGGCCGAAGAAGAAAACTATATGAAAAAAGACGCTGATATGTATAAAGCATATAACGAAATCAGCTTACCAAATTCTTCCGGTTACTTAGCCCAAGATGAAATTCCAATGCTTGTCGATGATATGATGACAGAAGATATGCAAAAACTTATTACAGAACGAAATCGTCTTGAGAGAGAATTAACTCAAACAAAAGTCGAACTCAATCACAACAAAATTAAAGAACTTGATAAGACCTACGAGTCTATCGATGCTAAGTTAAAAGTCATTTCAGAGAAATTCAAGAACGGTACAGATAAACCAATGGAGTTTACTTCGTTAAAGGCTACTCGTTTTTCAAAACTGTCAACCGTAAAAATAGACGGCAAGCATTATTATGGATACGTAGCCGCTTTAAATAAGGAAGGTTTTAAAGCAGCCGGAGTAGACTTCGGAGT
>Ga0194137_10000297_pt1 | contig 34682 bp, 34 predicted proteins | sample TARM_MetaG_T3_14_FD_134025 | JGI IMG/M metagenome (GOLD analysis project Ga0194137, IMG submission 134025) | Freshwater microbial communities from Pennsylvania, USA, analyzing microbe dynamics in response to fracking - TARM_MetaG_T3_14 (version 2) | ecosystem: Environmental > Aquatic >... | reverse complement strand
GGCTACAATCGTGGCTTCCCGGTCAAGAAGCATGGAACCCAGTACCGATTGCTCCGCATCAATGCTATGGGGAGGCAGTTTCCCAAATTCCATTCCCTCAGCCATTCTATTGTTCCTTTACATGGACTTTAAGGGTTCCTGTAATATTCGGATAGACTTTTACCTCTACATTGGTTACCCCAAGACTTTTAATCGGCTCTTTTAAATTAATTTTTCGCTTGTCAATTTTAATGTTATGCTGTTTTTGCAGTTCTTCACCGATTTCCTTAGAGGTGACGGATCCGAACAGCCGGCCACCTTCTCCCGCTTTGGTTTCAATTTCCACGGGACTTTTCCCAATCTTCGCTGCCAGAGCCTCGGCCCGTTCAACTTCCGCCTGCTTTTTCTTTTCCTCCGCTTTTTTTTGCTTTTTTAAATTTTTTACATTTCCATCCGTAGCAGGCTTTGCCAATTCCCTAGGCAGTAGATAATTTCTAGCATAACCATCGTTCACCTCGACCACATCTCCTGCATTACCCAAGCTTTTTACGTTTTTCTCCAAAATTACCTTCATTTTTTATCACCCTCCTGAAAATATTCTTCAATCGCTTCTTTCAGTTGCTCCTTTGCTGAATCCAGGGAGCTATCCTGCAACTGGGCACCGGCCACGGCTAGATGGCCACCGCCCCCTAATTTCTCTAGAATAATCTGCACATTGATTTTGCCCATGGAACGACCGCTGATGAAAATTTCTCCATCTCCTTTTTTCCCCAGGACAAAACCCGCGGTAACATTTTTTATATTGAGCAGCTCATCCGCTGCCTGAGCTGCCAGAAGTTGCGGATTTTCTCCTTCCCGGGTAATGGAAATAGCCACTTCCTCTCTAAAGATTTCCGCTCGTTTTAATACTTCACTTTTGTTTAATATGGTTTCGATATTATCTTGAAAATACTGTTTTACTTCGATGGTATCGGCGCCGGCCCGTCGAAGCAATGATGCGGCTTCAAAGGTGCGAACTCCGGTTTTAAAGGAAAAGTTTTTGGTATCCAGAGCGATGCCTGCTAATAAGGCATTGGCTTCGATTTCATCGATGTTCATCCGGCTGTCCATATAGGAAAGAATCTCGGTTACCAACTCACTGGTTGAGGATACATAGGTTTCATGATACGTAAGTACGGTTTCATCAATAAAATCCGTAACTCTACGGTGATGATCGATTACTACAATATTTTTTGTCAGCTTAAGAGCCTCCGGACACTCTGTAAAACTTGGTCGGTGAGTATCCACCACAATTAGTAGGGAGTTTCTCTCAATTTTACTGAGGGCTTCTTCGCAGGTAATAATGTCCCGGCGATAATCCTTTCGTTCCATTACTTTGTTATAGAGCCGCTCAATACTGGTATTTCCTTCATTTAAGATAATATAGGTTTCCCGTTCCCGATTTTTTGCGGCTCGATACACTCCCATGGCCGCCCCTAAGGCATCCATATCCGCATTCTTATGCCCCATGATAAAAACATTTTCCGACTGATCCATCAGTCTTCGAAGGGCGTAAGCAATTACCCGGGATTTTACCTTTGTGGTTTTTTCCACTGCGGTGGTTCTTCCGCCGTAAAAAGCGATATGATCATTTTTCTTAACCACGGCCTGGTCTCCCCCACGGCCTAAGGCTAAATCCTTTGCTGCATTGGCAAAGTCCGCAATCTCCAGGGGCGTTTTGCCATTGGTTCCCACACCGATGCTTAGGGTTATGGGAATCTTATTACCCATTTCTATTTTCCGAATCTGATCCAAAATTTCAAACTTTTTTGCTTCGAGTTTTTCTAAATACTGGGCTTCAAATCCCACAATAAATTTATCCGTTGTGTATTTCCTGAAAAAGCCCCGCTGGCTATTGGCCCAACGTTTGATTCGGTGATCAATTTCCGCCGTAACCAAGGGCCTTCGTTCCTCTTCCGTATCTTGCATAACCTCATCATAATTATCCACCTGCACCAAGGCAATGGCCAGTTTCTCTTCGTTGTACTTCTTTTTTAACCGTTCATAATTGGTAATCTCAATAAAATACAGCATCATAATATATTTACGATTTCCCATGTTTTCTTCTGAAACCCGGGCGATATTATATAAGAGCTTATAATGTCGATCTTTGATCTGCACATTGATAAAAGCCTTATGTTCTTCTCCCTTGCGGTTTTCCTCCAGCAAATCCTCAATTTTAATGTCGGGAACCAGTTCCTCCACGTTTTTTCCGAAAATATTCTTTTCTTCCAATGTCTCAATGAATTTCCCGTTATACCAGTGAATGGTTCCGTCAAGCTCTACAATGGTAAAGGGAATAGGAATGTTGAGAATTGCCTGTTTTGTAGCGGAGTCAATATCGGAAAAAAGTCCCTCTAAGTATTTTTCCCATTCCTGTTTTTTTAAGTTGTGTACCTTTAAGTGATGATAAATCAGGTACACTAATAAAAACACTCCGAAAACTCCCATCCAAATATTATATAGGGATAGGAAAAAGATCAGAAAAGCGATGATGATCAGATAGATTTTGGTATCGGGCACTAATAATTGGAAAATCTTTCGGTTTTTCATTATTTAACCTCTCTTTTATGGTCCTGATTTCTGATGGGTTTTTCGGTACGGTATCCCTATGCCCTGGATTTTTTCAGGTTTCTCATATCAAACAATGCGTCCACTAAACCCATGATTGCAACAATGGTCAGCAAAGGACTTAAGATCACAATGACTCCCAGGATTACCATTCTAATAAACTTGTTCACTCGGGTTTTTTTAATAAAAAAACTGATAAAGGCAATTCCCTGTAGAAAAAATACAAAGGAAAAAATAAGCGTAATATTGGTCAACAGAGTCTGGGCGTAGATTCCTTCAATAAATTGAGTGGCAAAGGTTAGGATAAAGATGATAAAAGATCCTAAAACAATGTTTCCCGGCCACCGAAAGTTACTAAACTCCGGCAATTCCTGTTGATCCATCCCCAGCCTCTTTAATACCGCTGCCGTCATATAGTAGTTTAAAAAACAGATCAATAGGGACTGAACCACAAAGGCTCCTGGGATTATAATTACCAGATAGGACAGCAACTCTTCTCGGGAAATCGCCTGGATATCCATATTTTCCAAGGCTCCGATTTGATGGTCAATCACCGACTGCAACATCAGTATCAGTTCATCAATGAGATAAATCCCGGCTACCCAGTCCACCAATTGAACCACGATGAATATTGAGAAAACGCTAATCAGGGTTCCTAGCCCAATTACCCGGTATGGGTTGGCTTGTCTTTTTAAAAAGTATCCCATTACCAGGGTCATGGGACCGAAGAGCAACACAATAAATATCGGATAGATAATACCGGTCAGTGCGCCTACAATGATACTGGTAATTAAAAAGCTAAACACCACATATCGATTGCCATGACGGGTAGCCAACACCAAAAATGGCACCGGCAGCAGTATCAATAGCAGGGCTAGAAAAGGAATATAAATAAAACTAATGACAAAAAACGAAGAAATCGTTGCCATTAGTGCTGCTTCTATTAAGGCTCTTTTATCAGACATCAGGTTCATAACCATCACTCCTGTGCTTTTCTTATTGACATCTTTCTTCTTAACATCTTTCTTCTTAATAATTGGGAATGAGATTGATCTTTGAAAGACTTTGTTCTAAATTGTAAATGAATACAATTAATTTAACCATCTCTTCCGTGGGATAACGATTCAGATCCTCATGATTCTTTACCATTTTTTTCATCTCCCGAAGTTTTTCAATAATCGGATCCAGGTCGATGGTTTCCCGTATATTCTGATTTAAAATTTGTTCCTCCAGATTGTGAATATTGCCAAGCATTTCCCGAATCAGTTTCATATCCAGTTGAACGAGATCCATGGTTTCTTTTTTTATGCCCCGGTCCATCACCTGATGCATGCTTTGCAGGTGTTGGTAGATTTCGCGCTCCAGGCGTAGGGTCATGACCGTGTCCCGGGTACGAAATTCTCCGTGGATTTTGATCTCTTCTTCTTTTCGTTGCAGTTCAAGGAATTTTTCCGATATTTCCAGTTCCTTTACCACTTGCTTTTCCTGTTCCTCCAGGGCGCTGTAGCGCTGTTCTTCCTGCAGGAAAAAATCAATTAAAATCAGATTATATTTCCACAGGTCCTTTGAGGTTTTTCGGCTTTCCACGATGACTTTTTGATCGTAGTTCGGGGGAAAGACCAGATAATTTATGGCTACCGCTACGATAATACCGAGAAAGGTTTCAAAGAGTCTGGCTCCGGCATAGAGAATATGCTCCTGGGTAGACAACACTTCGCTTAAATATACACTGGCGAATACCACAGCACCAATGGATATGGATTCTCCTTTGTTGATCCAATTCATAAAGCTGATTAAAATAATAAACCCTATAGCTCCCACAATAGGATTATGGGGCAAAAGAAGGGCCAGTATAACTCCCAGAATAGCTCCGGCTATGGTTCCCATCATGCGATTCATACCAAACTTCCAAGTATCAATTACCGTTGGCTGCATCACAATTACCACCGCAATTACGGTATGAAAGGGATATTCAATCCCCAATAAATTTCCAAATAAAATACCCACAAAGACTGCAATACCCGTCTTTATTACCCGAAGGCCAATTTTCACAAAAGTCTCCTCCCAAATCTCTCAAATTCTTTAGTATTCCCATTATACTATAGTTTTAGTTGATTGAAAATAAAAGAACCTGCAATTTGCATTACAGGTTTTGAAGAATCAACAGAACGATGATTCCAGGAACCCCAAATATTCCAACGATCAAAGCATTAATCGGTTCAATTTCTATGGCAATATCGAAAAAGCCCCCGACCCAGTTGAAAATCAATAAGGTAATCGCTCCGATCACACCGTTCCATATTAATTTCATGGCAATTCTCATGGGAACGGCCAGTATCTTTAATAATACGAATAGAATCAAAATTCCAAGAGCCGCAAACAAGATTAATTGAAGATCCATTAGATTTCCCGTCTCCCTTCCATCGCTTTGGAAAGCGTTACTTCATCAATATATTCCAAATCTCCTCCCACGGGAATTCCGTGGGCAATTCTCGAAACTTTTACCCCCATGGGTTTAATCAGCTTCGAAAGGTACATCGCCGTAGCTTCTCCTTCAATATTGGGGTTGGTAGCCAAAATAATCTCCTTGACCTCTCCTTGTTGTAGGCGAGTAAGCAGTTCCTTAATCTTTATTTCTTCCGGTCCGATACCCTCCAGGGGAGAAATGGCTCCATGAAGCACATGGTAAAGACCTTTGTATTCCTTGGTTTTTTCCATGGCTACCACGTCTCTGGGATCCTCCGTGACACAAATAATCGAGGAGTCCCGGTGGTTGTCGCTGCAAATCGAACACACTTCCTGATCTGTGATATTGGTGCAGAACTTACAATATCGAATGCTTTTCTTTGCAATAATAATGGCCTGTGAGAGCTGTTCCACTTCCGATTCATTCATATCCAGTACATGAAATGCTAGTCGTTGAGCGGTTTTTTTTCCGACCCCCGGTAACTTAGCAAAAGCTTCTATCAGGTTTTCTATCGGTGCTGAGTAATAATTCATGATTTCACCTGCATCTTTGTATTTTTTCGATTAAAACATTCCCGGCATATTCATTTTCCCTGTGATTTTTTCCATTTCTTTATTCATCATATCCTCCGCGTTACGAATCGCTTCATTAACTGCTGCCATAATCAAATCTTGAAGCATTTCCACATCTTCAGAATCCACTACATCCCGGTCAATTTCCATACCGAGAATTTCCTTTTTTCCATTGATGGTTACCTTAACGGCCCCACCACCGGCAGTGGTTTCAATTTCTTTTTCTTCCAATTCCGCTTGCTTTTCCTTCATCTCCTTTTGCATCTTTTGCGCTTGCTTCATCATATTTCCCATATTCGGCATGCCGCCGCCTTTAAATCCTTTTTTAGCCATCCTATTCTCCTCCTAAAAGTTTAATTAATTTTTTTCCATTATACCATATCCCTTTTTTCTAATCATCCCTAAATTCAATTAAGCCCTCCGGTAGGGTTTCCGTCAGTTTTTTCTCTACATCTCCCCGGGTCTCCCGAGGGAGTTGATCCCCCTTCATAATGAGCTTTAGTCCCACGGTTTCTCCGGTGATTCGACGGATAACCTCTAGAATTTGGGCTTTTTTCTCCTTTTTATCCAGGGCCTCCCGATGAAAACCAAAGCCTTTCTCAAAACCGAGAATGAGTTCCCCATGATTTGCACCGAGAATTTCCGCTTCTTTTAATAATGCTTCCAATTGAGCTTTTTTCTCTTTTTTTAAGGCATGAAGAATTTCCTGCCAGTGCTGCTGGATTTTTTCCCGGTCCACGGAGGTTTTTTTCGGTTCAGATTCATCTTCCAATTCCTTAGGCTTATGACTGAAAGACGATTCCTTATTTTCCTTTGCCCCTTGAATAAAGGGCTCTTTTTGATCTTGTTTAAGCTCTTTTAAATCATCACCGGATTCCTTTATGCTAGGTTTAGGCTCTGTTACCGGTATTTTCCCGGCACTGATTTCTTCCAGTCGCCGGACCCGCTTGGCAAGCTCCTTTATTTCCGGAAGTTCTTCTTTTCCCTGTGGGGCCTTTTCGCTACAGATTCGAACCATGTATACCTCCAGTAAAATCCTTGGTTGCCCCATCCATTTCATTTTTCCCTCCAGCTCTGACAGTGCTTCCAGGTTTCCTGTAATCCAGTTGCTGGACAGGTTTTGACTTTGCTCTTTCAATCGCCGTAAAAAATCCTTCGGCATGGTGGAGAACTGTTCCAGTTCCACCCCTACTTTGGCCATTAACAACTTTCGAAGATACAAAATCAAATCCTTGGTAAAATGGGAGACATCCTTGCCTTCTTTTCCTCCCGTTTCTAAAATTTCCAGCGCCTGTTCCAGTTCTCCCTTTCGGAGAGCTTCAACGGTTTCAAATAATTGCTCCTCAGGCACAATGCCCAAAGTGTCTATGACGCCTTTCGTCATTAAGGTTTTATCTTCCCAGTATACGCTTTGTTCCAAAATACTTAAGGCATCCCTGAGAGCCCCTTCCGCACTTACGGAAATAATTCTGAGGGCCTCATCTTCAAAGTCGATTTCCATGGCCTTAAGGATAAAGATCAATCGCTTTTGAATGTTTTCAATGGTTACGGGTTTAAAATCGTATCGTTGGCAGCGGGATAAAATGGTTGCGGGAATTTTCCGGGGTTCCGTCGTAGCCAGAATAAAAATCACATGGCCGGGAGGTTCTTCCAAGGTTTTCAACAGCGCATTAAAGGCCCCTTGAGATAACATGTGAACCTCATCAATAATATAGACTTTATACTTGCCCTTGGATGGGTGATATTTTACATTTTCCCGTATTTCACGGATGTTTTCCACCCCGTTATTGGACGCCGCATCAATCTCCATTACATCCATAATTCGTTCTTCTGTGATTCCGACACAGGTTTCACAGCGATTACAGGGATTGTTGTCTTCCGGTTTTTCACAGTTCACTGCCTTTGCAAAAACCTTCGCCGTGGAGGTTTTTCCCGTTCCACGGGTTCCCGTAAACAGGTAGGCGTGGGCTATTTGTCCACTTTGAATCTGATTTTTCAACGTCGTTACAATGGGGTCCTGACCAATAAGGTCTTCGAATTTTTCCGGTCTCCATTTTCGATATAGGGCTTTATGAGCCATTTTGCGTCACCTTCATTCCTCATATTCTTATCTGTGCTTTTGTGTTAACTGTGCGGTCTTTTCTAAGGACGAATCAGACTCTTTTGATTGATCGCTGCGCTTAGAGCTTCATTTTCTTCCTTAGAGAGTACCTGTTTTGACGAACCCCGTTCAATAGGTTTAGAGTAAGAAACGGCGTAGTCTCTTCCATATATACCGGTTAATACAAAGCCTGAATTATGGGCGTCCAATAGGGCCGTGGAGTAGCTTAGATCGCTACCGGTATTGTCAAAAGCATTGTAACGTTTCGTATAGACCTTTTGTATACAGTTGGCCGCTCCTTTTTCCAAACGCTGAAGCTCTTCACTCTGGTGTTTTAACGCTTCCTGGGTTTGTTCAACCTTTGATAAATGATCCAGCAGTACTTCTTCTAAATTGTTTTTTTCTGTCCCTCGTAAAAATCCTTCGTATTTTTTTATCATTTTTCTTAGTTTTATGGAATTAAGCATCCAAGCAAAAATTAACAGCAATTGAATACCACTGATCACAAGCAGCACTTGGACCATGTTGTTCTCCAGATAGTTCATAAACTCTTCCATGATCATTTCCCCTTTTATACTTCATTTCTTCTTGTTAGAGCTCGGCTCCGATGGATTTAATGGCCGTTACCGCTTTTTTTACTTCTTCCAGGGTTGTACTGTAACCAAAGCTGAAACGAACCGCGCCCTGCTCGATGGTTCCCATGGTTTTGTGGGCTAAGGGGGCACAGTGAAGACCCGGCCTTACGGCAATGTCAAACATACTGTCCAGTATATAGGCAATCTCGGAAGAATCCATATCGCGAAAATTTAATGCTACCACTGCAGACTGCTTTTTACAATCCTTTGGCCCATATATCTCAATAAAATCCAATGTACTCATTTCTTCAAGAAAATACTTTACCAGGGACTCTTCATGATCCAGCAGATTTTCTCTTCCCTTTTCTAAAATATACTCTATACCTTCTTTTAATCCCACAATTCCCGGGGTATTCGGGGTACCGCTTTCATACCGGTCCGGAAAAATATCCGGTTGGATCAGATCCTGTGACTTACTTCCGGTTCCCCCTTCCTTTAAGGTTTTTAACCTAAGACCCTCTTTAATGTATAAAAAACCGGTGCCCTGGGGTCCAAGCAGACCTTTGTGACCCGGTGCAGCCAGTAAATCAATGCACATTTTTTCTACATCAATGGGATACAGTCCTGCGGTTTGGGCCGCATCAACCAAAAAAAGAATCCCTCTTTCTCTTGCAAGCTTACCGACCTCTGTCACCGGCATCAGGGTTCCTGTCAAGTTGGAACTATGGGTGAGAACAATTAGTTTCGTGTTTTCTTGAATACTTTGGTCGATTTTTTCCAAAGGAAGACTTCCGTCTTGATTGCATGCAATAATGGTATTTTCCACCCCTTCATTTTCTAAGGCTTTTATGGGGCGAAGCACGGAATTGTGTTCCATAGAGGTGGTGATCACATGATCTCCTTTGTTTAATACCCCTTTAATCCCTAAATTCAGGGACTCGGTACAATTACTCGTGAAAATTACCTGTTTGGGATCTTTGATATTGAAAAACTTGGCAACGGTTTCCCGAGCATCAAAAATCTCCCGACTGGCCTTGAGTGCTAACTGATGTCCCGATCTTCCGGGATTGGCACCAAAGCTTTCCATGGCTCTTAGAGCTCCCTTCATCACTCTTTCAGGTTTCGGATAGGAGGTTGCTCCATGATCAAAGTATAGCATATCATCCCTCATTTCTTTTACAATTCTCACGGTTTATCCCCGGGTTTATTACTGGTATTTTTTTTGTGGGTTTTTCCGTGGTTATTCCGGTAGCTGAAGTTCTCCTTTGATGCAAATTCGTGCTTTCCCTCCAACTCTTATTTGATAGTCTTCTTTTTGCTTCTTTATATAGCAGTGAATTTCACTGGGTCGATCCATAAAATCTCCCTGCTCAAACAGGAGCTCACGCTCTTCATGATCCTCCATGGTAATATACCTGTTTCTTAACAAATAATAAGTAAGAGCCCCACTGGCGGTTCCTGTGGCTGCTTCTTCTGATATTCCCACTAGAGGCGCAAAATTTCTGCAATGAGCCGTGTTTTCTCTTAGGGTTTCCGGTGTAAAGGCATGTATGCCTACAATCCCCAGTTCTTTGCTATACGCCTTTAGTTTTTCTTCCTCTATGGTTATTCTTTTTAACGCCTCAAGGCTTCTGATCGGTACAATCAAATCCTGTAGTCCGGTGGTGGCGATCTTCGGCTTTAAGATCCCGTCAAAACTGTTAGTCTTTGTAATGCCGATATCCTCTTCCTTAATACCCATAATTGCACTTACCCATTTTACATCAATATTTTTATTGATTAGTTGGGGGGCTCGCTGCTCCATAATGACTTTCACATCATTGGCTTCTTTGACGATTTCCACAGCCAATTCATCTTGAAGGGTCTTTTGTTTCACGTGAAACCTTGAGCCCTCATCCTTTATAAATCCTTCCATAGCCAGCACATAAAAAGCAGCAAGGGTGGCATGTCCACACAGGTCCACTTCCGTCACCGGCGTGAAAAAACGGGTTCGAAAGGTTTTGGGATGATTCCTGTCAAGCGTAACAAATACGGTTTCCGATAGATTCAATTCCTTCGCAATTTTTTGCATCCACTTCTCTTCCAAATGCTGATCGGTAATCACAACCCCCGCAGGGTTCCCTCCGAAAATTTCCGTGGTAAAAGCATCCACATAATACAACTTTTTTTTCAAGTTTCTTCCCCCCTCTTACCCTTAGTTCTTTCAAGGCTTTCCTTTTGTTAACAATAATCCTTTACAACTACTTCTTATTTATCTAAACCCGGCGATATCCGGCGATATCCGGCGATAGACCGAATCCTGAAGATGGATGAGATTCCGGTTATAGCCCAATGGAGATTTACTCCCCTTTTAAGAGTCCCAAAATACGCTCTAAATCCTTGGGACTATAGTACTCAATCTCTAATTTGCCTTTTTTCTTTCCGCTTATAATGTTTACTTTCGTTCCGAAGTAGCCCTTTAGTTCTTCTTCAATACTCATTATCTCCACATCTTTTTCCTTTACTCTGCTTTTTCTCTTCTCCTGCTTTTTACTTCCTTCCTCTTGCATGAATTTCTCGATCTGTCTTACCGTTAGCCCTTCTTTTTCAATTCTTAACGCCCATTCCAGCTGCTTATTATGCTCTTTTAAAGTAAGGAGGGCTCGGGCATGCCCGGGAGTAATTCGATTTTCTTCAACCATTTTTTGCACGGTTGGGTCCAGTTTTAATAAGCGAAGAATGTTTGTAATATAGGATCTGCTTTTTCCTAAGGCTTCTCCTACCTGACTTGGGCTTAGGTGGTATTTTTCAATTAAATACTCATAAGCTTTTCCTTCTTCAATGCCATTGAGGTTTTCCCGTTGCAGATTTTCCACCAAGGCAACCTCGACGAGTTCCTGCTCGGTAAATTTCTTTACAAGGGCCGGCACTTTTTTAACCTTTAGATTTTTACAGGCTCGCCACCGTCGTTCTCCCGCAATAATTATATAGGCGTCTTTTGTATTTTCATCCTTGGATACGAGAATCGGTTGCAGCACCCCGTGTTTTTTTATGGAGGCCATTAACTCTTCAATGCTTTCCTTCGAAAATTCTTTTCTGGGTTGATGTGGATTCGGTCGAATTTTATTGATATCGATTCCTTGGGTTGCATTTTCACTGTTTCCCTCTTTTTCTCTATCCAGTAATGCGGATTTAGGGATCAAGGCTTCCAACCCTTTTCCTAAGGCTCTTTTCTTCGTTTTCTCTGCCATTAGATCACATCCTCTTCAAGATCTAGAAACTCTTCCGCTAAATTCCGATAAGCCTCTGCACCTTTGGATTTCCCATCGTAATAAATCACCGGCATACCATAACTGGGTGCTTCAGCTAAACGGATATTTCGAGGAATAATACTGGTATATACCTTACCTCTGAAATATTTTTTCACCTCTTCCACCACTTGAATCCCTAAATTGGTTCTGCCGTCAAACATGCTGAGAACCACACCCTGAATTTCCAAATCCGGGTTTAAGTTTTCCTGTACCAATTCTAAGGTATTCATCAATTGGCTTGTTCCTTCCAAAGCATAGTACTCGCACTGTATGGGAATCAGTACACTGTCCACGGCTGACAGGGCGTTGATCGTCAAAAGACCTAAGGAAGGGGGACAATCAATAAAAATATAGTCAAAGTCCTGTTCAAAGTCTTCCAGGGCTTGTTTTAGACGAAGCTCCCGGTTTTCTCCCTGAGCCAGCTCAATTTCCGCCCCTGCCAGTCTCCCGCTGGCGGGAACAATCCAAATATTTTCAAACTCCGTTTCTACAACCACATTTTTCAGCGCTTCCTCGTTAATAATCACATCATATATATTACGGTCAAACAGATCCTTTTGAAGTCCAAATCCACTAGTGGTATTTCCCTGGGGATCAATATCAATTACCAAAACCTTATATCCTTTTTCTGCAATTGAAGCACTTAAATTGACATTGGTGGTGGTTTTCCCCACCCCGCCTTTTTGATTAAATATCGCTATGGTTTTTGCCAAAGTACTCGCCCCTTTGTCGATGAGATTCTTATTAATGGTAAGCAGTTTACAATCTTCTTAGTTTTTCGGAATTCTTAAGGTTACTTCTATGAACTCTCCCTTATCCTCTTCACGAATTTCTGCGCCCTCCTGCTTTTCTCTGATGGCTCGATAAGCTTCTTTAATGGTATTCAGATATATTTTATAGTTCATGTACGCTTTTACCCGGGTGTGGGATTTTTTCTCTTTCGTCTCCTCAGGGGTATTTGTGGATTCATTTGTTTGATCCTGTTCAACGCTTTGTTCATCCTTCGTCTCTTCCTGGTCTTCACTTCGATCTTGTTGTATTTCCTGTAATATTCCCTGTACAAGTTCTTCCGTGCGTTTTACGGTGAAGTCTTCCTTGACGATTTGCTCTAAGGTCATCCTTCGCAGTTCCTCATCGGGAAGCTTTAACAGTGCCCGTCCATGACGTTCTGTAAGACCTTTTTCAACGATTGTGCGGAGTATTTCCGGATCCAGTCGTAGAATTCGAATCTTATTGGCAATGGTGGATTGATTTTTCCCGATTTTTTTTGCCAATTCCTTTTGAGTAAAGCCATGATCCGTTAATAAATGCTGATATCCTCTGGCCTCTTCAATAAAATTCAAGTCCTCCCGTTGCAGGTTTTCAATAACTGCTAAAACCGCAGAACCCTTATCATCCAATTGATCTTGAATAATCGCAGGCACCGTTAATAGGTTCGCAAGTTTGGCCGCTTTTAGTCTGCGCTCTCCTGCTACCAGTTCGTATTTTTCTTTCCCGATTTTCCGAACGCTTATGGGCTGTATAATGCCGTAACTTTCAATGGAAGCGCTTAACTCCTTAAGGCTTTCCTGGAAAAACTCTTTTCTAGGCTGGTAAGGATTCGGGATGATTTTTTCAATCGGAATTTCCATCACATATTTTTGTTCCATGCATACTCCTCCGTTTTATAAAAGTCTGGTTTATAAAAGATTCGATACTGCTGTCTGTATTTCCTTCTTTCCTTGGGGTTTTCTTTTTTGTCCTTTAAATTGATTCGGTATTTGACACTTCATTTCCCATTTCTTTTACTGCTGCTTAAACTGTTTCACGTGAAACATTGATTGGTTAGTCGATCTGTTAAAGAGGATTTTTTCCCGGCTTTCCAGCCTGTCTCGGATATTTTTTAGGGGTCTTCCTTGTTTTCTTAATGATTACCACATGGTGGCCTCTTTCCACAAATGGAAGTTCAACTTCCTCTAGACGAATCACTTCTCCCCCTAAGACCTCCAGGGCTTTTTTGGATGCTTCCAGTTCCTCTGTAATCCCCGGTCCTTTTTGACAAATAAAAGTTCCACCCACTTTTACAAAGGGAAGGGCATATTCTAAAAGTACGGGCATTCGTGCCACCGCCCGGGATACAGCGTAGTCATAGGTTTCCCGGTGTTCCGGAGCCTTCCCGTAATCCTCTGCCCGCCCATGAAGGGTGTCGATATTTTTAAGTGCCAATTTTTCTATAACTCCATCTAAAAAGTTCAGCCGTTTTTTTAAAGAATCCAATAATGTAATTTCCAAGTACGGCATCATGATTTTTAACGGAATTCCGGGAAAGCCGGCTCCTGTGCCGATATCAATCACTCTACCCTTTCTTAAGCAGTCTTCTTCCTTTAAGGGGGACAGGGAATCTAAAAAATGCTTAATCGCAATTTCCCGGTCATCGGTAATTGCAGTAAGATTGATTCGTTCATTCCAATACAAAAGTTCCTCTTTAAACAATTGAAATTTCTCTAATTCCTCCCGGGTAAGTTCTTTAGAAAACATTTTCCGATACCCTTCCACTAAGGTTTCCTTAAACATTCCGGTTCCCCCTTTTTCGTTGTTCCAGATATACCAGCAGTACGGATATGTCCGCCGGTGAAACTCCGGAAATCCTGGATGCTTGGCCGACGGAGTGGGGGCGAATACTTTCAAGCTTTTGCTTTGCTTCCGTTCGCAAGCTGTCGATTTTTTCATAGATCACGTCATCGGGAATCCTCTTGTTCTCTAATTTCTTAAACTGCGAAATTTGTCTGAGCTGTTTTTTAATATAGCCATCATATTTGATGATCACTTCACACTGACTTTTCACATCCTGCATCAGTTCCCCGGATTCCGGGTACAGGGGTTCGATGACCTTATAGTTAATTTCCGGTCTTTTCAGTAAGTCATAAAAACTCAAGGTATTCTCCAATTTAGAGGATCCGATTTTTTCAAGAATGGGATTGATCTCCTTTGGGGCTATCTTTTTTACTTTTAACCGCTTCAATTCCTTTTCTATCTCTTCTTTTTTAACCAGCAACCGCTGGTAACGATTTTCTTGAACAAGTCCAAAATCGTAGCCTTTTTGTGTTAGGCGCAGATCCGCATTATCCTGTCGTAATACCAATCGGTACTCTGCACGGGAGGTCATCATTCGGTAAGGCTCGTTGGTGCCTTTGGTCACAAGGTCATCAATCAGCACACCGATATAGGCTTCGGAACGGTCTAAAATTAAGGGATCTTTCCCCAGGATCTTCATAGATGCGTTGATCCCTGCAACCAATCCTTGGGCCGCCGCTTCTTCATAGCCCGAGGATCCGTTAAACTGCCCTGCGCTAAAGAGATTTTCAATGGATTTTGTCTCCAGAGAAAGTTGTAAATCCGTGGGATCGATACAATCATACTCGATGGCATAGGCCGGTCGCATAATCTCTGCATTTTCCAGACCGGTAACCGAGCGAATCATGGCCACCTGCACTTCCTCCGGAAGACTGGAGGACATCCCCTGTAAATACATTTCCTTGGTATGCACCCCCTCCGGCTCTAAAAACAGCTGATGGGTGGGCTTGTCCGTAAATCGCACGATTTTATCTTCTATTGAGGGACAATATCTTGGTCCCACACTTTCCATATCCCCCCGATACATGGAGGAACGATGGATATTTTCTTCTATAAGAGTTTTGGTTTCCTCTGTGGTTCGGGTAAGCCAGCAGGAAATTTGTTCTATGGGTAAGGCTGCGTTCAAAAAGGAAAAAGGTGTGGTCTCTTCATCCCCTTTTTGCTCCGTCATTTTTTCATAGTCTACAAAATCCCCATGAATTCTTGCAGGGGTTCCGGTCTTAAATCGCCGCATATTGCATCCGTAACTTCTAAGTTTTTCAGGAAGCTCCTGGGTTGTAGCCAATCCGTCGGGGCCTCCGGGGTAATTGACCTCTCCCATAAAGATTTTGCTTTTTAAATACACCCCTGTGGCCAAAATCACGGTTTTAGCCTGATAGGCCGCGCCGTTTCGGGTTTTCACCCCGGCGGCTTTTCCCTCCTTGATGATTAAGTCAATCACATCTCCCTGTTTTAGCGTCAGGTTCTCTTGATTTTCCAGGGTTTGTTTCATTTCTAAGTGGTACTGCAGTTTATCCGCTTGCGCTCTAAGGGAATGCACCGCAGGGCCTTTTCCCGTGTTTAACATTTTGCTTTGGATAAAGGTTTTATCGATATTTAAGCCCATCTCCCCACCTAACGCGTCCACTTCCCGCACAAGATGTCCTTTTCCCGTACCGCCGATGGACGGATTGCAGGCCATCATGGCTACGGATTCCAAGGAGATCGTCAACACTAAGGTTTTAAGCCCCAGTCTTGCAGCGGACAGTCCCGCTTCACAACCTGCATGTCCTGCTCCGACCACGACCACATCATAACTTCCTCCATTGTAAAAATTCATAAGCTCTCCTCCAATTATTTTCCAATACAAAAGTTTTCAAATATATGATCCAAAATATCTTCCGATACCGTATCTCCCGTGACTTCTCCTAAACTTTCCCAGGCATTTTTAAAATCCACCTCCACAAAGTCCAGGGGCATTTGTTCCTCCAGGGCTTTGATCCCATCTTCCAAACTGTGTAGACCCTGACTTATGGCCTGTTGATGACGGGTATTGGTAATAAAGGGTTGTTCTTTGGAAAAACCCTCTCCTTCATAGACCAGTTCTTCCAGGGCATCTTCCAGGGCTTCCAATCCCTTATTCTTTAATAGGGATATTCGAACCAGTTTTTTCTCTCCGATAATTTCTTTGATTCGACCAAGATCAATCGCCTCTTCCAAATCGGTTTTGTTGATAACCACCAAAGCCCTTCGATCCTTAATCAGCTGGAGAAAATCATAATCCTCCCGGTCCAGTTTCCTCGATGCATCGATCATAAAGATGACTAAATCCGCTTGTTGAAAGATCTCCCGGGACCGCTGTACCCCTATTTTTTCAACCGCATCTTCGGTTTCCCGAATCCCTGCAGTATCTAAAATTTTCAGGGGGATTCCCCGAACATTTAACTGCTCCTCGATTACATCTCGGGTAGTGCCGGGAATATCCGTAACAATGGCCCGATTTTCCCGAAGCAATGCATTGAGGAGAGAGGATTTTCCGACGTTGGTTTTTCCAAGTATCCCCGTAACCAGACCTTCCCTGAGTATTTTCCCCGTTTTAGCCGTTTGCAGCAATCGCAAAAAACTTTTTCTTGCCTCTTCACTCTTACTGAGAAGTTGCCCCATGGTCACTTCATCAATATCCTCTTCGGAAAAATCGATGGAAACTTCAATATGGGCCAACATATCCTTTAAAATGCTTTGAATGCCTTGTACCTCTTGGGAAAGCCTTCCTTCAAACTGCCCCAGGGCCACTTCATGGGAAATATCGGTTTTGGCACTTATTAAATCCATGACTGCCTCCGCTTGAGACAAATCCAGGCGACCGTTTAAAAAGGCCCGTTTGGTAAATTCTCCTTTTTCCGCCATACCCGCACCCTGCTCTAAAACCAGCTTGAGGGTCTTTCTTAGAGGAACCATGCCTCCATGGCAGTGAATTTCGATTAATTCCTCTTTTGTATAAGTATTGGGGGCTTTCATGTATACCGCTAAGACTTCATCCACCATTTCCCGGTTTTTCGGATTGACAATAAAGCCGTAAAACATTTTTCTCGGCTCCCAGGACTTTCTTTGTTTATGATCCTTGGTAACAAAAATCTTATTTAATATCTCCAGAGCCCGATCTCCGCTGATCTTAACAATACCGATTCCCCCTTCTCCTAAGGGTGTTGAAATCGCTGCAATGGTTTCTTCTCGATACATATTATCACCTCGTTTTTTTTCTCTTCGCTTTGTCCTTTTACCATTATATCAAATTATCGAAACATTTCCCGGGAAATAATCATTTTTTTATATTTCTCTTTTTATATTTCCCTTTTATTTTCCATAAGATTCTCGATTATTATGCATTTTTTTAACAGGGTTTTAGAGATATAAAAAACCCAGTTTTCACTGGGTTTGGGGTTATTCCTTTTTTAACTCTATAATAACTCTTCGATTTGGGTCTTCTCCTTCACTGTATGTCTGAATCCCCGGAATTTTTTGAAGCGTGGAATGAATAATGCGCCGTTCATAGGGGTTCATCGGTTCTAAGTACACCGGGCGATGGGTCTTTTTCGCCTTATCTCCCATTTTCTTGGCTAGACGAATTAAGGTTTCCTCCCGTTTTTTTCGGTAGTTTTCCGTATCAATATATACTTTTACATATCGATCCCGATCCTTATTGATGGCTAGGCTAAGCAAATACTGAATCGAATCCAGGGTTTGACCTCTTCTTCCGATTAAAAGCCCCATATTGGGTCCTTCCAAATCAATTTCCAAGGTATCTCCTTTTTTCTCGATATGTACGGTGACCGGAATATCCATGGCCTCGAACATTTTCACCAAGAATTTTTTCGCATCTGCTTTCACATCATCTTTTACCGTTAACTCTACCTTTGCATCCTTTTGTCCAATGATCCCTAAAAATCCGTTAGTAGGATATTCTAAGGTTTTCACCGTTACCTGCTCTCTTTGTAGGCTTAATTCTTCCAGTCCCTTTTCAATTGCTTCATCAATGGTTTTTCCTGTAGATTCAATCGTTCTCATATTAGTCAGAATCCCCTTTCATCGGTAATGAAGGTCTGTTAATAATTAACTGTTGAATAATTTGGGCCCCGCTGTTGATTACCCAGTACAGGGTAAGTCCTGCCGGAAATCCTGCACCGATGGCGTCGGAGCCCATAACAAAAATTAATACGGGGAAAAAATAGGTCATCATCTTTTGCGTTTGTTGTACTTCTTTGCCCGCCGACATGGTTGCGCTGGAGAAATAGGTCAGGGCCGCTGCGGTAATGGGTAAAATCCAGGTATCCGGTTCCAATAAATTCGGTAACCATAAAAAACTGGTATCCATTACTTCATAAGCCTGTTGAGAAATGGTAAAAACGTAATTCCAGGGTTCACGTAGGGCTGTAAAAAGTCCGATAATGATGGGAAATTGAACCAGTAGCGGTAAACACCCTCCCAGGGGATTTACATTATGTTCTTTATAAAGCTCCATCATCTTGACATTTAATTTTTCTTTATCGTTTTTATATTTCTCTTGAAGGGCCTTTACCTTAGGCTGAATTTCCTGCATGTTTTTCATGGATTTTGTCTGCTTTATGGTAAGGGGAAATAAAATCATTTTTACGATAATCGTAAAGATGATAATGGAAATCCCATAATTCCCTATCAAGTCATATACGAGTTTTAGTAGTGAACCCATGGGTTCGGCTAATATTGACAAATTCAAAACCTCCTAATCATCACTTTAATGGATCGTGGCCACCTTCGTGAAAAGGATGACACTTACTGATGCGCCGGATGCTGAGTACGAATCCTTTCAAAAATCCGTATTTTTGAAAAGCTTCCAAACTATATTGCGAACAAGTGGGATAAAATCTGCAACTTGGTCTTTTCAGCGGTGAAATAAACCGCTGATAAAAGCGAATCAATAATATTGCAACTTTTTTCATTAAGCTTCCTTCTTTTTTATCATTTTTTTCTTTCGTAACAGGTGCATCATTGCACTCTCGATTTCAGCCATAGAAGAATTTGCCGCTGTGTCACGAGCAATAAAAACCAAATCGTGGCCCGGTTTTACTCGATCCTGTTGTTTCCGGTAGCTTTCTTTCATGCGTCGTTTCACTCGATTTCTGATCGTAGCTTTCCCTACTTTCTTTGAGACAGTAAAACCCACCCGATTATATTCCTCCTGATTTTCCCGAATATAAATGATCAGTAACCGATTGGCCATAGAATTTCTATGACGGTATACTTTTCGAAAGTCTCGATCCTTTTGCAGTCCCACGGTGGATTTCATCTTTTGCCTCCAAGTCCTATTGCCGATAAAAATTTTTACAGAAAAAGGCCGACGTAAGTCCGGCCTATGCTGATAATCTCTTTCTTCCCTTTAATCTACGTCTTCTTAAAACGTTTTGTCCATTTTTGTTCTTCATTCTTTTTCTGAATCCGTGCTCCTTCTTTCGTTGTCGAACTTTTGGTTGATACGTCATTTTCATAAAGGTCACCTCCTTTAAATCTCAAAAATCTATGGGTATTTTAACGATTATAAATTCAATACCTATCGATATGAAGTCTCTAAAATTGCCCATACTACAGATAGATTATACCAGCATTAAAAGGCAGTGTCAATAAACATTATATTATTATGTTGTGGATAAATCAATTTATTATTCCCTGTTTTTTTGTGGATATCTTTTTCCTTTTTGTTGAAAGTTTTTGGGATCTTTGATATTATTATAGTACTTGTTGATAAACGTTTTTTTTGTGGACGGTTTATCCACGTTATACACAAATTGTGCATAACCCTGTTGATAACTTATTTTTTCCCCTGATTACCGGGGTCTATCGATAATTTTTTTCCACATTTTGTATCATTTTTCAGTCGCTTAGAAAGTTATCCTTATAAGTTTCCACAGGATTATGGCATAACTTCTGTATATTTTTTTTGACTTTTTTACCGAAAACAATTATTGAATTATCCACCTTTTCCTTATTTTATTGTGGAAAACCCTCAGGATAATTTAATTTGTTATATTAAATATTTTTGAAACGGAGGACTATTTATGGACAACTTACCTCAAATATGGCAAAAAGCCTTGGACAACATCAAAAACCGCCCGGAAATTACTGAGGTTAGCTTTGAAACCTGGCTTAAAACCATTAAACCCATATCCCTGGAAAAGGGTGTATTGGTTTTTGGAGTGTATGATACGTTTACGAAGGGCATTTTAAAAAAGCACTATCGTAGTTTCATACAAAACATTATTAAGGAAATAACCGGTGAAGAGTATGAAATTGATTTTGTGATTCCCTCAGAGGAAGATATCAACCCCAAGAATCATAAAAACAGACAAAATCAGGAACAGCAAAGAATGGATACTCAACTGGAAAATTCCATGAATCTTATTAAAGCCCAGGGACTAAATCCAAAATATACCTTTGATACTTTTGTCATCGGTCATAGTAACCGTTTTGCCCATGCAGCCTCCGTAGCCGTAGCGGAAACTCCGGCAAAAGCCTACAATCCTTTATTTATTTATGGTGGGGTAGGTCTTGGAAAAACCCACTTAATGCATGCCATCGGCCAGCATATTTCCCAAGTGGATCCGGAAAAACAAATTGTATACATTTCTTCTGAAACCTTTACCAACGAACTGATCAATTCCATTAAGGATGATAAAAACGTGGAATTTCGTAACAAATACCGAAATATTGATATTCTACTCATTGATGATATTCAGTTTATCGCCGGTAAAGAGCGTACCCAGGAAGAATTTTTCCATACTTTCAATGCCCTTTATAATTCCAACAAACAGATCATTCTATCCAGTGATCGCCCACCAAAGGAAATTCCAACTCTGGAGGATCGACTGCGATCCCGATTTGAATGGGGCCTGATTGCGGATATTCAAGCACCGGATTACGAAACACGCATTGCCATTCTTCGAAAAAAGGCACAAATTGAAGAAATTGAAGTACCCGATGACGTGATGCTTTTTATTGCAAAAAAAATTAAATCCAATATTCGGGAGTTGGAGGGAGCCTTAATTCGTATCTTAGCCTACTCGTCCTTAACCAACAGTCCTATTACCATTGAGCTGGCCAGTGAAGCTTTAAAAGAAATTTTTTCCTCCAAACCGAGAGAATTAAATATCGACTATATTAAGGAAGTCGTAGCCAATAAATTCAACATTAAAATTGAGGATTTAACCTCTAAAAAAAGAACCCGAATTATTGCCTATCCCAGACAAATCGCTATGTATTTATCCAGGGATTTAACGGATCTGTCCTTACCTAAAATCGGAAACGAGTTTGGAGGACGGGACCATACAACGGTTATGCATGCCTGTGATAAGGTTTCCACGGATATGAAAAACGATCCATCCTTAAAGGATAAAATCGATTCTATTGTAAATGAGTTAAAAACCGATTGATTTCCACATAAACCTGTTAGTAATATGTTATTATAATGTTAATAAGTTTAACGGCATTTTGGACCTATGGATATGTGTATAACATTGAAAAGTTATGCCCCGGTTTATAAACATGTGGATATCTTTCAAATATTACGGTTTACGGGCTTATCCACAAACCCACAGGCCCTATTACTATTACTACTACATTTTATTATTATATTTAGGTTAAAAATACAAAATTAAAGGAGGCTTTTATCCACACATGCATATTATCTGTGATCAAAAACAATTGATGAAAAGTATCACCACGGTATTAAAAGGGATTTCAAACAAAAGCACCATGCCGGTACTGGAAGGAATCTATATGGAAGCAAAGGACAGTCAGGTAAAGTTCATTGCTACGGATCTGGAACTGGGAATTGAAACCACTATTGAAACCCAGGTCATTGAAGAGGGTGTGATGGTTCTAAATGCCCGATTATTAAATGAGATTACAAGGAAACTACCCGGTTCTCAAGTGGAAATGAGAATCAAGGAAAACGGAAAAGTATTTATCAAGTGTGAACAATCGGAGTTTGATCTGGTCAGTTATGAAACCGAAGAGTACCCGGCACTGCCAAAAGTGGAAAAGGACCAAATTGCAAAAATTCCCCGGGGCCTGTTAAAAAATATGATTGAGCAGACCACCTTTGCCGTAAGTCAGGATGAATCCCGGCTGATTTTAACCGGAGGTCTGTTGGAAATTGAAGACAAAACCTTAAGCATGGTGGCCCTGGACGGCTATCGCCTCGCCCTTCGAAAGGGAGAGATTAAAGGGAGTCAGGATCATAAAGTGGTCATTCCCGGAAAAACCTTAAATGAGGTGGGAAGAATCATCGATGAGGATTTAGAGGAGGATTTGCAAATTCTCTTTACCGACAGTCATATTCTATTTGATCTTGGAAAAACCAAGGTCATCTCCCGATTGCTGGAAGGACAGTTTATCGATTATAAGCAAATACTTCCCGACGAGCATCGCGTAGCCGTAGAGGTTTCCCGTCAAAGTTTACTGTACAGTATCGAAAGAGCTTCACTGCTGGCGAAGGAAGGGAATAATCGTTTAGTTAAGTTTAAAATTGAAGACCATCAACTGCACATAAGTTCAAACTCCGAACATGGACAGGTACATGAACAAATTGGAATTGACCAGCAGGGAGATGATTTGGAAATTGCCTTTAATGCAAAGTACTTAATTGATGCTCTGAAGGTTATTGAGGAAGATGAAGTGAAGCTTTTATTTACATCCAATGTCAGCCCGGGGATCATTACCTCAACGGAAAATGATCACTATACGTACCTGGTATTGCCTGTAAGACTTTCGAATAGCTAAATAAATATAAAGCAAGACTTTAGAATAGTAAAAAACCTAAACCCAGCTTAAGCTGGGTTTATAAATTGTTACATATCGGATTGGAGGGAAAAACGTGAAAATAGCCATCAAAACAGAATTTATTAAACTGGATCAATTGTTAAAACATGCTGCTGTGGCTTCCACCGGCGGCGAAGCCAAAGCCATGATTAAGGATGGGATGGTGCTTTTAAACGGAGAAGTGGTCACCCAGCGAGGAAAAAAAATCTATCCCGGTGATCACCTAAAGGTGTTGGAAGAAGAGATTGAAGTGGTAACCTCTTAAAATACATCCGGGGGGACGAGGATTATGCACATTGAAAAAATTCATTTAAGAAATTACCGTAATTACGAAACCTTAACCCTGGATTTTTCTTCGAAGATCAATGTTTTTATTGGAGAAAACGCTCAAGGAAAGACCAATCTCTTAGAGGCCATTTATTTTATGGCCATAGGAAAATCCTTTAGAACTTCCAAGGATGGGGATTTAATAGAAATTGAAAAAGAGGGATCCTTTGTAAAGCTGTTGCTATTGAAGAATAATGGCCGGGAAAAACGAATTGAAATTGGTTTGGATCGGTTAAAAAACAAAAAATGCAAGATTAACGGAGTACCCCTAGACAGAGTATCGGAGCTACTGGGCACATTGAATGTGGTCATATTTTCTCCGGAGGACCTCCAGATTATCAAACAGGGACCCAGTCAGCGAAGGGATTTTATTGACGGAGATTTATCTCAAATTACTCCCAAGTATCACCATATTTTAGGACAGTATCAAAAGATTCTAAAACAGCGAAACCAGGCATTAAAGATAAAACAGTTTCGATCTGTGGATTTGGATCCCTGGAATGCCCAGTTGGTACAGTACGGTACGGAAATTATTCTGTATCGAAGGGAGTTTATCAAAGGGCTGTCCATCCTTACCCGATTGATGCATCGAAAAATAACCCGGGAAAAAGAAAACTTAAAACTGATTTACGAAAGCAGTATCCCTATTGAAAAAGAGGAAAATGCATCGGACATTACAAAACGTTTTTTAAAAAATCTAAGGGAACTGGAAGAAGAAGAGGTTAAAAGAGGGGTAACCTTATTAGGTCCCCATCGGGATGATTTGGAATTTGAAATCAATGGCAAAAACGTGAAAAAATTCGGTTCCCAGGGACAGCAAAGAACCACCGTGCTTTCTTTGAAGATGGCGGAGTTGGAATTGATGAAAAAGGAAACCGGAGAGTACCCTGTATTACTGCTGGATGATGTGATGAGTGAGCTCGATGAAAATCGACAGCAGGATTTACTTCAAAGCCTAAAAAATATTCAGACCTTTATTACCAGTACTTCTCTGGAATCCATGGGAAATATTGAAGAGATGAATCTTTATGAAGTCCGGGAAGGAAAAATAAAAATCCTTAAAAAATCTGTTTCATAGTTAATTAAGAAAGGTTATAATAGTAAGATGGGAGGAAATCCTGTGTATATACATCTTGGAGGAAATGTAATCGTATCCGGTCGAGATTTATTATATATTTTTGACGTAAAGGCTTTTCATCAATCCAAGGTTAATCGTGAGCTTCTGAAAAAGATGGAAGCGGCGGGAAATGTTATTACTCTGGAAAAAGGAAAAAGTCGGTCTGTTATCTTTATTAAAATAAAAAATCAACCGACAAAAATATATTACTCACCTATTACGCCGTTTACCTTATTAAGGCGTGGAAATCATAATAAGTAGGTGAGTTTTCGGGTGTCAATAGGAGGGTTAAAAATGGAAAAAGAACGGCAATATAATGCGGATCAGATTCAAGTTTTGGAGGGGTTGGACCCTGTACGAAAAAGACCGGGAATGTACATTGGAAGCACAGGAGAAAGAGGCCTTCATCAACTGGTTTATGAAGTGGTGGACAACAGTATTGATGAGGCATTAGCCGGATACTGTAAAAATATCAATGTATTGATCGAGAAGGATAATACCGTAGTTGTAGAGGATGATGGTCGGGGAATCCCCGTAGATATGCATCCGAAAACCCAAAAATCCACGTTGGAAACCGTAATGACGGTACTCCATGCCGGTGGAAAATTCGGTGGGGAAGGCTACAAAGTGTCGGGAGGACTTCACGGTGTAGGTATTTCCGTGGTAAATGCCCTTTCAAAATACGTAAAAGCGGAAGTATTCACCGGGGGTAAAATGTACATTCAAGAATACGTCCGAGGAATTCCAAAGTCCGATATCAAAGAAATTGGAGTTACGGAAAAAACCGGAACAAGAATTACTTTTTGTCCTGATGAAGAAATTTTTGAAGAGGTTGATTTTCAATACGACACCATCGAACATCGACTTCGGGAACTGGCTTTTTTAAATAAAGGCATTCGAATAAACTTTAGGGACGATCGATCGGAAGAAGAAAGTCACTTCTTCTATGAAGGGGGCATCAAGGAGTTTGTCATTCATCTTAACAAGAATCGAGAACATATCCATAGTGAAGTGATTTATTTGGATCGAGAAAAAGATGATATAGCCTTAGAAGTGGCCCTGCAATATACCACGACCTATACCGAAAACATCTTTAGTTATGCCAATAATATTAATACCCATGAAGGAGGCAGTCATCTTTCCGGTTTTAAAACAGCCTTAACCCGTAGCATTAATGACTATGTAAAAAAACACGGGTTGATTAAAGAAAAGGAAGGCTCCTTACTGGGTGAAGATATTAGAGAAGGGCTGACCGCCATTATTTCCGTAAAGATCATGGACCCTCAATTTGAAGGACAAACCAAAACGAAACTTGGAAACACGGAAGTTCGAGGAGCGGTGGATACCCTGACTTCAGAGTATATTAATGCCTTCCTGGAGGAACATCCCAAGGAAGCAAAGCAAATCGTTGAAAAATCCCTTCGGGCCAAAAATGCAAGAGAAGCGGCGAAAAAAGCCCGGGAGTTGACGAGAAGAAAAAGTGTTTTGGAAAGTACAGCCCTTCCGGGAAAACTTGCGGACTGTTCCGAAAAGGATCCTGCATTATCAGAGATTTATCTTGTGGAGGGAGATTCTGCGGGAGGTAGTGCGAAACAGGGAAGGGATCGTAATACCCAGGCCATTTTACCCCTACGGGGAAAGATCCTGAATGTGGAAAAGGCCAGACTGGATAAAATTTTAAATTTCAATGAAATCAAATCCATGATTACCGCTTTTGGTACCGGTATTGGTAATGAATTTGATATTGAAAGAGCCCGGTACCATAAAATCGTAATCATGACCGATGCCGACGTGGACGGAGCCCATATTCGAACCTTACTGTTAACCTTTTTTTACCGATATCTGCGGCCTTTATTGGATCACGGCTATATTTATGTGGCGCAGCCACCCCTTTATAAAATTAAAAAAGGGAAGAAGATTGTTTATGCTTATACGGAAAAAGAAATGCGGGGAATTGTGGATGAACTTGGTGAAAAAGTGGAACTGCAACGATACAAAGGTCTTGGAGAGATGAATCCCGATCAGCTGTGGGATACCACCATGGATCCGGAAAATCGAATACTCTTACAAGTGGATATAGAAGACGCCACCATGGCCGATGAAATATTTACCACGTTAATGGGGGACAAGGTAGAACCGAGAAGAGCCTTTATTGAACGAAATGCAAAATATGTCCGAAATCTTGATGTTTAAGTAGTTTTATCAGCAAAAACAGTAATGTATCAACTTGCAAAAGGATGTATTGCACTATTTTAAACCAAGGATTTAGGATTTAGAAATCGGCAAGGAGTGAATGCAATGAAAGAGGAAAAGGGAAACGTACTTCCCATAGCAATAGAAGGAGAAATGAAAAAATCCTACATGGATTATGCCATGAGTGTAATCGTGGGAAGAGCACTGCCTCGAGTGGAGGATGGTTTAAAGCCCGTACACCGAAGGATTCTATTTGCCATGAAAGAACTGGGATTTACTCCCGATAAGGCTTATCGGAAATCCGCCCGTATTGTCGGGGATGTACTGGGTAAGTATCACCCCCATGGTGATACCGCAGTATATGATGCCATGGTAAGAATGTCCCAGGAATTTTCTACAAGATATGAATTAATTGACGGTCATGGAAACTTTGGATCCATTGATGGAGACAGTGCCGCAGCCATGCGTTATACCGAGGCGAAGCTTACAAAACTATCCTTAGAGATGACTCGGGATATGGATAAGGAAACCGTAACCTTTAGCAATAACTTTGATGATACCTTAAAAGAACCGGATGTACTGCCCAGTCGATACCCGAATCTTTTAGTAAACGGTTCGAACGGTATTGCCGTGGGTATGGCCACATCCATTCCGCCTCATAATTTGGAAGAAGTGATTACCGGAGTTATTGACTACATCGACAATCCGGAAATTACCTTGGAAGAACTTATGGAATCCATTCAAGGTCCGGATTTTCCAACGGGTTCTACCATTATGGGAAAAGAAAGTATTAAAGAAGCTTACCGTACCGGACGGGGAAGAGTTGTGGTTCGGGCAAAATCCGAAATTGAGGAAATGGCCAATAATAAAAGTCGAATTATTGTTACGGAAATTCCCTACCAGGTAAATAAAGCAAAAATGATTGAACGGATTGCGGATTTGGTAAAGGCAAAGAAAATTGAAGGAATTTCTGATCTTCGGGACGAGAGTAACCGGGAAGGAATTCGAGTGGTAATCGAATTAAAGCGTGATGTGAATGCCAATGTGGTTCTGAATAAAATCTATAAGCATACCCAAATGCAAGATACCTTCAGTATTATTATGATTGCGTTAGTGGATGGTCAGCCGAAACTGTTAAATCTGCAAAGCATGATCCACCATTACGTAAATCACCAAAAGACGATTATTCGAAAAAGAACGGAGTTTGATCTTCGAAAAGCCGAAGCCAGAGCCCATATTTTAGAAGGCCTCAAAATTGCTTTGGATCATTTGGATGAAGTAATCAAGCTTATTAGAGGATCCGAAAGTCCACAGCAGGCAAAAGAGGGATTAATGGAAACCTTCGACCTCTCGGAAAAACAATCCGCCGCCATTCTGGAAATGCGCCTACAAAAGCTTACCGGTCTGGAACGGGATAAAGTTGAGAGTGAATACAATGAGATTATGCTTTTAATTGATGAGCTAAAGGCTATACTTTCCAGTGATCAGCGGATTTTAGAAATCATCAAGGAAGAACTTTTGGAAATCAAAGACCAGTTTGGAGACCCTAGAAGAACGGATATCCTTCCGGATCCTACGGAATTTAAAATGGAAGATATGATTGAAAAGGAAGAAGTGGTTATAACCCTGACCCATTTCGGTTATATCAAACGACTGCCCGTAGACACATACAAGAGTCAAAAACGGGGAGGAAAGGGAATTTCAGCCCTAACTACCCGGGAAGAGGACTTTGTAGAACGAATGATTGTAACTTCCAGTCACGATTATTTGTTTGTCTTTACCAATAAGGGTAAGGTTTATAAAATCAATGTTTATGAAATCCCGGAGGCCAAAAGACAGGCAAAGGGAACCGCAATTATCAACTTATTGCAGTTGGATCCTACGGAAAAAATTGCTGCGGTAATTCCAATGAAACGGGAAAATGATTTTCAGCATTTATTTATGGCAACGAAAAAAGGCTTGATTAAAAAGACGAAGCTGAGCCATTTCAGAAATTCTCGGAAAAACGGCCTTACCGCCATTAAATTTAAAGAGGATGATGAGTTGATCAGTGTACGTTGTGGAAATGATCAGGATGAAATTATGCTGATTACCACGAAAGGAAAATCCATCCGATTCCCCCAATCCGATATTCGGGAAGTGGGAAGAAGTGCCATGGGGGTACGGGGAATAAGAATTACCCGGGATGATGAAGTGGTTTCCATGCAGATATTAAAAGAAGGCAAAACCTTATTATTAGTCAGTGAAAAAGGACATGGAAAACGAACCGAACTTTCCGAGTATCGAATCCAGGGTCGAGGGGGAAAAGGAATTAAAACCTATCGAATCACGGAAAAAACCGGAAATGTGGTGGGAGCAAGACTGGTAACGGAGGATGAAGAAGCCCTGGTAATTACCAATGATGGTACCATGATTCGTTTCAGTATTGCGGAAGTTTCAAAAACCGGAAGAGATACCAGCGGTGTTAGACTTATTCGCACCGACGAAAATACTCATATTGTTTCCTTAGCCATCATGGCCAAGGATGAAAACCCCGAAGATGATATGGAATAACAAATAAAAAATGAGTTAAATCAAAATATTAAGATAAGAACAAAATAATAAGTAGCAACAGAATAACCATTTTTATTAAGAGTCCTTTTTTGCCATAGCAAAGAAGGGCTCTTTCGATTTAGAATAAATCAGAAAAATGGCGGATTCGGTTAAAATAGGGGAAATAACGAAGACTTAACAAAATTTTTCTTTTCATTAAGGGCGATTTATAGTAAAGTAGATAATATACATTAAAAATGGGGGAGATGTCATGTCTTTAAAAATAAAGAAAAAATTCGAAGAAGAGCGGGAAATATGGAAAATGGAATTGGACGGAGAAATTGATATATATACCGCAGCGGAATTAAAAAGAACCTTTCAGGAAATGTTTGAAACACAAAAGGAGCCGGTGGAAATCAACTTAGAAAAGTTAGACTACATTGACAGTACCGGACTTGGTGTGCTTATCGGAGCGTTAAAACGACTGAAGGAAGAAGATAAGCAAATTACATTGTTTCACGTGAAACCGAATATCCTTAAATTATTAAATATTACCGGACTAAACAAAATTTTTGTTATTAAGGAGTGAATACACCACTATGAATCAGATGGAAGCCAAGGAAGTCAATGAAGTTGTAGAGCATCACGGAGAAATAATAGAACTGTCCATCCCCAATAAAGCGGAATTTGTAAGCGTAGTTCGCCTAACCTTAGTGGCGATTGCCAACCGTGTGGGATTTAATATTGAAGAAATTGAAGATATGAAAGTGGCCATTGCAGAAGCCTGTACCAACGCCATTACCCATGGAAAAAATACCCCTTCCGAAAGTATTGATATCCGTTTTACCCTTCAGGCGGCGGGCTTGGAAATTCAGGTAGAAGATAAGGGTAAGGGTTGTGAGGTAGAGAAAATTAAGGATCCTCAAATAGAGGAATTAAATGAAAACGGATTAGGGATCTTTATCATTAAATCCTTAATGGACGATGTCGTGATTCACTCTGAACCTGATCAAGGTATGACGATTATAATGACAAAAATGATAGGGTGATGAATTATGAAAAAAAATCCGAAGAAAACCCATGATTCGGCAGAGGGATTACAAGAAAAGACCAGTAAAGAATTATTTATTGAGTACAAAGAAACCAGGGATATCCAAATTCGTAATGAATTGGTCCGTCGGTATCTTTATATTGTGGAAATACTTTCAAAAAAATACATCAACAAAGGAATCGAATACGAGGATATCTATCAAGTGGCATCCCTTGGGTTGATTTATGCCATCGAACGATTCGACCCCTCAAAAGGGTTTGAGTTTTCCAGTTTTGCAACCCCCACCATTATCGGAGAAATTAAAAAACACTTTCGGGATAAGGGATGGTCGATACGGGTTCCCAGAAGAATTCAAGAGCTTAGTAAAAAGATCAATACCTGTAAAAATGAGCTACATCAAAAATTGCAAAGAACTCCGACCATAAAAGATATTGCAGAATATCTAAACTGCACCGAGGAGCAAATCATGGAAGCCATGGAAGGTTCTCAAGTGTATACGCCGAAATCTCTGGATTTGACCTATGACAACGATGGGGAAGATAAAGAAATGAAATTTATGGACTTAATCGGAGAAGTGGACAAAAACTTCGACAATATCGAGAATAAAGATTTTTTGGATAAAGTGATCAACAAGTTAAATGAAGTGGAAAAGAAAGTACTTCGGGACCGTTTCTTTAATAACCGGACCCAGATGCACGTGGCAGATGAATTGCAGGTTAGCCAAATGACCGTATCCCGTATGGAGAAAAAAATCATTGAAAAGTTTCAAAAAGAATACAAAAAAACCACGGTGTAGGATAGGGTGTAGTATAATAAAGAAATCAAAAAGCAGAGAGTATTCTCTGTTTTTTTTCGATTTTTTTCAATTAAGAAAGTGATTTCAATGCAGTAATTATGAAATTAATTATCTCAGGAAAATAAAATAAATCTACATGAAAAAAAAGAGATGCAAAAAAATGCTATAATAATAGTATCAGAGATTGACATTCCCCATACCTAACGGAAGGGGATTCTTGAATAAACAAAGAAAGGAAGATATTCCTATGAAGGGAAATACAAGACGAAGAGCTATTGAAAAAGCTATTACGGAGGCTAGGGGACCTATTAAAGGAAGTGAGTTATCGGAAGAGTATGGGGTATCCAGACAGGTTATTGTACAGGACATCGCGCTTTTACGGGCGGAAGGAAAAGCAATTATTGCTACACCCCAGGGATATTTACTCCCGAAAAAACAAAAGGATAACCTACAAAAAACCATTGTTACCCGTCATAAAAAAGAAGCGGATCTAAAGGAAGAATTGACCCTTATGGTGGATCTGGGTGTAAAGATTATTGACGTTATTGTTGAGCACCCCGTATATGGAGAAATTAGGGGAAACTTGAATATTCAAAGTCGATTGGATATCGATAATTTTATGATGCAGTTGGAAGATGTAGAAGCGAAACCCTTAGCGGAACTAACCGACGGGGTTCATATGCATACGATTGAAGTTCCCAGTGATGTGGTATATGAAAAATTAATCCGTGTGTTACGAAAGAAAAACTACTTGATTGAAGCGTAGAACTGTGATATATTTTTACGGTGAGGTGACAAGACAGCTGTAAACAACTAAAAATAAGGAGGAAAAGGATTGAAAATCTCAGGAGAAACCGTTACCGTAAGAACTTATATCACAAAAGCCATAAACGGCATGGCATTAGGGTTGTTTGCATCATTGATTATCGGATTAATTCTCAATCAGATCGGCGGAATTTTAAATATTACCATGCTTGAAAATTTCGGAACCGTTGCCCAACGACTGATGGGTCCCGGTATCGGAGCCGGGGTGGCTTATACGTTAGGAGCACCGGCTTTAGGTATTTTTGCATCCATTGCAACCGGAGCCATCGGAGCCGGTACCATAAGCCTGGAAGAGGGAGTGGCAACCATTGCCATAGGAGAACCGGTAGGAGCATTTATTGCTGCTCTGGTAGGAGTGGAAGTGGCAAAATTTATTGCGGGAAAAACCAAAGTGGATATTGTATTGGTTCCGGCCCTTGTTATTATAACCGGAGGGCTAGCCGGTGTTTTCGTCGGACCCGGGGTAAGCTCTATGATGTATTATATCGGAGAATTTATTAATACAACCACGGAACTTCATCCGATTCCTATGGGTATTATTCTAAGCATTACCATGGGAATGCTGTTAACGTTACCGATCAGCAGTGCAGCCTTAGCCATATCCTTAGGATTGGAAGGCCTGGCCGCAGGAGCCGCTTTGGTAGGCTGTGCCACCCAAATGGTGGGCTTTTCCGTAATGAGTTTTAAAGACAACGGAATCGGCGGTCTGATCGCACAGGGTCTTGGTACTAGTATGCTTCAAATACCCAACATCGTTAAAAAACCCGTTATATGGCTGCCTTCCATTATTGTCAGCGGAATTTTAGGACCCCTGGCGACGGTAGTCTTTGTTATGGAAAGCAATAGCATTGGGGCCGGTATGGGAACCAGCGGACTGGTAGGCCAATTCGGTACTTATGCTCAAATGGTAGTGGAAAATGGTAACTCTGCAGCTACCGTACTTATTAAAATCGGAGTTCTGCATTTTATGCTTCCCGGAATTCTAACCCTACTGGTGGCAAAAGTGATGAGAAAGCGAAGTTTTATCAAAGAAGGGGATTTGCGTCTTTCCGAATCTCAATAAGAAAAGCTGAATAAATTTGGATAGAACCTATCTTTTATAAATCCTAGGGTGTATAATTTCCCTAGGATATTTTTTTATAAAGGAGTGAAGTACGAGATGAAAAGTTATGGAAAAAGCATATTCCTATGGATTATCGGAGCCCTGGTGATCCTGGGACTGTTTTTATCGGAAATACTCAACTGGGTAGCTTCATACCAGTGGTTTGGCGTACTGGGATATGAAGAGGTTTTTATAAAGGAATTTGTGACGAAAGCGCAAATTTTCTTACCGATTTTCTTTGTGTTTGTGGGAATATACACGGTTTACGTTTTATTTTTAAAGAAAAATTATTATAAGAGCTTCGTTATTTATGATAATGGCTTTACAGAGCGGAGGGTAAATCAGATATTAGGTCTTCCCGTGATCTTTTTTGCTTTTGTGGTGGCTATAAACACGGCAAGTAATTTGTGGTTTGAAATATTGGTATTTTTTAACCGGGTCCCCTATGGGGTAACCGATCCCATTTTTGACAAGGATTTGGGATTTTATCTCTTTCAATTACCCCTGTATAATCAAATCATCAGTAGTTTATTCAGTATTATTCTAGCCTTGATCATGTTAACCGTAATTTTTTACGGACTGATGTTCATTCTTCGAAAGCCTACCCTTTATGCGGCGAAGGAGGATTTAAATTTTCGCAGCAGTTTTATGACGAAATTTTTAAAGCTGACCCTAAAACAACTGATGGTAGTGGGAATTTTAGTTTTTGGTCTTCTTGGTCTGCAGTTTTATTTTAGCGGCTTTGATATTTTAAAATCTTCCGAAGGCCTGATTCACGGAGCCGGCTATACGGATATTCATGTGAGATTACCGGTCCTCCGGGTGCAAATGGTGGCCTCGATTGTAGCCGCAGCCCTTATTTATTACGGCTATTATAAGAAAAATTTTAAAATAGCCCTTAGCGGCCCGGTGTTAATTATGCTGATCGGAGTAGTGGGCGGTTTGATCGGAGCGGGAGTACAACAGTTTAGTGTAACCCCCAATGAACTAAACCGGGAATACCCCTATATTGAGCACAACATTGCTTTTACACAGCGGGCCTATGGAATCGATGATATTCAAATACGAAATTTCTCGGCGGATAATGATTTGAGTTTGGGGGACATACAAAACAACCCGGGAACCATCAATAATATTCGAATTCATGATCATCGACCAACCCTGGATACCTATAATCAGATCCAAGCCATACGGCTCTATTATCGATTTTTAGATGTGGATATCGATCGATACGAGATCGACGGGGAGTATAAACAGGTGTTTTTAGGGCCTCGAGAGTTGGATTTGGAACGACTGGGAGAAAATGCCCGGGCTTCCTGGATCAATCGACATCTGAGATATACCCACGGCAATGGTGTGGTAGTTTCTCCGGTAAACCGGGTAACCTCTGAGGGACAACCGGATATGGTTGTGGGGAATATTCCCCCAAGTACCGATACGAATGTTACCGTAGAGCGTCCGGAAATTTATTTCGGAGAGCTGACCAATCATTATATTATTGTGAATACCGAAGAAGAGTTTGAAATTGATGCTTCGGATTTGGACGCAGAGGATGTTGGAGAAGACCTTGATAATTTTGAAGGCATTTACGGTGGAAGTGCGGGAATAGATTTAACTCTTGGTAATCGTTTTCTATACGCTATGAGATACCGTAGTATGAAAATTTTGTTAAACGATGAAATCCGTGAAGGAAGCAAAATCGT
>Ga0194137_10000294_pt1 | contig 34937 bp, 36 predicted proteins | sample TARM_MetaG_T3_14_FD_134025 | JGI IMG/M metagenome (GOLD analysis project Ga0194137, IMG submission 134025) | Freshwater microbial communities from Pennsylvania, USA, analyzing microbe dynamics in response to fracking - TARM_MetaG_T3_14 (version 2) | ecosystem: Environmental > Aquatic >... | reverse complement strand
CCCCGCTGGGGGCCGTCACCCTCAACCCAGAACGTGATGCCGTCGTCACGGCCAACTCGCCAGCAGTGGATATATCGCTACTGGCCGCATGAATGAGGCGACAACTACCTTGACGCGCGCCGCCCTTGCTCCAACACAGGAGGCGATATGAAGCAGCAAACCCTCGCGATGGCAGCGGATCAAGAGGCGGGCTTGCAGCGATACAGTCGCCCGACCAAGCGCGACGAGTTTCTCCAGAAGATGGAGATGATTGTGCCTTGGGCTGAGCTTTGTTCAGTGATTGAGCCGCACTACCCCAAGGGCGTGGGCGGTCGACCGCCGGTTGGTTTGGAGCGCATGCTGCGCATTCATTTTCTTCAGCATTGGTTCAACCTGGCTGACGCAGCCTGCGAAGACGCCCTGCATGACAGCATCAGCTTACGCCGCTTTGCCAGAATCGACTTGGGCAGGGAGCCGGTACCCGACGCTTCCACGATGCTCAAGTTCCGCCGCTTGCTCAACGAACACCCGCTCGGCGAGGTGTTATTCGTCAAGGTTGGGCAAGTACTGCAAGCCAGTGGCTTCGAACTCAAGACAGGCACCATCGTAGATGCCACGATCATCGGCGCTCCGAGTTCCACAAAGAATGCCGAGCAAAAGCGTGATCCCGAGATGCACCAGACCAAGTAAGGCAACGCCTGGCACTTCGTGATGAAGTTGCACATCGGTGTGGACAGCCAGAGCGGCCTGACCCACCACGCGGTGGTGACTGCGGGCAATGTGCATGACAAGCATCCACTGCCTGATCTTCTGCATGGAAACGAACAAAGGGTATACGGCGACAAACACGTCACGCATCCGCGCGCTTTAGGCTGCAAGCGCTACGGGCCTATTGCTGAGTCGCTTAAGGAGTGGCCGCTCAATCTGGCTATGGAAAGCAAGAGCTAACACACAGCAGGTCATCACGGAGATCAAAGCCGACAAGCTTGCCCCCAGCAACCCGAATTGCCCCACGTGGTTTGACAGCATTGTGGCTGCTTTAACCAGCACGGACATGACAGGAACGTGAATCAGGTAGAGTACATAAGAGGCGTTACCCAAACGAACCAGCAGATGCTCAGGTGCCAGTCTCCACCCTGCGTCTTCCATGCGAATAAGACCGAGTACAAGCACAGTGCTGATCACACCAAAGATCAGAACATGGTCGCTTCGGTCGCTAGTGGCTCCGTTATATATTTCAAGGCTTGCCAGTGCTACGAAAGCAATGGTCCCAGTGATTGCGATACCCCTTGCGTAAGCCATGGGAAGGTGCAAGCGATGGTGCGAAAACAAGGCGAGCAACACGCCCATGCCAAACAGGTAAATGCGTTGATTGGCGAAGAATGTTTGCAAATAGCCTTCGCCAAAAACATGACCGAGCTGATTCAACAAAAACAATCCGATAGGCAGCCAAAGCAAACGTTGGTGGATGATGGCCAGCCCCATCGTCAGATAGAACATCATTTCGTATTGCAGTGTCCATGCTACAAACAGAACGGGGGCGCCGGTACCGCCGGTTAGCGCAGGATCCTGTGGCAGCAACAAAGCTGATTTGATCAGGGTAAGCGCATCTTGTGGCAGCGTATTGCGCAGTGTTGGTGATGTCCATGCCGCAGCATAGGCCAAGGTGAAAACGATCCAGTAGCTTGGATAAATTCTCGCGGCACGCTTAAAGGCATAGTCCCACAATCGCTCAGGTCGATTGAAGTCTCGCAGATGCACGCGCGTGATGATGAAGCCGCTGAGTACAAAGAAGAACGGAACACCCGCATCGCCAAACGACATCAACCGTTCGATGCTGTCTGCAGCATGTCCGAGGTACTTGTCTTGATGCAAATCGCCGCAGACATGGAAGCAAACCACCATGAGTGCAGCTAGCGCCCGACAGGCCTGAAGTGACTGGTACATCCATCTAGCCTAGTCACCACAGGTGAATTTGGCGTGACATGTTTGCGCCGTTCGGTTTCATGGCGATGCCATTGCGCAGATGGGGGCGATGTCATACAGCGTGCTGTTCACAGGTCAAGGATGGCCAGAAATCCCTGGTAATCCGCACTGAACAAATACCTCACGTTGCGGCTAGCGCGACCTGATAGGGCAGTCACTGACGGCTTGGCTTGGCCAGACCAGTCCTGCACGATGGCCCGCAAATGAGCAGCAAATAAGCCTCATCAGGCTCAGCAACTGGCGAATGACGGCCTACGCGCTCTTTACCCCAGCGTCACGATCACCGGCGCGTGGTCACTGGGCCGCTCGTTCTTGCGCGGTGCCTTGTCGATCACGCAGGCGGTGACTTTGGGCTTGAGCGCGTCGCTCACGAGAATGTGGTCGATGCGCAGGCCCTGGTTCTTGCGAAAGGCCAGGTTGCGGTAGTCCCACCAGCTCCAGGGCTTGGGCGGCTGCTCGAACAGGCGGAAGGCGTCGTGCATGCCCAGATCCAGGAGTTGCTGAAAGTGGGCGCGCTCTTGTGGTGTGCAGTGGATCTGGCCTTTCCAGGCCACGGGGTCGTAGACATCGGCGTCGGTGGGCGCGATGTTGAAGTCGCCCATGAGGACCAGGTGTGGGTTGACTTGCAGCTCCTGCTTCAGCCAGGCTTGCAGCGCATCCAGCCAGCTCATCTTGTAGACGAACTTGTCGCTGTCCGGCGCCTGGCCATTGGGGAAGTAGCAGCCGATCACGCGCACCGGGCCGTGGGCATCGTCGTGCACGGTGCCGGCGATCACGCGGGCCTGTTCATCGGCGAAACCGGGGATGTTCTTGATGATGTCGCTGCTGTTCGTGCGCGTCAGCAGGGCCACGCCGTTGTAGGTCTTCTGGCCGAACCACTGCGCCTGGTAGCCGGCGGCTTCCAGATCAGCATGGGGGAACTTGTCGTCGGTGAGCTTGGTTTCCTGCAGCACCAGCGCGTCGACGAGGTTGGCGGCCAGCCAGTCCAGCAACTGGGGCAGGCGCACGGACAGGGAGTTGACGTTCCAGGTGGCAATTTTCATTATTTTAATAACCTATTGATTTTATTTGTAGTTTATGTGTGTGCCTGCTCGCGATCCATGCTGGCTACAAATCTAGCTACAAAGTTGGAGTGAGATGGGGTGAGCCGCTGCGACACGAGCACCTTGCATGGCACTTTGTAGCTGGAGAGTGTCCCGTCTGCGATTGTCGCGGATAGGGACCGCCTTGCGGACGTGGGGTTCGCGCGCCATCCGTCGTCGCATCGGTATTCACGAGCTTCCGTGTTGGGGCGAACGCAGCGGGAGGCCAACTCTTCGCCTCGAAGATCCCTGCCGGGATGCCGCCGGGCGTGCGAGACCGCTGAGCCGTGATGAGGTGCCCAGGATCGCAGCGGGATGGCTGGTGGTGAGTGATCTTCATGTTTTGGACAGAGTCTGAAGCTGAACATTTATCCATGACTTTCCACATCATGCAACACCAAAGGTTGAAGCCCTGTGAACGCGCGTCGTCCGTGTTGTGCAGAAACGAAGATAGCAGCCCGAGGTGCTTATTAGCTGCACAGCTAACTTAGTCTATTGCGGTATATTTGCTGTGCAGCTAATATGGGGCCATGCCTAGCCCGAGCAGCGAACTTCTGGACCTTTTCGTCTCCGAGTTGTGCGATGCGACCATGATGTCGCTCGTGCAGCAGGAGACGGAGGTACCTTTCTCTGGTGAGGCCAAACACGCTCGCCTTGACGCGCGACTACGCATGGCTCTTCCCATCGGGGACGAGGTGGACCTCGCCATCGAAGTTCTGAAGGCCGGCTACCCGCGGGATGTTCGGCTTGCTGTCCATCAACTCCGCGCCTATCAGGATGCAGAGAAAGACAGCGCGGCGCCGATCGAACTGTGTGTCATTGCCGACTACCTGAGTCCAGGCTCCCGTAAGGAGCTCAAGCAGGCTGGAATCAACTATTACGACGGCTCGGGCTCGATGTACTTCAAGCATCGGACTTACTTGGTGGTGAAGGAGCGCGAGCCACGAAACCGTCCTGCGCGACGACCGGTGAAGCTCTTCTCCGGCGCGCGCGAGCAGGTGATCCACGCACTGCTTGAGTACTGGCGACGTACCGAGGGGGGGGAGTACATCTCCGGGGCCGAGCTTGCAGAACTGGCCGACACATCGACCTACACCGTGTCGCTCACGATGCAAGAACTCGAGCGCGAGGGCTGGGTGGAAACGATTGGCAAAGGGCCTTCGCAGCGTAGGCGCGTGTCCAATGAAGCCGGAATTCTTGATGCCTGGGCTGCCGAATGGGGCTCGCGACGTGATCGGGTGACCCGCTGGTACACCTACGTGCCGAATTCCAACCCCACCGACGTGTTGTTGTCCCGTCTCGCAGACCGGAAAGGTTGGGCCCTTACCGGCGCAGCCGCAGCGAATGCCGTGGTGCCACATCTCACGAGCGTCGATCGTGTACAGGTCATCGTTCCCCCTGGCCAAGCTGAAGTTTGGGGGCAGGAGCTGAAGCTCAAGCAGGTCGATAAAGGCGCAAACGTCATCTTCATCGAGCGGGAAGGTGCTTCTTTGATGTTCCTGGACGAGCATCCGGAGCGACTCGGCTCGCACTTTGCAAGCCGTTTCATCCAGTACCTGGACCTCCTGGACAACTACGGCCGCAACAAGGAGCTTGCTGCTGAATATAGGCGCAGAGCCTTGAAAATCAGGACAAACGAATGAGCACCAAGTTCAAGTCCGCCGAAGGCTACGACGCCGACCTCACGCGCAACTGCGAAACGGCCCTGGTTGTCCTGCTTCAGGCTTTTGGGTCCCTCAAGGATACATTGCGGCTGGTGGGCGGGTTGGTTCCACGATACCTGACGCCTGAGCGGCCACCAGAGGTTCCCGCCCATGTGGGCACCACCGATGTGGATATCGTCCTCAACGTGTCGGTCTTGGCTACCAAGGGCACCTACGACAAGCTCCGCAGGCAGCTCAAAGACAACGGTTTCGTCCCCTATGAGTCCGAGCAGGGCAAGGTTAGCAGCTGGCAGTGGATCTATGAGCTGAATGGTCAGCCGGTGCTCATTGAGTTCCTGCAAAATACCGACGATCCGGGGCAGAGCGGGAAGCTGAGCACGGTCGATGGCGAAGGCGTCTCAGCCGTTCAGTTTCTCCACGCCGGTGTGGCGCATGAGTGGTTCAATGAGTGCGAGATCATCGTCGAATTGCCCGGTGGCGATGGGGTGGTGACCGAAATCGTGCGCTTCGCTGATGTCGTCGCCTTCATGGTGCTGAAGGCGGTGGCTTTCCATCAGCGGCACGAACACAAGGATGTCGCAGATCTCATCCATGTCATGCGCTATTGGGGGCCGCTCGACGATCTCGCTGGGCTGTATTCCCAAAGGTTGCAGCATGGACCTCACGAAGACGTGCTGAAAGAAGTTCTGCTGCTGCTTGAAAAGCACTTCTGTGACGACGGAGTCGTCGAGGGGTGGCGGAAGGATGGGCCGTCCAAGTTTGCCAATTTTCACCAGGTTGGTAGGCCGGGAGATGACGATTTCATTCGCGAGCAGCGGGAGGTGAGCGCAATGGTGGAGTATTTCATTGGTCAGGTACGGGCGCTTTGCGTCTAGACATTGCTCCGCCGCGATGGCTATGTGCTTGCAAACTGATCGGCGCTAGATAAGCTGGGATCAGGAGGTGACCTGTATGCGAAAGTTCTTGGCCTTGTTGATCGTGGCTATCGGTATTGGCGGTGGTCTGCTGTTTACTGTCGCCAGCAAAGGTGACTGGATCTTGGGCGCTGTCGCCGTAGGGGTAGGGCTTCTATTCACCTCGCCGATTGCGGCAGCTGTGGCGGGAGTTGGTGGTCGTAGCCGTCGCGGTCGATCTGGTTCTGGATGGAAGGGCGCGTCAGGCGGCTTCTCGTCTGGTGGACTTTTCAAAGGGGATGCGCCAATACGGCGATGGGATCGGTGATCAGGTCGTACTATTTGCGGTTGAACAGATCTTTCGCTGCATCGGTTACTTCTTGTGCTGTGGTGCTGGCATCGTTTCTGATCTGCTTCATCGACTGACCCAGTAGGGACCTCTTCGATTCCAGTGTTCCGTCGTCGGTTTTGACGATCTCCGCCTTGCTGTCGAACTCCCCGCCCTTGGACGCAGTCTTGCCTTGAATCTCGGTGGCCCGTTGTTGAACCTCTTGGCGAATCGGTGACGGCGGATCGGCAGGCCGGTCAAGCGGTCGGCTGGGGTTGCTGCCGAAGCGCGATGTCGTTGCAGTATGGGCGCGATGGGTGCTCTGGATATCCGGTGTGAGGGCCGTCTCATTCCGTTGTTGTCGATGAAGTTTACGAACCCCTTCGAAGGAAGCGGGCAAACTGCTGCCATCCGACAGCACCCGGGTTGGCCCCAGCGATTGCCGGGCGAGTTCTGCCGACATCAAGGCATGCGCGGCGGCGCTGTTCCCGCCATATTCCTGCGCGTAGCGCAGGAACATCTCCATGTTGTGCGGGTCCTGGGCGATGTCGATCGAGATCGCTTCGCCCTTGGAATAGGCTGTCGATACCTGGTTGGCGAAGCTGATTCGATCGGAGAGCGTCGCGTCTGCCCGCTCCGAACGGGCCTGCGTTGTGTTGAGGCGGGACGACATTTCCCGTGCCTCACTGGCGTCGTTCGAGACCGCTTGCAGGAAGCTGTTGTCCCTGGATACGCGGTCACCGAATTGCTTGAAGGCCACCAGTTGGTCTCCGGTCAGGCTGGCCAGGGCCTTCTGGTCCTGGGCCGAGAGACTCGATTGGTACGACTTGTCGCCGCTGGCCTGGAACTTCCCGCCGATGAACTTGGCGTCGGCTCCGACATGAGCTGCGGCGCCGAATGCCAGGCGTGCCACCTGCGCCTGGCTGAGCCCGGTGCTCTGGGAGACGGTCTGGACGATTTGGTCCAGCTTGTTCAGCGTTTCCCCCATCTGCTCGAAGCTGCCGGAACTGGTGCCAGCGCTGTTGCGTGTGGAGCGCAGCTTGCTGAGCCCCCGCGAGAACACTTGCGAGAGCGCGGTGGACCGTTCCGTGCTGGCGGCGACGGCTTCACCTCGTGCGGCGTCAACCTGCCGGCTGGCTTGCTCCACATCCTGTTCCGACACCCGCATCGACACCACCCGGGACGCGAATCCCTGGTTGCGCAGCAGACTCACCGCCGAGCGTCCGGTCAGCGCGTTCGAGGAGAACGTATCGCCGGTGAGATCGTTCTGCCAACTGCTCATGAATGCCGAAGTGCGGTTCGGGGCCAAACGCATCTGGTCCATGGAGACGTTGCCCAGGCTGGTGTTGCCCACGGCTGCCGACCCCGTGGAGGAGCCCAGCATCGCCTGCAATCCCGAGAGTCCGCCGACCATGGCCGTCCCGAAGTTCTCCATCCGTTTCAAGGCCGCCCAGGCGATGAAGGGAATGCTGATCGACAGGTAGCCAACGATCGCTTCACCAGATATCGCTCGGGAGTAGATGCTGGATGCAGTTTGCAGCGCCAGCACTTTCGTTCCTGTGCCGAGGTCGGCGGCCGAGGCGATGTCGTAGGCCGCGTAGATCGAGGCCATGTAGTTCAGCACCGCATAGAGCGGCGGCCAGAGCTGAATCCAGATCAGGATGGCGGCGTAGCCCTTGAAGGCCATCAGGCTCTCCCGGCCGCTGGTAAGCAGGAGCAGCAGCACGAAGAGCGGGAAGAGGGCGTAGGTCACCGCCTCGATCACGTTGCGGAACACGGGCAATGCCTGTTCCGCAGTTTTGCCCGCATTGATCCAGGCCGCATTCTGCTGGGCGACGCCTTGGGCGCGGCCGACGGCGAGCACCATGGCGGCCGGGTCGTTCACCTTCTGCCCGACGATCTGGCCGGTGTCGGCGATCGCGTTCAAGACCGCGTTCTGGCGGATGATGTCTGCGGCAGTGGCGGATGCCGAGGCAATGTTGTTCTTGATGTAGGCCTGCTGGATCTGGCCGGCAATCACGCTGGCGGCGGCCGTGCCGGGCAGCGTGGGGTTCAGTCGGAAGGCAAGTTGCCCCTGGATGCGGCTGATCTGGGCCGGGATGCGACCGCTCAGATTGACGTAAGCGTTGGGGCAGGTGTCGACCGTCGTGCCGGTCGTGTTGGTGAGTGGCGTAAAGCGCGCCGGGTTGGGCGTGGACATCAGGGCCCAGACATCGTCCGAGGTGGAGAAAGTGGCCGGCGCGATCGTCCCGTCAAGGAGGTCGTAGGTCGTGCAGTTGTGGATGAAGTTGATCAGGTCGGTGCGGAAGTTCGGGTCCTGGAAGACCACGCCGCCGGTTTCCCGGATCAGGCGGTTGCCGAACATCAGGCCGTTCTGTTCGTAGCGGAACTCGCTGGGCAGGGCGCCGGCGCCGGGGATGACCTGGAAGGCCGTCTCGAAGAGGCCGGTCAGCGTGTGGCCGATGGTGCTGGTGAGGCTGCCGAGCACGGCCGCCCCGAAGGGGACGTTGTCGACCACCTGCACCGGCGTGCCGCCCGTCTTGTCGACGATACCGACCGTGACCTTGGGGACGATCAGGATCGAGAAAACCAGAACGACCGTCCCCAGCCACTTCCAACCCTGGAGCTTCTCGGGAGCGAATGCATAGGCGATGAGGGCGGCGACGAAGCCACAGAAGGCCACCGCGGCGACTGCGGAGGCATAGTCGCCGGAGGCATGGATGGCGGCCGTGGCGTTGAAGACCCCGAAGAGGCTGGCCGAATTCTGGTAGGCGTAGATTTCCCACATGATGGCGCTTCCCTGTCGGCGACGGATCAGCGCGCCATGTAGGCGGCTTGCTGTCCGAGCATATCCATGACGTGCTGGGGCATGCTGGAGCGCAGTTGGCGTTCGAGTTCTTCCAGATGGCTCGATACCGCGCGGAACGAACCGACCTTCTGGTAGAGGAGGTTCTTCTCCTGGGCAATCTGGGAGAGCATGGCCATGGCGCGCTGGCGGATGTAGATCGCTTGTTCCCGCTGGGTCTGCTGCAGCGTGAAGTCCTTCTCCAGGGCCGCGAGCCCCACGCGCAAGTTGCGATCGAGGAAAACGTAGGCGTAGTCGGCTGCGATCAGGTCGCGGTACTGGGCGATCAGGCTGTCCGCGAGGCCAGAGCCGGGGATGCTGGTGCCGATCGACAGCATTTTGTAGACCGGCTCGGTGGTCTGATTGACGAAGCCGACCTCCGCCGAGTTGTTGGGGATGGCGGTCCGCGTGGCGATCTTCTCGGCGATGGAGCGCATCAGCGTCTCCACCTTGGCGGTGAATGGCGTGTGGTTGTAGGCCGTGTTGAGGGAAACGACGTCGCAGTCACTGTAGTTGTTGCAGCTCAGCATGTGCTGGACCACGTTGGTGCCGCTGCCGGCCGCCTGCCCGTAAAGTAGCTGGCTGATCGAAGTCAGCGTCGGCGCGATGGGCTCGGGATCGCGCGCATCTTCGTCGGGGTAGTAGATGACGGTGCCGACCATGCTCATGATCAGTTCGCGTTCTGCGCCGTCCAGGTAGCTGCCCGTGCGCTGCAGGGCCTTCCAGGTCAGGTTGCCGACGAAGGGCGCTTTGTTGCGGACATTGGCATCGCCGGAACTGCGCGCCGAAGCCAGGATGCTGGGGCGGTCGCTCGAGCAGCGGCGCCGGGCGGCATCGCGATCGCTCTCCATCCCCATCTCGATGGCGAGGTCGGCGCAGGTCTCCTGCGAGCTGTAGCCCAGGGATTCGGCCGCCGTGCTGACGATGGCCTTGGCGGTTTCGCAGGAGTTGATGCGGGCGTTGTTGATCCAGGTCTCCAGTCCCTTGGCCCACTTGGTGAGACCGCCCAGCAGGGGGGAGACGGCTTCGAGCGCGAGCTGGAATGCGATGCCAGGCAGCGCCGCCGTGATGTTCTTCAGCATGTTCTTGAACTCTTCGGCCGAGATGTGGCTGAAGCTGCCGCCAAAGACATCGATCCCGCCGCAGCCCGCCTTGGCAGAGGGGAACTGGATGGCCGCGAGCTGGTAGACCTTGTTCGGCGTGCGCATCATCAGGTTGCCGCCGGTGTAGGTGTTGTAGGCCTGCCCCCGGAAGGCGCCGGGCGCGGTGTAGTTGCCGATGGCGCCCAGGCTGTTGAACATGTTGTTGACCTCGGCATTGAGGTCTCCCGCACGCAGAGGGGCAGAGGTGATCGCGACGGCGATGGACAGCGCGATGGCGATGGTTCGGCGGGCTGTTGGTTGGATCCGGGGCATGGGCGGCTCCTAGGGCAAGGCGATTTGACGTGTGGCGCTGGGGAGCATGGCCTGACCCTCGGGGCTGCTCACGGTGGCGATGCGTTCCAGCAGTTGGGATTCCGAGAGCACGCCGAAACCGATCGACATGATCTGGCCAGTGAAGGGCTGCGCGAGGAAGACCGCGGGTACTTGGGATACCTGCAGGGCATTGGCGATGCCGTTGTCGCGCCGGGCACCCGGGAAGCCGGGCATGGGGCCGCCATCGATGCTGACGGCGACCACGCGGATGCCGTGCCGCGCCTGGAAGGTTTGCAGCGTCGGTGCGAAGGCATGGCAGTAAGGGCAGTCCGACCGGTAGAAGAAGAACAGCACATGGTCCTTGCCCAACTGCGCTACGCTCCGGGAACGCTCGGCGCGCTGGGTTTCGTCGAAGACCTCCAGGGCCTTCGCATTGACCGGGCGGCCTTGAAGCGTGGGGTCCAGTTCCGGCGTCGCCCACGCAACCCGCTTGGCCATGTCGGCGAAGGCGGAGGCCTGGCTCACCACCTTCGATTCGAGCTCCATGTAGCGCCGCACGTTGGCTTCGGTCGGGCGGATGATGGCGATGTTGCGGTACTCCTCCAGGGTCTTTTGCAGGCGGGCAAACTCCTCCAGTTCAGGGATGCGTACCTTGGCCGATGGCGTGGGCGTGGAAGATGAGGCTGCAGGCGGCACGGGCGTCGAATCGATTTCCTGTGCCGGCTCTTCGTAGAAGTGCCAGCCGCGCCAGCGGTCCTTCCAATAGGGAGAGGCCTGTGCTGCGGGGGCCAAGGCCTGCGATGGCGCGGGTTCCTGGGCGGGAAGGCGCGCGGTCGCCAACAGCGTGGCGAACCCGAAGGCCATTCCTGCAATGCATCGGCGGTGTTCCACAGAGCCCCCTACGAGAGAGAGCGGGGCGGAAGCCCGTCGAGGCAGTAATTGATGCCGAAGTCGACGGTCTGGCGCCGGGGCGTCGTTGCCCCCGGCAGGTTCACGCCCTCTTGCCAGAAGGACACTTTGAGGCGCGCGCACCCGGGCTGCGCGTAGCGCCGCTCAGTGGAGACGTCGATGTAGATGGGAGACGACGCGCTGAAGCGCCTGGTGATCGCTTCGGCAATGTCGCCGGTGAGCACGCCGTGGGCCTGCCCATCGCTGGCCTGCAAGGCGGCGAGCATCAGTGGGCGCGGGTCGGTGACGGGCGTGCGAACGTCGGCGTGTGCGGACGGCGCGAGGGCTGCCATCAGCAGTGCCGCACGGATGAAAGCGGAAGGTCTCATTGGCATTTCCCTTGGCCGTAGTAGCAGGAGGTCACGCGGGCGGCGTTGTTGCTCTGGAGGCTGCCCACGTTCGGCAGTGTGGGGACGATGGAGGCGTAGAACTCGGTCAGGTCCATGGCCGAGAAATTCAGGCTTTGCAGCTCGGCGACCGTGAAGCCTGAGCAGTCGGGGCTCCTGGCGCCCCCCCAGCCTCTGCCGACCTGCATGCGCCCTTGCTCGTTGATGAGCCGGGCGAGCTTGCTGTTGAAGCAGCACTTGCTGGTGGTGTGCTCGATGCACGAGACGCACTTGCCGAGAATGCGGATGCACGACGAGCACCACGTGCCGACGGTGTGGCACAGGCCGGCCCCTTCCTTCATGGCCAGCTTTCCTTCTTCCTCGTTGCAGGACATCATCGACATCACGATGTAGATGACGACGGCAATGGCCAGCGTCCAGGGATCGAAGGCGATGACCAGGCTGTCCCCCGCGTAGAGCACAGCGGAGCCTGCCGGCAAGGCCGCGCCGTTCACCGCCACGGTGACGCCGTAGGTGGTGAATGTGCCGGAGAAGCCGCCACTCATGAGTAGCGCCTGCATGCCCTGATAGAGGAATTGCCGGTTCTCCGCGTTCATGAGCACGTCGAAGACGAGTCTCGATCCGGTACCGAAAAGGCTCTGGTTGGTCATGCCGGCGCCGGCCGAATCCGAATAGCAGCAGTTCTTGAGGAGGCGATCACGACAGCGGTCGTCTTCGCCCTTGAAGACCCGCATGTTCGTCGTATCGAGATAGACCCCAGCCTCCCGCGCGGCCTCCATGTAAGTCATGGAGCGGGCGAAGTCGGCGTCGTCGGTGTAGCTGGTGTTGAAGCAGTTGGAGCCCAGGCAGAAGACGTTTGACGGGCAGCTTGACGTGGTGCAGCCCGAGTAGAAATCGGCGAGGCTGCCGATCACACCGCTTGGATTGCCGGCGATGCTGCGGGCAGCCGTCACCGAGGGGTCGTAGGGCGAGACGGCGGTGCGCGGCGTGTTGGCGGAGGTCACTGCGGTGCTTTGGGCCTGGCACACCGGGTCGGTGGCGCTGCCTGCGCACGCAGCGAGGCGGGCGTTGGCGGCGCCCGACAAGCTGGGCTGGCCGTAGTACGCCGTCTCTGCGGGCGTCGTCGTATAGCCCGGGACGACGCTCGAAGCGCTCGACGTCCCGACCGTGCCGCGCGCGACCGGGTTGGCGGCCTGGCCGGCGGCTGTGCCCTCCTCGAAAGGCCCGGCGATGGCGCCGGTCTGCGTCGTGACGAAGCAGGCGAGGGTGACGTAGATGATGAAGCGGCGCATGGCGGTCACTCCGTTGTGGGCTCAAGGTCTGAGGCGGGCGAGAAAGACCCCGGCGTCGGACTCCAAGCCGGGCGCCGCACGGCGCAACCGGTCGAGGGCGTAGTCGAGGCTCACGTCACCTGCCACGCTGACGAAATCGGTCGGGGGCGGGCAGGTGCCGCCGGCACAACTGGCGGGCCGGCTACCGTCCCGGGCGAGAACGAAGGTCGGCACCCGCTTGACCGCATAGCGGTCGAAGGCCTGCGGATCGATGAGGATGGCGACCTCGCGCTTGTCGACGAGCTTCTGGATGCGGGCGACCGTCTCGCGCAGCGAACCCTTGGCGACGCCACGGATCAGGATCGCGGCCCTTGCACGTGCCGCCTGATCCACGAGCCGCGCCAGGGTGGGCTCGGGCATTGCCAGGCTCACAAAAACGAAGAGCCCAGGACCTGAGGCGAGTGTGGGCGCGGGCCCTTGCGCATAGCCTTGGGCGATGTCGCCCAGGTTGGGCATCGCATTCGTCAGGGGCTTGGGCAGCGCGTCGATGCGCGGTGTGGCAACCGCTCCCGCTTGGGGTGTTGGAACCGAATGCTGTTGCTGGATGCGGCGGACATCCTCTTCCGAGACGGTCGGTGTTTCCCGTCGGACCCGTGCGAGGTCTTCGTCGGTGATCACCGGCGCTGGCTGCGCCACCGCCTGCAGGGATGTCAGCAGCGCGGCGAGCAGGGCGGAGAGGCGGATCACGGAACCGCCTTGGGAAGGATCAGTAACCCACACAGCAGGTCCTCTTTCTGAAAAGCATGAAGGAGAAGTCCTCGCCCTTGACCGGGTATTCCTTGCCGGCGCCCCAGGTGATCGTGGTGCGGCCAAAAGGCTGGCAGCAGCGGCCGCCTTCCTTCGCGGTGTTGGGGATGGGGTAGGTGAGCTGGGTCTTGTAGGCCGTCTTGTCCATCACGGGTTCGAAGTACGGCCCGCACAGACCGGGCGTGCCATGCCAGCCCCAGGCGATCAGCTCGCGGTGCATCTTGGCGGTGAGCCGCTGGGCCAGCAGCGAGGCGGTGCGCACGCCGCCCATGTGGTAGGGCACATGGCCGTCCATCGGGTAGATCGCGCCCTGGCAACCCGCGCACCAGAACATCTCCCGGATGCCGAAACCCATGGTTGCGGCCACGCAGTCGGCAGCGCAGGCCGCGACAGCGACGGGATTGGCGAAGAGGACCGCCTCCGGGTTCAGGATCAAGGTCAGCTCGTCATCGGCCCACAGGGGATCGACCTCGGTCAGGTAGGCGAGATCGAAGGAACCTTTTTCCAGGCAGGGGAAGTCGGTGACCACCTCCAGCCAGTACATCACCGGGTTCACGTAGAAGTGGGCCTGGTAGAAGCTGCCGCCGTCGCCATCGCCTTCCGGCCGTGTGAACCGGGCCGCCTCGGGCGCGGGAATACCGGGGTCGAGGTCGATGCCGCCCAACGAGACGAGGCAATAGGGTTTCCTCACCACCTCGACGTGGCGGGCCGGTTCCCAAAAGCCAATCGAGAGACCGATGATCGGATTGACGCCGCAACTGCATACCGGGCTCGACGGGTTGTCGGTGTCCTCCTGGTTGCCGAAGTTGCCGATGCGGGCGCTGCCGACGCTGATGGGCAGGATGCAGCTCCAGCAGATGTCGGTGATCGGGTTGGGAAACTTGCCGGTGCAGGTGGCGGCCCCCGCCGCGAGCGCTTGGGCTGATGCAATGCAGGCGAGGAGGGCCAGCAGCAGGGATCGAAGGAATCGGGCGACGGTCATGGCTTGACCTCCAGTTCGTCGATGCGCAGGCGCTTGCCTTCCTGGGATACCAGGGCGGGCACCTGCCGGATGCCCAGGCGCTTGGTCAGGAGGCCATGCTGGTCGTAATAGACGGGTGAGCGCCAGGCTTGCATGAGGTCGAGATAGGAGCCTGCGGTGAGGATGGGCTTCACCTGGCCGTCGAAGTGCTTCATCAGGCTGCGGGCCTGGGCAACCTGGCGCGGGTCGCGGGCGTCGAAAAAGAACAGGCGACGCGATAGGGAGACGATGTCCAGGGGATTGGCGCGCGTACCGACGGCGAACATCAGGCGTCCCTGGGCATCGCTCAGGTTGCGATCCAGGACGTAGGTCGGATCGAAATAGAAGGTGCGCTTGGCCTGGGTGGTCACGAGCCAGGCAACGGGCTCCGGATTGCGCACGGCATCGATGCCGCGGGTGCGCGCTTCCTCCTGCAGCCGACGCAGCTCACCGCTGGCTTCCTTCTGGCGCAGGCGTTGCTCGATGAAGCGCAGCAGGTGCGGTTCGGCGATTTCATAGGTGGGCCCTATCACCCCAGCATCCACTGCGCGTGCCGGCGCGGCGTCGGCCAGCAGGGCGAGCAGGGCGAGCAGAAGGAGACCAAGGCCGAACCGGGATGGCGTGCGCGGGGTCATCGCATCCCTCCTGCGCAGCGGATCTGGCGGACCCATTCGGTGCGTTGGGCGGTGTTCTGTTCCTGGGTGGCGCGGATCAGGCCCATCAGGACCGGGTCGCCGCCGTCCTTTGACATGGCCTGGCGCAGGTCGCCCGTGCTCAGGGTTCGGCCGCATTGCAGGCGGTAAGCGGCCAGGTAGACCTTGGTGCCATCTGCCGCGGCAGGCGCGAGTTGCTGCAGCAAGCCCAGGTAGTCCGACAGGGGCATGTCGTTGGCCGTTGAGACCGGGCCGCGAGCTGGACTGGTTTGCGCGCGTGCCGTGACCACCGTTCCCAGGGCGATGAGCGAAGCAAGGACGGCGATGGCCACCAGCAGCATGAAGCGGACGAGCCGGGTGATGCTCATGGGGCGGGCGGGGCGGTAATACATGGGGCCTCCGTCAAAACAGAGGGTCGACGACACCGATCACCTGCTCGACCCGCACGAGGCCGCTTTCGCGGTAGCGGGAATCGAAGGAATCGGGACTCAGGCCCTGGACGTAGTAGCGGCCGGCGGGAATGACGCCGGGTGCGATGGGGGCCAGGGGGTGGCGATCGAAGGCATGGGTCTTGGCGACACCGACCGGTTCGCCGTTGATGCGGATCTCGCGGCCGGCGACGCTAATCGTGTCGCCGGGCAGGCCGCGCACGATCTTGAAGAACGGTTGCCCGGCAATGCCGGGGTACTGGCGGATGCCGTCGCCCGCGAAGGCGAAGACGACGAAGTCGCCCCTGTGCAGTACCGAGGTGCCGGGGTGAAGCAAGGCGACCTTGTACGGCAGGCTCGGCGTCCAGTTGAACAACACCGGTACGCGCGGCGTGGCGTCGAAGAACAGCCGGATGTAGGCCAGGCTCCAGATCGCGAAGACGGGCAGGTAGAGGTACCAGCGCCGACGCATGTGACCGAAGAAGTCGACGGCGGTATGCCGGATGCGTGCAGGCCAGGGAGGCCGTGTGGCCTCCGCCTGCCGGTCGTTGGTCGGAACGATGTTCATGGCGTCTCCACCTTCTGGCGCAGACGCGCCGTGAGATCGACGGTGTAAGGCGTGGGGCCGGCGACGGAGGCCTTGAGGACCACGAGGCAGCCGCATTCGGCCGGCAGACTCTCCAAGGCGACGGGAAGCCGCTGCGCGAAGGCCCTGGCCATCTGCAGGGTGGCTTGGCGCTCTTCTTCCGAGTGCGCGGCGGTCAGGCGCCGGGTGAACTCGTCTTCCTTGGCGCGATAGACCTCGGCGAGGTCGACGACGCCGATGGTCCGGGCCGGGCGGATCACCAGCCGGTCGTAGGCGAGCAGCGAACCGGCCGCGGCGATCAGGCTCACCAGCGCATTGGCCACGAAAAGGATGTGTGGGCTCATAGCGCATGCCCCCGCTGGCGCAGCAGTTCGGCGATCGCCTCGTCGATGGAATAGCCACGGGCCCGCAGTTCGTCGATCGGGGCGTTGTCCTCGAGCTTGTTGGAGAACAGCAGGTGGGTTGCCGGGTCGAGGATGTTTCGCGCCACGCCTTCGCCCACCGGCGAGGAGATGTAGAGCTCCGAGAACGCGCCGGCTTCCGTGCGCAGCGAGTTGAGCAGCCGCTTCTTCGGCTCATCCATGGTGAGCCGCCCCTTGCGGTCCAGCATCTCGATGGACTCGGGCTTCTGGCGCAAGAGGAAAACCCAGTCGGAACAGTTGAACGCGGCTTCCATCTGCGCCGAGCCGTAGTAGTCGTCGGCGCTCTGCGTCGCGGTGCCGAGTGCGCCGCCATACTTCCGGGCGCGGCGGGCCGCTTCCTCGACCACGGCCGCCTTGACCGGATCGTCGGCGCCGATGTCGCCCAGTTGCTGTTTCAGCTCGTCGATGAAGAGCACCTTGCGCCGGTTGCGCGTCAGGTACATCTCGCCGGTGATCTGGTGCAGCAGCAGGATGTTCACCACCGCGTGCAGGTCGGGCCGACGCTTCAGTTCCTCGTTTTCGATGACGATGAAGTCGTTCGAGAAATCGACGTTGGCGCGGCCCTCGAAGAAGCGTTCGTACTGCCCGCCCTTGGCGTAGGGGTTGAGCATGATGGCGAGGTCCTTGATGCGCTGATCATTGACCGCGCCCAGATCTTCGAGCGTGCCCGTGCGGAAGGCATCGCGCAGGCCGGTGATGGTGAGATCCTGGCCGTACTCCCGCCAGAGCTTGAGGACCATGGCCGAGATGGCCTTGTACTGGACCTCCTCCAAGGAGTGCTGCATCGAGCACATCTTCGAAATGCCGGGCACCAGCATGTCGATGTCTTCGTTGATGTCCTGGACGATCGAGAAGGGGTTGAGGCAGATGTCCACCTCGGGCTTGAACTCGATGTAGGTGCCTCGCGCCTTGCGGCACAGCTTCTCGAAGCTGCGGCCGAGGTCCAGCATCCAGACCTTGGCGCCGATGGCCCGATAGGACCAGGCCATCTCGTTCATGAGCACGGACTTGCCTGAGCCCGGCGCGCCGATGATGGCGAAGTTGTAGTTGCCCAGGTCGTTGTCGAAGAGATCCAGTGTCATCAACTGCCCGCGCCGGCCGCCGAAAACCAGGGCCGGCGTACGCGTGCCACGCCATTCGGCGATCAGCGGCGCCATGTGGATGGCGTTGGACATCGTCTTGCGGGTAACCCGGCGCATCTTGGCGAGATCCTTGTGGAAGCGCTCGGTCAGCGTCATGGGCAGGCTCGCCAGCAATGCCTGGCGGTGCATGTAGGCATCCGCGTTGAGCTGGAAGCCGCGGCTGCGCCAGATCGCGCTGGCTGCCTCGTGGGTGGCCGCCGCTTTCTCCGGGGTCGAGAAGATGGCGAGCTGGTGGTACATGCTCACCAGGTTCCCGCCGGTGTCGATGGCGTCGGCGGCGGCCGTCCAGTCGTCGAGCTTCTTCCTGACGTCCGGCATCACGTCGGCCATCTTCGACTTGGCGTTCTGCGTGGCACGCACGTGGTTGGCGGTGACCACCGATTTGGTGGCGTTGGGGTCGAGGATCTGCACGCCGAGCGTGAGCAGGAAGGGGGCGCTGTATTGCAGCGCCGGCTGCATCAGGTCGCCGATCAGCGAGCCCATCTGCCAAAGGGCAAAGCGCTCCGGAAAGCTCTTGATCGAGTAGAAGCGGGCTTCCAGTGCATCCGGGCTGGATTCCTTCCAGAAGGTGAGGCCGGTCGGGTGCGGATCCTGGATGGTGTCGAAATCGACGATCTGGTCGCGCAGCTCCCGGCCGTCGTCGTAGTTGAGATCGGGTGCGTCGGTACCCGACATCCGGTCCGGGTTGGTGAAGATCGCGCACCAGTTAATGAGGTCGGACGCGTCGCAGACCCGGTTCGGCAGTGAAGCCGAGCGCAGTGTCGATGCCATCGAATCGCGCAGGGCCAGCAGTTCCTCGCGCTTGTTCAGGTTGTCCGGATCGGCCGGGAAGGCGACCGACAGCACGAGGCGGAAGTCGCGGATCGTGTAGTGGAAGCCCGCCGTGAGGGACTTCTGTGCCCCCTTGAGTAAGTGGCCCGTGCGCTGGCGTGCCAAGGCCCGGAACAGGTTCTCGTTGCGTGCGGGGCGGCCCCAGTGTTGGGCCTTCTCGAACTGGTCCTCGTCCTCGACGCGCAGGTTGGCATAGCGCCGCAACTGGTCTCGGATGTGGGGCGAAGCGAACAGGTGGAACTGCACGCCGGTGCCGGCGGGGCAGTTGGCGTAGAGAGAGACCAGCACCTCGGTCATGCGATCGTCCGCGCCGGACTGGGGCATCAGCTCCAGCATGAAGCCCATGCCGTCCCGATTGGCGAAGATGCGCTCGGCGTCCAGGTAGCCCATGTAGGGGAGCCAACCGGCGAACTGCTCGGCCGGGGTATCTGGCGAGACGCCCAGGCCGAAAGGCAGGTGCAGCGGTCGCCACTCGCTGTGGCCCTCCCGGTGCTCGGGCCGTGTGCTGTCGGGTGCGAGATTCATTGCGACACCTCGCTGGAACCGTTCAAGAGGCGCGCCGGACTCGGGAGGGCGGAGCTCGCGCTGGGCCGTGTCGGGTCGATCCGGCTTGCCGGGGTACTGGGGCCGTCGCTGGTGTCCGAAGCTGCAGAGGGCGCGGGCGGAGGGCGCAGGGGCGCGTAGGCATCGCGAATGCGTTGCTGGACGTGGTCGATCAGCCAACGTCCCTGGTCGATCTGGACGTAGACGTGGGCCTGGTCGTACAGATCGCCGTCGATGTCTTCCCAGGGCTTGATCCACAGGCGCAGATAGCGCGATTGCGCGCGCAGCGAGGCCCCATGCTCCTGTGCGGACGAACTGCCGGCGGCCGGCAGGCCCGCGCGCGCTGGGACCGAGGCGTGCGGCGTAGAGGCCTCAGGTTTGCGGGTCTCCGCCGGGGACTGGCGCTTGCGCTGGCTCGGCAGGTTGTTGGCCACCGCGTTTGCATAGGTGCCTGAGACGGAGTCGCACGCCACCCCATCCGGGGCCTTGCAGGCGTACTTGGAGTCGCCCCCCAGGCCGGACATGGACATGCAACCCGCCAAGGTGAGGGCGGAAAGAACTGGGAGGAGGCGAAACAAGGGATGAACGAAGTTGCTCATGGCCGGCTCCCTGCAACGCTGTCCACCAGGCGGGATTCGATGGCGGCACGGTCGATGAAGCCTTCGGTGCGCTCCCCGTTGGCCCAGATGAGGGTGGGTGTGCCCTGGATGCCGAAGCCGCGGGCCAGCGCGAGATTGCGCGCAACCGGGTGGGCGCAGGGTGGGCCGGTGCGCTGATGGCTCGCGTCCCCCTTGCTCATCCAGTCGCGCCAGGCGGCCTCCCGATCCGCCGCGCACCAGATGGCGATCGGACGCGCGTCGCCCAGGAAGGGAACGAGGAAAGTGTAGATCGTGACGTTGTCGATGGCGGCAAGCTCTGCTTCGAGTTGCCGGCAATAGGGGCAGGCCGGATCGCTGACTACCGCGAGCTTGCGTGCGCCGTTGCCGCGCACGGTCTTGATGGCGTCCTGCAGTGGCAACTGGTCGAAGACGATTGGCTTGGACCGGGTCGCTCTGCCAGCATCGGACGGCGCTCGCTGGGCGAGCTTGGGGCCGGTGAGATCCTTCATCGCCTGGGTGTCGAACAGGCGCCCGAAGAGGAAGTAGCGGGGATCCTGAGCAAACACATAGGCCACGTTCCCTTCCATCCAGACTTCGTACAGCCCTTTGACGGGTGCGGGGGCGATGTCGGTGATGCGGGTGCCCGGGTGGGCTTTTTCGAGCGTGGCGCGCAAGCGGCTGGCTTCATCGGGTACCGCAGGGGCGGAGAGCGCGGTGCCCGGTGCCACCAGCAGGGCGAGCAGCGCCCCCGTGAGGAGGGCGCGCTTGCGCATGGACACGTGCGAGGGCATATCCCCGCCATCAGTAATTCGGGTCATCGGAAGCCTCCAGGTAACGGTTGGCGGGGGACTGCTGGGCGCGCTTGGCGGCGGAGAGCGCCGCGTTTGAAGTGCTCATCGGTGTGTCGATGCGCACGCCCTTGGTGATCACCACATCGATCTCGCGGCCGGCATCGACCTCGATGACCGGGAAGGTGTTCTCGGCCAACTTGATGTAGTACTGAGCGAGGCGGTCGAGGGCCTTGCCCACACCGGTGCCCAGGCCGGCGCGATAGGCGTCGGAGCCGTTGGCGGTCGCCACGGTCCCCAGTGCCGAGGTGCTGTACTCGGTGGACGAGGTGGCCAGCCCCTGGCCGATGCCGCTGACGACGCCGGCGAGCAGGGCGTTGGCGAGCATCTGGCCTTGCTTCGTCACCAGCCGCCCGCGCAGACCGACCTTGCCGTCTTCTCCGTAGATCGAACCCTGGATGCGCACTTCGAGCGTGGCCCCATCGGCGCGCACGCAGGAGAGGGATTCGGTGCGCAAGTAGGCCCGCTCGGAGCTGATGTCGCCGTAGCCGGCGGCGATCACGAAGCACTCCCGGTATTCGCCGCGCATGCGGTTGGGCAGGACCGAGGTATCCGAGAGCCGGATCAGGACCGGATGCGGGTTGCTCTGGGACTGGCCGCCGGTGGGCGCATCCAGGCCGCCGAGCAGCGTGCCGCGGGTGAAGCTCACCGACAGGAAGGTCGAGACGGTGCGGGTCTCGGCAGCCTTCGCGCCATCGGTGCCCGCCGTTGTGTCCGCTGCGGCAGGTTGTACGGGATGGCTCGCTGCGTTGTCGCGCGGGGCGATCGTGATCCGCGTGATGCGCGGTGTTTCCGGCAAGGCGGGGGCGGTGAGCATGGCCGGCGTACCGGGTGGCATGCCCGGTTGCGCGGCGGCCTGGCCGGCGGGTTTTTGCGGGAGTGCATCAGCAGGCGGCATTGCCGTCATCGGAGTGGCGGGCGCCGGTGCCGCTGGCGGTTGAACCGGGGGTTGCGTCGATGCCGCCTGACTCGCCGAGGTCAGCTTCTGCTCGAGTTCGGCGAATCGCTGCATCGTGCGCTGTTCGAACGCTGAGCGATCCTTGTTCAGCCGGCTCTGCTCTTCGCGTTCGGATTCGTACTGGGCGAGCTTGCGGCCAGCGGTGCCGACCCACTGGTCCACCGGATTGACCTGTGCGCCAGGTGGCAGGACGCCGATGTTGGTGACACCGCTGGGCTGGCCCTGGGGTTTGGCGGCACCCGCCGGATTCGGGGACGAGGTGAGCGCGAGGATCAACCAGAGGAGGCCGGTGCCGGCGACGAGGATCAGGCCGAGCAGTGCGTATTGACGCTGGCGCGGCGACAACCGTTCGGCGATGCCCCGCAGCGCGTTCCCGGTGCGTTCGCGCAGGGGAGGAATCTGCCCGTTCATGGCTGAACCTCCCTGCGAATCACGAAGACCACGGTGTGCTCGCCCGGCAGCAGGTTGTGGTGTTCGATAGAGATTCCGGCCACGCTGCCGGACTCGTCATCGTCCCGGTCGAACTCGGCTTCGGTCAGCACCATGGGGGCGTCGCTGACGTTCTGCAGCACGTATCGCTCGCCGACCAGGCCGCGCCCGCGGTAGGTGCGTTCGAGCGCGAACCGGGCCTCGCGCCACAAGGTCACCGGCTGTCCGACGGCGTCGACCTGGAAGTCAGCGGGCACGCGCTCGGAGGCCATGGCCACCAGCAGCGCCTTCAGGCCCCGCACATGGCTGGCGGCGGTGCCGGGGACGGGACGGCCTGCCGAATTGTCGGCGCGGCGCTGCAGGGCAGCCTTGTCCCGGATGACGATGGTGTCGGCCGGCGTGTCGGCCCGGCGCAGCAGGAGCGTGTAGGTGCCGCGTGCCGACGACACGAAGAGATTGATCGGCTTCCTGCCTTCGCCCACGGGCCGGACGTAGATCTCGCCCTTGTCCCGGTCGCACTCGAGCACGATCTCGCCGGCAGAGTTGATCGACGCGGCGGCGGTAGTGGGTGCGCCCGGTGCCGGCGACGCGCCGACGGGGAGGGCCGATGGCGCTGGCAAGGCGGCGCAGCCGCTGCTGTAGATGTTGCCGAAGACATCCGTGATGGCGCTGCCCTCGATGCGGATGCGGGTCGGCTCCTGGATCGACAGGATGGCTTCTATTGATGCGCCGTCGCTGGCATCGACGATCTGCAGGGCCTGGGCGCTGCCCATCATGCAGAGGAGCGCCAGAGCGTATGCCAGGCGTGTTGGCCGGGCGCGCATTTCAGTGGCTTGCATAGGGCATCTCCTGGAAGGTTTTCAGGTGCATGCGCGCGCCGGCGAAACCGAACTCGACCAAATAGGCCTTGGGTTCGTTGGCGGTTTCGACCCCATTCACCAAGGTGCGCAGGCGGCCGCGGATCACGACGCTCTGGCCGTTCCCGCTGGGCACGAGTTGATCGAGTGCGAATGCCGTGGTGGCGTTGATGCGCTTCAGGCGCTCGGCCTCCACTTCCTGCCGCGACTTGAGGGCGCTGTGCTGGGCCGGCTCCACGTAGGTCAGCAGGACGTCTTTTTTCCAGTCGATCGTCGCGGGCGTGACGTCGAGGATCAGCCAGGCGATGAAGGTGCCCATTTGCTCCAGATAGGCGCCGCTCGCCTTCTCGTCGGTGACCCAAAAGGACTTGTTGAGGGTCGGCGGTACGATCACCGTGCGCTCCGACCCGAGTACGTTCAGAAGGGCGACCAGGGTGAGGATCTGGCCGATGGCGAGGGCGCCGACCGCAAGGCCCAGGCCGCGATTGCGACGCTGGAGTTCCTTGCGGTCGACGTTGAGTCGTTCGAAGTCCATGGGCTTTCTCCGGGCTCAGCCGACCATGCGGCGGATGTAGGAGGGCGGTGTCACCCGGAGCGCCGTCAGCGGTGTGCTCGGCAGGTTCCACCACAGCCAATGCACGGCGAAGGCCGGGTGCTTGTCCGCCTTGAGCTTCGAGACCCAGCGCGAGAGCCCAATGCCCACGATCATGCAGACCGCGAAGGAGAGCTTCGTGCCGGACAGGTAGCCGATGAAGAAGGCGAACAAGGCGGGCGCCGCGACATCGACGTCCCAGAAGCCGATCTTCCAGCTGTCGTCGAGGCGACGCGGGATGTATGTGTCGGTGCGCATGCCGGACTCCTTGGACCCGAGGCCGGCTTAGATGACCGCGCCCATGATCGCCCCGGCGATCACAAGCCCGACGGCGCCAAAGATGGCGAGGCCGACGTAGAACAGCACCGGTCCGAAGTTGCGCAGCGCGGCCAGCGAGATCAGCGCGACGACGAAGCCCACGAAACCCACCAGCGCCTTGATGCCTGGACCGAGGGACGCGATCTGGGTCAGGGCGGACGTGAGCGGACCCGTGATGCCGGTGAAGCCCACCAGGTCGAGCGCGAAGCTCGGGAATGCTGCGAACAGGCCGAGTAGGGCAACGGCCAGCAGTGAGACAAAGGCGAGGGGACGGCGCGCGTTGATGCTGGACGGCGCAAGCGTTGCAGTGCTCATGAAAACCTCCGTTGAGATGAGCGTCGAGAGACGGGGCGTGGATGGGTCGGAGCGGGTTGCGGATGCGGGTGGTTGGCGGGTCGGTGCGGGTGAAAGCGGGTAGGTTGGTTCGGGACGATGGGCAACGGTCTGGCTCAGGGCGGCGGGGCCTTGTGCGCCACCGTGATCTCGACCCGGCGATTGCGGGCGCGGCCGGCCGCTGTGTCATTGGGGCCGGCGAAGCAGCACTTGCCAGCGGCCTCCACCGTGATCGCGCCTTCGAGTTCAGGTCGGGCGCGCACTAGGTGGTCGCGGACGGTGACAGCACGTGCCTGCGCCAGCGCGTCGTTGATGGGGGCAGGGCCAGTGTCGTCCGTGCGACCTGCAACCGTGATGGGGCCTTGAGCCGGAAGCTCGGCGGCCACCTGCTTGAGGATGCCGAGTGCGGCAGCACCGAGCTGAGCGCTACCGAAGGCGAAAGGGATGAGCCAGGTTTTGTGTTCCCTGATAGCCGTTACGGCAGGATCAACCGATGGGCGTGCTTCGGTGGACGCCGCCTCCATCGGGAGGGGCGCGGGCAATGAAGGGGCTTCTTCGTCCGCAACAGGACTGGTCTCAATGACAGGCGTTGTCCCCAGCGTCTTCTGTGTACGCGTTGGGCATTGCGGCGGAGTGCATTGAACGAATTCCGACCGATCGCCGTAACCCACCTGGGCGAGCTGATGTGCCGGTGAGGGCAGGACCGGCAAGCGGCTCGCTTCGACTGCTTGATGTGTACACGAAGCGAGCATGAGCGTCGTCGCAACGACAGAGAGCGTTGCCGAAGCGGAAGCCACAAGGGTGCGGGTCTTCATGGCGTCACCCGCACGGCCAGCAAGGGAATCGCGGTCGCTGAGGGTGCCGCAGCGGACGGGCGGCGTGGTGCTGGGGATGACCGAGCGGAGCGGTTGTTCGCCGGCAGTTGCCGGTACACCTTCCAGGCGTAGCGTGCCCGTGCCTTGGTGCAGTCGTTGCCCTTGAGTTCGGTGCATGCCGCGTTGTAGGCCCCCACGCTGTCCCAACTGAGACCGCGCCGCACGAAGAGGTCAGCCAGCAGTGCCGCGCCGACGTCGAGGTTGGTGCAGGAATCGAACAGGCTGGATTCCGTGATGCCGCGTTTCGCCAGTTGGGGCAGGTGCCGGCTGTTGATCTGCATGAGGCCGATGTCGACCGAGCCTGTCCGCTGGATGTGAGATCGATTGACTGCCTTGGGGTTGAGATCGGACTCCACCTTGGCCACCGCATAGAGCAGATCGGCGGGGACACCGTGGCGCTGAGCAACTTCATCCCAGCACGCGAGTGCCCCAAGAGGCATGCCGCAAAGCATGGGCAGCGCAACGAGCAGAGTTCGGGGCATGGATCACCTCTCGACAGCCAAACCGCCTCCCGCGGGTGCGGAAGGAACCAGGGGTAGGGCCGGAATTCCGGTCGAGGTTGGCGGCGGGTAGCCTGCGCTCGGCAGGCGAGGTGATCTACGCGGGTGGAACCAGTGGCTGGCAATCAGCCAGGCGAAACCACGGATCGAATGGCGGCGCGCTGGACCATGTTGAGGCGCGCGTACTTCAGCACCAGCGTGCCCGACGGGTCGGCCTCGCGGCAGAGTGCGACCGTAGCCGTGGTCAGCTGGTCCAACTGGAACTTCGGATTGGGATGCTGGTTGGCCGGCGAGCGTTGCAGTGCCTGTAGCTGTTCGCACTGTGGCCGCCACATCGCCTCACGACGACGGGCGGTGTCGGGATCACGCAGGACAAGCTGAGTGCCGAGGTAGGCGAACAGCGCGCGAGCCCCTTCGGAAGAAGAGAGCGTCGACGTCACGCATGCACTGATGAGGTCGGGGAAGCGGAACGTGGGCGCCTGATTGGCCGGGCTCTTGAGGATGCCGTAGAGCCAGTTGTGCTCTTCGATCCACAGCCGTGTCTCGACGACGTCCGCAGCGGGCGTGTGTCCCTCGCCATCGTGCAGGGGCTGGTACTGGGACGTCTGGATCGAATGCATGGTGGCGACCTCTCGATACGGTATGGAGGCAAGCGTATCGTTGGTCTCCTCGTGAGTCTCCGTCGAAATGATGGCTTTCGAGGGGGAATTCGAAACCAGATGACAGGGCGCCTCGGCATCTGCCAAGCACCTCCGCTCGGCCCCGATTCCAAGCGCCCCCTCACGCAGGCGCGATCATGCGCCGCAGCCCGAACAGATCCTGGATGTCGATGCGGCCGCGTGCCGTGCGCAGCAGGCCCTGGCCGATGAACTCCTGCATCAGACGCGCCACCACCTCGCGCGTGGTTCCCAGGTGGCTGGCCAGTTGCTGCTGCGTCATGCGCAGCACGCCGTCGGCAGAGGCGTGCTGCAGGATGAACTGCGCCAGACGCTGGCGGTGGGTGCAGGCATGCATCTGCTCCAGTTCGGCCATCAGCCGCCAGACCAGGGTCGACAGCGTCTGTACCGTGAGATTGCGGATGCCCGCCTCGCTCTCGAACAGTCGGCGGTACACCGCGCCCGGAATCATCGCCACGCGGCTGGCCTGCTCGGCCTGCACCCAAGCCGGGTACAGCAGATCGTTGAACAGGCAGTTCAGCGCCAGCACGCAGGTGTCGCCCGGGTCGATGAAGTACAGCGTCGCCTCAGCGCCGCCCGGCGTGATGGTAAACACACGCAGCCGCCCTTCCAGCACCACGTAGGCGCCCGAGACCGGCTCGCCCTTGTGCAACACCGCTGCCGCACGCGCCAGGCGTGTGCGCACCAACCCCTGCGCCAGTACGGCACGGCCGGCGGCATCCAGTTGCGAGAAGGCCTCGAAGCGGGTCAGGTCGTCCAGCGGGTCCATGCTTCATTGTCCCAGACACCTTCGCCACGCGCCAAGCATCCCGTCGGCAAGTGCCCGCGCTTGCCGACGGGGGCATAACTGACCAGCGTGGTGGCCACCGCCACTTTTCCGCCGGCGTGCTTCAGCCGCCGGTGCTCGACTCGACGCCCGGCGGCATTCAACGCGCCGCCCCTGCGGTCGCCAGCGCCTGGGTCTGGCCGAGGTGATGCTCGAAGGCCGGCAGCACGGTCTTGAGGTGGCTTTTCAGTGCCTCGCAGCGTGCCGCCGGCAGCAGCGCCTCTCGCACGGCCCCGATGGCAGCCTGGTGGAAGGCCACCTCGTGCTTCAGATAGGCCGCGTCGAACTCGGCCCCCTGCAAGGCCTGCAGCCGTGCCAGCGTGGCGCTGTGCTCCTTCGCTGCCGCCTGCCGCGCACCCGGCAACTCGGGCGTGACGCCGCACTGAGCGGCCAGATCGAATGCGGCCTGGCGCACACCGACGTGGTCGCGCGAGACGTGCTCGCCCAGCGCACGAACCGCCTGCGCATGCCCTTGCGTGCGGCCGAGCAGCGCAGTTTCGATGTCGAAGCCATTGACCTGGATGTAGATGCCCAGGATCTGTGCATCGGTCAACGGTGCGGGCGCGGCGGCCGAAGCCGTGGTGAAAGCCAGCGCGGCCGCGAGTGCCGGAACCGCGTGGGAAAGAAGGCGAGAAGGGAGGCGGGATGCAGACGGAGACATGGTCAATTTCCTTGAATGATCGCCACGACGACCGTGGCTGCTCAAGAATGCCCGGCATGCCTACGCTGATCTGTACCAGAAGGCACACTGGCCGGTTTAGCCTGAGCAACAACGTGGTCGAACTCGTGCTTTTATCGGAAAGCAGACGACATACGACAGTGCGTCTCTGCAACGTGGCCCGGGCTGTTCCAGGTTTGCCATTCGCGCATCCCGAGTAGGACTTGGCTTTGCCGATTTCCCGCATCCATGATGCCTGGCCTGGGGGGTTATCCTCGCCGGTGAAAATTCGCCACCACTCGGCTGAAGAAGAAACCGCCCGCAACCGGCAGGGCAGCAACCAGCAGCGGTGAAATGGTCAGCGGCACCACGAACGTGACGATGCTTGCGCAGGCCAGTAGAACAAGCGCGCTTGCATGCAGCGCGAACCACTCCGGATCGTGCGGCTTGAATTCCTTGGAGCGCAGGATGCGGACGATGAATCCATCGACGACGACGGCGAGGATCGCGAAAGCCTGCACGGGCAACCACTCGAACAGCCCTGCCAGTCGGAAGGTTCCGAGCAGCAGCAGCGTGTCGATGGATCGGAAGTAGGCGTTGCCGAAGAAGCGCTGGTTCACGCGCGCCATCTCCCGCGCGACGGCCTCGGCCATGCGATCGGTGTGGGGTGCCTGAGCGGTGGTTGGCACTGGGCTCACGGAACTCAAGGCGCCGTTCATCGCCATTGCGCGATCCAGGATGCGTTCGGCACGGGCTTCGCTCCAGACATCAGCGTTGAGATCGTGCTCGATACGAATCTGCTTGAGGAATCGCTCGGGCGGATTGGCCGCCGGCAGGTACAGCACGGCGACCAGCAGAAGGGTCAGGGCCGCAACGGCGATGACGCGGATCATGCTGTCAGCCGCTGTCGTGGCTCGGGGAAAGGCGTTTCCGTATCGAGGATGGGGAAGCGCCCCTTGATGATGCGCCCGCCGGATACCGAGGCGAAGTACTGCAGGTTCGGCAGCTTGCCGAGGACGTCGGCCGGGATCATCTCTTCAAAGCTCTCTGTGATCTGGGTAGAGTGGCTCGCCGAGAAGTCGCCCAGGTGGGCATCCGCGCCATGGCTAAGCCCCACGCGCAGGGAGTGGATGGCCGTCTTTCCGAAGGTTTCGACCACGAAATCTTGCGTCGGTCGATCCTTGGACCGGAGTGCGATCAGGTTGTTGAGGTTGCCGAGCGCCATGCGGGCTGCATCTTCGCTGCCCAGGCGCTTGGCGAGGTCGGCCAGCGTCTGCATGGCGCAGGTGGTGTAGATGCCGCCCTCGGCCCCCTTGTTCAGGATTTCGATCAAGGGTTGATTGATTACGTTGCTGACTTCGTCCACGAACAGCGCGATGCGCCGGTAGCTGCCCAGGTTGTAGCGCATGCCGGCGCGGGCCGCGAGGTCGGCAAGGGCCAGGGCGCCGATGGCCGAGGCGACGGAGGGATCGGGCAGGGAGTCGAGGCACATGTAGAGCACATGGCCGCCGCGCTCGATCTTCTCGAAATTCATGATTGCCCGCTTGTCGGCGGGATCGAACGGGTCGGGGCTCAGGCTGCGCCCCAGATCGCCCGAGGTGAGCATCGACAGGATCGGCAGGAGGTTGGCCGTGATCTTCTGGTAGTGCTCGCGGTTGTGGCGGAAGACCCGGATCTGAGAGTCGATGACCTTGTTGCGCTGGCTTTGGGGTACGTGGTGTTCGTAGAAGGCGACGAAGGCCATCAGGTCCGCGCTGGCCGCTTCCGAGGGGCGCTTGAGGTTTCCCCGGTGCGCTTCGTGGAGCAGCCGGTTCATCTCGGGATGCTCGCGCCATCCTTCGATCTCGGCGTCGTAAAAGCGGCGCAGGGACTGCTCCAGCACCGGCTCGATGCCGCCTTCGATGTAGCGCGTGAGCTTCGCCAGACTCGGACGCTCTTCGAGATCGACCAGGCCCTGGACGACTACGTTGACCGCGTCCCAACTGAAGGCACCGAAGGCGCCGGCCGTGTCGGGCGGAAGGATGGCCTGCACGCGTGAAGCCAGTTCGGTGGGCTTTTGCCAGTTGAAGGCGAAATCCAGCCTGACGCCGGTCTCGGGGAAGGCCGGATGGAACTCCATGAAGGTGTCGCGTTCCCGGTAGCGTTCGCAGGCGCGGATGGCGGCGCGTTTGAGGCGCCGGCTGTTCTTGGGGTCGATGACGATGACGACATCGCCGCGGCGAACGGCCTGGGTCACGAGGTTCGACAGGGCTACGCCCTTGCCGGCCTGCGTGGTGCCCACAAGCAAGGTGCCGCCCTCGAAGTTCTGCAGGGGCCGGTACAGCGCCCGTTCGCGAGGTTCGACCCCGTGGATGTAGGGCAGGCCGATTTCCGCATCGGGCTGCGGCGTGACCTTGTAGCCAAGCAGATTGAGCAGGACCGGCGAGGCCGTATAGCGGCGGTAGTCGATCTTGGCGAGCTCGTACAGGCGTTGGGAGTGCAGCGGCTGCCAGTCGAAGCCGAAGCCGAGGAATACCTGGTCCGGGTTCCGGGTGAGCCGCTCCTGCTCGGCGGGGCCGATGACCTGCATGGCCCGGCCGGTCAGCGCGGCGCGCAGCACCATGATGTGCGCCGCCTGTGCAGCCCGCCACACCGCCATGAAGAGGCATGCGATCGACATGGCCAGGGCTGCGGGAGTTGGCGCATGCGAACGCACGGCGATGGCGAGCGTCGCCAGCACCGCCAGGAACCACATGGCGCTGGCGTAGCCTTCGTAGGCGCGACGCCAGGGCATTTCGTAGGGGCGAGCCAGCATCTCAGTGCCCTCCCTTGGATGTGGTCGCAGGCACACCTGCCACGTGCTGGGCGGCGAGCAGTACGCCGGACACCTCCTTGCCCTGGAAGGACCGGATGATGGGCACGCCTTCGGCCAGCATGCCGGCCTCCGTCATCGCTCGTATCGCAGCGGGAGGTGCGACCTGGCGCGCCGCCAACGCCGAAAGGGGAATGAACAAGCCGTCGCCCATTGGCTGCGCGGCCCAGCCCGATTCGTCGCCGGTCAGCGAGCTGACGATGTCCTGCAGGGCGTCTCGAATAGTCACCGGGAGCCGAAGCGGGGCGAGCAGTGTCGGCGTGGGGGGAACTGGAGGCTGAGGGCGAGGGGAATCCTTTGCGCCAACCGTTTCCACTTGCGGCTCGGACGGCTTGTCTTCAGCTTGCTTGGGTGGGGCTGGGTCGAGCAGGGGCAACTGCTCTGGGAGCGGTGCGCCCTGAGGTGCGGTTGGACTGGGGGCAGGAGCGCGAGCGGGGCGTTTGCTGCCCGCTGGGGGCGATCCATGTGTCGACGCGGCGCCGGCGGGTGAAGCGGGCGGAGGTGTCAGCAGCGGATTCGGCAAGGCCTCCGGCAACTTGTCCGACTCGGCATAGAGGATCGCCGGCTGGCTGAGTTTGACGGCTTCGAGAGCCGACTTGCTGCCTGGCGGGTGTATGAGCCAGGTTGCCGCACCGCTATCCTGGGCGGCCAGAACGCCCGCGCTGAGCAAGACCTCGAGGATGGTCTCAGGTGCCTTCGGGATGCCCGGCAACTGATCGGCTTCGAGCAGCTTGCGGATGTCGTCGGCCGCGCTCGGCCACACGAGGAACATGCCGTCGCTGCCGTGCCAGACCCGCGACTTGTCCGCGTTGGGTGTCCAGCTCGGATTGGCCGCCGCCAGGCGGCGCAACGCGTCGACGAGGTAGCGCTCCAAATGGGAGCCCAACTGAGGCTTGCCGTAGCGTTCGGCGCTCGCCAGCAAGAAGCGGTCGATGACCAGCGCCAGGGCGCGCCGAACCAGGCTCTCCAGCACGTTGTGATCGCGGTAGATCGGCGTTCCGGTGATCGTGGCAAGGAGGTGCGGCACGATCTGGGTGCTGCCGGTGGCGAGGTCCTGCAACTGCTCCGGCGAGACCACGTGCGGCAAAGCGAAGAGGCCGAGGGAACGGCTTTCATGCGCGTTCGGGCGCCACTTCAGGAAGTAGCGCTTGACGTGCTGGGTTTTCAGCCAGCCGGTCAGCGGCAGGAGGTAAGGCGACCATTCGTTGCCCGTTTCGTCGGTGACGATGACGTGGCTGAGCGGTCGATGAAGCTCACAACACAGGCCGGCGATGAAGGTGGCCTGGCGCCAGCGCGGCTCCAGATGCCGCCGCTCGGTGATCGTTGCGCGTCCCGAGAAGATGTGCGCATCGGTGCCCTGCAATGCGTAGAAGGCGGTCTCAAGCCCGATCTGCAGCAGGCCGCCGGGGGCGTTGAAGTAGTTGTCCGCGGTGCAGGGCAGCAGATGTACGAAGTTCGCATAGCGGTGGAGGAGGGGCAGGACCGATTGCTCGAAGGTCGCGCGATCCATGCCGAAGCACAGCTTGATCCGGTCGATGAGATCGCCATGCGCAGCGAGCAGCGCTTCCACCTCGAATGCGGGGATGCCCGGATCCACCGAGGGGTAGCGGAATTCGGTGAGCGGCGGTTGATCCGTGGAACAAAGACTGTTCGCGTCGACAGGCATGGGGTTGGCATCCAGGAAGGGATGGGAGCGCCCATCGTGCGTGTGCCGACCTCAGCCGCCCACTGGAAAACGCCCTCGATTCAAGCCGAATTCGGCGTTGGCAGGGAGGGCAGGTGTTCATACCAGCATGCGCTGACCCAGAACATCTGCGTGTCATGCCGCAGGGTTCGCCTGGGGTAGGCCGCCTGGATGCGCGGATCCTTGGCATACCGGTTGAGCAGCCTGCAGAAGGGGCATTCGTGGTTGGTGAGCGGCGCCAGACTCAGGCAGGTCAAGTATTCGCTGTGGCACGCCGGGCAGGTGAAGACGGAGAAGCTGCGCCCTGTCACAAACCAGCGTCCCGTGGTGTGGGCGACTAGGTCGAAGGCCCGGTCGAAACTGATCCGGGGAGGTGTCTTGCAGAAACCGATGTAGTGGCGGTAAGCGCCGATCAGGGCCAGCGGTGGGTCAATGCCCCGGGCGGCCAGCCGCCGGTAGAGGACGACGACGATCGAGGCCTCCGTGCGGCACAGCAAATTCGCCGTGTGGTACCACTCGCTGGAGTCGGGGTGGCGCCCGCGGCGCGGGCCGCCCAGAGGGTGGCGAAACAGATGGTGCAACTGGCTTGGCGAGAGGCCTGTCAGCAATTGAATGGTGCGAATTCGTGCCCCCAATTCGGCGCACTCGGTCGCCAGAGCGAGAGCGCGGATGTGGCGTTGCGCGTGGTGCAGATCGCGTTCGCTCGTCATTGCGAGGCGCTACTCGGGTTCGCGAGGAGAGGGGGCGGCGGCAGTGGCCTCCGCCTGGCGGGCCGGGCGATTCGGTTGCGCAGGATGAACCATCAGCATGGCGCCAGCGAGTTGGGGCGGCCAAGCGAGTACCTGAATGAGGTCCGTGCGCGGCGGAAACAGGCATTCGTCGCCCAAGTGGGCAACGAGCGTCAGGATTTCCTGGAAGGCCAGTGTGGAGAGAAATTCCGCTTGATCGGCGTCCAGGCCAAATCGGCTGCATGCAATCGAGCTATCGCGTTTGACGCATTCCGCGATCAGGATGAGCATGTTCAGATTCGCCACCTGAACCTGCGATAGTTCGAGTCGTCCCATGGCCTTCTCCGCGCAGAGATTGGAAAGACGCGCGGTCGAATGCTGACTTTATCGTCGGGATGATTCGCCAACCGGTTGCGTCGCTGGGATCAAGCCTATTTGCGCGGCATCGGCGTCGTCAATAACGCCAAATGCATGGGGCGCGATGTCAACCCGAAAAGGTCGGGTGGTGACGGGACTTGGAGGTTGACCTTGGTTTTTCGTCACGATGACGAGAAGAGTGCGAGCAGGGCGGCGGGCGCAAGGTTAGGTGGAACTGGCAAAAGCCGCAACACAAAATGTCGCGATTGAGGTTATTTTGAAACGATGGCGCCCAACACCGTCGGCAAGTCGGCGCGTACGCAGGACGCCGGAGAAATCCCGCCCCACCGCGCGCGGACCTTGTCCATTTGATCGGTGCCTGGATGTCGTCGGGATGGAGTGGCGCGCAGGAGGAGCAATCTCCTCCCACGCGCTACTCGGCTATCGGGTCAAGCCGCTTCGGCCAGGCTCTTCCATTCGCGGCTGGACAACTCGATCAGCCGGCCGCCCAACGCCTCGAACTCGGTGGCTCGGTCGTAGTCCGCCACCTCGTGGCTGAAGTGCGTCACGGCGTTCACCAGGCCATAGCCGGACAGGTCTCCGCCCTGGATCAGGTGGCGCAGCACGCCGTCCCCTTCCGCTTCGGTCAGGGTGTAGCGCTGGCGCAGCACCTCGACCGCCTTCGTGGGACTGCCTTTGAGCTCGATGCCCATCGTCTTCTGCATCTTCGTCGCAATTTGCAGGAAGGTGGCTTCCGACAGGGCGGACTGAACCACGTCACGCACCCGCAGGAAGAAGGCCCGGTCATCGGCCTGGAGCGTGTCGTCCTGGAAGATCGTCACCGAGTCATCGTTGCCCAGCGCACGTCCCAGGTGGGTCTTGCGCAGTGACTGGTCGGCGGCGATCAGGCCATTGGTGCACACCAGCCGGAAGACCAGCGGTTGGACCGTGAGGGTGCCATGGCCCACTTCGGAGTTGGAGATCACGATGCCGGCCTGAACCACGTCGCCGACCCCCATCTCGTACTGCAGGCTCGGTAGGATGTACTTGATGTACATCTTCGTCTCGGTCAGCTCGGTCGACTCGATGCGACCATCCAGATGACCGAGGATCGGCAGCACGTGCTCGGCAAGATCGTAGTTGTCGAGACGGCGATAGCGATCCGAGAGCACCGCGCGCACCCGTCCATCGAGCGTGCGCAGCATGTGGCGATCACCTTCCTGTTCCAGCCACGTGTTGACGTTGCGATCGAGCAGGGTTGGCTGCTCGGTGCGCATGCGCTCGAAGTACGCCAGCGGGATCCGGAGCTTGTCCGCGAGTTGCCGGCGCGCGAGCGGCGTCACGTCATAGCGACGCGGCGATTCGGGCTCTTCGACGAGCAGCTCGGTTTCACCATCCTCACGCGTGGCGTGATGGATGAGGGAAGAGGGCAGGACCAGGTCGCGCTTGCTGAGGCGCTGGCGATCGAGTTCCTGGGCCAGGTCTTGGAGAGAGCGTCCGCTTTTCATGTGAATCTCCTTTTCGGAAATGAAAAGCGGGGATGGCATGACCCCCGCGGGGATGCGCATCCCCGCCAGGGTTGTTGAAGGACGGCCAACTGGCCGAATCAGGCTCGGCGCGAACGTTTCGCGCGTGGGCTTCAAGGCTGCCTTCGCGACGCCCAGGGGCGTGGCGGGT
>Ga0194137_10000293_pt1 | contig 35017 bp, 44 predicted proteins | sample TARM_MetaG_T3_14_FD_134025 | JGI IMG/M metagenome (GOLD analysis project Ga0194137, IMG submission 134025) | Freshwater microbial communities from Pennsylvania, USA, analyzing microbe dynamics in response to fracking - TARM_MetaG_T3_14 (version 2) | ecosystem: Environmental > Aquatic >... | reverse complement strand
CCAGTTGCAAGAGAACTTAGAGACAAGGAAACCTTCTCTAAAATACTTTCTCTAGCACCTGAAGTTCTTTAGAAGGAGAGGTGGCTAAGAGATGAAGGTACATGTTAAAAAGAACGATAAAGTCATGGTAATTTCCGGCAAGGACAAGGGTAAAGTATCCGAAGTCATCGCAGTATTACCAAAGGTTGGCAAAGTGCTTGTTCGTGACGTGAACATGGTAAAGAAGCACAAGAAGCCTAGCAGAGCAAACATGAATGGCGGCATCATTGAAACTGAAGCAGCAATATTCAGCTCTAAGGTAATGCTATACTGTGAAAAGTGCAAGTCTGTTACAAGAGTTGCAAAGAAGATCACAGAAGACGGAAGCAAAGTAAGGGTCTGCAAGAAGTGCGACACCGTACTTTAGTAAATTTTGAAAGGAGGACCACTGATGATTCCAAGATTACAAGAAGTTTATAATGAACAAGTCATCCCAAAGATGATGGAAAAATTTTCATACAAGAACGTAATGGAAGTACCAAAGCTCGAGAAGATTGTCATCAACATGGGTGTTGGTAAGGCCAAAGAAAATGCAAAGGTTTTAGAGTCTGCTGTTAGAGACTTGACCATCATTGCAGGTCAAAAGCCAGTCATTACGAAGGCAAAGAAGTCTGTAGCGAACTTTAAGCTCAGAGAAGATATGCCCATCGGATGTAAGGTTACTTTAAGAAAGGTCCAGATGTACCAGTTTGCAGACAAGCTGATCAACATCGCTCTTCCACGTGTAAGAGACTTTAGAGGCGTTTCAGACAAGTCCTTTGACGGAAGAGGAAACTACTCCATTGGTATCAAGGAGCAGCTGATATTCCCAGAAATCGAGTATGACAAGGTAGATGAAATCAGAGGAATGGATATTGTATTCGTCACAACAGCGAAGACAGATGAAGAAGCCCGTGAACTATTGAAGTTCTTGGGAATGCCATTTGCTCAATAATAAGGAGGGAATAACGTGGCACGTAAGGCAATTATAGAAAAATGGAAGAAAGAACCTAAGTACCCAACCCAGGCTTACACAAGATGCAACCTTTGCGGAAGACCTCATTCAGTATTGAAGAAATATGGAATCTGCAGAATTTGTTTCAGAGAACTTGCATACAAGGGAGAAATTCCTGGTGTCAAGAAAGCAAGCTGGTAAAACTTATATAGTGAAAGGAGGCAATTAAATGGTTATGACTGATCCTATAGCAGACCTTCTAACTAGAGTTAGAAATGCGAATTCTGCTAGACATGAAGTTGTAGAAGTACCCTCTTCTAATGTAAAGAAGGCGGTTGCAAATATATTACTTGAAGAAGGATATGTAAAGGGAATCGAAGAGTACAACGATGGTGTTGTGCCAATGATGAGAATCGCCCTGAAGTATGGCGCAAGCAAAGAAAGAGTCATCACTGGTTTGAAGAGAATTTCTAAGCCAGGTCTTAGAGTTTACTGTAAGGCTGATGAAGTACCTAAGGTCCTAAACGGATTGGGTGTTGCTGTTATTTCAACATCTCAAGGGGTATTACCTGATAGAGAAGCTAGAAAGCTTGGACTAGGTGGAGAAGTAATCTGCTACATCTGGTAGTCTAAATAGATTACGATCTTAATTAACAGGAGGTTAGATGAATGTCAAGAATTGGTAGAATGCCAATAGCAATTCCTGCCGGAGTCACCTTTGCTGTTTCACCTGAAAATGTTGTAACAGTAAAAGGACCTAAAGGCACGCTGGAAAAGGCTATGCATAAAAATATCACTTTAACCGTGGAAGATGGTCAGATCAATGTGACCAGACCAAACGATGAAAAAGAAAACAGAGCACTTCACGGACTTGTGAGAGCACTGGTAAACAATATGGTAGTAGGTGTATCCGAAGGATACCAGAAGACACTTGAACTGGTAGGTGTTGGATACAGAGCTCAGCTCCAGGGCAAGAAGCTTGTACTAAACCTAGGTTTCTCCCATCCAGTTGAATTCGACGCCATTGATGGTATCGACTTTGAAATTGTGAGCCCAACTAAGCTGATCATCAAGGGCATCGACAAGGAACTTGTTGGTGACGTTGCAGCTGATATCAGAGCTTGGAGAAAGCCGGAGCCATACAAGGGCAAAGGTATCAAGTTTGAAGGCGAAATTATCCGACGTAAGGTTGGTAAGACTGGTAAGTAGAATTAAAGAAAGGAGTGAACCTGAATGTTCAAAAAGGAAGATAAAAGGGCGACTAGAATTAGACGTCATGCTAGGGTTCGTAAGAAGGTCAGCGGAACCACTGAAAGACCAAGACTTTCTGTTTACAGAAGTGAAAAGAATATCTATGCTCAGATCATCGATGATGTGAATGGAGTAACACTGGTTTCTGCTTCATCCGTAGATAAAGATTTTGATGGAGTAGGAAGCAATAAGGACGCCGCTGCTAAGGTTGGAGTTCTGGTTGCAAAGAAAGCACTGGATAAGGGAATCAAGGCTGTCGTATTTGACAGAGGTGGATTTATTTACCACGGAAGAATTGAAGCCCTGGCCCAGGCAGCAAGAGAAGCTGGACTAGAATTCTAAGAAGGAGGAAGAAAGAAGTGAGAATTGATCCTAGCACACTAGACCTAAAAGAAAAAGTAGTTAATATAGGTAGAGTAACTAAAGTTGTTAAGGGTGGTAGAAACTTCAGATTCGCAGCTCTTGTAGTTGTAGGAGATGAAAACGGCCACGTAGGAGTCGGCATGGGTAAATCCATCGAAATTCCTGAAGCAATCAGAAAAGGCGTTGAAGACGCTAAGAAGAACTTGGTTGCTGTGAAGATCGACGGCACCACCGTTCCACATCAGATTGATGGTATTTTCGGAAAAGGACAGGTTGTTATTATGCCTGCCACTGAAGGTACAGGAATCATCGCTGGTGGACCTGCCAGAGTAGTTCTTGAACTAGCTGGTTTTAAGGACGTAAGAGCAAAGTCTCTTGGTTCAAACAACCCAAGCAACATGGTGAAAGCTACCATTAATGGACTTGCAAACCTTAGAACTGCAGAAGAAATTGCTGCACTAAGAGGAAAGTCCGTAGAAGAAATTATAGGATAAGGAGGGGTTATACTTGTCTAAGGTAAAGGTAACACTGAAGAAAAGCCTCATCGGCAGAAAGAAAGACCATATCGCTACAGCTAAGGCTCTAGGACTTTCCAAGATTGGCAAATCCATTGAGCACAATGATACTCCTCAAATCAGAGGTATGATCAAGAAGATCGAATATCTTCTACAGGTTGAAGAAGCGTAAAAGTAAGAGGAGGTGTAAATAGATATGAAACTTCATGAGTTAAAGCCTGTTGTAGGCTCAAGAAAAGCTCAAAAGAGAGTAGGTAGAGGTACTGGTTCAGGCCTTGGTAAGACATCTGGTAAAGGACAAAAGGGACAGAATTCTCGTTCAGGCGGTGGTGTAAAGCCAGGTTTTGAAGGTGGACAGATGCCACTATACAGAAGACTGCCAAAGAGAGGTTTTACCAACATCTTTGCTAAGCAGATCGTAGAGGTGAACGTTGAAAGACTAAACATCTTTGAAAATGGTACAGAAGTAACCGAAGCACTACTCAAAGAAAGAGGAGTTGTATCCAAGACTCTTGACGGCGTTAAGATCCTTGGAAACGGAGAACTGACCAAATCCCTAACCGTTAAGGTAAGTAGATTCTCAAAGTCAGCACAAGAGAAGATCGAAGCTGCCGGAGGAAAAGTTGAGGTGATTTAATGTTACAGACGCTGAAGAATGCATGGAAACTGCCAGACTTAAGAAGAAGAATACTGTTCACAGTATTTATTGTTTTCATATTCAGACTAGGAAACTTTATCGTGGTGCCCAACATTAATACGGATGCCCTAAAGGATCTTGCGAATTCACAAACACTAGTTGGCTTTTATGATTTGATATCTGGAGGCGCGTTTTCAAACTTTAGCATATTTGCTATGGGTGTAACGCCATACATAAATGCATCGATCATAATGCAGCTAATGAACGTAATCATCCCCAAACTAGAACAACTTTCAAAAGAAGGCCAAGAAGGTAGAGCAAAGATTCAAAACTATACAAAATATCTTGCTGTGGCCATTGGTGCAGTGCAAGCTTATGGTACTTATGTACTGATTTATAATGCAGGTGCAGTACAGAGGGATTCCCTCTTAAATACGGTCCTCATTGTGATGACGCTTCTATCTGCTACTATGTTTCTCATTTGGCTGGGTGACCGGATCACAGAAAAGGGTGTGGGGAACGGTGTATCTGTTCTCATCTTCATCAATATCGTGTCTAGAATCCCAATGATGGCAACACAAGTAGGCGTTCTGTATTCAGGAGGCTCTGTGGACATCGTCAGCATGGTACTTTTTGTACTGGCTATGGTGGCTCTGTTTGTGGGTACGGTAACCTTCTCTCTAGGAGAAAGAAGAGTGCCAGTGCAATATGCAGGTAGAGTATCTGGAACGAAGCAGATCAAAGGTCAGTCTTCGCATATTCCAGTGAGCGTAAGCTCCGCATGTGTCATCGCAATCATCTTCGCCATGTCTGTGATGCAGTTCCCTGCAACACTGGCTGAGTTCTTTAGAAACAACAGTGTATTAAGCTGGTTAACGACCAGTGACTGGAGCATTTTCAAAGTGAATTCCATTGGCTACATGATTGCTTATGTAGTACTGGTCATTTTCTTTGCGGTGTTCTATACACAAATCACCATGAAACCTGAAGATATGGCTGAAAATATGGCCAAATCTGGTGGGTACGTGGCTGGAATCCGACCAGGTGTCGCTACAGCGAAGTATCTGGAAAGAATCCTCACCAAGGTAGCACTCATCGGTGGTAGCTTCGCAGCCATCATCGCGGTATTCCCCATCTTCCTAGAAGCATATACCCCATTCAAGGGCTTAGCCTTTGGTGGTACAGTTATCTTCATTATGTCAGGTGTGGCACTGGATACCATGAGACAGCTAGAATCACAGCTGGTTATGAGACACTATAAAGGGTTTCTTAAATAGCAAATAAGTAGTTTTGGAGTTGATACCGTGAGAATCATTTTATTAGGACCTCCTGGTGCTGGTAAAGGCACCCAGGCCCAGTCAATCAGTAACAAGTATAGTATTCCACAGATCTCCACCGGGGACATCTTTCGTAAGAACATCACCGATGGAACAGAACTGGGCATTTTAGCCAAGAGTTATATGGATAAGGGACTTCTTGTACCGGATAATGTAACCATTGACCTTGTGAAAAATAGACTGAAGGAAAAGGATACCGAAAAAGGATTCTTGTTAGACGGATTTCCCAGAACCATACATCAAGCGGAAGTTTTGGAAGCGCTGCTTTCAGAACATCAGGTGGCCCTTGATGTGGCGTTACAGATCGAAGTTCCCAGAGAATTTATCGTCATGAGGATGACTGGCAGACGGGTTTGCCCCAGCTGTGGCGCCTCTTATCATTTGGAATTTAATCCGCCTATGCTTGAAAGCATCTGTGATGACTGTGGCTCAAAGCTCATTCAGCGCAAAGATGACAAGAGAGAGACGGTGGAGGAGCGACTGGAGATTTATGATTTCCAAACGTTGCCCCTCATCGAGTATTACACGAAGAAGGGTAAACTAAAGACCGTGGATGGCACCAAAGCCATCAATGAAGTCTTTGAAGAAATTATAAAAATTTTAGGAGAAGCAAATGATCATCATAAAGAATCAGCGGGAAATTGAATTGATGCAAGCAGCAGGAAAAGTGGTGGGGGAAACCCTGAAGCTGATAGAAGCTTCCATTAGACCAGGAATTTCCACAGGAGAACTGGACAAAATCTGTGAAGAATTTATAATGAAGAGTGGAGCAACACCCTCCTTTAAAAATTACAACGGATTTCCAGGGTCCATCTGCGCATCGGTGAATGAAGTGGTGGTTCATGGCATCCCCAGTAAGGATAAAATCCTTCAAGAGGGTGACATCATTACCATAGACTGTGGTGCTTATCTAAACGGGTATCACGGAGACGCTGCCAGAACTTTTAGAGTGGGCACCGTGAGTGAAGAGGCCGATGGGCTCATTCGCATCACAGAAGAAAGCTTTTTTAAAGGACTGGAAATGGCCAAAGTAGATTACCGCATTGGAGACATCTCCAATGCCATTCAAAACCATCTGGAATCCAATGGACTAAGTGTGGTTCGAGATTTCACCGGTCATGGCATCGGGAAAGATCTTCATGAAGGTCCAAGCATCCCCAACTATGGCTTAGCCCATAGGGGACCTAAGCTTAGACCAGGAATGGCTTTAGCCATCGAGCCCATGGCAAACCTTGGACAGTATCATGTGAAAGTACTAGAGGACAACTGGACCGCCGTCACAAGAGATGGCAGCTGGTCAGCTCAGTATGAAAACACAGTGATCATTACAGAGGAAGGACCTTTAGTCACGACGCTTGTTTAGAATGGAAGGGTCTAAAGCTTCATGAAGTTTTTAAGGTGGTTCTCTTCGAAAACGGGAGTTGAGTAATTGGACAAAGATTGGATTGGACAAATTGTACGATCAAAGAAAGGCAGGGACAAAGGCAAGTTTTATGTGGTGGTTTCCATCCTAGACTCCTTTCATGTGTCTTTAGTAGACGGCAAGAAGTTTGATTTTAAAAGACAAAAAAGAAAGAACAAAAAACATCTTTGTATTATTACAAAAGCGGAGGATGAGCTTCTACCAAGAATCACTCATCAGGATGATGCTTGCTTGCAAAATATATTCGAGCGCCTAGCGCTTGAGGCAAAGGAGGTATAAGTACCTTATGTCAAAAGAAGATGTTATAGAGATGCAGGGTGTGGTAAAAGAATCCTTACCCAATGCACAATTTGTGGTGGAACTGGAAAGTGGTCATACCATAAACGCACATCTCTCAGGAAAGTTAAGAATGAACTTTATCAGAATTCTACCAGGAGACCGTGTAACACTGGAAATGAGTCCGTATGACCTTACCAAGGGCCGGATTACCTGGAGAGCAAAGTAATTAAGGAGGGTTAGCTAAGATGAAAGTGAGACCATCAGTTAAGCCTATTTGCGAAAAGTGCAAAGTCATTAAGAGAAACGGTAGGGTTATGGTCATTTGCGAAAACCCTAAGCACAAGCAAAAGCAAGGCTAATATAGTAAATTTTCAAATATACCAGGAGGTGTAGATTTAATGGCAAGAATTTCAGGTGTAGACTTACCAAAGCAAAAAAGAGTTGAAGTGGGTCTTACATACATTTATGGCATTGGTCTGTCAACTGCAAGAAACATCCTCAAAGAAACTGGTGTCAATGGTGACATCCGTGTTAAGGATCTTTCAGAAGAAGACGTGAATGCAATCAGAGATTATATTGTAAAGAATGTTAAGGTAGAAGGTGACCTTCGTAGAGAAGTTGCCCTTAACATCAAGAGATTGGTTGAAATCGGATGCTACAGAGGGATCAGACATAGAAGAGGTCTTCCTGTTAGAGGTCAAAAAACCAAGACCAACGCAAGAACAAGAAAGGGTCCTAAGAAGACCATTGCAAATAAGAAGAAGTAAGGAGGGAAGACATAATGGCAGCAGCTAAGAATACAAAAAGAGTAATTAGAAGAAGAAGAGAAAGAAAGAACATTGAACATGGCCAAGCGCATATTCAGTCCACTTTCAACAACTCCATCATTACCATCACAGATGCAGCAGGTAATGCGCTTTCCTGGTCCAGCTCAGGATCCCTTGGATTCAGAGGTTCTAGAAAGAGCACACCATACGCTTCCCAGATGGCAGCAGAAACTGCAGCAAAGGCAGCTATGGAGCACGGTCTAAAGAGTGTTGAAGTTTACGTAAAGGGACCTGGTTCAGGTAGAGAAGCAGCGATTAGATCTCTGCAGGCTGCAGGACTTGAAATTACACTGATCAAGGATGTTACACCCATTCCTCATAATGGTTGCAGACCTCCAAAGAGAAGAAGAGTTTAGTAATTTTAAGTGCTAAGTTACCTGGGCGTAAGATCTGGGACCTTAGAATCAGTACCCTCAAGATTAGTTGCCAATATTCTTTAGGAGGGTTTAATTCATGTTTGAAATAGAAAAGCCAAAGATTCAGTGTGTAGAAACCAGCGAAGATGGAACCTATGGTAAGTTCGTAGTAGAACCATTAGAAAGAGGCTATGGAATTACTTTAGGTAATGCATTGAGAAGAATGCTTTTATCCTCACTGCCAGGAGTGGCACCCACATCTGTAAAGATTGACGGTGTACTTCATGAATTCTCCGTGGTACCAGGGGTTCGGGAAGATGTCACAGAACTGATCCTAAACCTCAAGGGCCTATTCATCAAGATGAATGGAGAAGGACCAAGAAAGATCTATATCGATGCCAAGGGCCCAGGTGTGGTCACTGCCGGAGATATTAAGACCGATGGCGATGTAGAAATCATCAACAAAGATCTCTATATTGCTACCTTGGAAGAGGATGCAAAGCTATATGTTGAAATCAACGTGGACAGAGGAAGAGGATACGTTTCTCAAATGAGAAACAAGGCCGAAGGCCTACCCCTTTCTACCATTCCCATGGATTCAATATATACCCCTGTGAAGAGAGTAAACTTCACTGTGGATAATACAAGAGTCGGACAAATCACAGATTATGACAAGTTGACTCTTGAAATATGGACCAATGGTACCATTTTGACAGAAGAGGCCATAAGTCTTGCTGCAAAAGTACTTATTGAGCACTTTAAGCTGTTCATGACACTGACCAATCACGCCAACGATGTTGAAGTGATGATTGAGAAGGAAGATGACAAGAAGGAAAAAGTTCTAGAGATGACCATCGAGGAACTGGACCTATCCGTAAGATCCTACAACTGCTTGAAGAGAGCAGGCATCAATACGGTTCATGAGCTTACAGAAAAGACCATGGACGACATGATGAAGGTAAGGAATCTGGGTAAAAAATCTCTCGAAGAAGTTGAGAGAAAGCTAAAGGACTTGGATTTATCTTTAAAGTCCACTGACGAGTAAAGGAGGTAAGTTAAATGGCTACATTAAGAAAACTTGGTCGTCCAACCGACCAAAGAACTGCTATGCTTAGAAGTCTTGTTACAAACTTTTTAAAGCATGGTAGAATTGAGACCACATTCTACAGAGCGAAGGAAACAAAGAACATTGCTGAGAAGATGATCACTCTTGCTAAAAGAGGGGACCTTCACGCAAGAAGACAGGTACTAAGCTATGTACATGAAGAAGAGGTTGTAAAGAACCTGTTTGATAACATTGCACCAAAGTATGCTGAAAGAAATGGTGGATATACAAGAATCCTGAAGACCGGCCCAAGAAGAGGCGACGGTGCTGAAAAGGCCATTCTGGAACTGGTATAAGAATCTTCAAGAGGAAGCTTTCACTTCCCTTCAAGGTGCAGGTAAGGGGATTAAGGAAACTTAGTCCCCTTTTTTTCAGAAAAAGTATGATACTATAGAAAGATGAGTAGTAAAGAGAAAGATGGGTGTTCTTTAGTGCTGATCTTAGGAGGAAAAGTTATGGAAACGGACAGAAAAGAGATGAGACAAGAAATCATAAAAGCGAAAAACTTGACCCATTACTATGATGATGGTCCCTCTGGAGAGAAAGAGTATTCTCTACAAGGGGTAGACCTCACTGTAAAAGAAGGGGAATTTTTGGTGGTCCTGGGCCATAATGGTTCGGGGAAATCCACCTTTGCCAAACATATGAACGCACTGCTTTTGCCAGCGGGGGGGAAGATCTATATCGACGGCATCGATGCCACGGTACCGGAGAATACCTGGGAGGTTCGTAAGAGAGCAGGCATGGTTTTCCAAAACCCAGACAACCAGATGGTGGCAACGGTGGTGGAAGAGGATGTGGCTTTTGGGCCAGAGAATCTTGGGGTGGAGCCTTCAGAAATCCGGAAAAGGGTGGACGACTCTTTACGGGAAGTGAACATGTTTGACTATAGAAAGCATGCGCCACATCTTCTTTCTGGCGGGCAAAAACAGCGGGTGGCCATTGCAGGCATCATTGCCATGCGCCCAAAGCTCATCATCTTAGATGAACCCACAGCCATGCTGGATCCTTCAGGGAGGCAAGAAGTCATGAAGACCATCCGTGCCCTCAATGAAGACTATGGCATTACCATTGTGCACATTACCCATTTCATGGAGGAAGCTGTCCAAGGAGACCGTATCGTGGTCATGGAAGAGGGCAAGATCATCATTGATGATGTGCCAAGGAACGTCTTTAAAAATGTAGCACTCTTAAAGTCCATTGGCCTGGATGTACCACAGGTGACAGAATTGGCCCATGAACTGATCCAAGAGGGGATGAACCTTAAAGAGGGCATCCTCAATATTGAAGAGATGGTGGAGGCAATATGTCAATTAAAATAGAAAACTTAAGCCATGTGTATATGCCTAAGACCCCCTTTGAGACCGTGGCCTTAAACAACATCAATTTGGACTTAGAGGAAGGGAAATTTTATGCCCTCATCGGCCATACAGGCTCTGGAAAATCCACCTTGATTCAGCACCTCAATGGGCTGTTAAAGCCAACTTCAGGGAAGATTTATGTGGATGATATGGACATCACAGACAAGAGTACGGTGATGAGTGAGATTCGAAAGAAAGTGGGCCTTGTGTTTCAATACCCAGAGTATCAACTCTTTGAGGAGACCATTGAAAAGGACATCGCCTTTGGGCCCAATAATTTAGGGCTGTCCAAAGAGGAAGTGACTTTTCGGGTGAAGCGTGCCATGGAGATGGTGGGCCTGGAATACGAAAAGTACAAAGATTTGTCCCCCTTTGAAATCTCAGGGGGACAAAAAAGAAGGGTGGCCATTGCAGGGGTTGTGGCCATGGAGCCCAAGGTGCTCATTTTGGATGAACCCATTGCAGGGTTAGACCCCAGGGGCCGAGATGCCATTTTGGGACAACTGAAAAAGCTTCATGAAGAGTATCGCCATACGGTGATTCTTGTGACCCACTCCATGGAAGACGTGGCAGAAATTGCCGATGAAGTCATCGTCATGAGTGGAGCAAAGATCATGCTCCAGGGAACCCCCAGGGAGGTTTTCGTACAGCTGGATCTACTAGAAGAAGTGGGCCTTGGGGCACCACAGATCACCTATCTCATGCGCGCCTTAAAGGAAAAGGGTCTTCCCGTGCGTGAAGACATTTTCACCGTGCAAGAGGCCAAAGAAGAAATCAAGAAAATGCTCGTAGAAGGAGGGGGTTGTCATGATTAAGAACATCACCATTGGACAGTACCTTCCAGGAGAGTCCTTTATCCATAAGCTAGACCCAAGGACAAAGATTCTCATTTCGATTTTGTTCATTGTGAATCTCTTTTTGGTGAAGAACTTTGCAGCCTACGCCCTGATCTTTGGGTTTATTATGCTTATGGTTCGGGTGGCTAGGCTCTCCCCCAAGTATTTATACAAGGGGATCAAACCGGTGTTTGTCCTCATCATCTTCACTGCGGTGCTGAATATGTTTGTCACCCGTGGGACTGAGGCTACATTACTTGTGGATTTCTGGTTCATCAGGATTTACAAAGAAGGGGTTTATCAAGCCCTCTTTATGACTTTTCGGTTGGTCTTTCTCATCATGGGTACCTCCATTTTGACCTTGACCACTTCCCCCATCGAGCTCACCGATGGTATTGAAAGTCTTTTGAAGCCTTTCAAAAGAATTGGGGTGCCAGCTCATGAACTGGCCATGATGATGAGCATTGCCCTTCGATTTATTCCCACCCTCATGGATGAGACGGATAAAATCATGAAAGCCCAAATGGCTAGAGGAGCGGACTTTGATTCCCCCAATATTGTGAAGAAAGCCAAAAGTCTTATTCCTTTGTTGGTGCCGCTGTTCATCTCGTCCTTTAGACGAGCAGAAGAGCTGGCCATGGCCATGGAAGCCAGAAGCTACCGTGGTGGCGAAGGAAGAACCCGTATGAAGCAGCTAAAGTATAGACGAAGAGATGGCTATGCCTTTGGGGTTTTTGCCCTATTGGTTTTGGCGACCTTTTCTCTGAGATTCACAAGCATTATTTAGTGTATGAGAAAAGACCTTTTCTTTAGATAGAAAGAAAGGGTCTTTTTTAGAAGGTTCTAGGAGGAAGATGTTATGTGTAGAGAGAAGAAAATATTGCTATACCTAGAGTATGATGGGACGAACTTCCATGGCTATCAACGGCAGAAAGATCAACGGACTGTTCAAGGGGACCTGGAAGGGGCCCTAAGGACGCTTCTTAAGGAAGAGGTGGTATTGTCTGGGTCCAGTCGAACGGATGCTGGGGTCCATGCCAGGGCTTATCCTGTGTCCTTTGTGACCAGGTCTACCATTCCGGGGGATCGGATGATCCATGCCCTAAATCCTCATTTGCCAGAGGATTTGAAGGTCCAAAGATCCCTGGAGGTGCCCATGGACTTTGATGCAAGGAAAAGTGCCCAGGGGAAAACCTATAGCTACCGTATTCTTCGGAGGAAGGCACCTTCGGCATTGTATCGCCATTATGCCTATCATTATCCAAGAACACTTCATGTGGAGAAAATCTTAGCTGCCAAAGAAGCGTTTCTTGGGACCCATGATTTCTCCGGGTTTAGATCTATGGGGAGCACGGATCCCAATCCAGTGAAGACTCTTTCCTCCATAGAAGTCCTAGAAGAAGGAGACTTCTTGGTGTTCTATTTCACCGCCTCTGGATTTCTATACAATATGGCAAGAATTCTTGCGGGCACCCTTTTGGATGCTGGCATTGGGCGTATGGATGCCCAGGGGATCCAAGAAATATTGGCATCAGGGAAAAGAGGCACCTCCATGGTGCTCCCTCCTGGAGGCCTATACCTAGAAGAAGTGTATTATGATCCCCAGGTGTTTCAGGTGCCCATGGAAGAAGTGCTGTGCAAACCCTAAGATAAATTGCCATGTTCTTTAATACAATTCAAATCAATGTTAGGAAATCTCAAAATATATTGACGAATTTTATCAAACCAGATAGAATGATACTATTAGAAGGATGCAATTGCATTGAGTCACAAGAAGATGAACTGTTGGTTTGCTGCATGGGGGATTATGAAGATGGCGTATTTGGTGCAATTTCAAATCAATATCTTTGCCTTAGGGGTTCTATTCGCTTTGTATTTATTTGTACGGGCTTCCAAGCTTCGCACATTTAGCGGGAATATCATCCTTTGGATCATTTATGCCACAGGGGCGTCCATTATTTTGGAACCGTTGACCTGGATTTTTGACGGCATGATGTTTCCAGGGGCGTATTTCTTAGAATACAGCACAAACTTTCTGCTCTTTTTGGTGGGACCAGTCATTGGAGGGGTGCTCCTTTCCTACGTGGACTATCGGATTTTTAAGGACCAACGTAGGATTCGTTCCAAGATGTATTATCAGCAAGCCTCTGTACTCACGTTCTTCATCTTACTGTATAATCTGTACAATCCCATTTATTTCCGCATCAATCCCTTAACCAATGGGTTTAATAGTGGTCCTTTGAAGGAACTTCATTATGTAGTCCTTGCGGCATTTTATGTGTATATGGTTTTCTTTGTATGGAAGCATCGTCAAAAGATACCGGTACAAGAAACATTGATTTTTGTCCTTTGTTTCTTATCACCCATTGCGGGCATGGTGATTCAAATGTTTGACTCCAAGCTTCATTTTTCTTGGACCTCCATTGTGCTGGGACTTCTCCTTGTGTATGTGTTCCTAGAGACCGTACCTTCAGAGGAAGATCATTTGACGAAGCTGTTTAATCGAAGAAGCTATGAAACAGAACTTTCCCATCTTCTGAAAAGCGGCAAGGAGTTTGGGGTATTCATCTTTGATCTCAATAATTTTAAAGAGATTAATGATGAGCATGGACACCAAAAGGGAGATGAAGTAATCGTTGCTTTTGGGAGAGCCTTAGAGAAGATCTTTAGCGAGAAGGGCCTTGCCTCGCGGCTGGGTGGAGACGAGTTTGCGGTGATCCTTCGTGGTGGTGACAAGAAGGTAGAACGATATATTCATCAGCTGTCTACCCTTCTTCATCAAGAAAAAGACCCGGTGGTAGCTTCTTTGACCTTCAGTTATGGGTACCAACATTATCATCAAGATATGACCATGGACGATTTGTACACCTTGGCCGATGGAAAAATGTATCTTCATAAAAAAGCATCGAAAGAAATTCAACTATCCTAAGGGAAAAGGCAATGCGTCAGGCAAAGCCTTTCTTTTTTTTCAAGGAAAATTGACGATGTCTATAAAAACCTTGTAAAATGAAACCACCTATAGGATATAGACGAAACATAAAATAACGGAAGATGGATGGGGTTTGTGCAACTATCTTTGTGAAGCTCCTGGGAGGGCTTATGAATCATATGGTGCGGTTCTAAATTAATATCTTTGCCTTGATGATTCTTTTGGTGCTCTATTTGTTCATTCGAGGATCCAAGGTAAAGTCTTTTAGCAAAAGTCTTATTCAGAAGATTTTTCTTGTGGTGGCCATTTCCATCATCAATGAGCCTCTGGCTTGGATGCTGGATGGCGCAGTTTTTCTAGGGAGATATGTCCTGACCCACCTATCCAGTACCCTTCTTTATTTCATTGGTCCAGTCATTTCAGGGCTTTTGTTTTCCTACATTGACTACAGGGCATTTCGAAATCCCAAAAGACTCCTAAAGAAGTGCTATTACCAACAGGTGTCTATGGTGGTGGGTCTAGGGTTACTGGTCAATACCTTCTTCCCTTTTCTCTTTCGTATTGATCCTGTGACCAATGTGTATACAAGTAATCCAGGCGTGCGTATGATTCACCATGGACTTATGATCGGGTTTTATCTCTATATGTTGGTGTTTCTTTATAAGTCGCGAGCACGACTAGATTCCATTGAGGTTGCCCTCTATGTACTCACCTTTGCACTGCCTGTCATAGGTATGGTCGCGGCCATGATAGAAGCAACGCTTCATTTAACCTGGGTGTCTGTGGTGGTAGGATTTTTGGCTATTTATGTATTTATAGAAACCACCCCTTCGGATGAGGACTATTTGACCAAAGTCTACAACAGAAAAAATTATGAAATTCATTTGGATTACCTCGTCGAAACAGAAATGCCCTTTGGGCAGTTTATCTTTGATTTGCATGAGTTCAAAGCCATCAATGATGATTACGGCCATCATAAGGGGGATGAAGTCTATGTGTCTTAGCTTAGGCTTCTACTGAAAATTGAGAAGGATCCGCTGCTAAAGAACTTGACCTTTGGCTATGGCTTTGTGATCCATGAGAGCCCCATGACCCTTCATGAACTTTATCATGAAGCGGATACGGCCATGTATCGATATAAAGAAGAAACCAAAGGGCAAAAGAAAGAAGCGAAAAGAGGATAAAGCATGATTGAGATTCAGATTGCACCATTGAAAATAGAAGATTTGGAAGAAGTCCTAAGGCTATGGCTGGCGGTGAACCTAAAGACCCATGGATTTGTCTCCCAAGAACACTTTTTAGCGCATCTGCCCATGATGCGGGAGGCGCTACCAAAAGCTACGGTTTTGGTGGCCAAGAAAGAAGATCAAGTGGTGGGTTTTTTGGGCATGGAGGAAAAGTTTATCCATGGCCTCTTTGTGGCGGAAGCAAACCAAGGCAGTGGCATAGGGAAAGGATTGTTAGACGAAGCCAAAAAGAACGCCACAACCCTTCGGCTAAAAGTTTATAAAAAGAATCCCCGTGCCTATGCGTTCTATGTAAGAGAGGGTTTTCAAGTAGAGAAAGCGGTCATGGATGAAGCTGTAGGCGAAGAAGAGATGATTTTATCTTGGGCGTCAGAAAAAAGATGAAAAAGAATTTATCAATTCATGATACATACTGTGACTGTGAAGAGTTGAAAAATCTTAGGTCTAGGTCATTCAAGAGCTGACATGAAGCATAAGGGTGTGACCCCAAGGTCATGCCTTTTTTATTAGTTAGGAAATTGCTACTTTTAGAAGCAAAACAAAAAATGACATACCTAATTTAAAAGGCATGCCAAAAAGTCCAATACAGGATTAGACTATTTTTTGTATTCGTAATGGACACCGCGAATACCAGTATATGATTTAGGTGTCATGGTACCATCACAGACCTGACAAAAAGGCTGAGGTGGTACCGATGGTTTAAGTCCATCAAAGATATTATCCTCTTCCAATTGAACAACAATGAATCTTGGAACCCATAGCGAATAACCACACTTGGTGCAAATAAACTCAATCAAATCATCATTTTTAGTAAAGCCATCAAGAATGTTCATAATCAACCTCCAATAAGTTCATAATACCTACTATGAACTATTATACAAGGGGGGTCTTAGATTATCAATATAAGGGTTCTTGGAAGGGTTAAATATTTCAAGCAGTTTCATTGTGTGTCCACAAGAGCATGCTAAAGGATCAACACCAAAAGCCAAAAGGATTCTAGCACGCCAATGAGAATGTCTTTTTCTAAAGAGCCTTTTAGAATGACTCTGCAGAAGATAGAGTTTAGAATAATTGACATGCTTTTTAGCATAAAGACCGTAGTAACGAATCATTTTAAAATGCTCGTCAGGGATATGGATAATCAGCCTTTTGATAAATTCAATCGCTGTAATCTTTTCAACAACGCGCTGACCATCCTCATGTCTTTCATAGTAGAAAGTCACAAACTCGCCATCATAATCTAAAATGCGGGATTGAGCCATGGCGGGTCTACCAGTATAACGGATAATGTATTGTATGGAGTCAGAAGACTTGGAGTTCATGTTACTCTTGGCATAGACATAGAATCCATCAGTATAGGTCTTAAAAAGAAAGGTTTTCAGCTTGTAGAATTCATTTCCAAGGTGTTCATGAAGCATATGAAGCAAAGTGGCTTGCCACCTTTTTCTAAGCATATTGAAAGGGATATGTGAAACCTTGCACCAGACAGTCCTGTTGCCAGAAGCGCCTTCAGTGACAAGCACATGTATATGAGGGTTCCATTTCAGATCTCTGCCAAAAGTATGCATGGTAGAAACCATTCCAGGTTTAAAGTCTTCAGACTTGTTAAGACTGGCAAACCAAGAGAGAATAGTATCAGAGCTGGCCTTGAAAAGGACATTAAGTAATTTTCTATCCCTCTGGAAAAAGACTCGTAGCTCCTGGGGAATAGTGAATACAATATGTCTATGAGTACAATTGATAAGTTTGGAAGAGATTGAATCAGCTCGGTCCTGAGTATACTTGGACCCACAAGAAGTACAGAAACGACTTTTGCAGGTGAAAAAAACATGCTTAACCTTACCGCAGTGCTCGCAAAAGTAGATGGCATGACCCATTGAGGGCTCACCGCACATGAGTATCTTGTTGACATTACTGATAACTGCAGGGCGTATGGGATAACCTAGGGAGAGAAAATGCTCCCAGTGATCAGAAAAGATGTGTTTGAATTTAAATTGAATTTAATTGTCTTACCGGACATATTATCACCATTTAATATATAACCAAAAATGACCGGTAAGACAACAAGGAAAGTATAAAATTTAAGAAAAAGTTAGATCATCGACGATTCTTTAACGCGTCGAAGACGCTTTTTTTACATGGATGGAGTCAGGGAAAGATCCAAGAAAGATGAGAAGACCATGAACATCTTCAGAACATATTTTTTTGAGAGCATGGAAGACAAAGGGGGGGATGACCTATAGAGACTGTATTATTGGTGGAAGATGAAGGACGCATCCGGGACATTATTTCGGACTATTTCACGGCCCACGGCATGGCTTGTGATATGGCTCGAGATGGCATAGAAGCACTGGCGTACATCAGAGATAAGGATTATGATGTGATGATTCTGGATGTGCTGATGCCTAGATTAGATGGATTTGCCCTGTGTAAGGAGATCCGAAAGAAAAGCAATGTGCCTATTTTGTTTCTCACAGCCTTAGGATCAGAAGAGGATACCCTCACAGGCTATGCCTTGGGTGCTGATGATTATGTGGCCAAACCCTTCTCTTTGGCAGTGCTATTGGCCAAAACCAGAGCCCTCATACGTCGTGGACATGGCGAGGGTCCATCAGGAGTCCTCACTTGTGGGGCCATTACCGTGGATACACGAGGACATCTTTGTCAGGTGCTTGGCGCAGAAGTGAAACTTTCACCCAGGGAATATGAGCTCCTCCTTTGCTTTATGCGTCATAAAGGACAAGTGATGAGTCGGGAACAGCTACTGGATCAGGTCTGGGGCATGGATTTTCAGGGGGAGGACCGGGCGGTGGATGTGCGGATCAGAAGCTTGCGCTTAGCTCTAGGTGCTGCCGGAGGTCAAATCAAAACCCTGTATAGGATGGGCTGCAAGTTGGAGGAGGAGTCATCATGAAAAGCATTTTTCAAAAGCATCCTAGAAGGCTCAGGCTTCGATTGCTCAGGCCTCTGGCCATAACGTTTCTACTGCTATGGGTGGGTACCATGATGCTTTTTACCAATAACCGTGTGGCAGAGATGGAAACTCGGGTGCGTATGGACAGGGGGAGTGCCCAAAGTAGCATGTACGAGTTTACAAATGAATTTCATGAAAGAAATCTAGAAAATGGCCTGGGAGTAGAGGCAAAGCACATCATGAGCCACTTTCTCAGTACTCTATCTCTAGGGCAAGTGAGCCAGATGGACGGTGGTATGGCTCTTGTGATGCGCGTACAAGAGGGCTATGCTAAAAGTCAGTTGTCCTTTGGGTGGGGCCATATAGAAGGGCCTGATGTAGGTCAAAGATGGTACCTTACCCTGGATGAAGGGCTAGATGATCAGGGACAGCTGGACCTAGCAGAGTGGATCACTCATCATCGTGACGGTTGGGACTACACCTTCTACAAAGAAGCTTCTTCAGGTCAGGAAGAGGAAGGGGGTTTTGTAAGGGTTACGGGGATTGAGCGTCCCGGGTATGAAATTTTGGTGCAGAAAATAGAGATCCTTACAAAGGAGGATACGGCAAAAACCATGGTGGAAACGGCTGTGGAAGGCCCAGGGCAAACTTGGGACTTTGCGTATCTAAAGGTGGTGAGTGTGTTACTACCCCCTTCTAGTAGCAACGGAAAAGATGGCCTGATAAATCAGGAGAGGCGGTTGTCCTCTTTTCGGGAAGCTCAGGCCATGCTGCAAAAGAAAATGGATCGTCCAGGTCAGGAGGTAGGTAATAGAGGTGGTTCTTTTAGTGGCATCATCGATGATGAGGGCGTTCTTCGAGGGATCACTACCCACGTGGACTATCTTCCAGCAGCCCTTCAAGAAGAGGGAAGCCTCTATCTAAGCTCTGCAGTGCTCACCCTCTTGGTCTTAGGGGTCCTTTCGGCCAAGCTGTCTAAAGAAGTGTCTTTGCCTGTGGAAGCGCTTGCTAAGAATGTGAAAGAGGGGCGAAGCCTTGTAGATGGGCCCATTTTGGAGCTCAATACCCTTGGGGTGGCTTTTCTGCAAGCCAAGAAACGCCTGGAGGAGGAGCTGGAAAGGGAACGGAGCTTCACCCGCTCTGCTGCCCATGAACTGAAAACGCCCTTGGCCATTCTGCGGGCCCATGCAGAGTGTGCCAAAGAAAACATTGCGCCTTTAAAAAGAGAGGGGTATCTGGATGTGGTCTTGGAGGAGTGCGATAGTATGGCCAATCTTGTGGGCAGTCTATTGGATTTATCCAGACTGGAATCTGGGTTGTCTTTATCCATGGAGGAGGTGGACCTGGCTTTGCTGATCAAAGAGGTATGGACCTCCATGAACTTTCATATGGAGAAGAAGAATATTCAGCTCCAATGGGCTTTGGAAGAAGGATCCTTTAGGGGAGATCCTAAGAATCTATATAAGATCCTGTCAAACCTTGCTTCCAATGCCATAGGGCATACCCCCCTAGGTGGAACCATTAAAGTGTCTCTTATTCATACCAAGGACCAGGTGATCTTCACCGTGGACAATGAGGGTTTAAACATTGAAGAAGAGCATTTAGAGAACCTATGGACGCCCTTTTATCGGGTGGATGCCTCAAGAAATCGTGAAGATGGCGGTACAGGGCTTGGCCTTGCCATTGTTCGAGCGGCGGTGGAAGCCCATGGGGGTGCGTGCACCGTGAAAAATCGGGAAGGCGGGGTCTATTTTCAGGTATCCTTGCCAAAATCCGGAAGATCCTGAGTTTCCCATGGGCTTTTCAGTCAAGGTTTTTGGGGATTATGGGGTGTAAAGATTTCCAGAGGAAAATCTTTTAAAACCTGTGGAAAACTCTTTCATTCCTGGGGGTTATCATGTATAATATTTAGGTACCGCAAACAAAGAACCTTATTGACATCTAGTGGAAGATGTTCTATAATATCAATGTTTGCATAGAACTTGTGTTGATCCACTAGCCCCGGATCGCGCAATGGAGTAAAACCTAAGAATGAATATTAATAGGAAACCCCAATTGTGGAGTTTCGGGAGGAATGAAATGAAGTCATATTTAGCAAAGCCAGGAACATATCAACCAAAATGGTATGTCGTAGACGCTGCTGGAAAGCCTCTCGGTAGAGTAGCTAGCCAAGTAGCATTAATCCTTAGAGGAAAGAACAAGCCTGAATTCACACCAAACGTGGATCAGGGAGATTTTGTTGTCATCATCAACGCAGAGAAGGTTGTCCTTACAGGGAAGAAGCTGGATCAGAAGATGATGAGAAGTCACTCAAAGTACCCAGGTGGACTGAAGGAAACTCCTTATAGAGAAGTACTTGCGAAGAAGCCTGAACTAGCATTCACTGAAGCAGTAAGAAGAATGCTGCCAAAGGGTGTACTAGGAAGAGCACAAGCAAAGAAACTTAAGGTGTACAGAGGAGAAAATCATCCTCACGAAGCTCAGAACCCAGAAGTTCTTGAGCTAAAGTACTAATCGGGAGGAGGAAGTAAAAATGGCAAAAGTTCAATATATGGGCACTGGTAGAAGAAAGAAATCTATCGCAAGAGTAAGACTTGTACCTGGAACAGGTGCAGTTACCATCAACAAGAGAGACGTTAAGGACTATTTTGGCTTGGAAACATTGATTCTTGTTGTGAATCAGCCACTGGTTCTAACCAACACAAAGAGTGCATATGACGTTCTTGTCAATGTACACGGTGGTGGACTTTCTGGACAGGCTGGAGCAATCAGACACGGAATTTCTAGAGCACTACTTAAGGCTGATGAAACCTTAAGAGGCGACCTGAAGAAGGCTGGTTTCTTAACAAGAGACCCAAGAATGAAGGAAAGAAAGAAGTACGGTCTGAAGAAGGCTAGAAAGAGCCCTCAATTCTCAAAGAGATAGTACAAAGTACCTCTGCAAACGATGTTTGCAGAGGTTTTTTTTATGGGACTCCGGTCTTCATTTTTCAGCATGTCGTTAGGGAGTCTGTGCTACAATGAATGGTGTGCAGCATAGGAGAGAATCGGAGGGGCGTAATGATGAAAAGTGAGTTGTTTTTGAAGAATCTATGGAAAGGTAAATTTGATCTCCTACTTCATGGTAGTCTTTGGGTACTACTTCTATCTACTGTCCTGCCTAAGAAAGGATTCTTGGCGGTTATTTCAGAAGACGCCAGGGGTTATGTTTCTCATGTGGGAACTCAAGGGCTCCATGGGGTGAAGGGCATGGTGCTGATCTTTATGGTGGCCTTTTTCGGGTGGCGGGTCTATAGGAAAGTATCTTTGAAAGAAGCCTATGGTAAACCCCTTGTGCGGTTCATCTCTTGTATGCTGGTGGTGCTTCTTGTAGGTTCTCTTTATTGGACGTCCAAAATGTATCATGGCGTCTACCTCATTCATGAGGACTATGAATTTACCCTGGCAGAGCCTTTTCAAGAATCAAAGTATTACCAGGTGGACGACGTGATAAAGGTGACGATGAAAGATGCACACACCATCTATGTGACCATGGCGGATGAGAAAAAGGTCTATGTGAGCTATGGTGTCATGAGTGCGCTGGGCATAGAAGAAAATGGCGTCCTGGGGAGTTTTCATGAAGAGCTGGTGCGTAGGCTAGAAGAAGAGCATGTGCCCATGGAAGTGCTTCTTCTAGAGGACATCGAAAAAGAGATGCACAGGTATCAAAAACGCTCTGATAGTGCCTTTTGGCATAGGTATTTACCTGAAATACTACTGCTTTTTGAGAAGAATTCTTAAGGGGCAGGAGCACTTTCTTGTGGCGGGAGCGCTCTTTTTTTCGCCTAAAACTTGGGCATGAAAAGATATGTGGATGGATGAAAAAACCAAAAATGTAAATGTTTCAAAAAGGAATTCAAGCAAAGAACACCGTCCATGACCATGATTCTCATCATGGGGTTAAGTCTGTGTTAAATCTCCTAACCATTCCTTAACATTTCACTGAATTAGCGTTATTATAGACTAGGAATTATATGAAATCTCAATTTGGGAGGTACGTTCTTTTGGATGTGAATATGATCATTGGTCTCTTTGGAGGGTTGGGTCTATTTCTCTATGGCATGAAGCTCATGGGCGATGGTTTAGAGAATGCAGCAGGCTCCAAACTGAAGTTTATACTTAATAAGGTCACGGCCAATCCTTTAAGCTCTGTGATGATTGGGACTATTGTGACAGTGCTGATGCAGTCTAGTTCAGCCACCACCGTCATGGTCATTGGTTTTGTAAACTCTGGTCTGCTAAACCTTGTGCAAGCTACGGGAATCATCATGGGGGCTAATATTGGGACCACCACCACAGCGTTTTTGGTCTCTTTAAATATTGACGCCTTGGTGCCAATCTTGATTTTTTCAGGGTCTTTCCTCTATTTGTTCACGAGAGCAAAGAAGAGAAGAGACGTGGCCAGCATTTTGTTAGGGTTTGGTATTTTGATGCTGGGCATGGAACTCATGAGTGAAGCCATGTACCCTTTAAGAGACTCTGAAGTCTTTAAGAATCTCATTTTGGCTGTGGGTCATCAGTGGTATTTAGGGATTTTGATCGGTATTGGTATTACGGTGCTGGTACAATCCAGCTCTGCCACCACAGGACTACTTGTGGCGTTGACTGCCACAGGAGGCATCAACTTAGCAGCAGGATTTCCCTTGATTCTTGGAGCCAACATCGGTACCTGTATCACGGCACTCTTGTCCTCCATCACGGCGAATAAAACCGCAAAAAAAGCAGCCATCATCCACTTGATGTTTAACCTTCTTGGGGCCATCATCTTCCTTCCTTTAGGTAGATATCTCATCACCTTTGTGGAGGGATTGTCTCCAGACAGCATCAAGCTTCAAATTTCCTTTATCCATCTGATTTTTAACATTTCCAATACCTTGGTGCTACTACCCTTTGCAGGGTTACTCATTAAAGTAGCCAACAAAGTGGTGGGGGATGACGATGAAAAAGTGGCTGAGGTTCTTGATCGACGTCTTTTACAAACCCCTAGTATTGCAGAAGGACAGGTGATTTTAGAAACGGTGAAAATGGCGGAACTGGCCAAGGAAAATGTCCGATTAGCCACAGAAGCATTCATCCACAATGATATGAAGCATGCCGATACAGTGGCCAAAAATGAAGAACGCATCAATGAGCTCACAGAGATCATCACCAGTTTCTTGGTGGAGCTTTCAGGGAGCGATTTAGATGTCAATGAGTTTGGTCGCATCGGAGATACCTATCATGTGATCAATGATATTGAGCGTATGGGAGACCATGCAGAGAATATCATGGAGCTGGCCCAAGAGCGCCATCAAAAAAATGTGGAAATCACCAAAGATGGTTGCGAAGAGCTGAAAAACATCTTTAATTATACTTTGCTGGCCATGGATACAGCCATTGAAAGTTATAAAAATAATGACCGGAAGAAAGCCTTGTCCATCATTGAAACGGAACGTAGAATCGATGATCTCCAAAGAGAATATCGTGAAGCGCATATTCGTCGATTAAATGCTGGACGATGCACTGCCCTGGCGGGGATCCTTTTCTTAGACCTCATTTCTAACTTGGAAAGAATTGGGGATCATGCGAAGAATGTAGCGGATACGGTGGCTGAAATTAAAGAACGAGATTAACGATAGATCATTTTAAGGGTATACAAAAGCACTGATTCCAGACCTGGAATCGGTGCTTTTTCAGTTTCCTCTCTTTCACAAGAATGGAGGGGTTAATTCTAGGTTAAATCCTTCTTAAGTCCCTTCTCAAAAGAGATTTAGAGGAGTAGAATGACTTAGGATTCAATCATAAAGAAAAGATCGGAGGATCATAAATATGGACATCAGTATGTTCATTGCCCTTATGGGTGGTTTGGGATTGTTCTTGTATGGCATGAAAATGATGGGCGATGGCCTGGAAAATGCTGCAGGAAGTAGATTAAAGTTCATTTTAGAAAAGGTCACAGCAAGTCCCTTAAAAGCGGTGGTTGTGGGTGCCTTTGTGACGGTGCTGGTGCAATCGAGCTCTGCCACGACAGTGATGGTGGTGGGCTTTGTGAACTCAGGCCTTCTAAACCTTGTTCAGGCCACTGGCCTCATCATGGGGGCCAACATTGGGACCACCACCACCGCGTTTTTGGTGTCTTTAAAGGTGGATAGAATCATTCCTCTATTTTTGTTTTTTGGTACGGTGATGATGCTCTTTACCAAAGCCAAGCGAAGAAAAGATGTGGCATCCATCATCTTAGGTTTCGGGGTGATGATGCTGGGGATGCGCCTCATGTCTGATGCCATGTATCCTTTAAGAGATTCTCAAGTGTTTAAAGATCTCATCATCAGCATCGGTTACAAATGGTATTTAGGGATCTTGGTGGGTCTTGGGATCACCCTATTGGTACAGTCTAGTTCTGCCACCACAGGAATCTTGGTGGCCTTAACAGATACGGGAGCCATCAGCATTCAAGCGGCGTTTCCCATCATTTTGGGGGCCAACATTGGGACCTGTATCACGGCGTTACTATCGGCCATCACAGCCAATAAAACCGCAAGAAAAGCGGCGGTGATCCATTTGCTCTTTAATATGACAGGCGCTTTGATGTTCTTACCCTTGGGTGGGATTTTATCTAGTTTTGTGACCACCTTGGCGCCGGCTAGTGTGAAGCTTCAAATCTCTTTTGTGCATTTGATTTTCAACGTGTCCAGTACATTGATTCTACTGCCCTTTGCGGGGGTGCTCATTAAGCTGGCCAATGGCATCGTGGGAGAAGATACAAAGACAGAAACGGAAATCCTGGATAAGCGTTTGCTTCAAACCCCCACCATCGCAGAGGGGCAAGTGGTACTGGAGACCATCCACTTAGCAGAGCTGGCCAAGAAGAACTTGGTGCTGGCCACCAATGCCTTTATGGAGGAAGATCTTACCCATGAGGCAGAGATTCGCCAAAATGAAGATCGGATCAACGAAGTGACAGAGATCATCACCAATTTCTTGGTGGAACTTTCTGCCACGGATATTGTCATCGATGAGTACAGACGAATTGGGAATACCTACCATGTGCTCAATGACTTAGAAAGAATTGGCGATCACGCGGAAAATATACTAGAGCTGGCAGAAGAGCGGGTAAGAAAAGAAGCGACCTTAACCCCAGAAGGGAAAGAAGAAATAGAAACCATCACAAAGAAGACCATAGAAGCCCTGGATTCTGCTATTTTGGCCTATAAAGATCAAAATGAAGAGCAGGCTAGAAAGGTGAGTCAATTTGAAAATGAGATTGATGATCTCCAAAGAATCTACAGAAAGAGGCACATCAAACGCCTTCAAGAAGGGCGCTTTAAAGCCTTGTCCAGTGTACTATTCTTAGATGCCATTTCCAATTTGGAACGGGTGGGGGATCATGCCAAGAACATCGCGGATATGGTGGTGGGCGGAAGTCCACAAGAATAAGCGTCCTAGAAAAATGCAAAAGACAGAGGTGCTTCTCCGATGAAGCGCCTCTGTCTTGTTATTTTGGGGGGGATCTATGGAAATGCTTTGCCAGCACTTTTACGGGTGCTGGGTCCACGTGTCGTAGGTGGGCAAGAGGGTACAGGTGGCGCTTTTTATGGCTACGTGGATGGCTCTTTCCATGACATAGGCACTGAGGGCTCCAAGGGTGCTCACATCACAAGGGATGGTGCCTTTGGCTAAGGTGAAGATGGTATCGCCATCCACCATGGTATGGATGGGCTTAATGGCTCTGGCAAAGCCGTCTTGGGCCATGGAGGATACTTTATTGGCTTTGCTTTTATCAAGGCTCGCATTGGTTAAAATACAGCCGATGGTGGTGTTTCCTTGGAAGGAAGCAGCCAAGCCTTGAAAAAGAAAGGGCTCTGTATCTTGTGCTTTCCCTTCTTTCATGGGTCCTCCCAGGAGGGTGGAGCCTTCATAGATGCTTCCAAAGGCATTCACCGCCACGAGGGCACCCACTTGTAAATCACCAATTTCTATGGCATAGGAACCAATGCCTGATTTCATGGCGTGCTCTGGTCCAAGGATTTTTCCCACGGTGGCTCCAGTACCCGCGCCAAAACTGCCGTCTAGGTAGTTTCTATTCATGGCATTCTTTGCCGCTTCATAGCCCATGGTAAAGTTTGGACGAATCTTAGCGCTTTTATAGCCCAAATCGTAGAGTACAGCCCCGGGCACGATGGGCACTTTGGCAAACCCAGTGTCAAAACCGATGTCCTGTTCTTCTAAAAAAGCCATGACCCCCGAGGCGGCATCAAGGCCATAGGCGCTGCCACCGGAGAGGAGCAAGCCATGGGCTTTGTCCACCATTTCTTCTGAGGCGATGAGGTCTGTTTCTCTTGTGCCGGGTGCGCCCCCACGAACGTCTACCCCGGGAGTAGCCCCTTCTTTTCCTGTGAGGATCACGGTGCAGCCAGTGCCGGCATCTTGGTTGTCACTTTGGCCTACATAAAAGTCTTTTAAATCATGTATAGTGATTTCTTTCATCCTGGACTCCTTTCCTAAATCAGTATGGTTTTTCTAGGTTTTCTTCCATTTTACCATAGAGAAAGGGTTGAATTCTTCAAAAAATAAAGCGCTTCTTCAGAATTTCTTCAGAAACCTATATTTTTTTAAAAAAATTTTTAATTACTTAAAATGCATAACTATGCAAAAATTAAGTGGTACACGGCATATTTATGTACCACCCTCTTGAATAAGTTGGCGGTTTGAATTGCAAAATGAGAACGTTTAATGCAAGTTTTGTTTCAAAACAAGGGTAAAATGAAAGATGAAGAATCTATGAATTCATATCCCCCTTGAGGAAAATCTTCGCGAAATCATATCGGGTGCATGTTTATGGAAGTATTGAATTTTCAAGGGTTTTCGTGGATGATCCTCCTCTTGCAACTAAAAAAAACTGTGCTATTATGGAAGTATCAAGAAGGTCGAAGGCAGTTAAATCATGAAAGATGAACTTGCAAGATGAAGGACTCGATTTTAATAGCCGCCTACAAGAAATTATTATAATCATTCACACTAAGGAGTGTACAAAAATTATGAGTAAAAAGACAATCGTTCTAGGGGTTATCGGTGCAGACTGTCACGCAGTGGGAAATAAGATTTTAGACTACTCATTGACAGAAGCTGGATTTCATGTTGTGAACATTGGTGTTCTTTCACCACAAGAAGATTTCATTAATGCAGCCATTGAAACCAACGCGGACGTGATCATGGTATCTTCACTTTACGGTCATGGAGAAATTGACTGCAGAGGGATGAGAGAGAAGTGTGATGAAGCAGGACTTGCTGGCATCAAGCTTTATGTTGGTGGAAACATCGTGGTGGGTAAGCAAGACTTTACTGAAGTGAAGAAGAGATTTATCCAAATGGGCTTTGATCGTGTATACCCAGCTGGTACCACTGTGGAAACAGCCATCCACGACCTGAACGAAGACCTGGGTTTGCTTGAAGAGGTAGTTGGAGCGTAAGATGGAAGCGTATCTATTTATTGACTTTGGTAGTACCTATACAAAACTTACAGCCGTAAGTGCCAAGGAGGACGTGATCCTTGCCACTGCCAAGTCTTATACAACGGTGGAAACAGACGTAATGGAAGGTTTTAATAAAGCTTATGAGGCGCTCTTGGAGCGCCTTCATCAAGATATAGTATTTACAAAAAAACTCGCTTGCTCATCTGCTGCAGGCGGGTTAAAAATTGTGTCCATAGGACTGGTGCCAGAGCTCACCATGGAGGCCGCCAAAAGAGCAGCCCTGGGCGCTGGGGCAAGGGTTACGGATGTGTTTAGCTTCCAGCTGAACAAAGGAGAAATTGAGAAGATTAAAACTTCCAAAGCGGATATGATTCTTTTGGCAGGAGGCACCAATGGAGGAAACACGGAAGTGATTCTCCACAATGCACGAATGCTCAAAGAAGGGGGCATCAAAATCCCCATTGTGGTGGCAGGGAACAAAAGCTGTAATGATGAGATCATCGCACTTTTTGAAGGACACATGACCTATGTCATCACGGAAAATGTCATGCCCAGCTTAAACAACATCAATGTGGAGCCTGCTAGAGAAACCATTCGAAGCATCTTCATGGAGAACATTGTGAAAGCCCGTGGTATGTCTCACGTAAACGATTTTATATCAGAGATTCTCATGCCTACTCCTGCAGCGGTACTAAAGGCTGCCCGGGTCCTTGGGGAAGGGACCAAAGATGAAGAAGGCATTGGGGACCTGGTGGTCATTGACATTGGAGGAGCCACCACAGATGTTCACAGCATTTGTGAGGGGGCACCCAGCAAACCTTCTGTGGTCCTTCGTGGTTTAGAAGAACCTTTGGCCAAGAGAACTGTAGAAGGAGATCTTGGCATGCGCTACTCTGCGCTTTCTCTTCATGAGGCGGCAGGGAAGCGGTATCTCCGGCGTCATGGCCTAAAAGGAGTAGAGGACATGAATGTGGAAGAAGCCTTTCAGTTCCGCTACGATCATACAGACTTTGTGCCTCAGTCCGAAGAAGACATTGCCTTTGACGAGGTCATGGCCAAAATCTGTGTGGATATTTCCATGAAGCGCCATGCAGGGACGGTGACTCAAGTCTACTCTCCCTTGGGGATGATGTATTCTCAAGAGGGGAAAGATCTCATGGAGCTACCGTATCTCATTGGTACCGGGGGCGTATTGGTGAATTCCAAGAATCCCAAAGATATTTTAAAGGCCAGCCTTTTCCATGAAGAGGATCCAGAGTCTTTAAAACCAAGACATCCGAAATATTTATTAGACAAAGAGTATGTTCTTTCTGCCTTAGGTCTTCTGGCCATGGTGGATGAAGATAAAGCCTTAAGAATGCTCAAGAAATATATTGTGTTATGTTAGGAGAAAATGATGGACTTACAAAATAAGAAACTTTCAGAAGAAGAATTTTTTAAGACCCGAGAAGAGATTCTCACCCATTGGCCCACAGGAAAAGATGTGGACCTTCAAGATGCGGTGGATTACTTAAAGAAAGTACCTGATGAGAAGAATTTTGCCAAGAAGCTTCGTAAAGCCAAGGCAGAAGGCGTGACACTGGCACAGCCTAGAGCTGGGGTAGCGCTCATCAGTGAACACATCAAGCTGTTGAATTACTTAGAAGACGAAGGGGGCGCAGATCTTCTTCCTTCCACCATCGATTCTTATACCAGACAAAATCGATACAATGAATGTCAGGTGGGTATTGATGAGTCCTTAAAAGCTGGCAGAAGTCTTTTGAATGGCTTCCCAGCGGTGAACCATGGGGTGAAGGGCTGTAGAGAAGTCTATGAAGCCATTAAGAATCCCATTCAAGCCAGACATGGCACACCAGATGCCAGGCTTTTAAGTGAGATCATCACCGCCTCAGGATGGACCTCCAATGAAGGAGGGGGCATCAGCTACAACATTCCTTATGCCAAGAGCGTCTCCATGGAAAGAACCATCAAGGATTGGCAGTATTGCGATCGCCTCACGGGATGGTACCAAGAGCAAGGCATTGAACTAAACCGTGAGCCCTTTGGTCCCTTAACAGGAACCTTGGTGCCACCCTCCATCTCCAACACCGTGGCCATTTTAGAAGCCCTTCTTGCGGCGGAGCAAGGGGTGAAGAACATCACCGTGGGCTATGGTCAGTGTGGTAATATGGTACAGGATGTGGCGGCCATTAGAGCCTTAGAAGAACAAACAGAAGCGTATCTTAAGCGTTTTGGCTATCATGATGTCTTCGTGTCCACGGTATTCCATCAATGGATGGGCGGCTTCCCAGCGGATGAAGCCAAGGCCTTTGGGGTCATTTCCCTAGGTGCAGCCACTGCTGCCATGGCAGGTGCCACCAAGGTCATCGTCAAGACCCCTCATGAAGCCCTGGGGATTCCCACCATGGAAGCCAATGCCCAAGGCATTCGTGATACGGTGATGACGCTGAATATGCTGGGTGGACAAAAAATGCCCATGAGTGATGAACTGGCCTTGGAGATCTCCATCATCAAAGCGGAGACCCGTTGCATGGTGGAAAAGGTCTTTGAAGTGGGCAAAGGAGACTTTGCCAGAGGCACCGTGGAAGCTTTCAAATTAGGCATCATCGACATTCCCTTTGCGCCTAGCAAGTATAATGCAGGGAAAATGATGCCAGCCAGAGACAATAAAGGGGCAGTACGTTTCCTCATGACAGGAAATCTACCCTTTACCAAAGATCTCATTGACTTCAATAAAGAAAAGCTCACAGAGCGTGGGAAGTTTGAAAAAAGAGACGTCACCTTCCAAATGACAGTGGATGATATTTTTGCCGTGGGAAAAGGAAAGCTCATTGGCAGACCGGAGGAAAAGAAGTAAGATGAAAATTGTAGATGTGGTATGTGCTGAAGGTAGAACAGGGTTTTATTTCGATGACCAAAGAGCCATCGTCAATGGGGCAGGACATGATGGATTCATGTACGTGGGAGATCCAGAGACGGAAGGGTTTAACGCCATTCGTGTACCTGGAGAAAGCATCTCCGTGATGCTGATTTTAGAAAATGGAGAAATCGCCCATGGAGACTGTGCAGCGGTGCAGTACTCTGGGGCTGGGGGAAGAGATCCCCTTTTCATCGCCAAGGATTTTATCCCCGTCATTGAAGAACTGGCCAAGGAGCACCTCATTGGTCAAGAGGCCTCCTCCTTCAAAGGATTGGCTGAGAAGATTGATGGACTCAAGAGAAATGGGAAAAGACTACATACGGCCATTCGTTATGGGGTCACCCAAGCGCTCTTAGACGCTGCGGCCAAATCTCGAAAAATTACCATGGCCGAAGTGGTCAAAGAAGAGTATGGTACAGGCGTAGACATTAAAAGGGTACCTATCTTTGCCCAAAGTGGGGATGATCGGTATACCAATGTGGATAAGATGATCATCAAGGGTACCGATGTGATGCCCCATGCCCTGATCAACAATGTGAAAGAAAAGCTTGGAGAAGATGGAGAAATTCTAAAGAAGTACATCACTTGGATGAGAGATCGCGTCCTAGCCTTTAGGGCAGAAGAATCCTATGATCCCATTTTCCATATTGATGTCTATGGCACCATAGGTAGAATCTTCAACCAAGACACTGAAAAGATGGCAGACTACTTAAAGACCCTAGAAGAAGCGGCCCATCCGTTCCTTCTGCGCATTGAAGGGCCCATGGACGTGGGCGAAAGAACCAAGCAGATGGAAGCGTTACGAGATTTGACCAAGATGCTGGATGATCGTGACATCCGTGTGGAGCTGGTGGCTGATGAGTGGTGTAACACCTATGATGATGTGGTGTATTTTGCCGACCATAAGGCAGGGCACATGATTCAAGTGAAGACTCCAGATTTAGGTGGCGTCAATAACTCCATCGAAGCCATCTTATATTGTAAGGAAAAGGGCATCGGCGCTTACCTGGGTGGTACTTGTAATGAGACCAACCGCAGTGCAGAAGTATGCACAAACATTGGGATGGCATGTGGTGCTAAGCAAGTATTGGCCAAGCCAGGCATGGGCTTTGATGAAGGGTTCATGATTGTCAATAATGAAATGAACCGGGTGGAAGCACTGGTGAATAGAAGAAAGAAATTGTAAGAAGGGAGTGCCGCACAAAAGCTGAGAAAAGAAATTTTTCAGGTTGTGCGGCTTTTCCTATAGCTCATGAAGGAGAAGAAGAATCCATGAAAAACATTGATGCAAGAACCGTGACCCAAGAAGTGAAAAAACTTGTTATGGATGCCAATTATTTCCTCCCAGAGGATGTGATGGCGTCCTTAAGAGCCCAAAAGAAGAAAGAAAAGTGGATCCTGGCCACCAATACCTTAGGCATGATCATTGAAAACGCTGAGATTGCGGAGCGGGATATGGTGCCCATGTGCCAAGATACAGGCATGGTGGTGGTCTTTGTGACCATGGGTCAAGAGGTCCACATTGAAAATGGCCTCTTGGAGGAGGCCATTAATGAGGGGATTCGTCAGGGCTATGAAGAGGGACTCTTAAGAAAGTCTGTGGTGGGAGATCCTTTAAATCGTAAGAACACCGGAGACAATACCCCTGGGGTTATTCATTATGAACTGGTGGCGGGGGATGCCTTAAAGATCATGGTGGCGCCCAAGGGCTTTGGTTCTGAGAATATGTCCAGGTTAAAGATGCTGAAGCCTTCAGAAGGGCTTCAAGGGGTGAAAGACTTCATCCTAGAAACGGTGGAGCTGGCGGGCCCCAATGCTTGTCCACCCATGGTGGTGGGTGTAGGCATCGGCGGAACCTTTGATAAGGTGACTTCCTTGGCCAAGAAAGCCCTCATGAGAAAGCTGGAAGACTATAATCCCAATCCCTTTTATGCAGACCTTGAAAAAGAGCTCTTAGAGACCATCAACAGTATGGGCATCGGGCCCCAAGGCTTTGGCGGAGAGACCACGGCACTTAAAGTGGCCCTGGAATATTACCCTACCCATATCGCGGGACTCCCTGTGGCGGTGAACATCAACTGTCATGCCACAAGACATAAGGAGGTGACTTTATAATGGATGTGAAGCTTACCACGCCACTAACCAAAGAGAAAGTTGAAGGGTTAAAGCCTGGAGACAATGTATACATCACTGGAACCATTTATGCGGCGAGAGATGCAGCCCACAAAAAGCTCATGGAAAGGCTGGATGAAGGGGGTCCATTACCCTTTGATCCAAAAGGAGCCATCATCTACTATGTGGGCCCCACGCCCACAAGAGAAGGAGAGGTCATTGGCTCTGCAGGACCCACCACCAGTGTGCGTATGGATGCGTATACGCCAAGACTGCTGGACCTAGGTCTCCTTGGGATGGTGGGCAAAGGCAAACGTGGACCAGAGGTGAAAAAGAAGATGGTGGAAACCGGTGCGGTATATTTTGCAGCCATTGGGGGGGCAGGTGCCCTGATCAAAAAGACCATTTTGGCCCAAGAGACCATTGCCTATGAAGAGCTGGGTCCAGAAGCCATACGAAAGCTAGAGGTGAAAGACTTTCCTGTGACAGTGATCATTGATTCTAGAGGGGAAGATCTCTATGAACAAGGAAGAGCTGCCTATCTTTCCTGGAAAGACAAAGAAGAAGAGAAGTAAGAGGAAATTATAAAAAGGAGAAGAGAAGGATTTCTTCTCCTTTTTCCATTGGTAGGGTTTAGGATGCTTTAAGAGAAGAAAATTAAGGGGCATCCTAGGCGATTGTGCATTCATGAGTGATAAAAGTATAGGCAAGGGTCTTCTTGGTATGATAAGCTTAAAAGTAAGAGTATATTGGCTAAGTAGGCCTTCAGGAGGGAAGTTCATGGGTATAGCGGTGAGAAGAGCAGAGAGAAAAGATGCCAAAGTACTGGCTAAAATCATTGTGGAGAGCTGGGCAGCGGCCTATGGAAACTTACTGCCTAAAGAGGAGCTGGAAAAGTATTTAGATGAAGAGAAGCGGCGTCAGCAGTTCGTGAGATTCCTAGATCAGGAAGAGCTCATCTTCCTAGGCTTTGTCCATGGGGAGCCCTTTGGGTTCATCTTTGGTGGGTTAGAACATGAAGAGGGAGACCCAAGGCTTACCTCCATCTATTCCTTGTATCTGCGGCAAGAGTTTTGGGGCCAAGGTCTTGGGAAGCCTCTCCTGGAAGCTATGGTTACTTCTTTACAGGAAAAGGGGGCAAAGGACGTGCGCCTATGGGTGTTTGAAGAGAACAAAAGGGCCAGAGCTTTTTATGAGAAGCACGGGTTTGTCCTCACAGGTGAGGTGAAGAAAAGCCGCTTTAGTAATGGTGCCATGGAAGTGTCCTACGGGAAAACCTTGATCTAAGAGCATAGGCGTTATGGAATTGAGAAAAAGAGAAGGTGAGAATTATGTTGTGGTTTACAGATCAAAAAGTTGAGAGAAATATTTTGGCCGTGGATCCTGAGGCAAAGGTGGAGGAAGTCCTTTATGTGGTGATCCATAATGGATTTCATCAGAAAGACCGTATTTTCTGGCAGAGGGTACGAAGAATCCTCTTTTGGTCATTGGTGGGGGTCTTCCTACTCTCAGCCCTTTGGTCAAGGGTGGAGATGAGTCCTTATGTGCCTGGGATCATGGGAGGGCTTGTGGGAGCTAGCATCATGACGATTCATGACACGGGATTTGTACTTAAGGATCATCGTGGTTATCGGCTCTATCTGCATAACAAAGGTCAATGGAAAATAAAGGAGGTGATTCCTCTTCCCCTGGAGGAAATCACCACCTATACCTCTGTAGAAGAGGTATCTAGAAAGGTCAGTTTGGAGGTGGAGCTGTCCTTCCGGGATGAGTACTATAAGCTTCTCGTGAATAGAAAATCCCTGGGCTTAAAAAAGCAGAGGACCAGCTTTGAACCCCTTTTGCAAGGACTTCTAGAAGAAACCAAGAGCGAAGAGTCTGTTTTTTCACCCCGGGGCCTACCTAAAAAGCCCAAAGCCTAGAGGGCTTTGGGTCCATGGAAGAAAGTCAGATGCCTTTTCTACCGGAGGGTGTCTTTTTTTCTTTCTGTGGGGTATTCTTAAAGAGAGAATAGAAACAAGGACTACACCAATAGTATCTAAAAACATAGAAAAATATGTGTGGTAGTGGACAAGTATCTACTGCACACAGACTATAGGTGGGGTTTCAAGTCTAAGTGAGTGCCATTTAGCGAAAGCTAT
>Ga0194137_10000292_pt1 | contig 35060 bp, 31 predicted proteins | sample TARM_MetaG_T3_14_FD_134025 | JGI IMG/M metagenome (GOLD analysis project Ga0194137, IMG submission 134025) | Freshwater microbial communities from Pennsylvania, USA, analyzing microbe dynamics in response to fracking - TARM_MetaG_T3_14 (version 2) | ecosystem: Environmental > Aquatic >... | reverse complement strand
GCTTCGGGCTGCCGGTAAGCGTGGACAATGACGCCAATGCGGCGCTGCTCGGCGAATGCTGGATCGGCTCCGGAAGAGGGCTGCGCGATGCGGTCATGCTGACGCTAGGCACCGGGGTCGGCGGCGCCAATCTCGCCGGCGGCCGGCTGCTGCGCGGAGCGCGCTGGGGCGGCGGAGACTGGGGCCACGTCGTGCTTGTGCCGGGCGGACGTCCCTGCAACTGCGGCCGCCGCGGCTGCGCGGAGATGTACCTGTCGGGAACGGCGCTCATGCGCGATGCGGCTGCAGCCTTCGGCCCGGTCGAGCCCGAAGGGCTGATGGAGCGGTACCGGGCAGGAGAAGCGGCTGCCCTGCAGCTGCTTCGGGAATATGCAGGGATGCTGGCCGTATTCATCGGCAATCTGGCCGCCGCCCTCGATCCCGAGGCCGTCCTGCTGGGAGGCGGCGCCGCAGATTCGCTGCGGGAGTGGCGGCCGCTGCTGGACGAGGCGCTGGCCTTGGAAGGCGTGAGGATCGAGCTGCGTCCGGCCTTGCTCGGCACGGCGGCAGGCTGCTGCGGCGCCGCAAGGATGGCGCTGGACCTGATGGGAAGAACGACGGAGGAGGAGACGGCATGAAGATGCATGAGCTTGAGGCCGATGTCCTGATCATCGGCGGAGGTCTTGGAGGGACGGCCGCGGCGCTGGCCGCGGCGCGGGAAGGATGCCGGGTCATCATGACGGAGGAGAGCGACTGGATCGGCGGGCAGCTGACCTCTCAGGCGGTGCCTCCGGACGAGCATCGCTGGATCGAGAGATGCGGCTGCACGTCTTCGTTCCGCGAGCTTCGCGAGCGGATTCGCGCTTATTACCGGGACAACTATCCGCTTACGGAAGCAGCCCGGGCCAACAAGCTGCTCAACCCCGGCAACGGCTGGGTCAGCCGCCTGGCGCATGAGCCGCGCGTCGCGCTGTCCGTATTGGAGGCGATGCTGGCTCCATACGTCAACAGCGGCAAGCTGCGGATTCTCAAGGAAACGGCCGCCGTAAGCGCAGAGACGGAGGGAGATCTGGTGTCTTCCGTAACGGTCGCCTGCCGCAGGTCGGACCGCCGCACGGTGCTGCGCGCGCCTTATGTGCTGGATGCGACGGAAGGCGGCGACCTGCTCCCGATGACGGGGACGGAATATTCGGTCGGCTCGGAATCCCGCAGCGAGAGCGGAGAGCCGCATGCGCCGGAGACGGGCGATCCGGAGGATGTGCAGGCGTTCACCCATGTGGCGGCGCTGGAGTACATTCCGGGAGCGGATTTCACGCCGGAGAAGCCGCCGGAGATGTATTCGTACTGGAGGGATCTCGTCCCGCCCTTTTCCCCTTACCCTCTGCTGAGCTGGTTCGCGACCGATGCGGGCGACACGACGAAGAAAAAGGAGTTCACCCTGCTGCCCAACGACAAGGGCGTCACCTCCTTGTGGGACTACCGCCGGATTCTGGATCCCCGCCATCTAGCCGCTCCTCTCTATGATGGCGATCTGTCCCTGCTCAATTGGGCTCAGAACGATTATTATCTGGGCACGATTCTGGATGTTCCTTCGACCGTCAAGGAGGATCGGCTCTATGCCGCAAGGCAGCTGACGCTGTCCGTCGTCTACTGGCTGCAGACCGAGGCGCCTCGGCTCGACGGCGGCAAGGGCTGGCCCGGCGTCCGTCTGCGGCCGGACGTGCTGGGGACGAGGGACGGACTCGCCAAGTCCGTTTACATCCGGGAGTCCCGCCGCATCAAGGCGCTGCAGACGATCACGGAAGCCGACGTCAGCAAGGAGATGCGCGGCCGCGAGGGCATAAGACGGTACGAGGACAGCGTCGGAGTCGGCAGCTACCATCTCGATCTGCATCATACGACCGTGACCTACCGGAGCTTTTACATTCCCAACTATCCGTATGAGATTCCGCTCGGAGCCCTCATCCCGGTGCGGATGAACAATCTGCTTCCCGCCTGCAAGAACATCGGGACGACCCAGATCTCCAACGGCTGCTACCGCCTGCATCCGACGGAATGGAACATCGGCGAAGCGGCCGGAGCGCTCGCTGCCTATTGCCTTCGCACCGGGCTGAGGCCGCGCGAGGTGCACGGAGATGCGGAGCAGCTGGCAAGCTACCAGGAGCTGCTGGCGTCCCGCGGCGTGGAGATGCACTGGCCGGAGGATGTGGAGAAGGAGGTGGTCGAGGGAGCGTGAGGCTTGCGGCTATACGGCTTCATGGAGCAGGATGACATCCGGGCAGGTGAATGACGAGAGCTATAGGAAATGAAACAGGAGCAATCATCAGGCAGGCAAAAAGTTCAGGCTGCGAAAAGAAGCCGGGAACGAGTTTTATGAACATTTTTCCGACAGGCATGAAACCGGATGGAAAAGGGAATCGAAGGAAAGAGCAGCATGGACGATACGGGATATTGGACAATAGGGTCGAAGGGGAAATCCCTTCCGATCCGCCGCTGAAGGAAGCCAGGCTAGAAAACCCATGATCGAACAGGAGGAATTGTTCATGAGATCACATGGTCAAAAGCTTGCGTACAGCCTCGTTGCCGCCAGTCTGCTGCTGGGGGGGACAGTATCCGCTTCGCCGCCCGCCGTTCCCGAATCGGGAGCCGGCCTGCAGGCGATGGCGAAAGACCAGCCGTTCGTTACCGTCCCGATAGAATCGCTCAAGCCGGCCCAGGCCATGGAGAAGCCGGTGCTGACTCCAACGGGCGGCCAGCTCATCCTCAGCGATTCTCCGGAAATGCCGACCGCCCCGGGCGCCTATTACCGGGATCGGGTGACAGGCTCCTTCCGCGTCTTCTACCATCATCTCAACAATACGGGAGCGCCGCTGCAGATCGGCGCCGCGGTGACCAATACGTCGGGCTACACGGTCAAGCTTTACGAGGAAGGCTCGGGAGCGGGAGTGGACTACTACCCGGACGTAGCCGGCCAGATCGCCCTCGCCGCCTTTCTCAAGGATCGCGGCTCGAAGCGGCCGGCGGCCGTGCTGAAGCCGGGGGAAACCTACTGGCGGACCGCCGAGGTGCCCGCGACGCATACGCTCAGCGGCTTCCTGCAGCTGCGCGCGGAATCCGCTTCCGGCGGCGCCGCGCCGGTGACCGTCACTACGCTGGGCTATGCGATGCGGCCGGCCGATCCGCTCGCCGAGCCTGTGCTGCCGCCCGACCGGCATATCCGCGGCACCTTCCCGCATTACGACCGTACCGGCACGCTGGTCTACAAAACCTCTGCCGGCAACTCCCTGCTTCGGGTCGATTCGTCGCCTACCGGCCAGTGGGCCGACTTCATGCCGGGAGAGTACGAGCAAGGCGTGGACGCCACGAGCGGCGCCGCCGTCATGAACCCCGGCAACTACGGAGTCATCTACGACATGTCGGTCGAGATCGAGAACGACAGCGACGAGCGCCGCACCGTGGGCGTCTATCTGAACCCGTCCGGAGGATCGGGCCATTATACGATCGGCTGGGGCGGCAAGCTGCTGAATTCCGGCTTCCTGAACTACACGATGGCGTGGCAGCTCTCCGAGTTCAATGTCGGGCGCAAAGGGAAGACGGTTCCATCCCGTCTCAGCCTGACCGGCGGCTCGGCGGGCCCGCAGACGCTTTACTTCACCAACCGTCCGTTCCAATAAACAAGAAATGCCCCCTCGTCAAGCAGACGAGGGGGCATTTCTTGCTTGAAGCACGATGACGAGCACGGGGGCGGTCCGCTGCGTCGTCTGGTCGATGACCGATACGTTGTTGGAGCTGTCCAAAGAAAAGTAGTTGGGAAAGTTGTAGACCGAGAAAATATACTGTCAGACTGGCGATGCCTCTTTAAGCCCAACGAGGAAGAATAGCGGAGGGAGTGAATATTAAAGAAGAATGAACTGTTACATGTCGAATCTATTCGATACTGAATGACAATCTGCTTATGTTCTGGAGGTAGAAACGAAATGAAGGTTAAACGAATCGTTGCCAATACAAATGCGAAGGATATCACAGCAGCTAAATGCTTCTACCGGGATGTACTCGGCCTTGAATTAATGATGGATCATGGTTGGATTAGAACTTATGGTTTAAACGAGGAGATGAGCATTCAAATTAGTTTTGCCTCACAGGGCGGCTCAGAAACACCTACTCCTGATCTATCGATTGAAGTCGATGATATCGATGCTGCATTAGAAGGCATGAAGAGAGCTGGATTTCCGATCGAATATGGGCCAGTCGATGAGCCTTGGGGCGTTAGACGATTTTATGTCCGAGACCCGTTTGGTAAACTTATCAACATTCTTGCTCATCACTGATACACTAACGTCAAATCGTAGAGGTACGGTGGTTTGTTCAACTCCTGGCGGAGAACGGTAGTTGAATGACAACTGCGGCAATCTAATTTTTCAGGTCTTGATCTGCCGCTGCTTCTTTTAATGGATCAGACTAATAAACTCGAAAACTATTTTCACTTATTTTTGAAAATATTTGTAACATAGAACTCTGCGAGTATCCCTAACACTCTCATAGATCTGTCTATGATAGGGAAGGACATAAGTACCCTTATACAAGGATACTTATGTCCTTTTTCTTTATCCCATAAAGCAGGGAAGCTATTTGTGTACTTGCAGGACGAACTATTCGCACCGAACGCATATCAGGATGAAGGGCTACCGCTTGTGGAAGAAGTTCTTGTTCACTTGAATTTCTGGTACGAGTTTAAGAATGTCACGAAAAAAATAGAGAACGGTCGCTTGATGATCCTTTATATCAACATAATGAAACCCGGCAGTCGCAACATTGTGACTGCCGGGTTTCGTTAACTAACATGAAACCCAGTCCGCTTAAGCCCTTCCCTCTCGGAAAAATGATCATAAGGTATTGTATCTTAAGGGATAAGGGGGATGTACATGAGCTTTCGCCATCAAGCAAAGGAATTGGTTGGAACTTCAGTTCGAATCGAAACGACAAGCGGTCGTGTTTTAACCGGACGGTTAACTTCGGTTGGAAGCGATTTTTTGGTTATGCATGTGAGAATAGGGAGACGTATTCGCCGAATAAACATTCGCTTGGCTGAAATTATTTTTCTGTTCTCTTTGCTAGCCATTTAATCTTCGCTCAAATCATTAATGGGATTGAGTCTCACGGCAATATTCATGACCTAACAAGGTCGGTCAATAACTATTGCCGGCCTTCTTTTTTACGTTCATTGCTGCATGGAGGCTTTGACCCCCGTTATCTTGTTCCCTCTTTTACGGGCGTACCCTTTTCTGAGAGCCTTTAACAAAAGCGGGGTTACGATTGTCAAGGCGTATGCCTTCAGCGTATTCGGGCTGAAGCCTTGGATCCGCTTTTCAGATTCATAAGCTTGCCATAGTTTACTCAAAATCATAATAAAACCTCTTGCAAGAACGAGGGCATATATGTCTAGTTTGTTCTTGCAGGAGGCTTTTAAGCTATTCGTTTGAACGGCCTTTGAACTAACGTTCCTCGTTAGCTTAAGGACTTACCTGAAATCGAACAGGTTTTTTACGAGTATTTAAGTGTAAATATTAACTTTTTGTTGACTCTCTATGTTGAATTGCTACTTCAATGAAACAGGGAGCAGCTACCGCAGTAATCTGCTCCCTGGCTATTTAATCATCCGTGCGCTTCTCACCTTTAATCGGAACGACTTTTCCGTCGACTTCTTCAAATTGAAGCTTGCCAAGCTCCTGACTATTCCCTTGCTCATCGGTCTTGCCGAAAGTATATAAACCGCTGCTCGCCCACTGATTTAGGAAATAGACCGAGCTTTTAAACTTCGGTTTCACACCCCATTCACGCTTAGCTACATCATCATACTGCCATTTCTTGATCGCTAATCCTTCTTCATTGACCTCGTAGTACCCATAGTCGTAACCTGCATTATCGATCATAAATCGCAAGGCTTCTCCTTCGGGGAATGTGAAAACATAATAATGATACCCTTCACCACCTTTCAACAGTGGCGCATCCCCCGAGAACCCCGGCAGTTTTAGCGCGATCTCGCGTGCTTCCGTCAAATCGCCGTGCATCAGCGTCTCATATTCTTGCTGAGCTGTAGGAGTTCGCACGATGACACGGTTGTCTTTCGCGTTATACTTTACATAAGCGCCAAGCGTCTCGCTGATGAACCGAAGCGGCACATAAGTCAGTCCGTTCTTGTTCACGACTCCGGCGTCAATCGACACGGATTTGCCGTTCACGTTCGCTTTCTTCTCCCCTTCCTTCAATTTCACCATAATCTTGTTATCTTTTGTATGAAACATCACAACACGCGTCTTCGGATCATATGAAAACACAATCCACGCCTCATCCGTCAGTGCCCGCAATTGGATCATGGCATTTCCCTTGACCATCATCGCGTCGTATTGAAGCCCCCCGTTCACGAAGACAGAAGGAGCTGCTGCATAAGCTGATGAACCGTTGAAGAGGACACTGGCAAGCAGAGCGGAACCAACTACGTATTTGAGCCTTTTATTCCATTGCATTATATTTCATCTCCTTGATAAAAGTGGCATTTCATACTTATTTTGAAGGATTGATAGTGGATAAGTTGCAGATATAACGAATTCGTCTTACTCGTTTTACCCGATTCATATTTCCCCATTATCCTGCCCGTTAGTGGAACAGCCTGCCGTTGATTGTCGGCAGGCTGTTGTCGTTGAAGTATCTTGTCCCGTTAGATTAATCGTTTCGAGCAATATTACGAATTATTAGTTCAGGTGATTTTGACGTCGAGTACCAATTAAAATGAGTATGACCAGCATACGAAGTTGCCAAAAGCTCGCAGGAATGGGTCAGTAGTTCAAGTCCTAACCTTGAGGCATTTAGGAGGATAAGGTCTTGACCCGCATCTATTCTTAATTGCTTTTCGTATTTCCAACTTTCCCATGTATCCCAAAACACATCATTTTCTCTATTTTCAACAGCTAGCTCATATCTCCTGATCGGCTTATGGCGATTAATGGCTGATTTTACTTCCTTACTAAGCTTTCGGTTTAATGGAGTGACAGCACCATTAAAAATAAAAAGGTCAGCATTTTCGGGACTTCCGCGTTGAAAATAAAGCACATCATCAGTGTCATGACAATGTTTAATGAGAGCTGAAAGCAAAAACATCTCTGAGCAATCTTTTGCGTCAATAAGCAGAAAATGCCCCATCTCCTCTGTCACAAACACACCGATCTCTTGTTGGTGCAGATGCACGACGTTTAGATCGTATGATCCTTCTTTAAGATGGTATCGATTCAAATTCAAATGATTACGCCTCCGTTATATGGTATCTCTAAGATACCAGAATCGGAGTAACACGGAAGTATCCTGCCCTTTAGCTTAACGACAGAAGGAGCAGCTGCGGTGGCGGCAGACTACTCCTGGATCGCTGAACTAACTTAAAAGAATCGTCGATAAAGCTCTCTCCGACGTTCGCCGCGGAGCTGTGCGTAAATTTGAGTGGTCGATGCTTTCTCATGACCGAGCATTCCCTGGATGAAATCTAAGGGGGCGCCGTTATCAAGAAGCTGGCATGCATAAGTATGTCGAAAGCGATGCGGATATACGTTCGCTTCAATTTCTCCTCGATCTGCAAGCCGTTTTACGGCCCATCTAATTGTGGGTATAGCCATTCGTCTTGTTGGATGCGTATCGGTAACAAATAAGGCTTTGCAGGAGTCCTCACGGCTGGTCAGGTACTTCTTTAACCATACTTTGCACTCTGTCGTAAAGTAAACTTCTCTTTGCTTCGATCCCTTGCCATTAACGATTGCTGAGCAGTTCTCCCAATTCAGATCCTCGATGTTGATCTTCTCCACCTCTCCAACCCGGCAGCCGGTGCTGTAGAGAAACTCCAGCAGCGCTCTTTCCCTGAGTGACTGACAAGAGATTTTTAAGTGTATGACGTCTTCCTCAATCAAAAACTTTGGAATGCGCTTATCTAATTTCGGTTCTCTTAATTTTAGAGAAGGATTTGAAGTCAAATAAGTCTCTTCATAAGCGTAACGGAAAAGAGAACGAATAAACCGAATTCGATGACCCAGGCTGCTTGGCTTCAAACGATCAGCTTGTTTTGCTAAGTACTCCTTCAGCACGGTTAACGTTACCTCTGAGATATCGAGATTACCAAGCTCTTGCATCAACTTTTTGTGCTGAAGGGCGTATGCCTTTAAAGTTCTCGTACTAAAGCCTTGAATATGCTTGTCAGTTTCATACAACCTCCACAGCTCACTTAATTTCATAACAAAACCTCCCTTTAGAAGCTATTAATCTAGTTTGCTTCTAAAGAGAGGTTTTAATAATCAGTGGGGCGTGTTGAACTAGCGTTTCCCGTTAGCGTAATAAAGGACTCGCTGTTGTACAGATAAAAAAGAGGATTTTGTCCTAAAGAGTCTGTCTAATGCATTCGGTCGATTGCTATTGGTACACCTTTGAATCCCTCAGATCACGATCCCTTAGCCTTTCAAAGAAAAACTCTTTTGGTATATTTATCATGGCTGAATTTAAGCAATAATCTATAGGAAATTGAGCAACCAATCTACCTTCCCAAAGCTCGTTAAGCGTGTAATCCTCGAAAAAAGTACACTCATCATCACGCCACACAAAAATTCTCGTAGTATCCTTAGCTCTAAAACTATCTATATGTAGAGAACCGCACTCCCCTCCGTCAAGACGAGCTAAGGATATTTTCTCTCTCCAATGTTGAGGTATCCTTCCTTTTATACCTTCGTTACGACTAGCAGTTCCTATGTAAATTTGACAATACTCATCTAAGACCATAACATAGTGCCCGTAAATACCAGCTACAGTATTAAGATCTTTAATTTCATAAAACTTATTTGAAGCTACAAACTTGTCCAGTTCTTCATTAAATTTCTCCTGAGACAACGACTTGAAGTATTTCATATTGAGATCAAAACGAGTCATAACCTTCTCTATCTTAAGTTTTAATTCTTCAGACGTAGTGGCAATATCTTTATCACTCCTCCTCACATAATTATCGGAGGTTAGTTTAAATTCACCTTCTCTATTGCGTATCTTTATCCCAAAATGTGGGGTCATATATTCCGCCCTCCAAGCTCTGCCCCTTAACAAGTCCACCTAAACAACATTACTTATTGTAGGTGCTGGATAGTAAACCCGAGGTTGATTAACTTATGTGATTCTTTGCTTGCCCGAAGTCATTATCTTTCCTCCGACATCTCGCTCGAAACATGCTTACGCATTAGGCTAAACTCAGAACTTTCGAGTTAAAAAGTCTGCCACAAGAGAGTTAGTCTACAACTTTATTTTCTCAGTCTAATACTTTATATACTCAGTCTACAACTTTATTTTCTTCTGACAGATGTTCTTCTGACAGATGTAATTATTGGAACTAACCTGTTCTTTAGCTTAATGAAAATTGGAGCAGCTGCCGACGGCAAACTGCTCCAAAATGCGTTCAGCTAACGTTTCCCGTTAGCGCAATAACGTCAAGTTTACCAACTTCGTATATATTCCCTCCATGGGCCTACCTCTGCCTTATGGCGCTCTTCTAATTCGATAAAGTCCCAATCTATGGAACCGCATCCTTTACAAGCAATTGGGTAGTTTTTTGTTTCATCGTTGATACTGATCAATGTTAAAAACCATTTCGAATGGTCGCTGGGATCAAAGTAGAGTCTTGAATGCTCATCATCATGGACATATTGTTCAAAGCAATTTGTACAGATAACGACCACATAGTCAGCATACTTATTATGCACACCATTTGTATCAAATTTCTCATTATCCAGTCTAATCAAATGCCTTCTCGCACCTCCATGTTGTTACGATCTTCTGCTCGCTAACTGAAAATGTTCCACGAAGATTTCTCCAGTATGCTCTTTCTCCCCTTGCATTGAACTCTTCTGCCCGTTAGCTTAATGAAAAATGGAGCAGCTGCCGACGGCAAACTGCTCCAAAATGCGTTCAGCTAACGTTTCCGTTAGCTTAACGAAACAGAGTAAGATTCTAATAGACATTGGTCCATGTTCTTAACCTTTTCAGCTATGAAGTTAAGTTCTTGCCCTTGGTCGGAAAAACTAGGTTCTCATTCGGCGAACCAAAAACCGCTCTGGCTGCTTCCATGAAAGATAACATGATTGGTGAAAGCCACTTGTCTTTATGCCACAACATCTGTGTAAATACCTGCAAGTCCGGAATCTGCCATGGCAGGACAACAAGTTCTCCGCGTTCAACTTCGGATTCTGCGACGATCTCAGGAAGAAAGGCAATACCGATTCCTGAAATGGCGCATTGTTTAATGGCTTCGGCACTTTGAAACTCCAAATAGGTAATGCTATCAATGCCCTCTTTCTCAAAGGATCGATCAAACATAGTTCGATAAGGACAACCCTTTTCATTCGTCAGGAATACTTCTCCGTGAAAATCTTCCAACTGAAGCACAGTTCGTTTGGCGAGTGGGTGATCTGGAGCAGCCAACAATCGGAAATGTTCTTCCAGCAAAGGCTCCACGGAAAGTCCACTCGAGCGAATGGGCTCATCCAACATATAAACAATATCCGTGGTTCCCTCAAAGAGCGATTGCTTGAGCTCTTGATTCGGAACGGAGCGGAAGATTAGACGAACTCCCGGATGCTGCGAACGAAACCGTTGGAAGACAGGTGGAAGACGGTAGGCGCAAATCACCTCATTCGCACTTATCGTTAAGGTACCGCTTAGTTTTTCGTTATGATGGACAGCGCTGCGAGCTTCGTCCATTTTTTCAAGAACGCCTCGGGCGTGTGTTAAAAAGCGTTTACCCGCAGTTGTGAGTACGAGCTGCTTGCCCAACCGATCAAAGAGGCGAACACCCAGCTCATCTTCCAATGCTTTGATTTGCATCGTGACGTTGGAAGGAACGTAGCTCAGCACTTCTGCTGCCCGCGTGAAATTCAATGTTGTTGCAACCGTACAAAAGGTATTCAGTTGCCGCAATTCCATCCGATGCTCCCCCTTCATCTTTCAATTTTATTGAATGTTATATTGAATGCTATTCACTTTGATTGAAAGTATCACAGCTCTATACTGAGCACAAGAGATCACAGGGAAGATGTGGTTTTTCATTTTGAAGGGAGCGGCTATACGATGGACTATGAAATGTTTAATTTGGGTGATGCACTCTTACAATCAGGAGTGACGTTACCAAATGCTTTTCTTGCTTATCAAACATACGGAAAATTAAATGAACAGAAGGATAATGTTATTGTCTATCCAACGGCTTTTGGGGATCAGCATGTTCAGAATGAATGGCTCATTGGCAGCGGGATGGCACTCGATCCAGAGAACTATTTTATTATCGTTCCCAATTTGCTGGGCAATGGGCTATCTTCCTCTCCCAGCAACACGCCTCCTCCATTTGATCGGGCTAACTTTCCACAGGTAACCATCTATGATAACGTTCGATTCCAACACCAACTGCTGACCGAGAAATTCGGCATTCAAAAGATTGCTCTCGTCGTCGGGTGGTCGATGGGCGGCATTCAGGCATTTCAATGGGGGGCAAGCTACCCGGAGATGGTCGAACGAATCGCACCTTTCGGAGGCATCGCCAAATCTTGGCCTCACACATATGTAGTGCTGGAAGGTGTAAAAGCCTCACTGCTGTCTGCAGTCGGCTTCGACTCAAGTAAATTAAACCAGCTAAGTTCTACAGACATGCGTGCCGTTGGTCGGGTGTATGCGGGATGGGGACTATCACATGCGTTTTATAGAGAAGAGCTTTACCGTGAGATGGGATATGACACATTGGAGGATTTTGTAGCTGGTGTCTGGGAAAATAGCTTTATGAATATGGATCCTCATAATGTTCTGGCCATGTTATGGACAGGCCAACATGCAGATATCAGTGCAAACCCTTCCCATAACGGAGACTTTGATAAAGCCCTTCAGAGCATAAAGGCTCTTGCCTGTATCATGCCGGGAAGCACGGATCTCTTCTGCACAGCGGACGATAATGAATACGAAGCTAAGCGCATACCTAATGCTGTCTTGAAACCAATCCAATCGATCTGGGGCCATTTTGCCGGTCGTGGAATCAACAGTGCCGATAATCAATTTATTGATGACAATCTAAACCACTTGTTGTCACTTAGCCTTAAAGAATAGATCTTTACTTGCGTTGAATATCTGTCGGGCTAGCAAGATTCCCTGTTATATCTCTCATGAATTCATCACCAAAGCGATCGGATTCGAGGTCACCAGAACTTACCGGTTCGACCTCTTTTTTCTGGGTTCGTATTTCCTTTAACGAATTCAGCGAACTCTGAAGACTGCAGCACGTCGTGCGGAGATCATAGGTCAGCCTGCGCGGAAATCCGATCGCATAGCAGCATGTGGCAATCAATAGAGGCGGTCATCGGTCCAATCATGGGGAATCGCCATATCCGGCAGGGACGGCAGCTTGAGCGCAGCGGCGGCCTCCTGCAAATAAGAGGCTTGAAAGGCTGGGCCGGCTGACAGGGAAGAGCTGCGGAGCTTGAGTCCGGAGTCGTCCTCCCCCAGCCGGGACAGAGTCAGCAGGTCGCGGCTGTAGACACTGGCGTCCCAGCGAATGGAGGCGAGAACCGGGAGGATGACTTCCAAAGGGATGCCGCTGGCGTCTCGAATGATGGATGCGGCAGCCAGCGGGTCCCGGCGGATCAGCTCATGAGCCCGGATATGAGCCTTCAGATACGATACCGTCACCGATTCATGAGTGCGTGCCCACGCTTCATCCGCCATGATTCCGGTCAGGTAATCCCCTCCGCAATCATCGGCTGCGACCGTCATGCCGGCTCCGAGCGTCTGCGCCCAGGTCAGATAGGGCTCCCACAGCATCGCGGCTCCGACGCGTCCTTCCAGCAGCGCGGCCAGGCAGTCGGCCATCCTGCGGCTGCCGAGCACCTGCACGGCCTCCTTGCGGCCCCGGTCCAGGACGGCTTGCAGCCGTCTCGATGCGCTTGAGCGGATGACGGTGGAGATGGCGGAGGAGGAGGTGAGCTGATCCCCGTAGCGGATTCCTTCTTCTTTGCGGGCCACCAGGGAAATGCCCGTTCCGCCCGCGCATTTGCCGTCGAAGGCGAGCATGGCCGGCTGGAAGCGCGGCAGCAGGCGCCCGAGCTCCATGCTCGCGGCGATGGGATAATCGCCTACGGAGGCGATCTGCACCCGGCCCGCGATCAGCTCCTCGACCAGCTCCATGCCGCTGTCCGCATGCTTCCAGCTGACCCGGTACCGGCGGCTTGGCTCCGCCAGCCGCAGCTCCTGCTCGAACCAGCCCCGGCTCTTGACGATCAAGGCGCTCCAGAGCAGGGCAGCACCGCTCTGGTAGCCGACGGTGATTTCCGTCTCGATCTCCGTTTGGAATGACGAAGCTTCCTTGGAAGGAAGCGGGAACCCCGCCGAGCCGGCCGCAACTTTCTCTTTCTCTGCAGGGACCGGATTCCGCATGCCTCCTCGAACCCATAACTCCAGCTGGATACGGTCGATCCATACCTCTTTTCCGATTTTCAGATACGGCAGCCGCTTGTCTTTGCGCCAGCGGTCGATGGTCGCCCGGCTGACGCCGAGCAGGTCCATCGCCTCCTGGAGGCTCATCAGATTGAACGGTTCGTTCGGCATCGCTTCTCCTCCGTCAACGAGTCATAGGGACAGTTCCCATTTATAAATACAACTTATCGGGTAGGAATTATATATTTATAAAAATACCGGACCGTTGCGGAAAGCGCAATGGTTAGTTCCCAAACGTTGCCCTTCTTCCTCATTTCTCCTCATTCCTCCTCTCTTCTCCTCCATTTATTGACAGGGATGCGGCGCGATGCTAATTTTCTATTAATCACACCGATTTAATGGGGATTAAGCAAGACCGAGGAATTTAGAAAAAGGCCGGAACTGGCCGAAAGGGAGAGGGAAAACGTGAAGCCAACTGCGGCTATTCGGAAAGCGGGCATGCGTACTGGAATCGGGTGGAAACGGGCAGGATGGCTGATCGGATTGTCCGCTGTGCTTCTGCTGGCTGCGGCCTGCGGCAACGGCAATGATGGGACATCCCAGGCCGGGGGCGGATCGGGCTCCGGCAAGGCGAAGGATAAAGTCATTCATATCGGCTATCAGAAGTACGGCACCGCCAACATCCTCAAGGGCAGAGGAAGCCTGGAGGGCAAGCTGGAGGCGATGAACGTCGGCAGCATCGACTTCGGCCACACCGGGGAGGCGCCTCCGATATTCGCCCAGGCGGCCGGAACGCCGCTCGTTTACTTGGCCCATTCGCCGGCGAGTCCGAAGTCCGAGAGCATTCTGGTGCCGGAGCATTCCGATATCAAGACGGTGGCCGATCTCAAAGGGAAGAAGGTCGCCCTGAACAAAGGGTCCAACGTGCATTACCTGCTCGTCAAGGCGCTGGAGAAAGCGGGCGTGGACTATAAGGACATCACGACCGTCTTCCTGCCTCCGGCCGATGCCAGAGCCGCATTCGAGAGCGGCAGCGTCGACGCCTGGGTCATCTGGGAGCCGTTCTTTTCGGCGGCCCAGCTGGCGACCAAGGCCAAGGTGCTGACGACGGGAGAGGGCCTGGTGCAGAACCATGAATTCATGCTTGCTTCAAGGAGCTTCGAGCAGAACAACAAGGAAGCCGTCCGTATCGTTCTTGATCAGCTCAAGGAAGCCGACACATGGGCGGAAGCCAATCAAAGCGAGGTTGCGAAGCTGCTGTCTCCGGAGCTCGGCATCGACGTGCCCTCGCTGGAGCAGGCGATCTCCCGCCGCTCCTTCGGCATCGAGGACATGGACGAGGACACCTACGCCGAGCAGCAGCGCATCGCGGACGCGTTCCTGAAGCTGAAGCTGATTCCGGAAGCGGTCAAGGTGAGGGACGCGGCTCCAGGAAAATAACGCGAGCGGGGCAGAACAAGGACGCAAGCCCGGCCCGTGACGCCGAGCTGACAATCCCGCAGCCGCTGTCTGCATCACGGCCGATGAGGCGAGCCTCTAAGCCGGTTCGACAGCTAGTCCACTTTTCCCCAGCCCAAGGAGGATACCCATCATGCAAATTTTCTGGTTCATACCGCTGCACGGCGACGGCCGATATCTCGGCACGAGCGACGGGGCCCGCGCCGTCGACTACGATTATATGAAGCAGATCGCCGGTGCTGCCGACCGGCTGGGCTACAACGGCGTGCTGCTCCCGACGGGCCGCTCCTGCGAGGATGCCTGGGTAGCCGCCTCGTCGCTGATCCCGGCGACGAGCCGGCTCAAATACCTCGTAGCCATCCGTCCGGGCATGATGGCGCCGGCGACGGCTGCCCGCATGGCGTCGACGTTCGACCGCCTCTCCGGCGGCAGGCTGCTGATCAACATCGTCACTGGCGGCGATCCGGAGGAGCTCGCGGGCGACGGCCTGTTCCTCAACCATAAGGAACGTTATGAGCTGACGGACGAATTCCTGCACCTATGGCGGAAGTACGCCTCCGGCGAGAAGGTCAGCCATAAGGGCAAATACCTTCGCGCGGAAGGCGGACAGCTGCTTTACCCGCCGCTGCAGTCTCCTTATCCGCCTCTCTATTTCGGAGGCTCCTCGGATGAAGCCAAGGATATAGCCGCCGAGCATGTGGACGTCTATCTGACTTGGGGCGAGCCGCCGGCCGACGTCGCGGCCAAGCTCGGCGAGGTCAGGGAGCTGGCCGCGGCCAAGGGGCGCAAGGTCAAGTTCGGCATCCGGCTGCATGTCATCGTCCGCGAGACGAACGAGCAGGCGTGGCAGGCGGCGGAGGAGCTGATCCGCCATGTCGACGACCATACGATCGCCGAGGCGCAGAAGGTGTTCGCCCGCTACGATTCCGTCGGCCAGCAGCGGATGGCCAGGCTGCACAACGGCCAGCGGGACTCCTTGGAGATTTCTCCCAATCTATGGGCAGGCGTCGGTCTGGTTCGCGGCGGCGCAGGCACGGCTCTTGTGGGAGACGCGGCCACAGTCGCAGAGAGAATCCGTGAGTACGAGGCTCTAGGCATCGAGACGTTCATCCTGTCGGGTTATCCGCATCTGGAAGAGGCATACCGGACGGCGGAGCTGCTGTTCCCTCTGCTGCCGGTCGAGCCGCAGAGCGAGCCGCTCAAGGCCGCGATCAAGGCTTCGGGAGAAATCGTCGCCAACGATCTTCTTCCGGACGCTGTCGCTGCCAAATCCTGAGGAAAGAGGGGAATTCCCATCGATAAGAGAGGCCGCAAATGGACGGAAAGCCGGCTGGCCCCGTGGCTCGTTCCTGTGCTGGTGCTGGCGCTCTGGCAGCTGCTGGGCCAGTACGGCGCGATCTCGTCGCGCACGCTTCCGACTCCGCTCCGTGTGGCGGAGGCAGGCATCGCCTTGGCGTACTCCGGCGAGCTGTTCCAGTACATCTGGAGCAGCTCTCGGCGGGCGCTGCTCGGATTTTTGATCGGGGGCGGCATCGGCTTCGGACTCGGGCTGCTGAGCGGCCTGTCGCGGAGCGCGTTCCGGCTGCTCGACAGCTCGGTGCAGATGGTCCGCAACGTGCCGCATCTGGCCCTGATTCCGCTCGTCATCCTGTGGTTCGGAATCGGGGAGACGGCTAAAATCTTTCTCGTTGTGCTCGGCGTCTTTTTCCCCATCTATCTGAACACGCTCCATGGCATCCGCTCGATCGATCCCGGCCTGCTGGAGATGGCGCGCGTGTATAAGCTGAGGGGTTTCTCCCTTTATCGGGAGGTCATTCTGCCCGGCGCCATGGCCTCGGTTCTCGTCGGCGTGCGTTATGCGCTCGGCCTCATGTGGCTGACGCTGATCGTGTCGGAGACGATCTCCGCGAACAGCGGCATCGGCTATATGGCGATGAACGCGAGGGAGTTCATGAGGCTGGATATCGTCGTGCTGGCGATTCTTCTGTACGCGGTCCTGGGCAAGCTGTCGGATACGGCGGCCAGGCTGCTGGAGCAGAGACTGCTCGCATGGAACCCGAATTATTCGACGCCGGAATCCGGGGAGGGGAAGGCGGCATGAGCGTGCGCGTAGGAGAACGGAAGCAGGCGGGCAGAGCGAGGATCGGCGGAGAGGCTGCCGGAGCTGAGGAAGCCAAGCAACAGGGAGGACCTGAGTCTGGAGGATGGCAAGGGAACAGGCGGGATCCCCGTAGAGAAAATGACGTCCAGACTGCCTCAAAAAAATACGGGAGCAGAGACGAATATGATGAGAGCCGGCGGCTGCTGTCCCGGGGCAAGCGGCTTGTCATCTCGGGAGCCTCGAAGAAATTTGGAGGCAAGGAAGTGCTGAAGGGAATCGAGCTCGAAATTCCTGCCGGACAGTTCGTCGCCGTCGTCGGACGGAGCGGCTGCGGCAAAAGCACGCTCCTGCGGCTGATCGCGGGCCTGGATGAGCCTTCTTCCGGCAGCCTGTCGCTGGACGGCAGCGCCATCTCAGGCATCTGCGAGTCGACGCGCATGCTGTTCCAGGACGCGCGGCTGCTGCCGTGGAAGCGGGCGGCCGACAATGTCCGCATCGGCATGAGGCGCGGCAGCCGCGAGGATGCGGTGGATGCTCTCGCCCTGGTCGGCCTGCGCGGCCGCGCCGACGAATGGCCGGGCGTCCTGTCCGGCGGCCAGCGTCAGCGCGTCGCTTTGGCGCGCGCACTCGAGGGGCAGCCGGGACTGCTGCTGCTCGACGAGCCGCTCGGCGCGCTCGATGCTCTGACGCGAATCGAGATGCAGCGCCTCATCGAGCGGCTGTGGGAGGAGCAGGGCTTCACCGCCGTGCTCGTCACGCATGACGTGAGCGAGGCGGTCGCACTTGCCGACCGGGTCATTCTCGTCGAGGATGGCGTGATCTCCCTCGATGTCGAGATCCGCCTCGCGCGGCCTCGGGAGCGGGACAGCGCCTTCGCGCATTACGAGAAGCTGATTTTGGACCGCATTTTGGGCGGGGAGGAAGGCTCCGAGCGGCTGCGGGCGACGGGATATTCAATCTAAGCCGGCGGATACAGATCGATGTTTTCTTCGGTCAGGGATAGCAGAGGGTGGGATTTTCCATCCTCTGCTTTTCGTTTGAAGCGATAGATTCGGATTTGCTCCAGCCTTTTGATAGAATGGGAAATAGAGGGAGATTGATGGCGATGAAAACAGGCCGAGCAAAAGCCGGTCTTCTTCTTGCCGCCGCTGCTGTGCTGCTGTCAGGCTGTGGAGAGTCTCAGACCATCCGGTACCACGGGAGCGGCGGCAGCTGGGAAGGAAGCTACCAAGCGGATCTGGTCAAGAGCAAGAAGTCGCAGTTGGGGACGTATTCTTTCCGCTACAAAGGGGATGCGCCCAAAGAGGTTGAAGCCTTCTCGATCGCGACCGATGGACCCGGTCATTTCTACGATCGTGGATCGGACGGCCTGCCCGGTCCGACCTTGTCCTCCGGCATCGTGTGCGATGACTGCACTCCCGAAAAGGACACGATAATGGTCGTAATGGAGTGGACCGACAAGGATGGAGGGCATAAAGAAAGCTTTGAGCTCAAGAAATCGTAATTTCCTCGAGTTCAAGAAGCCGTAATCCCGTTCCTGGGCAGGGGTTTCCGCCTTCGGCGAAAAGCCTCCTGCCGTTTTTACTCCGAAACATAGTGATGACCCGGGAACGCCCCGGCCGCTCCGATTTCTCCAGCTCGCCCGCGATTCGATCCGGACCGCCGTCGTTGCGAGCCCATACCGTTCCCTCGAACTTTCCTCGACCTGGTCGAGGCCGCGCAGTTCCTTGATTTTCTGCAATGGATGCTGCCGTTCCCACAGCCTCTTCGCGTGCCGCTTCCGCCTTGCTCACCGGCTCTGTCAGGTTTTTCAAGCCCTACCGCCCATAAACGAGACCCCGAAACCCCTTCAATTCGATCCGAATTTTCCGTATAATGCTTACGGACGAAGTGCATCGGACCCCGGCTTTTCTGAGACTGGAAAGTCGCCAAAATCATCCTGCAGGAGGTCTGGGAAAGAATTGAAAGCAGCAAGCTGGAAAAACCAATGGCTCACCGATCCCAAATCCAACATTCTGTCCGGCATCACGGTCGCCCTCGCCTTGATTCCGGAGGCGATCGCCTTCTCCATCATCGCCGGCGTACATCCGATGATCGGCTTGTACACCTCCTTCATTATTGCCGTCGTCATCTCCTTCTTCGGCGGTCGGCCCGCGATGATCTCGGCCGCGACCGGCGCGATGGCGCTGCTCATGGTCAATCTGGTCCGCGACCATGGATTGGAGTATCTGTTCGCGGCCACTGTCCTGTGCGGCATCATTCAGATGGCGATCGGCTATATGCGGCTGGGGCACTTGATCCGCTTCGTGCCTCACTCGGTCATGAACGGCTTTGTCAATGCGCTCGCCATCCTGATCTTCACCGCTCAGCTCGTGCACTTCCGGGGGCAGGGATGGCTCATGTATGCGCTGCTCGCCCTGACGCTGGCTATTATTTACGGCCTGCCGCGTCTGACCAAGGCGTTCCCGTCCGCGCTCGCGGCGATCATCGTCGTCTCGGCGATTACGATGGGCTTCAAGCTGGACGTCCTCACCGTCGGCGACATCGGCAACATCACGAGCGCGCTGCCGAGCTTCCACCTGCCGAATTTCGTTCCGAATGTGGACAATCTGATGATCATCCTGCCCTACTCGGTCTCGCTCGCTCTGGTCGGCTTGCTGGAGTCGCTCCTGACTTCGAATATCGTCGACGATATGACCGACACGACGAGCAGCAAGAACCGGGAGGTCAAGGGCCAGGGCATCGCCAATATCGTGACCGGCTTCTTCGGAGGCATGGCAGGCTGCGCGATGATCGGCCAATCGGTCATCAACGTCAAGTCGGGCGGACGGACCCGCCTGTCCACGTTCACAGCGGGCATCTTCCTGCTTATTCTGATCATGGTCTTAAGCAGCGTCGTCAAGGAAATTCCGATGGCCGCGCTCGTGGGCGTCATGTTCATGGTGTCCTTCGGAACGTTCAACTGGCGTTCCCTGACGGAGCTGAAGCGGATTCCGATCGGCGACAGCATCGTCATGGCCGTGACGGTCATCATCGTCGTGATGACGCACAATCTGTCTTATGGAGTCATGGCTGGTGTCGTCATCAGCGCCTTGATCTTCGCCCGCCGCATCTCCGGAATGAAGGTCGAAGGAACGATGGAAGGTCGCCGCAAGCGCTATTCCGTTACGGGCCAGCTGTTCTTCGCCACAACGACGGCGTTCGTACAGCAGTTCGATTATGCGGATGATCCGGACGAGGTCGTGATCGACTTCGGTCAGTCCCATGTATGGGATCATTCCGCCGTCAACGCGATCGCCAAGCTCGCGGACAAATACGCCGCCGCCGGCAAAAGCGTTGCGCTTGAAGGGCTCAACGAGCAGAGCCGCAGCCTCGTCGACCGAATCGGTCTTGGCGGCGGAGCCCACTGACAAGATGAAAAGGACTGAACCCAGCCGTTCGAGCGGCTGGTGCTCAGTCCTTTTTCTTTTTTGCAGCCCGGAAACATCCTGGCGAAGTTGTGCCCAAGGCGGTTAGTACCAATATCGCAGAATGGTTTTGGAAAGGGATGTTCTTCATTTTGAAAAACAGGAAACATTATGAAAATGAGACTTAAAATAAATAGAATCATAGAATTAACCGTGATTACAGCTAGTTAAAACAGGTAAAACCATCAAAAATAATATAAAAAATATTTTCTCCAAACAGTGATCCTTTTCAAAATCAGGCGCGTTTCACTCCATGAAAAGAGGTTGAAGAGTATGACGGACAACATTCCGGAATCTACCAAAAAATCGAGGAGTGAATAACATGAACATCAAAAAACTGGTCGCACCCGTACTCAGCCTGACCCTGCTCATCCCAGCCGGAATGGCCGCAGCAGCTCCAGTCCATGCCGCATCGATGAAACCGACGGTCAATACTCCTGCAGCCGATCTTCGCGCCGGATTGGACCAGCTGCTCTCCGAGCACTTTGCTCTTGCAGTCGTCGCCATGACAAAAGCTTACGAAGGCTCCAAGGATGCCGCAGCCGCTTATAAAGCGCTGGATCAGAATGCAATCGACATGGGACCGGCGATCGAATCGCTGTACGGCAAAGCGGGAGCGGATGAGTTCGAACGCATCTTCCGCGCCCACAACCAGGCGACCGACGAATTCGCCAAAGCCGTCAAGATGAACAACGCGGAAGCCAAAAAAGCGGCTCAAGCCCAAGTGCAGAGCTTTGTCGATGAATTCTCTTCCTTCCTCGCGACGGCAACGGCCGGCAACCTTCCCAAAGAAGCGGCCGCTCAAGCCCTTCGCCTCCACGAGGATCAAGTCCAGATGGTATTCGACGAGTATGTAGCAGGCGATTACAAGGATGCTTACAGCAAGTACCGCGAAGGCTACAAAACGATGTTCGTCATCAGCAAGGCGCTCTCCACGGCGATTGCGAAGCAGATGCCGGATAAATTCAACAACACGACGCCGGATACGAAAGCCGCCGATCTGCGCTCCAGCCTGAATGCTCTCGTCTCGGAGCACGTAGCCCTGTCGGTTCTGCAAATGCAGAAGCAGCTGGACGGCTCCAAGGATTCCGATGCCCTCATCAGCACCGAAGCGATGAATACGGCCGACTGGAAAGCGGCGATCAGTTCCCTGTACGGCGCTGCCGGCGCTGACGGCTTCGAGAAGCTGTGGGTAACGAATCATATCAATGCTCAAAGCGACTATGTCAATGCGGTCAAGATGAACGATGCCAATGCCAAAGCCGCGGTCAAGTCCCGCATCGAAAGCTTCACGAAAGACTTCGGCGCCTTCCTCGGCACGGCTACGAACGGCAATCTGCCGGCTGCAGCCGCTACGGAAGCTCTGATGAAGCATGAAGGTCAAATCCAAGCCGCCTTCGACCAATACGCTGCCGGCAACTACGACGGCGCTTATGCGACCGACCGCGAAGGCTTCAAATTCGTCTTCGGCGTCGGCCAGGCGCTCGGCAATGCGATTGTAACCCAATATCCGGACAAATTCATGGACGCTGCGGTCGTAACGCCGACACCGGCACCAACGCCGACACCGACACCAGCTCCTGAAATGACGACGGTCTGGATGAAGCTGAACAGCAAGCAGCTGAAGGTGAACAGCTCGACGACTCAAATGGATACAACTCCGGTTATGTGGAACGGCATGACGTATATTCCGCTGCGCTTCCTCAGCGAAGGCATCGGCGCCACGGTCAGCTACGACAAAGCGGCCAAAGGCATCTGGGTCATGGCCGGCTCCGACAAGCTCGGCTTCTGGGCCGGCAAGGACACCTTCTCCCTGAACGGTGTGAACAAAAAGGTATCCTCCAAAGTCGTCATCGACAAAAACGGCCGCACGCTCGTTCCGCTTCGTTTCATCGCTGAAACGCTGAACTGGAACGTCATGTTCAACAGCAGCGACGGCTCCATCACGCTGACTTCCAAGATGTAAGGCCAGTCTTCATCCGGTTCCAACTCCAAGCCGGCTTCGCGGATCCTATCTGCGGAGCCGGCTTTTTCCATTCCAATGTAACCAAGAGATCGTCCCGCTCGTCTTAAGAAGCGGAGGTGTAAACCCAATGAAAAGAAAATCAAAAACGTTCGCGCTGTCCAGCGCGGTTCTGATGCTTATGCTCGCCGGCTGCGGCGCAGGCAATTCGGAAGGCGCGGCTGGCGGCGAAGCCAGTCCTGCGCCGGAGGCCAGTCCGGTCGTCTCCGCTTCAGCGTCTCCGACTCCTGCCCCGAGCGCCGAGCCTTCGGTCGCGCCAACTGCCGCTCCGCTGCCGGAGCAGGCGGAGCACCGGAAATACGGCCTCTACAACGGAGCGGCCGATCCGCATACGGTCGAGATCCAATCGGACGGGCAGCCCCAGTCTTATCAGCTCGGGGAAGGCGTCGGCACGGAAGGCATCGACGAAGGGAGCGAGGTTTTCTTCATCTATAAGGAACAGCCGGTAGAAGGAGACGCTTCCGTGAAGCAGCTGGTCCTGACCAAGCTGGCCAAGGCGAAAACCTTCAAGCTGAGCGTGCAGAATGTTCCGACGGAGAAGCCGGCCGCCCTCATGCAGGGCAAGGGGTTCGGATTGTATGTGTTCAGCGCGCTTGATTTCGATCCCGAAAACGGAACGCTGTCGTTTGGAGATCCGGCACAGGGAAACAACCTGCAAGCTTCCATTGCGCCGCTGCCTTCTGGTTTCAACACGGAAGATCTGAGGGAAGAAGCGCGGAAAGAGTTCAAAGACGCCGATCTCGCCGACGTTCCCAAGGAGAAGCGTCCAGAGCCGTTCCGCGACGCGGCGCTCTTCCTGGAAGGAAGCAGCGATGCGCACATCAAGCAATTCATCGTGAAGGAATACGGCGGCCAAGGATTCGTCTTTAAAGTAAGCACGAACGAGACCGAGGACGGAGGCATTTTCTCCGATTACGTCTACACAAGCTTGGATTCGCTGGAGCGCTCCTCGAACCCAAGGTAAGGCTTGCTGAAACGGAAGGTTATACACAGATTTGTGCACACTATGAACAGGTTCGAAAGCCTGTAATATGAAGAAATTGAAAAAGTTGCCCACTTATCCACAATTCAAGTTATGCACAAGAGGATACATGCTTCCGGGTGCGTTCCTTCCTGAACGGCGTTTTGCGGCGCAGGCATGCTCCTGCATTCCGCAACGCATACTTTTTCCGCTTCCTGCACATACCAACCCGGTATGCGAACTAAATCAGGCAGGAGGCGGACGATGAATGAAAGCCCGAATCAAAGCGGCGGGAGCGGCCGGCTGCATGCTGGCGATGCTTGTTCTTTCCGCTCAGGCAGCGGAAGCCGCTGCCCCTGAGCAGCGGTCCAATCGGAATGCCGCCGTCGCGGAGCACAATCAGGAAGCGGCGGCAGGATGGAGCAAGCCCTACCATTTCGGCTTCAAAAAAAGCAAAAACGGCCAGCTTCCCTCGATAGCCGAGGAGGGCTTCATGCCGATGCTTGAGAAGCATAAGGCGATTTTTCTCGGCAATACGGCCGAGAAGGAGCTGTATCTGACCTTCGACAACGGGTACGAGAAGGACAAGCTTACGGCGCAGATTCTGGACGTATTGAAGGAGAAGAAGGTCCCGGCCATCTTTTTCATCACGGGCCATTATGTCAAGACGGAGCCTGATCTCGTCAAGAGGATGGCCTCCGAGGGCCATCTGATCGGCAACCATTCCTGGAGCCATCCCGATATGAGCACGCTGCATCCGGATGCGGTCAAGCGGGAGCTGGCCGATGTGAAAAAAGCGGTAGCCGACCTGACAGGCTTCCGGGAAATGAACTATTTGCGTCCTCCGAGAGGCATTTTCAGCGACCGCATGCTGGAGGCGAGCAAGGAGGACGGCTATACCAATGTGTTCTGGTCGGTCGCCTACAAGGATTGGGATACCTCCGCTCAAAAAGGGGCGGAATATGCCTACAGCAACGTAATGGGCCAGCTTCATCCCGGTGCCGTCCTGCTGCTTCACGCGGTATCCAGGGACAATGCGCAAGCTCTCGGACGAATAATCGACTCCGCGCGAGGCCAGGGGTACACGTTCAAAAGTCTGGATCAGCTCACGCAGCGGACTTATCGCTGAAGCCGGAAGCGTCCTTCCGCTGCTTACGGCAAGCTTAAGGGCTAGGTATGGGCAAGCTATCATCTTCGGGACAAGTGCAAGGGATGGGGTCAACCGGTTTATTTGGTTGGCCCTTTTCCGATTTGCAGGCATCGGGAGGGCATGTCCGTCCAGGTTTTTGAACGAGCGATGGCTAGTTGCGCGCCTGCGCCTAGAAGGGAAGGGATGAAAGATACAGGGAAATCCAATTGTCGATTTAGGATACCATATGGTATCCTAATAAGGAAATGATACTCATACGCACAGAGGAGCTGTATCTCATGACCGAAAACCTGCAACCGGGCCGCTCGCTGCCCGATATCCGTCAGACCCAGATCATCAACGCCCCCATCGCTCTCGTATGGGAGAAAGCCGCTACTTCCGAGGGCATCGCCTCCTGGTTCATGCCCAATACGTTTAAACCGGAGGATGGAGCGGAGTTCATCCTGCATGCGGGCCCTTTCGGAGATTCCAAATGCAAAGTAACCGAGCTGTCGCCTCCACGCCGGCTTAGCTTCGCCTGGGGAGAACAATGGTCCATCACGTTCGAGCTGCGCGAGCTGGAGCCGGATGTGACGGAATTCACCTTGATCCACTCCGGCTGGCTGGAGGAAGGAAGGACGGAATTCGGACAGCCTCACAGCCAGGTGCGGGGCCATATGAACGGCGGCTGGGAGAAAATGGTTCAGAAGCTCGCCGGCATGTTCCCTTCCTGACATATGGGAGCGAAGGAACAGCGGCATGACGTGTTTCAGGCGATCGCCGATCCGACTCGCCGGGAGCTGCTGCAGCTGCTTCGTACCGGGGAGGAGTTTCCGCTCAAGGGCATCACTCCTCATTTTTCCATGACAAGGGCTGCCGTATCCAAGCATCTGCATATTTTATCCGATGCGGGACTCGTTCACGAACGGCGTGTCGGGCGCGAGACCCGGTACCGGATGAATGCCGATCCTCTGCTGGAGCTTCGGCGCTGGCTCGCCTTCTTCGAACGTTATTGGGACAACAAGCTGGGCATGCTGAAGACGATTGCGGAGACGGAGCATGAAGCAGCCGGCGCGAAATCGGATCAGCCGGCCGCTCAGGACGGGAAATAGAACGGGGGATTCATGCCATGGTCGCTGTCGGGCAGCGTGTGCCGGGCTCTGCCGGGCGGCGTGCATGAAGCTTGGTGAAGCGTTGTGCAGGGCGGGCAGCGTGTGCCTGGCTCTGCCGGGCGGCGTGCATGAAGCTTGGTGAAGCGTTGTGCAGGGCGGGCAGCGTGTGCCGGGCTCTGCCGGGCGGCGTGCATGAAGCTTGGTGAAGCGTTGTGCAGGCAACGCCTCTCGTCTCAGGGATCCGCATGAACCGCATAGGCGGACATCCTGCAAGGGCTCTCGGACCGTTCGTTTGATCGCCGAAACCCGGCTATGCTATAATAATGTAACTTACTTAGTTACAGTTAGTTGTGGACGGATTCGAAACAACGGGAGGAAGGCAGCATGAAGGTAGAGATTTGGTCCGACTATGCATGTCCGTTTTGCTATATCGGCAAGAAAAGGTTTGAGTTGGCGCTGCAATCGTTTCCGCATCGGGATAAGATCGAGGTCGTATACCGCAGCTTCGAGCTGGACCCGAATGCAAAGCACGTGCCGGGCACCAGCATTCATGAACTGCTGTCGCGCAAATACGGATTCCCATTGGAACAGGCCAAGGCGAGCAATGCGAATGTCGGCAGCCAGGCCGCCGAGCTCGGCTTGACCTTCGATTTTGACGCGATGAAGACGGGCAATACGTTCGATGCCCACCGCCTGATGCACTGGGCATCGGAGCAGGGCAAGGGCAACGCCCTTTCCGAAGGGTTGTTCCGTGCCTACTTCGAACAAGGACGGCTGCTCGAAGACCGCCAGACGCTGGCGGAGCTGGCAGCTGAAGCAGGGCTTGATGCGGCGGAAGCAGCAGAGGTTCTCGCTTCGGGACGATATGAGGCGGAGACGAGGAGAGACGAGCAGGAAGGCTCCGAGCTGGGCATCCAGGGAGTTCCTTTCTATGTCCTGGATCGCAAATACGGCGTATCCGGCGCCCAGCCTCCATCCGTATTCCTCCAGGCGCTGGAGCAGGCTTGGTCGGAGCGCGCGGCCGCTGCCGCCGATTCCGTTCAAGCCGGAGCTGCCGCAGGCGGGGATTGCGGAGATGGAGCCTGCGCCGTTCCTGCAGCAGCGAGCGATGGGGACGCATGCGAGGACGGGAGCTGCGCTGTCCCGGATCCAAGCGGCAAGTAAGGAAGGTGAAGAAGCAAGCTGCGCAAGCCGCTTGCTTCTTCTTTTTTTATGGACATGTCTGGCGGAAGCCCAGGCAGCCGGTATCCGGCATCCGATACCCGGCGCCAGGCACGAAACAGCAGACTAGTAGGCACCTGAAACAAGACACAAGAAGCAAGGCACCAGACACCAGACACCAGACACAAGACACAAGAAACAAGAGAAGAAACAAGGAACAAGGCACCAGACACAAGGCACCAGACACAAGGCACCAGACACAAGGCACCAGACACATGGCACTAGAAACCAGACACTAGAAACCACAAACCAGAAATCACAAACCAGAAACAACAAACCACAAACCACAAACCACAAACCAGACACCAGCCCCGACACCTGACATTGGAACCCGGCATCAGGGACTAATCAGTAACACGAGGCACGATGACATAAGCTTATTGGAGCAAAGGCTGCTCGACTGGACATCAGACCCGTTATGGGGATGAAACTGGCCAAAAAGGAGATCTATCGGACATCAGATCCGTTATGGGGATGAAAATGGCGAAAAAGGAGATCGGACATCAGATCCGTTATTTGGCCCGTTTCCTGTGTTTTTGAGGCCGAAACGGCTGAATAACGGATCGTATGTCCGATAATAAGCCGAATCGCAGCTAAACGAGCGAATAACGGATCCTATGTCCGATAGAATGAGCGATGGATCTCATTCGTAAGAAAGCATTTGGAAAAACGTCGTGTTCGCTTCAACATCTCGCTCCCCTCAACATCTTGCACCCCTGCGTCCCAAACATAGCCAAACCGCATATAGCCGTGCCCGCTAATCGCCAACCTCAGCGGTTTTCCTTCTATCCAAGCGCGTGGGTCAGAGAGATCATCGTCAGCAGCCCGGCAATGAACGAGAGGGTCGCGGTTCTTGCATGTCCATCCCCGTGGCTCTCCGGAATCAGCTCCTTGTAGACGACGAACAGCATGGCTCCGGCCGCGAAGGCGAGGCCGTAAGGGACGACCGGCTCTATGGCCGCGGCAAAGCTGCCTCCAAGGAGTGCAGCGATGAATTCCAGCAGTCCGGTTCCGACAGCCATGAGGACGGCGTAACCGCGTTTTGTACCTTGAGTAATCAGGAACAGTGCCGTCAGGAAGCCTTCCGGAATATTCTGCAAGCCGATGCTGACGGCTACGATCGGTCCCAGCTGGATTTCGCCGCTGCTGTAGCTGACGCCGACGGATAAGCCCTCCGGCAGATTATGCAGCGCCATGGCGGTGAGGAAGAGCGTGGAATTGCGGTCCAGGCCGAACCATCCGCCGCTCTGCGAGTGCAGCGGCTTCGGAAGCTCGCCATGGACGGTGTCGGTATGCGGAATGAGCAATTCCAGCAGCATAAGCACGAATGTGCCGAGCAGGATGCCAATTGTCAGCACGCCTAGATTGGACAGCTTGAGAGCGCTTGGAATGAGGCCGTAGGTCGATGCGGACACCATGATGCCGGCCGTGAATGCAAGCAGCACGTCTTTGCCGCGATGGGTCATGGAACTGATAAAAAGGGCGGGAAGCGCGCCGACCGCCGTGCACATGGCCGTCGCCAGCGACCCCAGCAGGATCGGATTCATGGCAGTTCTCCTTGCTCCGGTCAAGCCGGCAGAGTTCGCTTGATTACGCCTGTACGGAAGGCATCGAAAGGTAGCTTTTATAGCGGAGGCTGGACACGCGGACCCTCCCGATTCAATTCCGAAGGCATTGCCAAAAGTCTGCCCGCCGCTGAAGCCGTGCCGCCCTGCGGACGGGCAGCTTTGTTCAAAGTATGCCGCCCTGCGGACGGGCAGCTTTGTACCAAAGTTTGCTGCCCTGCGGACGGGCAGTTCTGTTCAAAGTATGCCGCCCTGCGGACGGGCAGCTTTGTACCAAAGTATGCCGCCCGCGTGCGGAACATGTTTTTCTTGCTTGTCCGGACTTCTCCCCTCGGCGCCGGGCGGGACTTTATTTCCTTGCCGCTTGCCGATACAATGGGCATACCGGATAGGATCATCCTGCCAGCTGCAGCTTATGCAGCTAGAGCCGGCCAAAGGGGCATCGACTATGATATCCGACCTGCTTGACTATATGACGGAAGAAAATCTGCACCGGCTGCTCGGAGAATACCGTTCCTACGGACCGCTCCCAGGCATCCTGCTGACCTTCCTGAAATCGTTCGTGCCGCCGCTTCCGACGATTCTGATCGTCGGCGTCAACGCCGCCGTATACGGCCTGTGGCTCGGCTTTTTATACTCGTGGATCGGCCTGGTGGCCGGCTGCATGGCTACGTTCCTGCTGGTGCGCACGGCGGCCGGCCACCGCATCGCCCGCCGCTGGGCGGCGAAGCCCAAGGTGAAGGCCAGCATGGACTGGATTCGCCGCAACGGCTTCAGCTATGTGTTCGTCCTTAGCTTGTTTCCAGTCGGTCCGTTCGTGCTGGTGAACATGGCCGCTGCCGTATCCCGCATGAGCGTGCTTCGTTTTCTGGCCGCCGTCGCCGCCGGCAAAGCGGTCATGGCGCTGGCCGTTTCCTTCGTCGGCTATGACATCGCCCGCTTTTACCGGGATCCGCTCCAGCTCGTCTATGTCGTCCTGTTCATCGTGCTCTCCTGGTATGTCTGCAAAAAAATCGAAGCCCGCTTCATGCGCAAAGAAGTCGCTCCGGACGGAGCTCAAGCCGCAGGCGGAAATTAGTTCACGTGTTTCAAACACCCTGACAATCAGTTGTCAGGGTGTTTTTGTTAGTCTGGTTGCAGATGCTAAGGAGATTCCGATGAATCGGCCAGCCGTGAAGTCTTTGCGGTAAGCATCTTTGTCCGGACTGTTTCAGTTTCAACTGAAATCAGTCTCCGGACTGATTTTCGCAGCAAGGCTCCTCGATATAATAGGGGAAGCGTCCGGCCTGATCGGCCGGCAACAGACAGGGGAAGGGCAGGGGATCATCATGGCGCAAGCCTCACGCAGCACGGGCCTCATCGTGGCCGGATTGCTGCTCGGCATTCTGATGGCTTCCATGGACCAGACGATCGTATCGACGGCTATGGGAACCATCGTCAGCGAGCTTGGAGGACTGGACAAATTCGTCTGGGTCACTTCGGCGTATATGGTAGCGGAAATGGCGGGCATGCCGATCTTCGGCAAGCTGTCCGATATGTACGGCCGCAAGAGATTCTATATTTTCGGCATCATCGTGTTCATGGCGGGCTCGGCGCTTTGCGGCACCGCGACTTCCATCGAGCAGCTGGCCATATACCGGGCCATTCAGGGCATCGGGGGCGGAGCGCTCGTGCCGATCGCCTTCACGATCATGTTCGATGCCGTGCCGGCAGGCGCGAGGGGCAAGCTGGGCGGCCTGTTCGGCGCCGTATTCGGCCTCTCCAGCATCTTCGGGCCGCTGCTCGGAGCTTACATTACGGACCATATCCATTGGGAATGGGTTTTCTACATCAATCTTCCGCTCGGCTTGATCGCGCTTGCCTTCATCGCGATCTTCTACAAGGAATCGCCCAAGCATGCCAAGCAGGTCATCGACTGGGGAGGCGCGGCAACGCTGGTCGGAGCGGTCGTCTGCCTGATGTTCGCCCTGGAGTTCGGCGGGAAAACCTACGCTTGGGAGTCCATTCAAATATCCGGCCTGTTCGCCGGATTTGCCGTACTCACCCTTCTGTTCGTCGTGTTCGAGCTGCGGGCCAAGGAGCCGATCATTACGTTCGGCATGTTCCGCAACCGTGAATTCCTCTCCAGCAATCTGATCGGCATCTTCAGCGGCGCCGCCTTCGTGACGGCATCCGTCTACATTCCGATCTTCGTGCAGGGCGTGCTGGGAGGAAGAGCGACCAACTCCGGCCTGGTGCTTCTGCCGATGATGGTCGGCTCGGTCGTGACGGCCACGATGGGCGGCTTCCTCATGACCAAGCTGAAGTACCGGACCCTCATGATGCCGACTCTTGCCATCCTCGTGCTCGGCCTCGTGCTGCTCGCGACGATTGGCGAGGGAACGAACATCTGGACGCTGAGGCTGTTCATGATTCTGGTCGGCCTTGGCATTGGCGCCTCGTTCTCGGTGCTCAGCAACGCGGCTATCTTCTCCGTGCCCGTCTCGGACCGGGGGACGGCCAGCGCGACGCTGAACTTCCTGCGTTCGCTCGGCATGGCGCTCGGCATTACGGTGTTCGGCATCGTCCAGAGCCATCTGTTCAGCGGCCGCATGAAAGATCTGCTCGGCGGAGCGGCAGCCGCTCCGGGAGCCGCTGCCGGCGCCGATGCCGCTGGAGCGGGCGGCACGGCGGGCGGAGCCGCAGCAGGAGCAGCCGGCGGAGCCGGCCTTCCGGAGGGCCTGAACTTCAGCGATCCGCGCCAGCTGCTGAATCCCGAAGCCCGCAAGCATATCCCGCAGGAGATTCTCGACTCCATCACCTCGGCGCTCAGCTCCTCCATCGTGCATACCTTCGCTTGGGCGATCCTCCCCGCGGCCATCGCTCTTGTGTTCTCCTTCTTCATGGGCAGCGGCAGAATGGATCCCCAGGAGGTCGCCCGCCAGGAGCAGGAGCATGCGGCCGCGATGCATTGATCCGGCAAGCTGAACGCTGAATACGGAGCTTCATCCGGGCATACGGATACGTTCGGGCCGAAGGCTGCTTCCCATCCTGATTTTCAGGATGCGGAGCGGCCTTTTTTGTGCTACACTGGCGTAATGTCTTTTGGGCTCCAGGATAAGCAAGGTTCGATTTCGGGGAAAGCAAGGTTCGATTTCAGGAAAAGCAAGGTTGTATTCCGGGGCAGCAGGTTTGGATTTCAGAGAAAGCAAGCTTGGCCCTGCTCTAGTTGAAATAAAAGGAAACGGAAGAAAGAGGTATACCCTATGCGTGGAACGGCTCCGATTAAAGCATTTAATTTTCTCTTTTTTGCCCTGCTGGCCATGTTCGTTTCGTTCATGCCGGTCTACCTGAGCGATCAAGGACTGAATCCGGCCCGCATCGGCCTCATCACGGGCACGGGCGGCTTCATCACGATCGTCGCCCAGCCGCTCTGGGGCATGATCAGCGACCGGATGCGCACCGTGCAGAAGGTGCTGCTCCTGCTCGTGGCCTGTTCATCCGCCATCGGCTACTTCCTGTACGATTCCTCGAGCTTCGGCATGCTGCTGCTGTTCGCCATGCTCATGTACTTCTTCCTGATGCCGGTCGATCCGCTCATCGAGAGCCTGAACTTCCGGACGGCGGAGCGGCTGGGGACGAGCTACGGCTCCATCCGCACCTACGGAGCGCTCGGTTATGCCGTCATGTCGCTGGCGGTCGGCTACGTCATGTCCTATCTCGGAGCTGGCAGCTTGTCCTGGCTGTTCGCGGGCGCGGGCATCGTCAGCCTGATGGTCGCGCTTCTGCTGCCCGATGCCGCAGTGTCGGGCAAGCCCGTCACGATCGCCAGCCTGCGGGTGTTCCTCTCCAATCGGAGGACGCAGCTGTTCCTGCTGCTCATCTTCATCAGCGCCGTGCCGCAGCGGATCAACGATACCTTTCTCGGCGTCTACATCCGGGAGCTGGGCGGCAAGCCCGAGCTGGTCGGCCAGGCCTGGTTCCTGGCCGCCGGCAGCGAGATTGTTGTCTTCGCGCTGAGCTTCTGGTGGCTCCGCCGCGGCAAGGAGATGCTGCTCATCTCGATCGCCGGCTTCTTCTATTTCATCCGTTTCTTTCTGTCTGCGTGGATCACGGAGCCATACGGCCTCGTTGCGATCCAGCTGCTTCAGATCGTCACCTTCCCGGTGTTCTACTCGGCCGCGATCCAGTACCTGTACCGGATCGTGCCGGAGGAATGGCGCGCGACGGGGCAGACGGTGCTTGCTCTGCTCTTCTTCGGCGTGTCGGGCATCGTCGCTTCGTACGGAGGAGGGTGGCTGTATGACCGCCTTGGCGGCCAAGTGCTGTACCTGACGATATCCGGCCTGTCCCTTGCCGGCCTGCTGTTCGGAATCGGGCTGTACCGGGCTTCCTCGCGTGAGGATGCGGCTCAAGCCCGGTCGTAATAGTGCTTGAACGTATCCTCCATCACATGCCAGAAGCGGAGCTTGCGCCGGTCTGTCCTGCGCAGCGCGTCGCTCAGCTCGGCTGCGGAGGAGCAGTCGCTGTCGGCGACGGCGCTGACGAGATCGAAGATCATTTCCTGATTTGTTTGCGAGTGCCGATAAATGAAATAAATTTGCACGACCTCCTGGGTCAGGAGATGGCGGTATTTTTGTCCGATGGCGTACATGGGAGCTTCGCCTCGCTTCTGTTCATGGATGGGCGGCTGGATAGTCCAAGTATGGTTCCGCATAATAAATTTACCCTTGATTTCAGCATATGAAAGCTCGTACGCAGCGGATTGGGCCGCTCTCTTCAAAAGGTGCGAAATCAATGATGATCGGAATGGTCGGTTTTTCGCTGTGCAGGTATGGTGAGACCCGGAGATTTACGGTATAATCGGGGACGAGCTTATGAATTCATTGACGAAGGAGTACGATGATGGAAAAAGTACTTGTTTTTGGCCATAAGAACCCCGATACGGATACGATTTGCTCCGCGATCGCCTACGCGGACCTGAAAAACCAGCTCGGCTGGAACGCCGAGGCGATCCGCCTCGGAACGGTGAGCGGCGAGACTCAATACGCTCTCGATCACTTTGGAGTCGGCGCGCCGCGCCTTGTCGAGGCTGTCGCCGCCGAGGCGAAGCAGGTTATCCTTGTCGACCATAACGAGCGCCAGCAGAGCGCTTCCGATATCGATGAAGTAACGGTCATCGAGGTCATCGACCATCACCGCATCGCCAACTTCGAGACGAAGGCGCCGCTGTACTACCGCGCCGAGCCGGTCGGATGCACGGCTACGATCCTGCTGAAGATCTTCAAGGAGAACGGCCTGTCGCCGCGCAAGGAAATCGCCGGCCTCATGCTGTCCGCCATCATCTCCGACTCCCTGCTGTTCAAGTCCCCGACCTGCACGGAGCAGGATGTGGCAGCGGCGCGCGAGCTCGCTGATATCGCCGGCGTCGATGCCGCCAGCTACGGCCTGAGCATGCTGAAGGCCGGAGCAGACCTCAGCGACAAGACGGTCGCCGACCTGATCAGCCTCGACTCCAAGGAATTCTCCATGGGCGCGGCCAAGGTCGAGATCGCTCAAGTCAACGCCGTTGACCTGAACGATGTGCTCTCCCGCCAGGCGGAAGTCGAAGCGGCGCTGAACGCGATCATCGCTTCCAAAGGATTGGATCTGTTCGTGTTCGTTACGACGGACATCATCAACAACGACTCCGTCGCGATCGCTCTCGGCAAGCACACGGCTGCCTTCGAGGAAGCGTTCGGCGTGAAGCTGGACGCCAACAAGGCGACGCTGAAGGGCATCGTGTCCCGCAAATCGCAGGTCGTTCCGGTTCTGACGGAAATCCTGGCGAAGAAATAACAACCATACGAAAAGCCTCATTCCCCGAAGGGAAAGAGGCTTTTTTTCGTGATGAAACCAGTTTTCCGGCGCTGGATATCGGCGGGCGCAGCCATCGACTGCTCCTTCGCCGCGATGGGCATTCCCGTTTGATTCCCGGTATTTATAGGCTCAGGATTCGCTGACGGTATCGCCGACCTCGCTCTTGAACCGGTTCAAGTCCGCCTCGCGGCATTCCAGCTTGAGCCTTGTTCCGCCTTCCTCGTATTCGGTTTCGAGAATATGGGCGTTGTCGTTGAAGAAGGCGACCCAGCTGCCCTTGTCGTAAGGCACGACAATCTCGGTCTGGACATAGTCGGTGAAAATGCTCTTGCGGATCGACTCGACCAATTCGTCGACGCCTTCGCGGCGATAAGCGGACAGATAGATGCGGCTGTCCTCCACGCGCGGATAGGAAACTTCCGCCAGATCCGACTTGTTATAGGCATACAGCATCGGAATATGATCGGCCCGAAGCTCCTTCAGCGTCTCTTCCGTCACCCGGATCTGCTGTTCGTACTCGGGATTGGACGTATCGACGACATGCACGAGCAGGTCGGCTTCGGATACTTCCTCCAGCGTGGAGCGGAATGCCTTGATGAGATGATGGGGAAGTCCGCTGACGAATCCGACGGTATCGGTCAGCAGGAACGACTTGCGGTCCGGCAGCTCGATGCTGCGCACGGACGTCTCCAGCGTGGCGAACAGCATATCCTTCGCGAGTACGCCT